>Ga0315287_10008346_pt1 | contig 10448 bp, 9 predicted proteins | sample YL17G11_0_MG_FD_205037 | JGI IMG/M metagenome (GOLD analysis project Ga0315287, IMG submission 205037) | Sediment microbial communities from Yellowstone Lake, YNP, Wyoming, USA - YL17G11_0 | ecosystem: Environmental > Aquatic > Freshwater > Lake > Sediment | place: USA: Wyoming | collected...
CAGCGGTTGCGGCCGCGACGGGCGTGTCTGAGAAGGTTGGGGCGGCTGCCGCCCGGGCGGTCCTGGACGCGATTGAGGACAATGTGAGTCGGGGGTGTGCGTGGAGAGATTAAGGCGTGAGGCAGTAATCAGGGGGCATCCGAGGGGCGCGTGGGCCTCGGCGGCGCGGCCCCCAGGAAACGGGCGCCATCAAAAAAAAAAAACGCGTGCGTTTTTTTGAGTGCGCGCTCATTTCCTCTCACACCCTGCCCGCCCCTACCCACCTCTCGCCTCCTCCCCGCCCACTCCACAGGTGACCAAGGGTGTCAAAATTTCTGTGCCCGGTGAGTTGGCTGGGATTTGAGGCGGAGGTGGGAGAGAGAGAGAGGGCAGGAGGGCAGGAGGGGAGAAGACACCAGCAGCCGAGTTTTTTTCAACCTCTCGACCCTCTTTTTCGCCGCGCGCGCACTGCGCGCTCCCGCCGCACGCTCCCCTCCCGCCGCCTCCCTCCACGCAACGCACGCACACGCACACACCTCCCTCCCCCCCCCCTCTCTATCACCCCCCCCAGGCTTCGGCATTTTCGAGCGCAAGGAGCGCGCCGCCCGCGTCGGGCGCAACCCCAAGACGGGGGCGGAACTGCAGATCAAGGCCAAAAAGTACCCCGCCTTCACGGCGGGCAAGACCTTTAAGGACCGGGTGGCGGTCGGGGAGGAGTGAGGGGGAAAGGAATGAATTGACGGGGGAGAGACAGTGTGTGTGTTAACGACTTTCAAGACAAGAAACGCACTTCTCTCATCCATTTTTTTTCTGTCTTTTTTTCCTCTTGTCTCCGATTTCCTGTCACATATCTCCTTGAGACAGGACGCCCCGGTGAACTTGAAAATGTTTACTTCCCCGCGCTCCGCACGGGATGCGGGGTCGGGTGGTGGACACGCAGGACAATTCAAAATCACAATCACCCCTTCCTCCCCCGCCGCTTCCGCCCACCGCCACCCCCGCCCCCGCCCAGCCCGCCGTCACCGCCCACCCCGGGCCGCAGCATGATGAAGCCGTCCGGCCCCACCACTCCATCCCCGAGGTCGGGCGCCGCCGCCGCCCCCATTGCCGCCTCGCCGCCCGCCTCGCCCTCCCCGCCACCGCTCTCGCCGCCCGGCGCGGTGCCGCCAAAGCTGCCGCCCGCCACGGGCGCGGCGAACGCGTCGGGCCACCACCCGCCGGGGGGCGGGCCCTCAAAGCCGAAGAAGGAGGACGTGTCCCCGGGAGCAGGCAGGGCGGGCGCGGGCGGGGCGGCGGCCGCGGCGGCGGCGGCACGAAGGCTGTCGGCGGAGGCGCCGCCCTCCCCAGGCAGGAAGCCGTCCTCCTCCTCCTCCTCCTCCTCCCCCGCGCTGTCCTCCTCGCCCCGGGCGGCCCGCCGGGCCGCCCGGCGGGCCGCCCGGGCTGCAAACCCGCCGTCCGGGCCGTCCTCCTCCCCGTCCGAGGCGGCGGACGCCAGGAGGGAGAGGAGGGAGGGCGGGGCGGCGGCCTGCCCGGCCCGGGCCCGCAGCGTGGCCGCCGACGGAAACGGAAACGCGCCCGCGCCCTCGCCCCCGCCGCCCTCGTCCGGGCCGTCCTGCACGTACGCGTAGCCCGGCCTGCTGACGGACGGCCGCCCAAAGCGGGCGGATGGGGTGATGGGCGGGGGGTCGGCCGTGCCGGCCTCGACGGCGGCCGCCCGGGCGAGCGCCGCGTCCAGGCGGGCCGCGTCCGCGAGCGCGTCGTCCCGCACAAACCGTATCTCCGGCGCCAGGCGCAGCCGCATCGCGCCCGCCACCCGGCGTCGGACGTACCCCTCCAGCTTGCCCAGCCGAGCCATGGCGGCCACGACGCCAGCCCCGTCCGCGTACACGGACACGTGCACGCGGGCGAGCTGGAGGTTGGGGGAGAGCTCGACGCCCGCGACGGACGCCATCGCGCGCAGCGACGGGGCCGCCCCGCCGCCCGCCTCCTCGCCCGTGGAGGGCGCGACCGCGGAGCGGAGGACGGGGTCCGTCAGCAGGAGCATTCCGATCTCGCGCTCCAATTGCTTGGCGACCCGGGCGACGCGGCGGGGGTGGGCCTGACCGGGGGGGGGGGGGGGGGGGGGGGGGGGGGGGGGGGGGGGGGGGGTGGGGGGAGGGGGGGGGGGGGGGGGGGGGGAGAGAGGCGAAGGGGGGAGAGTGAGCGGAATGGAGAGGAGGCAGGTTGAAGTGGAAGAGGTTTTGATGTGGTCGCATGCACGTGCACCACCAGTCCTCCCCTCTCTCTTCCCTGCACGCGGCAGGGTGTGTGCGCCTCGACATCATCGCCCCGACACAGTCACGCGCTTACAACGCACCATGCACACGGTCAGGGAGGTGGCCGGGCGGGTGCGGGGCGGCAGGCCCGGCGGGCGGCGGAGGGGAGGCCGGGCCGCAGTGCTGGCGACGGCTAGGCTCGACTGCTGGGTGGACGGGGGAACACGGGGTGCCACCAAGGCCGCGCCGGCGGCGAGGTGAAGGGGGGGCATGGCGCTGGTTTTGTGGAAGCCTGCTCCTCTATACCGGAATTAAGGGGAGGGCTGCCCGCTCTCCGCGGCTGTGGGCACGCGCGCAGAGGAACAATGCATTGCCGACGGCTTTTTTTCCAATTTTTTTATTTTTCTTGCACCATTCTCTCTTCGCACGCGGCGGCGGAACGGAGGAAAGAGGAGCGTGTGCGGGCGCGCCTCTCTCTCCCTCGCGCTCTCTCTCGGCCTCTCTCCACGCCACACACGCCCTCCCTGAGAGACCGCCCGATCCGTCTCTCCCTTGCTGGGCGAGCACCCCTCGCTCCGTGCGCAGAGAGGCGCGCCCGACCAAAGAAAGCGTCTTGCCTCCTGTCGGCGCATCTCGCTCGCTCGCTCTTCACCATGAGCCGCGACGATGACCTCCTCGTCGCCAAGCGCCACGTCCGCCACCACCTGGCCGTCGCGGCGGATGACAGCCACGCCACCGCATCGGGCGATGAGGGGCGGAGGTCCCGGCCCCGCATCGTCGCATATTCCGACTCGTCCGGGGACGAGGGAGGGGTGAGTGTTTTTTTTTGTCTTCTCCATTTTAGCGTGCGTGCGCCTGCCCGTGCCGGCGCCATCTCACACACACCCGGTGGATGTCAAGACGGATGAAAGAGGGCACCGGGGCGTGGGCGGAAATTCGTGTTGAAGGGGGGCGTGCTCCTGCATTTCCTCCTCGGCCAAAGCATTAGTTTTTTTTTTTCAAAGGCCCCCCCACCCCTTTCCCTCTCACCCCACCCTCTCCTCACCCCGACCCTCTTCTCTTTCCAGCATGCCACCCGCCGCCGCGCCGCCCGGAAAGCCTCCCGCGACTCCAGCCCCCGCCTGCCCCGCCGCCTCATGGGCATGGGCTCCTGGGGCCGGCGGCCCTCGTCTGCCAAGGGCACGCGCGAGTCGTCGCCGGCGGCGGGTGGAAAGAGGGAGGGGGGCGCCCCGTCGGCCTCGGCGGCCCCCTCCTCCTCCGCCTCCACCTCTTCCGCCCCGCCGCCCGTGCCCCTGGGCGCGGTCGGCGCCGACGACGACGAGGACGACGATGACGGACGAGTGACCCGCACCAGGCGGGCAGCTGCCTCGCCGGCCACCTCCCGCCTGCCCGCCCCGCTGCTGCGGGCGGCTGGCGCGGCCCGGGCGGGGCGGGCCGGCCCGCTCGCGGCGGCCGCGGCCGAGGGCGCGGCCGACGCGTCCGCGGCCGCCTGGGCGGCCCGCCTGGCGATCCTCGCCCTGCTCGCCTCCCTGGCCCCGTCCCGCCGGGATGGGCGCAAGGTGTGGTGGGGCGTCGCCCTGGCGCCGGTCCTGGACGGGTTGACGGTGCTCGCGGGGAGGGGGCGCTCCCTAGCGGCGGTCGCCCTTCCCGGGGAGGGCGCCGTGCGGGGCGCCGCCGCCGCCGCCGCCGCCTTCGCCCCCGCCGCCGCGCTCCTGCTGGCCGTCCGGGCTGCCCGGCGGGCGGCGTCATCGCTGGGCCTGCACCTGCCCGGCCACGGCGGCGGCGGCGGCGGCTTCTTAGGGCCCGGCGGCGGGCGCGGGGGGGGGTCCCCGCCCCGCCTGCGCCGCACGGTCTCAACCTCCATCGCCGCCCTGCGGGAGGCGGACGCGGCGGACCCGGGGCGGTGGGCGGCCCGGCGTGCCAAGGGCGGAGCCGCAGCAGCAGCAGCAGCAGCAGCAGCAGCAGCAGCAGCAGTAGCGGCTGGCGCCGCACCACCGGCCGCCACCACCGCGCCTGGCGACCCGGGCGCGGCGGCGGCCAGCTTTGGCCCGGAGCTGGCGGAACTGCGGCGGACGCTGGCGTCCGCGCCGGACGCGGCCCGGGCAGTAGACCCGGCCCGCTTCGGGCGCCTCCTCTTCCCGACGGTGGCGGCTGCGGCGTCGGCGCCGCTGCCCGCGCCTGCCGCCAGGAGTGAGAGCCTCGGCGACCAAAAAGTCCAAAAAGAGGGCGACAGTGCCGCGCCCGGCCCCCCTCCACCGCCCGGCACCGCGCCGGGTGATGCGGAGCTGATGCGGTTTGCGGACGCGGCGGGCCTGCGCGCGGCGGCCGGCCCCGAAGCCGCGGCGGCAGCCCTGGAGGCGGCCGCCCGGCGCGTGCTCGTCAGCGAGGCGTGGGCCCGGGGCGGCGCGCGCGAGCGGCTGCGCGCCGCCCGCCGGGCGGGGCCCGGCCTCGTCTGCTGGGCGGGCGTCGACGCCTCCGGCCGCCCCGTCCTGGCCATCCGGGCCGCAGCCGCGGTGGCGGGCGGGGAGAAGGCGGTCGCAGACGCGGCGGCGGCGGCGGTGGACGCGGTGGACGCGTTTGTGCGGGGGGGGGGTGGCAGGGCGGGGGGCGCGGCGACCACCCCACCCACCCCCCCCACCACCACCACTGACGCTCCCGCGTCGACGTCAGGGGCCGCCGACGCGGCGGACATCCCCGTCTCACCCCACCCAGCCCCGGGGGACGGCCGCATCGTGGCAGTCCTGGACGCCCGGGGCGCGGACCCCGTGGACGCGGCCCGCCGGGCGGGCGTGCTGAAGGACGCGGCGAGCGCGCTGGCGGCGCACTACCCCGGCCGGCTAGCGGCCGCCTTCGTGGTCGGCCTCCCGCCCCGCCTGGCCTGGCTGCTGCCGCCCGTGGTGGGCGCGCCCGGGGTGCACCCCCGGGTGGCCGGGCGGGTCTGGGCGGTCGACCCGGGCGACGGGCGGTTGCCGCCCGGCGGCCCTGGCGGCGCGGACGAAATGAGGGCGCTGGTGAGCGGTCTCTCTTCTTCCGTCGACGACGAGCCTGCCGGCGCCGCCCGCCGGGCCGCCTCCGCGCCCGCCAGGTTCGAGGAGGACGCCCTCATGGCCGCCGCGGCGGTGGGCGGCGCGTTCGCCCGCTTTGACGACAAGTCCGGGAAGGCGGCGGGAGGAGGAGGGGCGCCCCGCCGGGTGCGGTTGGTGGTCGAGGACGCGCCCGGCGCGCCCGGCGACGACGACGGCGCCGCCGCCGGCTCTCCGCCCGTCCGGGGCCGGCACTCGCCCTCCCCGCGCGGGGCGACGCCCACCCGGTCCGCCCTGCGCAAGGGCAGGGGCAGCAAGTCCCGCCTGGCGGGCGTGACGGAGGAGGGCGGGGGTGGGGGTGGCGCACCACCGCCGCCCCTGCCGCCCACAGCCACCGCCCCGCCCTCTGTCTTTGCGCCGTCGGGCCCGCCGCCCCAGCCCGCCCGGGCGCCCGCCCTGCCCATCGCCCCGCCCACCCCGCTGGGCCGGCGCCGCAGCTCCGGCGCGCGCATCAGCAGTGAGGGCGGGGGCGGGCCGAGAAGCGGTCGTGGCCGCAGCCTCCCGTGGGCGGCAGCCGGCGCGGCCGCCCTCGCCCTCGTCGCCCGCCTCGTGTCCGGCGCGGTCTCTGCCCGCCGGGCCGCGGCCGCGGAGGCGGCATCGAATGGGCGGAAGTGGCCGGCCCTGTCCCGGTGGTGGGCTGGAGGGGCAGGGGGTGGGAGCGGCGGCGGCGGCGACAAGAAGGAGAGGAAGAAGGACAAGGCCGGTGGAGAGAAGAAATGAGAGAATGGAACGAGGGGGGGGGGGGGGCACCCCGGTGTTTTTTTGTTGAGATGAAGAAATCCCCCGCCCGCCGAAGGCGACACACGCACCGTAGTCCCTACACACACACACACACACACACACACACACACACACACACACACACACACACACACACACACACGCACACCTCCACGCACGCCTCACTCCATTTCCTCCTCCTCAGCAGCAGGACGACGCGGCCCGCCCGGGCGACGCCCCGCCCACCGCCAGCCCGCTGCCCCCGCCCGCCAGCAGGGCCGGCGTGTCGAGGGCCTTCAACACCAGTTCCTCAAAGGCCTGGCCGACGGCCACGCCCAGCTTGGCGGACGTCTCCGCAAACAGGCAGCCGTGCTTCCTCGCAAACGCCTCGCCCTCCGCGCGGGGCACTTCCCGCTCGCCATCCCGGTCTGCCTTGTTGGCCACCACCATCTTCACGGCCGCGTCCACCGTCGCGTACGCGTCCACCTCCCGCATCCACACGTCCTCCAGGGATTCAAAGGTTTCCCGCCGGGTCACGTCGTAGGCTGTTGATGTATGCGTCGAGTGAGGCAGAGAAGAGAGAGGGGGAAATGAGAGCAAGGGGTTGGATGATGAGAGTGCACGGGCCTCTCTCTCTCTCTCTCTCTCTCTCTTTTTTTACTCTCTCACTCGCTCTTTCTCTCCCTCTTCCACCCTTCATCGCTCACCAAAAATTATGGCTTGGGCGCCCCGGTAGTAGGAGGAGGTGAGCGTGCGGAAGCGTTCCTGCAGGAATGGAGAGAGAAAGAGTGAGAAGAGCGGGAGGGGTGAAGGGTCGGGTAGGTTGAAGAGCCGCGGGCGGCGCGGCTCTCTTTTCCAGGCGCGGAAAACCCATCTCTCGTGTTCTCTCCCTCCTTGCACTCCCATACCTGCCCCGCCGTGTCCCAGATCGTCAGCTTCAGGCGCTTGCCCTGGAGCTCCAGGAACTTGAGCCGGAAGTCGACGCCTGTGTAAAAAAAAATGAGTGGATGTTGAGAGGCGGGGTTTAGAGCGAGCACCGCGCACCGCTCTATCTTCTCTTCCTTTCTTTCTCACCAATCGTCGGCACGCTGGCCTCCTCGAACTCGCCGGACGTGAATCGCAGCAGCAGGGAGGACTTGCCAACCCCGGAGTCGCCGACCAGGAGGATCTGATGATGAGAGAGAGGGTGTGGAGAGCGGCGTGAGAAGAGGGGAGCGTTGCAAAAACGATGCAAGCATGCGTGTTTCTTTTTCATCTTCGCACCTTGAACAGATAATCGAATGGCCTGGTGTCCACCATTGTATGGAGGTGGCTGGACGCACACGCGTACACACAGTGGTGGGGCGGGCGAATGGGTTGGAGGGGGGAGGAGAGCAGGAGGTAGGGTGTCCGCGAAAGTGTTGTGTGTGTGTGTTGTCGCAAGCACAAGGAAATGAGCGCAGCCTGGAGGTGCCACTCTCTTGTCGCACACGCACGCACACACGGCGGGCGCGCAGGCCGGCAGGTGGGTGGGTGTGGGTCAGGGGTTGGGCGGGGTGCGCGAGGCGCGAGAGGGGGAGTTGGCGCGAGAAAAGATGAGAGAGTGTTTCACGGTAAGAGAGCTACAGCAAGTGATGAGGTCGGTCTCTTCCCATTCCCTTGGCCTGACATTTTTTCAACCTCTTCCCACAACAAAAAGCACACGGCGCCCCCCTCCCTCCCCTCCCCATGGCGCCCCCCGCGGTGCCGCCCCCCACCTCCCCACTCCGGGCACACCCTCTGTCGGCTGCGCCGCCCACGCCGACCACCACCACCACCACCACCACGACCACCTCCCCTCTCCCCGCTTCCTTCCTCCGCGCCGGTACCCGCGCGGCCGCCGCCCTGGCCGCCCGCCCCCTGCCCGCCTGGTCCGTCGAGGACTGCATGGACTGGGTGGCCGTGGCCGGCGGCGCCCCGTACCTGCGCCGGGCGTTCGCGCACCACGCCATCGACGGGCACGCCCTGGGCGGGCTGACGGTCGACTTGTTGGCGGGCGAGCTGGGCGTGGCGTCCCTTGGCGCCCGCCTGCGCCTGGTGGGCGCCATCCAGCGGGCGGCGTCCATTGCGGGGACGCCCGCGGGCAAGGCGGCGGGCGAGGCGTTGCTGGCGGCGACGGCGGCGGCGGCGGTGGCCGCCCCTGCCTCCGCTTCAGCCGCCCCGCCCGCCCCGCCCGACTCCCCCTCCCCCGCCGCCCTGCTCATGCTGGCGACGGTGCCGGCGTCCACGCGGGCCCGCGCAGTGGCGGCCGCGGCGGCGGCCCGGCGGGCGCGGCTGGTCCGGGCGGCGGCCCGCACTGCGGCCGATGCGGCCCGGTGCGAGCGGGCGGCGGCCGCGGCGGCGGGCGCGGCGGCCAACGCGCGCGCGGCGGCCCAGGCGGCGGCGGCCGCGGCCGACGCGGCGGCGGCGGCCGACGCGGCGGCCCCGCCCTCACCCCTCTTCGCCAGCCCCACACTGTCCCCCCTGGACGCGGAGGGGCCCCCACCCCCCTCCTCCCCGCCCCGGTCCGCCGCCGCGGCCGCCGCCGCGGCCGTCGCTTTTCAGGACCGCCTGGCGACGGACGCGGCCGCCCGGGCGGGGCGGCGGGCGGCGGCCGTGGCGGCGGCCACTCCGGGTGGCGGGGCGACCGCCAAGGCCGCAGCGAACGTGGCGGCCTTCCAGCGCGAATTCGGCGGGTTCGGGTGGGGGCTGCCGAGCATTGGAGTGGTGCCGGCGGGCGGTGGCGGTGGTGGGGGAGAGCGGGGTGGTGGTGGTGGCGGCGGTGGCGGCGACAACGCGGACGACCGCGACCCCGCCGCCCCTATGTGGGCCGACGCCGCCCCGAAAGTGGGCGCCCTCGTTCGGCGGGCCCTGGGTGCGACGGCGACGGGTGCGGTGGCGGGCGTGGGCGGCGTGGGCGAGGCGGCGGCGGAGGGCGCGGCGGACCAGGGCGGGCTGGGCGCGCTCCAGGCCGCTGCCCTTGCCTCCTCCTCTCCCTCCTCCCCCACCCGCCGCCCCTTGGACGCCGCGACGGCCACCCTCGCCTCCCTGCCCCCTCAAGAGCTGGCCCGGCTGGCCTGGGTGTGCGGGGCCGGGCCCAAACCCAAGGGGCGCGGGAGTGAGCGCAAGCACAAGGCGGGCGCTGCGGGCGGGGGGGAGGGAGGCACAGCGGGCAAGACGGGCGGCACGCGCGACCAAGGCCGCCGCTCCCCGCCCCGGCCGCCCTCACCCCGCACGCAGTGCCTGGCTGTGCTGGCTGCCTTGCAGCGTGTCCGCTTTTTGGCTGGTGTGGCGGCCGATGCGGCGGCCCGAAAAGAGCGCGCCGCCGCCGCCCGGGCCGCCCGGGCTGCTGAGCGCAAGGGCGGGCGGGGCGCGGGCGCACGGGCGCCAGTCGCCCGGGCCGCCGCCGCGGCCGCCTTCCAGGACCGCCTCGCCGCGGACGCCATCAAACGGGCGGCGAACAAGGCTAAAGTCGCGGCGGAGGCAGCGGCCGCGGAGATGGCGGCGGCGGCGCCCGCCCTGGCCTCGCCCCGCCCCAAATCGGCGCGCTCGCGCACGGGGGGGGGGTAAGAGCAAAAACGCGCGCGCGGCCGGTGGAGAGAGCGCAACTCAAAGGGGGGTGGGGGGAGAGGCGGCCCGTGTATGTTATCCCCAAAAACCTTTTGACAAAAGGGTAACCTCTAGTGCGCCGTCCACAGCCTGGGTGAGAGGTGGGGGGACGGGGGAGAAAGGTCGGGGGCGGGAGGAGATGAAGGGAAAAAAAAAGGGGGGGGGGGGTGACCAGGGTGGCGCGCGCCTGCCTGCGCCTGCGCGCCCACGCCTTTTCAACCTTTTCACCCGGGGGCCCGCCACCTGTTGTGTTTTGCCGCCCGTTCATCCGCCTTCCCCGCTTTCCGCTTCTTCCCCGCCGGAATGCCTATTTAAACCGCGCCCGTAAATCGCTCCATCCTCACAACTCCAATCTAATCAGCTCCCACGCAACCAAGCCCCTCCTCCCCTCCACACCCCCGCGGTCCCCACCTCCCCACCACCACCACCACCCGACCCTCCCTCCAAAATGCCCCCCACCCGCCGCTCCCTGGCCGTCCTGGCCCTGCTAGCCGCGGCCGCGTCCCCTACCCTGGGTGCCCGCCTGCTGCGCGAGGCCAACGGTGCTGGTGAGTTTGTCGGTCATGGTTGGCGGGACGGGGAAGGAAAGAAGATAGGGAAGCCGCGGCAAGTGAAAGAGAGCCCGCCCCACAGATCCCACGTCCCTCTCACACACCTTCCTCCCTCTTCCCTCCCTGCTTCCCCCCCCCCCTCTTTTTTTCTTTCCCAGCTCCCTTCTCCGACACGACCGTCATCGAGGCCGACCTGGCCCACGGCGGCGGCGGCAGCGGCGGGCGCCGCCTGACCTGGCTCCTGGACGGCTTCC
>Ga0315287_10008347_pt1 | contig 10448 bp, 6 predicted proteins | sample YL17G11_0_MG_FD_205037 | JGI IMG/M metagenome (GOLD analysis project Ga0315287, IMG submission 205037) | Sediment microbial communities from Yellowstone Lake, YNP, Wyoming, USA - YL17G11_0 | ecosystem: Environmental > Aquatic > Freshwater > Lake > Sediment | place: USA: Wyoming | collected...
CTCCCTCCATCCCCCCTCGGACTGCCCTGGCGCGATAGTCTTCTCCATGTAAAGTAACCCGGAAACGCCGGCTTATAAAAGATGTTGGTTGCCCTGTTGCTTCACGAAATGGGCTATGACCGCGCCGCTGCCTCAGTGGACGCGCGCCGCCTAGCCTGTCATCTTCGCGCCCGATGATGCTGTCCACTTCGCCGTCTTTCCGAGGAGTCTCTCCTCGTCCGCCTTCGACTTCGAGGGGGCTGGCTGGAGTATGCTCTGGCGCGTATTTTAAGGGTTAGTTTTCAATTCCGTGGATGTAAAAAAAGGCGCATATTTAATGAGGGGGTTGATTAGCGAATTGACCTTTTCGACGTATTCCGCATCGGTTCCCCTGGCCAGGAGATTGGAGTACATGAATCCCTGGCCTATCGTGTCCCCAAGGACGTAGTCGACTGCGACGAGGGACTGTAGCACCAAGGAAAGAAGCAGGTATGATAGGAGGGCGGATTTTAGTAGGTTGCGGGCTCGCGAGTCTACTACGGCATCATCAATCAGTCTGCTGGTGCCTAGTATGATTAAGACCGCCGCGAGGGTTAATAGCCATCCGATGTCGTAGACAAACCTCATCGCAGGCCATATGCCCCCGAGGTTCACGAGGGTTATCGGCAAGAGGAAGAGGAGGATTTGGAGTATCAGCATGTTCGATGCCTTGAGTCTTTTGTTTCTGCCGATGTCGACTCCGAACAAAAAAGGCGCCAGCAGTAGGGAAAGGAAGATCGGGTCGCCTATGTAGATGGGCGGCATGGGGCTGGTTGTTATTAGGCAGTCGTCCAGGGTGTTGGCCTGATACTCGATGAACGATAGGTTCGCGGTTAATTTGAAGGGGGTTAAGGCGAAATTGTAGAAATTGCAACCCCATCGTCTGGGCGTGGGCGGGAGCGCATATTGGATGGGCTGTTGGGGTATGGCGTTCTGGTACAGTAGGCCGCTTTCGAACGGGTCGTCGAACCGGGCGTAGTTCAATAGGAGGAGGAGCCCGACGCAGGCCACGTATGGGGCGAGGAGGGATACGTAGGAGACGGCACGCTGGTGTAGACTCTTCCCAGGCCATGCGTAGAGCATCACCAACAGAATTGAGAGGGTAAAGGATGGCAGAAACGCCTGTTTCGATAGGAGTCCGAATCCTGCGGTGACCCCGGTGAGGATGAGTACCGTGTCGGATTTCCTGTAGAAGAGGTAGATGATTATTAGGATCCAGTGCGCGATGACGAAGAACTGTGCTCCTGCAATCGATATGAACCAGGAGTAGCTGAAGGAGGCTACGTGGAGGTAGAAGCTGGATAGTCCGACGAGGATGACGCCGAACAGGGAGTACCTGAACCTCACATCCTGGGGGGTTTCTGGAAACAGAGCGTTCAACGTCAGGGTGAGCAGGATGAAGAACATGTAGAGGGTGGCGTTGGTCATGATGAACATCTGCCCCTGCTCGGACACGTCCTGATGGAGGATGTTGTTCAACACCAGCGGCAGGAGGGTGGGGAGGGGGCCCCAGTAGGCCTGCGATTTCCCCTTGTAGTTCGAGGAGTCGGTGACGGAGAGTGGTGGGATTTCTACCCCGTTCTCATCGCATAGGCCAATCTTCCAGTGCTGTAGGCAGTTCGCCTGCAGCTGGTAGTGGTTCAGGTCATGGATTTTGGCGAATGCCAGCGTAAAATGGGTTGAGAGGAGGAAGGAGACTGCAACGAGCATGATGAAAACAAGATGAAATGCAAGGATTTGTCTCCTGTTAAGGCAAAGCACGGTTGAATATTGAATTCGTTAAAAAAAAAGGCACCGTCCCCTCCACATAGAGTAAACCGGAAACGCCGGCTTATAAATTTACGGCCATTGTAAATCATTCCATGTTCAGGTGGCTGGCTCTGGCGCTTCTCCTGTCCGCAGTATCAGCCTCCGCATTCGAGCCTTGGACGGAATGCGGCAAGAACATGGGCTTCTTCGAGAAGCCCGCCTACGAGGCCAAGTCCCCGAAGGGGGGCCTCTACATCGAGATGCCGGACAACGTCGGGACCATGGACCTCGTGACTGTGAGGATCCACGTCAACGACCCCGCCTTGAGGAAGAACGCCAACATGGTCGAGTTCCTCTGCGACCCGGGCAGCTGCGCGATAAACGCGGGCGAGAAGGAGGTGGACCCGGGAGACCAGTATCCTTTCCCGTACATTAAATACTCCGGCGAAGACGTCATCGAGCTGAAGGTGCGCAACACGTACACCAGCCAGAGACAGGGCGGAGTAGGATACTTCTCGGCCAGGTTCCTTCAGATGAAGCCGCCCCTCGCAGCGGGCGAATACGACAAATGCGACAAGGAACACAGCAAGAACGGGACCGCCTGGTACGGATTCAGCTGCGAGCGGGACCGCAACTACAAGAAGCTCTGCGGCTCTGACAAATGCGACATCGCCTACAGGCGCCTCGGCCAGGTGGGGAAACAGTTCATGTCGCACCTTGTCAAGATGCAGTCGAAGCCCCCGGCGCCCGCGACTAACAGGCCCTCCTCGAGCGGGCCCTTGGACGAAGTCTACCAGAGCAAGTACGAAGGCTACCAGGCCACGGCCCCGAACGGCCAACAGAGGTACTGTAGCCGGGGGATGACCATCGGCGTGTACCCGACTGCGGAGATGGAGTCCGTTGCTCTTATCACTTCATGGTACGGCAACAACGCTAAAAACTACAAGCCGACGCAGCCGCCCGGGGGACTTGCGGCCGGAAAGTCGTTCGAGCTTAGGGAGCGTGACGCGGCGTCCCAAGAGGCGTGCGACGGCAGCGGCTGCGACTCGCTCGTCGACTACGACATCAGCTACACGATAGTCAGCGACATGGCCCCGGAGGGGACGGGAACCGTCAGGGCGAGCGTGTCGAAGAAGGACTGCGTGGCGAAATCAAGGCTGAAGGCGGAAGTCGACAAGACGATAGCGGAGACTAAGGCGTTCCTCGCCAGCTACAAGGCGGCCGAACAGGCGCCTCAGACGTACAAGGGGATGGTTTGCTCGGACGTGAAACCACAGCCTATGGAGCCAGGTACACTTACAGGCCGCGTCACCGACGGGCACGAGCACCCGATGGCGTACATGAAACTGACCCTTACGGCCGCCGGGAAGGAGTATCCGGGGTTCACCGACGAGGCCGGCAACTTCGAGTTCAAGGACGTGAAAGGCCTGAAGCCCGACGACAAGAATCCGCCGGAGGCGTCGCTGATGATAGAGTATTCGTATTTCCGGGGCGGAAAGAACTACTTCTACGTCTCGGGCAACGACGATAAGCCGGTAAGGCTGATGAAGAAGTGGGAGGTGAAGTCGGAGGGGGAGCTGAGGCAGGACGTCAGCCTGATGCTGAACGCCAGCGCAAACGCAAAAACGCTTAAGACCGCCGACGGAGAGTACAGTATCGACAACTGGGGGGCGCTGTGGGCTTCATCGCACCTGGCAGCCATATACTATTACACAGGCGACGCGGTGGACTTCTCGCTGACCATCCTGAAGGCCAGCGTGAACTACAAGCTCCCGTTCAAGGTGTACGTGCGCGGAAGCAGCACCTACTGTTCGCCCGACGGGTACATAGCGATAGGGGGCGCCGACGCCAACTACGCGTCGACCGACCGGCCCAAGAACAGGGAGTACCATGAGTTCGCCCACTACCTGATGTACTCGGAGTACGGCGCCTGGCCGGAGGGGTTCTCCATGGCGGGCTCCAGGAACCATGCGGGGTTCATAAACCCCTCGACCGGCGACTCGTATGTGGAGGGGTTCGCGGAGTTCATGGCGATGGTCATCTCCGAGTACGGAAACGACCCGGACACAGAGAAGCCCCCTTACATCTACGCCTCGTTCGGGAGCATGAAGAGGAAATACACCCCCTACCAGGACCTCGGAGCCAGTGAGGAGTTCATGGTGGCCGGGATACTCTGGGACATGCACGACAAGGACGGCCTCGGCCTCTCCGTGCAGCAGATGTGGCCGGTGCTGAAGGTCAAGCGCAAGGACTTCTACGAATACTACAAGGCGTTCAGGCAGGCTTTCCCGGACAAGGCCGGTAAGATAGACGAGATATTCGTCGACCACCAGGCATTCGCAGACAAGAACATGGGGAACGGTATAAGGGACGCGTCGGAGCCCTTTAGGGACACCCCCGTCCCAGGCAACAACTCCAGATACGACCCCGGGGAATTCTATGTGGACTACGGGATGAAAGACGACGACCCGGGCGAAATCAGATACGACGCCGGAGAGACGATAGGCAAGGTCACGACATACAACAGGACAGGCAGGAGCCAGGCGGGATACCCCCCGAAGGCGTTCATTAAGGTGCCGAATACGGACGTGCGATTCTACACCGTGTCCGTCCACAACAATAACCCAGAGGACGGGCCGGACTACCAGTATATCACGGAGGCGAGGGAAGGCCTGCTCTTCCTTATGCCGCTGCCGGACGGGGACGATGCGTCGTTCACGATAACCCCGAAGTCGCAGGACTACGCGGCAGAGAAGCCGTACACGATCACGTCGGCTGAATACCTAAAGAAATACCGCGCCACCCCGGACGAGAAAGGATACTTCGACGCGCACGACTTCAAGCTGAAACCCACGGGACAGCACAGGGACCAGAAATACCAGTCGTTGGGCGAGGAGGAATCGAAGTGGAACACGGACGGCGGCCCGAACGTCAGAGGCCCTCCGCCGGCAGTTAAAAATACCGGCTCGGGCGGCCTCCCCGATGGAGTAGACGCTAAATCCGTTTGCCCGTGCCTGCCTCTCCTGCCGCTTGTACTGGCTGGCCTCGCCTCAGCGCTGTTGAAGTTTTAATCTAGGAATTTAATTGTTGAACATGAGGTTGCCGTTCGTCTTCGCCCTCTTCGTTCTCCTGTCGGGCTGCCTCTGTAATCCGCTTCAGAAGGACGGAGGCTCAACGGGGGGCGGCACCGGCGGACTACTCGACACCGTCTCGGGCGACGGCTCAAGCGGCCCCTGTAAGGTGCCGCCGGAGGCGGTGGGCCTCTCCGCAGCCGACTGCGGGAGGATGAAGAACGCCTTCCAGAAGGCGTCATGCCACACGGCGATAGCGCTCGGAAGCGGCGACGCCTCCGCCTGCGACAAGATAACCACCTCCGAGCTGAAGGCGGGCTGCGTCTCCGTCCTGGCGGAGTGCAAGCGGGACGTTTCACTGTGCGACAGGCTCGGGGAGGACGTCGGCCTACAATACGTGTGCATCGGCATGGTCGCGAAGGCCAGGAAGGACGTATCGCTCTGCGATGTCATGGAGAACCCCAGATATAAGAACCCGTGCATCGAGGGAGTGGCGGCGGCCACGGGGAACGTGAAGCTCTGCGACCGACTGGAGGATAAGACCGACAGGGACGGGTGCAGGGTTGAAGTCGCCGTCGAGAACAGGGACGCGTCAGCCTGCGACATGCTCGAGGACAAGCTCGCCTACTGGAGGTACCAGTGCTACCAGAAGGTCGGCAAGGCTGCAGGCGACCTCGCAGTCTGCGACAAGATAAAGCTGGAAGGCCGCGCCGAGAAGGAGATGCTCGCCGACTGCGTGGAGACCGTGTCCGCCACCAGGAACGACAGCGGCGTATGCGGGAAGGTCTCGGACGTCGAGTACAGGGACTATCACTGCATAATAGTCGTCGCGAGGAACACGAAGAATCTAGGGCTGTGCGACAAGGTAACGGACAAGAGCAGGAAGAACTACTGCATCAGCGCGGTCGCCGTCGCCTCTGAGGACGTAGCTATATGTCTGAAGATGAGGATAACAGACGGCGCCTACACCTTCCCCTCCCCCCTGAACGAATGCGTCACGGAGATAGCGAAGGCTAAAGGGGACAAGAAAATCTGCGACAAAGCCTACGACAAGACCGCCCAGAACGAATGCAGGGCGCAGGTGCACTAGAGTCGTCGATGAGACCGTATTGAATCCACGACCAGGTCTATCTGACCCACCATTCTGGAGAAGTCCCGGTCCGTGCTATCAACCACGAGTAATGGGACGTCGCCGCTCTCCGACGCCAATTGGGCGACGGCCGACTCAGCCTTCAGGTGGGTCCTTATGCCGTCGAGGGAGGTGCCCCGCTCCTTCGTCTTGTCCTCCTTCCTGAAGCGCAGTATGTTTTCTGCGCCGGATGTTATAAACAATATAGCGTCGGGCTTGACCAGGTTGAAGAAGTGCCGTGAGGCGGCGATAATCAGGCCCGCCCTAGTCCCTACAGTTGCGTGGCTGTCTATGAGATACAATCCCTCGCCGACTATCCTTGCTGCCACAGCCTGGGCGGCCACGTTCTCCAGACGCTTCTTATCGGCTGCCGAGACGCCGTGGAGGTTCTCTGCTGATGGGGGTACCAGCCCCCTACGTTTAGCCTCCGCTAGTACGGCGTCGCCCACATTTATGGTCTGGGCCTCAGGGTGCGCCATAATGTATTCCTCTGCGATTCTTGATTTGCCGGCACCAGGTACGCCGACTTCTAGTAAGACTACAGGGTCACAGAGACGCTTCCGCGGCCGCTCATATGATGCGAGCGAAGCTAGGAAGGTGACCCTGTCACGCAACAGCTTGACCCCTGAGACCTGTCTCTGCTGCCTCATGAAGCCTTCCGAGTCTGCCAGACGCATATCCTCGAAAATCGCGTCAATCTCCTCCTGCGGCTTCCCGCTCCTTAAGGAAATCTGCGCCAGGTTGACTTCAGCGGCAGCCTTCTCCAAAAGCCGGCGGCCGCTAATCCGCCGTTCAGCCTCAATACGGATAATAATCGGAAACGCGGCTATTTTAGCGGTTATTCTCCATTTATTCTGCGGTGTGATTGCGTGATGCGCCAAGGCGCATCACTCTCCCAAAGTCGGCTGCGGCCGACTTCGGGATGAGGCGAACAACCACTGACCCGGGTGAGAGCGTATTTTAGCCGTTACTGCCTATCTTCTCTTGCGGTGTGATGAGGCGAACAACCACTGACCTGTGATGAATGATGGGCGACCTGACCGCAAACAATTCACGTTTAATAGACGTTGCGGGAGTTAAGTCAGGCCTGTCGAGGCCGGGGTGCCGAAGACAGGCCCTTTGGGGTGAAGCCCTTTGATAAAGGGCTCAGTGATGGGCGACTTGACCGCAACAAGATAGACAAGATAGAACGGCAGGACAGAGGGGCTGAAGCGAAGCGCAAGCCCCTCCTGATTTGACTGCGATGGCGAAAAATAGGGGTTTGGCGGGGAGTCAGTATCTACTGGTGGTTGCGTTCATAGCTGGAGCGTCCATCATGAGCCTTGAGCTATGCGCCTCTAGGGTGCTGGCCCCGGCTTTCGGCGGCGGCATGTATGTGTGGGGCTCCTTAATAGGGGTCGTCATGGTTGCGCTCTCGATAGGGTACTATTTTGGGGGGAGGCTCGCCGACGCAAAGGGTGGCCCGACCATAATATACCGGGGATTCATCGTCTCAGCGGCCGTTGTCGCCCTCGTATCGGCCTTCGGCTACTTTATCACAATGTCCGCGATATCCCTCGGGCTGATGTTGGGGCCAGTCGTGTCGGTCCTTCTGCTCTTTGCGCCGCCTATGACGGCCTTGTCTGTGACGTCCCCGGTGGCTATCAGGTTCTACACCAAGGACGCCTCCGAGATAGGCGCCTCGGCCGGCCTCGTCTACGCGGTCTCCACTGTGGGGAGCATAGTGGGGACTTTTTTGACTGCCTTCCTGTTGGTACCCGAGCTTGGGACGCGCAACACCCTCCTTTTGAATGCGGCGGTGCTCCTTGCCTTCGGGGCGCTCGGTTTAAAAAAAAAAGGGTTTTGGGTTCCCGCCTTAATAGTAGCTGCGTGCTTTCTGACGCCCCAATACTCGCCGCCAGGCCTCCTGTTCCGGACTGAGTCCGCGTACAACATAATAAGCGTCTATGACGACCCGGAATACCGCAGCCTCAGGCTAAACTGGGAGCGTTATTTCATCCAGTCGCTTATGGCGAAGGGCGGGGGCAACACGAATAAAGACTACTTCGACGCCTACACGCTCGCACCCTACATCAACGGCGGGAAAAGGGTTTTGTGGCTCGGATTGGCAGGGGGCACTTCAGCGAAGGAGCTCTTGGCCTACCACAACGTCAGCATAGACGCCGTTGAGATCGACCCGAGGGTCGTGGACGTGTCACGGGAGTACTTCGGCGTCAGGGAGAGCGAGCGGCTGAGGATTCATGTCATGGACGGTAGGCAGTTCCTTCGGAAACCAGGGCAGTATGACATAGTCGATATCGACGTCTTCAACGGGGCGGACGTCCCGTTCCACATGGCCACCGTGGAGTTCTTCGAGGAGGTTAATGGCCACCTCTCCCCCGGCGGCATAGTCATGATGAACGTGCTGACCCTCAGGGGGGATAAGGGCCTCAGGGACGCTATCGGCCGGACGATGGGGGCGGTTTTTCCCTCCGTGTACTATTTGGACCTGGGGGAGAACTCCATTGTGATTGCTACGAAGGACCGTACCAGCCCGGATGATTTGGTGGGTAATCTCGCATCAGTCGTGCCGCCGGAACTCCTGCCATTGGCTGAGAAGTTCAGTAAGGGTCTGACTGTCATAGATTCCGGGTCGGGGGACGTGTTCACGGACGACAGGTCGAATATCGAGGAGCTGGCATTCGATGGCCATAGGAGATACTTTGAGGTATTGCGTTGAGGGGGGTTTACGCACATCCTTGGGGCGTCTGGGATAGGCGCGGCCCCAGTGCATCTGTCGCGTATTTCTTTATCCGTTCGCTAATAGGGATGGTATGAGGGAGGAGATAGAGAGGGGTTTGGACCATATGCTCGAGACCTCCGGGATTAGGAGGATATTCTGGCACATGGACGAGAAGGTTGACGGCCTCAGGTACGGGATTCAGCAGGGCGACGACGCGGTGATAGTCGGCGACATGGTGTACAACATGGAGGGGCCGTATCCCCTCAGCATCGGCCAGAAGACCGGGCTCATACACACGTGCGCTGACATCGTGGCGATGGGCGGCAGGCCGCTCTACGCCTTCAACGCGATGCAGGTGGACTCCATGGAGGAGGCGGCTCTCGTCGCCGAGGAGGTGAAGAAGCAGAGCCTGGGGCTGGGGGTCCCGGTCGTGGGCGGCAACACTCAGCTTGAGAACGACCTGAAGCCGTGCATCTCGTTCTTCGTCGTCGGCAGGCTCATCGGCAGGCCGATACCGGACAGCGGCTGCAGGGTCGGCGACAAGATCCTCATGGTCGGGCATGTGGTTGAGGGCACTACGGGCGAGCGGGTCCACAGGGTGAAGGTGAAGTTCGAGACCATGTATGACCTCTACGCCCAGGGCGTCGGCGTGCACGCGCTCAAGGATGCGAGCCGCGGCGGCTGGTTCGGGAACCTCACCGAGATGCTGGTGAAGAGCCAGTTGGGGATTAAGATTACTGCGATACCTTATCCGAGCCCGACGCGGTACATGGGCACGTTCATGCTTTCCGTGGCGAAGTCGGACGCCGACCGGGTCGTCGCCACCGCGGCCAAACACGGGTGCCCGTGCGTCGAAGTAGGCACCGTCATGAAGGGCCTCCAGATGGCGGTCGGCGACGAGGTCTGGGTGACCCGGGCCAGGATGAGGCGGCTTGTCAGGGGGATACCGTACAGGCACGCGAAAGACTAGTAGTCGAAGTTGCTTTCCGTGTTGCTTGCCGCGCACGAAGGCCGTCCTGAGATGCAGTGTTCGCCGGGGCCGCATTCGTCCACCGGCTCGTCCAGGAGGTTCCTCTCGCATCTTGAGCCGCGGCTGCCGGGGTTTACGCAGAAGCTTGATACCGTGACCTTGTGCACGCCCCCTCCGAGGCATGCGTATTCCACCCTTGTGGGGCCGCAGTCCGCGTCGCTTCTGCAGAGCACGTATCTGGGGGAGGTTGTGGTCGTATCCTCGCGTTCGTCCCTGTCGCATATCCTGTCGCCGTCCTCGTCCAGGCAGCAGTCGCCGCCCACCTGGATGTACGGCCTCGGGCAGGGGGGTAGGGTGGACACCGTCGTCGTAGTCGATGATTTCATTGGCTGCGTCGTGGTCGTTAGCGGCTCTGCGGTCGTTGTCGTGTCTGGCAGCATGACCGTCGAGTGGACCTCTGGCTGCGACTGGTTGTATCCGAACGTCATTAGGAGGTAGAATGCGGCGAGTCCGCCGAAGACGAGGGCCGCTGACGACATGACCACGAAGAGTTCCAGGAATATGCTTTTCGCGGACAGGTCCGCGCCTGTGGCGGGTTCGGTGGGTTCGGGCTCTCCTTCCATCTCATCCTTGTCGGGGTTCTCTGGCATCTGGGCTTCAGGTTCCACAGAGGGTGCGGAATACTCCGCCGGCGCCTGGTTCTTTTCTTCCGGCAGGTGCGAGAGGCTTGTGTCGCATTCTTTTTTCTGGTATGTTAAGACCGGCTGGCTTATGTCCTCTTCTGATTGT
>Ga0315287_10008348_pt1 | contig 10448 bp, 14 predicted proteins | sample YL17G11_0_MG_FD_205037 | JGI IMG/M metagenome (GOLD analysis project Ga0315287, IMG submission 205037) | Sediment microbial communities from Yellowstone Lake, YNP, Wyoming, USA - YL17G11_0 | ecosystem: Environmental > Aquatic > Freshwater > Lake > Sediment | place: USA: Wyoming | collected...
AGCTTCGCTCCTGGAAGACTCTCACTATTCGGGGCGTTTTCCGTGCCCCTTCGGGGCACACTTCGGCTGCATGCAACCGAAGCAACCCGGAAAAAGCAGATTCCTCACATTCGTTCGGAATGACAAGATATCCTATCCCTCCAGGTATCCCTACCTGGAGGGTACCAGCACTCACGATTGGTACGCGGCCCGGTTGCTGCTATAATGCATCTGTCGCCGAGGTTCGACACATGGAGACGCCGATGAATGACGCCAAGCCCAGAATTGCGGGAGCCGGGATATGCTGCCTCGACCACTTCGTCGTGGCCCCGTCCATCCCCTACGGAAGCGGCGCGCACGTGACCGACTACCTCGCGCAGGGCGGCGGGCTCGTGGCCACGGCTATCGCCGCCGCCGCCCGGCTGGGGGCCGATTGCGGGCTTTTCAGCTTGCTCGGAGATGACCCGACCGGGGACCAGATTATTTCCGAACTCGAATCCGAGGGCGTGTCGACGGATGGAGTTGTTCGCTTCGACGGCGGCAGGAGTCCATTCAGTTTCATCCACGTGGACGATGTCACCGGCGAGCGCACGATCTTCCATAGGGATGGCGCGGGGCTCGACTGGCGGCCCGACCTGTCGGACTTCTCATCGATAGCGCGGGCCGATGCCCTGTTGGTCGATCACAGCTACCCGCCGCTCGCCATCGCCGCGGCAAGTGTCGCGCGTGAGCACGGCGTCCCGGTAGTTGCCGACGTGATGCTCCATCGCAGCCCCGAGCTGATGAAACTGGTGGACGTCTTGATCGCGCCCCGCCATCTGGCCCACATGCTCGGCCTCGAAAACGATCTGAACGCCGCCCTGGACGCCATTCACGACATGGGGCCCGGCGTTGCGGTCATTACGCTCGGTTCCGACGGCTGGGTCTACTCGGACCCGTCGGGCAAGGGGCGTGGGGAGGCGTTCATGGTGGACGTGGTGGACACGACCGGCGCGGGTGATGTCTTTCACGGCGCATTCGCCTACGGAATGGCCACGGGCTGGGACACGCGCAAGTCCTGCGAGTTTGCCGCGGCCGTCGCGGCTATCAAGTGCACAAAACGCGGAGGCAGGACGGGAATACCATCGCTGGAGGAGGCGATGGAGTTTCTGCGCAAGGGCGGCAGAGAGAGCTAGGGTGAGCATGCTGAGCTACGTCGAAGTATGCGGCTCCGAAGAGAGAATGTACCATACTTAACCGGACCCCGCCCCTACCCTGTCCTCTTCAATTTCCCCGTGCATTTTGCCCAATGCTCGGCTCGGTTGAAAATGAACAATCCCAGGGGTATCATGGCCGCGCCCATCAGCAGAAGTATGCCGAGCTGGGGAAGCACGTCCATGAGGCTCGCCCCGACCAGGTGACCTGGCGTGGATTTCGGGTTATCCACTCCAAGGAGCTGCCTGCTTGCGCTCAGCGCGTAAGTCGCGGGAGAGAACACGGAGGCGGGCTGCAGCCATTTGGGCAGCACGGCCACCGGGTAGTATACGCCCGACACCAGCAGCATCAGGCCCTGGAATATGTTGGTCGCGGGTCCGCCGTGCTCCGGGCTCATCACTGGCAGCACGGCCGCCATCAGCCCGAGCCCCATGAATGCCAGGCTGCCCACGATCAGCACAACCAGTATCCCCAGCAAGTTCGCGCCGTGCAATTGAAACGGCACCAACAGCGTCAATCCCAGCACCACCAGCACAACGCGCACTACGGCGTAACCCGTCGCGCTGATGCTCACGCCGGTCAAGTGAACCAGCCTCGACACCGGGGCCATGAACGTGTATTCCAGCGTGCCCTCCCATCGCTCCCAGGAAATGGACTGGGCGATCTCACTGAACATGGCCGCCAGGTAGCTCCAAGTCACCGCGCCCAATAGCAGCCTGAGCAGCAGCCGAAAATCGTGAGCCGCCACGCCGATCAGGGCAATCGTGGCCGAGTTCACGACCGCATAAAACGTGAACACAATCACCCAGTTCAGATAGCGCCGGTTGAGATGGAAGTCTCTGAATACAAATGCCCACATCGGGCGGAATATGCGCTCTATCAACTCGATTCCTCACTTTCATCGTCGAACTTCTCGCCGGTGAGTTCGATAAACGCTTCTTCGAGGTTATCAACGCCGGCCTTGGCCTTGAGCTCGTCCGCGATGCCCTCCGCGACGATTCTGCCGTGAGCAAGGAACGCGATCCGGTCGCACATGCGCTCGGCTTCGGCCATATCATGTGTGGTGAGCACTATGGTCGTGCCCTGCTCAGCGCGTAGGTCCTCGAGGTACTCCTGCACGTCACGCTTGCTGCGAGGGTCCAGCCCCGTGGTGGGTTCATCAAGGAGCAGCAGCGGGGGATTGATGAGCAGCGCCCTGGTGACCGACACCTTCTGCTGCATGCCCCGGCTCATCTCCTCCAGCGGATCGTTGAACCGCTTCGACTCCAGGCGGAGCCGCTTGAGTATTTCCATCGCCCGCCGCTGTGCATCAGCCGGCTTGATGCCGTAAAGCTGAGCCGCGTAAAGCAGGTTCTCGCGGGCCGAGAGCTTCTTGTAGAACGCTGCGTCCACGCTCACGCGCCCTATGTGCTGTCTGATCCAGAACTCGTCCCGCGGCAGAGAGTGCCCCAGTATCTGAACCGTGCCGCCGTCGGGTATCAGCAGCGTGGAAAGAATCCGAATCAGGGTCGACTTCCCGGAGCCGTTGGGACCGAGTATCCCGTAAATCTCCCGGTCCTCCACCCTGAACGAGATGCCTTTGAGGGCCCATTGTTCGGTCACCTTCGTCCCGGCGAACCCCGATCGTTTGCGGAAGACTTTCTTGAGGTCTTCGACGACTATGGCTGGGTTGTCTCGCTGGGCTTCTTCCATTGTCTCCTTGAAACACGCGGCGTCTTGCACTTTCTTACCTCATCGCAGTGGCAGGCAGTTGCCCGACCCATGTGCCATTATAGACCGGCGGGCTGCATTTGCCAAAGGTTCTCGCTCAGAACGGGGATTAGAACTCCTGCGGGAGTTCCTTGATCTCGGCAAGAGAGAATACCGGGCCGTCCAGGCAGACGAACTTGCTGCCGATGTTGCAGCGGCCGCACTTGCCGATCCCGCACTTCATGCGCATTTCGAGGGTCGTGTAGATCTGCTCGTCCTTGAAACCAAGATCGGCGAACGCCGGCAGGATGAACTTGATCATAATCGGAGGCCCGCAGGTGATGGCGATCGTGTTCTCGGCGCTCGGCGCAAGTTCGGTGAGATAGCCCGGAACGTGGCTGATGTGGCCGGTCCAGCTTTCATCGCCGGCATCGACCGTGGTATATAGCTTGCCGCGGGTGTTCCAGTCCTCGAACTCATACTTGAAGCAGAGGTCCCCGGGCGTGCGCGCGCCATATATGGTCGTGATGCTGCCGTAGTCTTCTTTATGATCGAGGCAGAAGTTCAAGAGCGATCTCATCGGCGCCATGCCGATCCCGCCGCCGGCAAACAGCAGATTCTTGCCCTTCCACTCTTTGTAAGGGAACGAGTTGCCCAATGGCGCGCGGATACCGATTATCGCGCCCTCGTCGAGCTCATGCAGGGCGCTCGTGACCGATCCAAAGCGCTTCACGGCGAACTCGATGTAGCCCTTTCGGGTCGGCGTGGATGTGAGGCAGAACGTGGCCTCCCCCACTCCGAAGACGCCGGCTTCCTGGAACTGGCCAGGCTCATAGGTGAAGTTCTCCCGAACTTCCTCGTCCTGGAACACGGCCCTGAAGGTCTTCGTGTCCCAGCTTTCCGTGATTATCTTCTCCACCACGGCCAGTTTCGGCTCGTAGGGATTGTTGCACGTGCTAGTGCCCATAGATTCAGTATTGATCATTATTCTCACCGCATTACAGTATTGAGGACCCACTATGACTCATATTCCGTTTGAAATGTATGCAACAAGCGCCGCCAGCGCCGTGATGAGCGCGAGAGAGCCTGTCACTAGACAGCCGGGTGCCCGTATTTCGGCAAATTCTCTTAAGGCAGGCTGATCTGATGCGCAATCCGCGAAGTTCAATGTGACTAGGTTGAATAGGTTGAAAGCTAGCTCGTCGTCCGCCGTCACACCCGCTGTTTGGGCGGTCGTCCTCGCATCAGCGACAATCTCGTCAAACACGTCGGCACAATCGGGCTGCCAGAAAGCTCGGTCGCGGCTACGCTCATTCCAACGGTCGATAAAGGCTTCTGTGGCAACTTTCATCTCGTCCGGAATGAGCAAGACTGTACCAGTTATTCCCAGCCTTCTCTCGCTCGGGCTTTGTTTCCTGAGATGGTGACTCACCAATTCCGCATATGTTCTCCCGCGGAAACCTGCCCTAAGTTGGTCAATATTGATCGGGCGGGCCTCTGCTATCGCCTGCCTGTAGTGCTCAATCTCATCTCTCACGGCTGCATCACCCTTCTCAGTGTTCCAGCGTAATAGCCTGCAGTGTTCGGTGTTTCGGGAATCTTGTTCCCGAAACGGGTTTACGTCCGGTTACTCCTCGGGAATCGGCCCGATCATTTGCCGCGCCTTCTCCACAACTGTCTGCACAAAGTGCGACGCATCGTCAAACCAATGCTCAACGTCCAACCTCTCGAAGCTCACAATAGCGCCATAATCGCTGTCTTGTCTGAGATCAAACAAGCTCCTATATAACTGCCCCATTTCAGGTGACAGACGCCCGGTCCTTATCCAATGCTGATTGAAGAGAGATCGCACGCCGCTATGCTTGGAAGATACTTGTCCCTCTGCAAACAATAGCGCGGACACAGCATGAAAACAAGCGTAGTAAAGGCGATTGACAGCGCCATACAAATACCCTGCTCTCAGGAGCTCGGCCGCCTCGTCAAGCGTATCCCGCCCACGCCTCAGACGGTATTCTATATACAGGACATCCTCGCGCTTCACAACCGAATCGCCTCTCGCTTAACGTTTCTCTGAAAAGGTATTGCCGAGATAATGGGGGATCGCCAGCGGCGTTTCGCAACATAGACCGAACTAATCGCGATACCTCGCGCCAACTCCAAGTCATACAAATCGTGCTCAACGTTCTCCCGCTGGGTCATTGACAGATCCCCAACTGTCAACACCAACACATCATAATCGGATTCCGGGCCACGATCCCCCCTAGCCACGCTGCCGAACAAGTATAGCGAGGCATCAGGAAGATGCTTCATAACAATTCGTTTCACCTCGTCCAATACTCGCTTGTCAAAATCGGTGAGTGACTTGACCTGTTTGAGAGTCTTCATGCTTTTCTGCCCCCGGATATCCGTTTCGTGAGCACGATGCTGTTTCCATCGTCAACGAAATCGACTTCCGTGCCCGGCACCAGCCCGAATTTGCCGCGCAAATCCGCCGGAATCGTTACCTGTCCGCGTCCATTGACTTTCATAGCACGGCCTCCAATCAGACGAACGATCCCTACTCCCGCTCCCCCGCGCAAGTCCTAATCAACACATCCCTGATATCCACGTTCACCGGACAAAGTTCCACGCATCGCCCGCAGCCGGTGCAGCCGACGACGCCGAACTGCTCGTGCTGATATTGGAACTTGTGCAGCAGCCTCTGGCGGGAGCGGGGAAGTTGATTATCGCGCGGGTTATAACCGTGGCCCATCAGCGTGAACTCCTCGAACTGGCAGGTGTCGCGGCACCGATAGCGTTCGACGCAATTCCCGCACGTTTCATCCTGGATATCGAAGCAGGAGCAGCTCGGGCACATATAGCTGCACATTCCGCACGCGATGCACTTCTCGGCGATCTCGGCCCAAATCGGGTTCTCCCACGAAAGGTTCTCGTAGATCTTGGCTTCACCAACCGGCAGGCTGGTGGATGTCTTGAAGCTCTCCCAGATGCCGTTCTTTTCGGCCGTGTCTGCGTCGGTGGGATCGGCGAAGAATGGACCCTCGACGACTTCGCTGCCCTTATCACTAATCACTTCGACGTAGAACCGGTCGCCCAGGTCATACATCACGGCATCGACGTTCTTCTTCCAGCCCTCGACATCATCCAGCGAAGCGCAGAACCAGCTCCAGCGAGGTTTCGCGGGCATGATAGCGACCAGAATAGTGTTCTCGCGGCGGGCGGCGTAATACGGGTCGGTGAACTTCTTGTCCAGAAACACGCGATCGAGGACCTGAATGCCCTGCAAATCCGGCAGCCACGCGCCAAGCATCACCCGCGGCTTGCTTTCGGGAATCGGACTTTCGACCTTAACACTGTCCTTGCCCTGTTCGACCTTCAACAGCACTTCGTAGCGCGGCAGGAAATAGTCCTTAGGCGGCATCATCGCGTGGGACCCGTCGATGATGGGTCGATCGCCCGGCTGGAGTTCCTTGAACTCAGCGGGGGCCTCGTGACGCGGCATCGGCGCAACAACGGTATACTTCGCCATCAGGGCGGTCAGGAAATCAGCTATCTTATCTTTTGAGATCACTTTATTCATGCAATACCTTCTTGGGGATGGGGGTTAGGGGTTGGGGGTTAGGGAACCCGCGACCCAACACCTAATCCTTCGCATCCGGCTTTAGCGCGTTGCGCAAGGCGTATATCTGTTTTGCCAGAGCAGTCGCAGGCGATATTACACTGCTGAGCTGCTCCTTTGTCACGTAGCCCAATCTGCGAGCGATCTCGCACTGGGTCTGCATTTCAGCAAGGGACCCCTGCGCAATAGACAGATGCTGCAAGTACTCCTTGGTGGACTCTCTTGTATGCCCTTCGGCAATGTTCGAGGGTACTGAAATCGCAGCTCGCCGCACCTGGCTGGTCAGGCAATACAATTCCTCTTTCGGAAATGACATGGTCAACCGGTATACGACCTCCACCAGGTCCATGCCCGATTGCCAGACCCGGAGATCGCGGAACCCGCTGATAATAGAAGTAACCCTATCCCCCATCCCCTATCTCCTATCCCCCCTCGTGTCTATCCCCCATGATGCCCCGGATCAAAGTCCTCATCCCTGAACTGACCAAGCAGCGGGGCCTCTTCGTCAGGGTCGCCGGCCTCGTAGTCGTATCTGTCCCTGGCAATCTTCGCCATTTCGCGAGCGAGCTGCACAACGGGGATATCGACAGGGCACACCCTCTCGCACTCGCCGCACTCGATGCATCGGCCCGCAAGGTGCATGGCACGGGTCGCGTGGAACATCCAGCTTTCCTCAGTCGTCGCCTTCTTGGCGGTCCACTTGGGCTCGATGCGGTCGGCAAAGCACGCCTCGCAGTAGCAGTTCGGGCAAACCTGGCGGCACGCATAGCAGCGGATGCACTTGGCAAACTGCTCGCTCCAATACTTGCGGCGGTCCTCGGGAAGCTCGGGCAGCGCGCATACAGTGCCGTCCTGGGGCTCAACTCCTTCCCCGAACTTGGCATCGTATATGGCCGGCTCGCGCTTGGTGCAGACGATGCACATATCGCGCAGGCAGGAACCGCAGTCCAATATGTGTGAACCCGACGTGGTCGTGACGTTCAGGCCGTCATCCACCCATTCAAGGGAAGTAACGTCCTGGAGATGGAAGTCCTGATCGTCGAGGTTGGCCGCATCCACCACCCCGCCGCAGCCGAGCCCGATGATATGCAGGTTCTCGCGCTTGATCTGTTTCTCCTGGATCAGGGCGATGATGCTGCGGATATCGCACGGCTTGGCGACAATTCCGACCTTCTTATCTTTCGCCAGCCTGGGCAGGTATACGGCCAGGTTATTTACGCAGGCCGGGTTCCAGACGAGCCTCTCGGCGTCCTCGGGCTTGGTGATGAACACCGGCGTCGTCTTGAACGGCACGCTCCCCGCGCCCCAGCCGATCACGACACTTACATCGCCGGATTCCAGGACTCTCTTTGCTTCTTCACGAATCTTCGTTTCGATATCAGACATAGTGTAACCTTTGTCGGCGGTCAGCCGTCAGCAGTCAGCCGTCAGAAAAGGCCCTGCTTCCGGCAGCCAATTAGACTAAGGGGCGATCCCCTTGAACGGCCCCAATGCCTTGACCTTCTCTGTCATCTCGGTGACAAGCTCGGCGAAGCGATTGCCCTCGGATGCCGATACCCACTCGAAGTGGAATCTCTCTTTTGGGATGCCCAGCATCTCGAGCAAATCCTTGAGCATCGCGATCCGCCTGCGGGCATAGTAATTGCCCTTGGCGTAATGGCAATCGCCCGGATGACACCCGAGAACCATCACGGCATCGAATCCCTTCTGGAAGCCCTTAAGGACAAACATCGGGTCCACCCTGCCCGAGCACGGCACACGCACGATGCGAATCGTCTCGGGGTAATGCAGCCTGGTGCTGCCGGCCAGGTCCGCCCCGGCGTAGCTGCACCAGTTGCAGAGTATCCCAAGGATCGCCGGCTGCCACTCTTTCGGCTGCTTCGCTTCTTCGTTCTTCGTTTCTATGGTAGTTGTTTCTTCAGACATAATCACTCTCGGTTATAAGTGATAAGTCATAAGTCATAAGTTCCGGACTGCGGAACGCGCACGCCCGACTTACAACTTACAACTTATGACCTACTATTTCACTACGTATCCCGGTCTAAGTTCATTTATGGTGCAGGAGCCGCCATCAAGCGTGATCACGCCGCCCGCGGGCCCCGGAGCCTGCGCGGTGGACGTGGACACCTCGATTTCCTTGACGACCCCGACGCCGTCAGCGATCCAGTAAATGCCGCGCGACTTGCTCGACGTGATGTTGAACTTCATGCCCATCACTTCCACCGAGCCGGAGCCGGAATCGCTGGTGTAAACCACTTTCAGGCAATCCTTGAACGTGCCCGCGGGCACTGTCACGGTCTCCTTGCCGACGACTTTCGCCGACAGCGGCACCTGGGTACTCTCGCCGCGTACCACGCCGACATCCCAGCTCTTGCCGACATCTATCCCCTTGAGCCAGTAAACCAAAGGCGGGTCATACGTGATCTTCTCGGGCTTGCCCTCATCGCCCGTAACCTGCTCGGTCGAGTAAATCTTCAGCGCGTCCGAGTCGCTCGACAGCTTCATATCATCCTTTTCGGTCGTGGACCGCCCATTCACTGTGGATTTGGTGGTTGTCGTCTCACGGTATGAATAAAGCGGAGTCCTGGCGATGTTATCGACCGACAGAACCTCATACACGGCGCTGCCCGAGCTGGTGTCATACATATCCGTGAGCCTCTTCCCCTGATACTCCATCATGCCCTTGTTGACTTTCACACAGTCGTATTCCCAACGGTTTCCGACCGTGCAGGGAATGGGGTCGATGGCCGCGCACGCGCATGCGGCAAGCCCAATCAGCATAGCAGACCAAATTCCGATTGTGTATTTCAAATTCGCTCCTTCATACAACGCTTGCCGGGTGAACGGCACTGATCTCCTCGTAAGCCTTGAAATCGTCGATATTGAACGTCAGCAGATTCTCGACACCGTGCGCTTTCATGACCGCGACCAGGCGAGCATCGTGTACCTGTTTGCCGTTGACTGCGTGATTACGGACCAAATCGAGCCAGATGGGAAAGATGGCTGCCGTGTCCTCCAGAAACTCAAACCTATCAAGCACATCATTCACCCTGGCTTCGGTCAGATCGACATTCCAGCCAAGCCCATTCACGTCTCTTGGCCGCGTCGCAACGCACCAGAATTCGGTGATGACTTGTGGAGCCACGCATACTAGTGATCCACCCTCAATCAATCTCGCGACGGATCGAGTGACTAACTCATATTGGTCACATTGCTCTTCCTGGATGCGCAGGATCACGTTTGTATCAAGCAGCCAAATTGCCATTAGTCGTACATGTTCTCCCTGCGAAGAGCCTCATCGGGAAGCGAGGGCACGCGAATATCCATGCTGGCGACCCAATCCAGGAAATCCGCAGCGCGCTCCTGGGGAGTCATGCTCTCTCTTCTCTGTCTGGCTTCGCTCTGCCGGCGGTCAAAATCTGATACGATGGCCTTGTTCACCGGTACCACACGAAAAGCGTTGCCCTCTCGCTCCACATCGTAATCCGCTTCCGGATTCAGATTGTCGAAAGCACTGTGCGGAATAACAATGTCGCCGTTCTTTTTCGCTTTGATTCTTACAGACATGTCAATCCCTCCGCATTCATTGTACCACAGGCCGCGAAAAAGCAGATTCCTCGACTTCGCTCGGAATGACGGGACTTGCAGCATAAGTTTCGGGATTTCCATTCCGCCTACGGCTCCATTCAAATCCCGAAACACCTTCGAATGACTGGGACTACAGCCTACTTTGTGCCCCTGCGGGGCACGCTTCGGGATAAGGATACCGAAGCAATTTCGTATCCATCTGCGCCCTCGCATCGGATAAGACCGAGCTTACGCGTCCGTCTTGCGCCACCTCGCCGATACAATTCTACTTATCACGTTCCCCGCAAGCCCGCCGAGGAATATGCCGACAAAGAACTCCCGGAAGCTGACCTTGACCTGCTGCCATCGCAGTAGGTCGTAGACGGCGCACGCGGTCACA
>Ga0315287_10008349_pt1 | contig 10447 bp, 9 predicted proteins | sample YL17G11_0_MG_FD_205037 | JGI IMG/M metagenome (GOLD analysis project Ga0315287, IMG submission 205037) | Sediment microbial communities from Yellowstone Lake, YNP, Wyoming, USA - YL17G11_0 | ecosystem: Environmental > Aquatic > Freshwater > Lake > Sediment | place: USA: Wyoming | collected...
CGTTCGAATGAGCGCACCGTCGCCGGCTGCGGCGCACTGAGGCGATCCGGGCGCAGCGCGTCCCACAGCGCTGCGCCGTTCTCGAGAACATCCGCGACTGCTAAGAGGCGACAAACGAGGCCATGCCGGCGCCGGCACCCAGAACCACGCATGAGTGCTTTCAGTGCTGCGTGACCGACAGGGTGTTCACCGCGGGCGAGGTTGGGCAAGTCCATTTCGCCGAGGCCGGCGCTCCGACGCCCGAGGCTCTTGCGGCAGTGCAGCGGCAGTTGTGGCTCAGAGTCGTGACACACTCCTGTAAGCATGTTTGCCTGGGCGGGAGCCAGGGAGGAGGATGGGGCTGTAGTACATCTCCTCCTGGGGCGTTTTCTCCCATTTGGCCCGGCACTAACCTGCTGGGCCTTCTTATTGCCGCAACACACAGACCCTACACCTCCGCCGGCACACATCCATCCGTGGGACTTCGCACGCACACGGGAGCGACCATGTGGCGCCGTCAGCCGGAGCAGAGACAGATGTCCGCCCGGATTCCGACCAACGACGTGAACTGCGTGCAGATCGAGAACCGGGTGACCTAGCGAAAGCGCGGCGATCGTGTTTCAGATCTTCGACGAGACGGTGGCGGATCACCACCTCAAGCGCTGGTCGAACAGGTACTCGGACGGGGACGCTTGGGCGTCATCCCAGTTGGCCAGCGGCTGGGGCGCCTGGTCCCACGGCCGGGGGGGCCACGTGCCAGGGTCACTTCGGTTGGGGGGTGGGCTCGTCCAGGTGGGTGAGGATGAATGGGAGCACGGGGGCGCCGGCGGCGAAGGCGATGATGCGCATTTCACCCCCCCCAGAGCCTGCAGCGCAGGGGCAAGACCTCGTGAGAGGCGCGCCAGCAGCAGAGCCCAGAGGATGTGCGCGGGCGAGCGCGGGGCGCTCGGGGCGGGGTTGGCGGGCGCGCCAGGGCAGTGACCTGCGCGCGCTGCGGCGAGTTGGGTGCCAGCCGCGCGTGATAGCGGTGGCGATGCAGGCGCGGGGGCGGAATCAGCGTGGCTAGACGCTCGAGCCCCGCCGACGTGGAAGAGAGCAGCCAAGGGCTACGGTTGGCTGCTTGCCTGACTATGCGTTCGCCGCGTCGTTCCAGGACTTTAGGACGTCGGCTAGAAGTTTGGACGCATCGGCGATCTGCTTTGCGCGTGTCGGCGTCATCACGGTTTCCAGGTTCGCGATAAGAACATGCATCTTGCCGGCATTCGCCTGAATGTCTTGGATCACACCATCCGCGAACGCGCTCGCCAGCTCTTGCTTTTGCAGCGTGATCCGCTGCATCTCCTGCTCGGAGACCGATGCGCCGTACAGCAGATTCAAGGCCTTCTTCGCCACCTCGTACTCTTCAAGTCGCGTCATGCTGCCCTCCTGTTCGTATCTCTAAGCTCGATCAGCTTGCGAATCTCGATGATCGCCCGGCGCAGGATCTCCGGATCCGGCAGCGACGCCGCCTTGCTATTCGCCGTCGCGTACTGCGCCGCCAGCGCCAGATTCCTCACCGCGTCCTCAACCTGAGCCAGCAGCCTGTCGTACGCACCCAGTACATCCAACCTTGCATCAAGGTCCGCTTGTAGCGCCAAGAGGTCCGACTGCGCTTGCTCGATGTCCTTCAACGCCCCGTTCAGCGCTATCCGCTCTGGTGCCACTTCCCCCGCTGCGATGACCGTCCCGGCCGGCGGCGTGCTCTTCGGCGCGAGCCCGTCTTCTTTGGTAAAGTCCGAGGGGTTGTCATCGGCATACCCGGGCACCTTGAGCAACCGCTCCTTGACCGAATCCATTGCAGCCTGTCGATCGGCGTAGTCGTAAGTGTCCAGCAGCGTCTTGATGCGCAACCTGGTGGCCCTGACCTTGTACATCAGCTCCGCCCGGTCGATGTCGTTAACGGCCAACTCAAGACCCGCGAAGTTCGGCACGTCGTCCCGGAGAATCTTGAACATTGCCGCGACCACCGGGGCTCCCTCTTTCACCTTCGCGATGAACCGCTGCCGCCGGGCCTCCGCCGCCGCTGCCTCCACCGCCAGGTCGACCACCGACTGCCATGGCCCCAGTGCCTTGCTGACCCCCTTTGCGAGCTTTTCGGGAAGGTTTGCCGAAACCACCTTAAAACCCTGGTAGGCCGCCTCGATTTCGCCCGTCTCCTTGCCCTCGATGATCGCAGTTAGGAAGTCGTTGTACCGGGCGATTACTTCCCAGGCCTTCATGTAGACAGCAACCTCATTGACGCCACCACCCGCGCCTGCGCCCTGGGCAACATACGTTCTTCGAGGAGGGCTGCGAGGGGCGTCGTCCACTTTTGCTCTCTTGGCGGCGATCATCGTATCGCGCTGCTCCTTCCTCGTCTTCGTCGCAGCGTAATCGATCAGCACATGCTCGCCCGAACTTCGCGCCGAGGAAAATGTATCCTTGTACGTCGCGAACTGGTTTACTGGCGCGGTCGTACATCCGATCGAAGTGATGGCAAACAGTACCAGCAAGGAGAGCGTACTCATGGCGCCCAACGAGCCCTTAGGCGAGGGATGCGCCCGCGTCTGGTCAGTGAGATTGAACGCGGAAAGCAGTATCGATATCACAGCCCAGTAGACGAAAAGGACGACGACACTAGGCATCGCCACGATCGGAAGCCTTAGCTCCGTGCTCTCGAGATATTCCATCCGCCACAGCTCCCCCGAAAGCGCCGCCAGCGTCACCGAGGCTCCAAGGATGACGAACCGCCCCATCAAGACCTGCTTGATTATGTCGCCTGACTTTGTCACGTCTCCTCCCTTTCTATCGAACTATGTGCGAAGCACAAACTCCCCGTACCGAGAAAAGTTAGGCAAGGAAAGCTTAGCCCGCTACGGCCACAAGATCAACCATGACGATTGATATAGATGTATGCGCTGGAAACGTTCCTGCAGCCCTTCGGAAGCTTAGCCGGAATCCATCTTGAAAAAGACCCCATCTTGAAAAAGACCCCATCTTGAAAAAGACCCCATCTTGTAAAAGACCCCATCTTGTAAAAGACCCCATCTTGTAAAAGACCTTAGCGGAATCACAGCGAGCAACATTCCGTTCTGGTCTCCGCATTCTTACATACCTGGCAGAAGAGTCACTCAATCCAAAGAGGCAGCGTAGGGTCGATCTGCAGGTGCTCCACTTGGGAAACCATAAAGCCGGTCCTAACGAACGTAGCCACCGCTTGCGGGGAGGGCAGGGTGGGGGCGCAGGGTCTCGTCGGTTGCTGGCTGAAAATCAACCACCATCTGGTTGATTATTGACCACCGTTCGGCTACCCTCGGCGGATGATTTCCCGCCATGCAGCCCTCCGCCTGCACGCCGCTCTGGCTGACCGCCCGGTGGTGCTCCTGCACGGCGCGCGGCAGACTGGAAAGACTACGCTGGTGCGCGCGCTCGCTGAGACGAACCGCCTTGCGCGCTATCTCACCTTCGACACGATGCCGGCTCTCGCCGCCGCGCGCGGCGACCCGGCGGGTTTCCTCGCCGGCCTCGAAGGACCGGTCGTCCTCGACGAGGTGCAGCGGGTTCCGGACCTCTTCATGGCCATCAAGGCGGCGGTCGATCGCGACCGCAGGCCGGGTCGCTTTCTCCTCACCGGCTCGGCGAACGTGCTCCTCGTGCCGCGACTTTCGGAGTCGCTCGCTGGGCGGATGGAGATCGTGACCCTGTGGCCGTTCTCCCAGGGGGAGATCGAGGGTACGGTGGAGGGGTTCGTCGATGCTGCCTTCGCCGACGCGGCACCGGTGCTCGATGCCGCGCCGCTGGGCAGTGCCTCCCTCATCCAACTCATCCTGCGCGGCGGGTTTCCGGAGGCCGTCGCGATCGAGACGGCCAACCGCCGCACCGCCTGGTTCGAAGCGTACCTCGAGACGATCCTCGCCCGCGACGTCCGCGACCTGGCCAACATCGAGCGGCTTGCGGAGCTGCCGCGCCTGCTTGCGCTCGCCGCCGCACGGCCGATGGCGCTCCTCAACTACGCCGATCTCACGCGCAGCGCGGGGTTGCCACAATCCACGCTCAAGCGCTACCTGACACTCCTCGACAACGTTTTCCTGCTTCGCACCTTGCGCCCGTGGCACGCCAACATCGGCAAGCGCTTGGTGAAGACCCCGAAGGTCTTCTTGTGCGACAGCGGTCTTGCCGCACACCTGATGGGGATCGACGAGGACCGCCTGACGCAGGACCGAACGCTCCTCGGTGGGCTGCTCGAGAGCTTCGTCGCTATGGAGGTCATCAAGCAGATCGGATGGAGCACGACCTCGCCCGCGCTCTACCACTTCCGGACCCATGAAGGCGACGAGGTGGATCTCGTCCTTGAGCGCCGCTCCGGCGCGCTCGTCGGTATCGAGGTGAAGAGTGCGGCGACGGTCACCGGCGCGGACTTCAAGGGCCTGCGAGCACTTGCGCAAGCCGCCGGCCGGCGCTTTCACCGCGGCATCGTGCTGTACACAGGGGCCGAAGCGGTGCCGTTCGGCCCGCGCCTGCACGCGCTGCCGGTCGAGTCGCTGTGGCGCTGGGGCGCGCGGCCCGGCGCGGCGCCGCCCGGCGCTCGCCGCCGCGCCGCTGCGGGGCGTGCACGGGCGCGGTCCTGACGGAGACCTTTCCCCTACCCAGGGCAGCCACGGGGCGAAACCACCTGCGGTCCGATCCGATAACGCCAGCGCCCCAGAGCGAGCCGCTGCGCGAACGCAGCGATCGCTTTGCTCATCCTCGTCTGCGCCGACTCTCCCGCGCCACCGAGAAAGCTGCCATCGACGAGCACCAGCCCGGCGACGCGATCGGGCGCATCGCGATACGCCTGCAGCACGACCCGGCAGCCCATGCTGTTGCCGACGAGCACGACGCTCTCGAGCTGGAGCACCCGCAGCAGGCCCGCGACATCCGCCCCGAAGGTCTCGATGTCGCAAGCCGACGGCACGCCGGGGGACGTCCCGTGGCCGCGCAGATCGCAAGTCAGAACGGTGTGACGGCGCGCGAGTGTCTCAACCTGGCGCGCCCAGTCCTCGTGCGAGCAGGCGAAGCCAAGAACGAACACGAGCGGCGGCGAGCCCACGCCGCTGCGCTCGCAGTACAACCGGGTGTCGTTCAGGTCGGCAACAGGCATCGAGTGATCTCGATCATCATCTCTTCCCACCTTGCGCATACCCGCCAGAAAACGCTTCAGTGAGTGGGCGCCGGCAAGCGAGTCATCCCCGGTGATGGCACAGCGCTACGGCTCACCTTGAGCGGCGGCCGGGGACCTTTCCGGCATTCCCGCCTGCCGGAGCAGCTTGACGAAGCGCTCCAGCGGCTCCGGGTCCAACCTGACTTGGCGTTGCACACGCTTACGGTCCAGTCCGATAGAACAGTCTGGCCTGATCTGCAGCAGCTCGCGCAACAGGATGCGCGCGGGCGAGGGCGGGGTTGCCGGGCGCGCCAGGGCAGTGACCTGCGCGCGCTGCGGCGAGTTCGGTGCCAGCCCCGCGTGATAGCAGTGGCGGTGCAGGCGCGGGGGCGGGATCAGCGTGGCTAGACGCTCGACGCGTTCCCGCGACATGAGGCGCAGCTCGGTGGGCCGATCGGGCTGGGGCCTGGGAAAGCGATCGACACGCTAGTCGTGGGCGAGCTGCTCGAGCCGCTCCAGCGCGAAGGGCGCACGCGCACGGTAGCGCAGCAGCCGCTCCAGCCCGGCGCGAAGCCTGCCCCGGACTTGATCCGGGGTGGCCGTCGATGCGCACCGAGGCATCCAGCGAAAGCGCGCCCTGTTGCTTACGTCGGCAACAAGATTCTGCTTGACTTTTGCCGATTGCTCAGTTCAACATGCCCACGTGTGCCTAGTGTAGTACTCAACTGGTAATCCAGCAAAGCACACAGGACAGCGGAGTGCGGGAAATCTGCACGCTCCAGTCGACGTGGTGGGGGCTGGAGACGTGGCAGGGTCGAGATAGTGTGACACTCGCAGACGAAACAGCGAGCGCCAGGGAACGCGAACTTCGACCTACACCGGCGCGCAGTCCTCGACCCTGCTCGCAGGCAGGCTTGTGGAAACGTGGTGATGAGCGGAGCCGGCGTGCGGTCGATCGGGAGACCGATGGATTAGCCACCGTAGCCTGAGATCATGCGCGCTACATTTCTATCCCGACTGCGTTTCCGATGAGCGCGCTCGGATCCACGGTGACCCCTGATCCCCTTCGCTGCCGCATTGGCCGTTGTCTGTTCCTCGCTGCGGCGCTCACCGCCGGATGCTGGTCGCCCCCGGCGGTCTTGAGCGCAGCCGACCAGCAGCCAGCCGGCGCGGCAACGCCCGGTCCCAGCCGAGGCAAGGCGCAACCTCCGGAGCACGTTGCAGGTCTTTGCGCAAGTCCCGCGCCGCAAGACTTCGTAGCGCAGGACGGGCAACGCCAGACCTTCCGCACCAAGGCGGCTTCGGTGCTGCGTTGCGATTCCGGAAAGACCTGGGTCGCCGCCGAAGACGGCGCGATGCTGCCCGAGGCGGCGTCCTTCTATTTCTCTGCAGCAGGGCAGTTGCTGGACATCTGTCAACCACTGCTGTGGAGGTCGGGCTGCAAGCGATTCGAGAAACTTGCATGCGAGGGTAAGAACTACTGCAGAGAACGCTAGTGCCGCGATACAGACGAGCGTAGCGGCCGGCGGACATCATGTACTTCTCCAGAGGAGGAAGCTATGCGGCAAGCTAGAGCGCAACGCACGTTCGTATCATTGTTCGGTGCAGTGGCAGCCCTGTTCGCTACTGCATTGACTCACGCGGGCAACGGCACGTTCGACGCAGGGGCGTTCAATTTCTGCGTCTCGGTCCGGTTCAACGCGACGGCCCCCCAGCTCACCCAGATCCGCACCGCGATCCAGAGCGGCAGCGACATACTGCTCGACGCGACCGACGGCCAGCATCGCCTTGGGCGGGTCACGATCGTCAACGACAGCGGCGCGTCGCAGTCGGCCGAGTACTGGGTGAACTCCGGCACGGGCCGCGCCTACGCGACCTTCGGTCGTTACGGCTTCCGCGGTGAGCACGTCAACTTTTACTTCGGCAGCAATTTCCAGGCGACCAACGGCGCCGACGGCGATGCCTATACCATCGCCCACGAGCACGTTCACCACGCCTACGGCGTGGCCGACGAATACTCGGGCCCAGCCGGCGACGCCGAAGACGCGCCGACGCCCGACACGGCCACCCTCAACTACTCCTTGATGGACAACTACTTCACCCGAGGCGGTCGCGCATTCGGGGCGAACTACACCCTCAACGAGCTTTGCGTCGCGTCCAACCACGATCCCGACAACGACACCTGGCAGGAGTCTCGAAACCACCAGTCCGCCTGGGAGACCATCGCGGCCCAGACGCGGTTCCCGGCGACCGCACCGTCCGGTCTTCCGGTCGATGCGGCCCCGGCATCGCAACCCGTGACCTTCCTCGACGGCATCGGCGGATTGCGCGCGATGCTGCTGCTGGACCGCTCGGGGAGCATGGCCCTTGAGCAACGCATGGACTTCGCGAAACTCGGCGCCAAGCAGTTTGTCGATCTGCTGCAGGACGGCGACGGGGTCGGCGTGGCATCCTTCTCCGATTCCTCCAGCGTGAATTACGCTCTGACCACGGTATCGAGCGCGGTCAGGACCGCGGCGAAAGCTTCGATCGACGCGCTTACGGCCGACGGTGCCACCAACATCGGCGGGGGCCTGCTTAGCGCGCTCGGCCAGCTCACCGCCCAGGTCGCCCGGTCGTGCAACGAGATCATCGTGCTGCTGAGCGACGGCGACCACAACACCGGGACTGCACCCGCGACGGTAATACCGGCGGTACGCGCGCAAGGCGTCACGGTTCTCACCATCGGCGTGGGCTCCGGCATCTCCACCGCGGGCCAGGCGGCGCTCCAGGACATCGCAACGCGAACCGGGGGGCGCTACTACCGGGTGAGCAGCGCGGCCGACCTGACCAATGTGTTTATCCAACTCGCCGCCGAGACCACCGGGAGCGGACTGCTCGCGCGTGCGCCGGAATCGGTGGGCAGCAGCACGATCCTCGAGTTTGAAGTGCTGGTCGAACCGGGCGTCGCCAGTGCGGCGTTCGGCCTCACCAAGGACCTCGCCTCCGACGAGATCTCGCTGTCGCTGCTCAAGCCATCGGGCGGCACTATCACGCTCGCGGACGGGTCCAACCCGGGTATCAAGGTGGTCACCAGCTCGAACAGCATCGTGTTCCAGATCGCCGCGCCCGAGGCTGGTGTGTGGAAGATGGTGGTGAACACTGGCACCGTGACCGACGGCCGCATCAACCTGCTGGCGTTCGCTCGCCACGACGGTGTTCAGCTCAACCTGTCGGTCGAGAACGATGTGCTGGTCTATCCCAAGGCGGCACGCGTGCTTGCCACACCCACCTTCGCGGGCGAAGCGGTCACCGGGGCCTGGGTGCACGGCATTGTCCGGCTGCCCGACGGAAGCACGCTGCCGATCACGCTGCTCGACGATGGCGTCGGTGCCGACACAATCGGGGGCGACGGCGTCTATTCGGCCGCCTTCTCGCGCTACCGCGGTGACGGCACCTATGTCTTCGAGATCACTGCGAGTGTCAGCGGCGGGCGCACCTTCGCGGGTGAGGCGCTGTTCATCTCGGCAGGCGATCCGAGCAACGTCCGGTCTGTGCCCGACTTCGTGCGCATCGCTAGCACGACGGCCGTCGTGAGCGGGGTGCCGGGCATCGTTTCGGCCACGGTCGAGTATGGCCCCGAGACGATCAACCTGAAGAGCAAAGGCAAGTGGGTGACTGCCTACGTTGAGTTGCCGAGCGCCTACAACCTTGCAAATATCGTCCCCGGTTCGCTCGCCATCACCGCCATAGACGATCTCGACATCGTCCCGATCTCGGCCCAGTTCGCGCCCACCGGGATCGGCGATTTCGACAACGACGGCATCGCCGACCTGATGATCAAGCTTGATCGCAGCACCCTGCAACAGGCGCTCGCGGTCGGAATGAGAAAAATCCGGCTGGAAGGCCTGCTCTCGACGGGTGAGCATATCGTCGGGGAGCGCTCGGTAGCGGTCATCAAGCCGGGGCGCTAAACGACCGCGCTGTTCACCGGAAGCGCCCCCCGTGGGCGCTTCCGGCTTCTGCCGAGTGCTTTCGGCAATCGCAGGGAGGACGGGCAGGCGTGCCCAAGTGCGGGGCTGTGGGTGTAGTGGCGAATGGGCTGCGAGCCCCCCGTGATAGCGGTGGCGGTGAAGGCGCGCGGCTCGCATGCCAGATTCACATCAGCGCGGATCTCGGGATCTGCAAACTCTAAGCGACAGGCCGCACGCGGTAACTGCCTATCGCCGATGTCCGCTGGCGTTCCCGCGCAGCAGGCTTAGCTCCTGCCGCGGTTTGCTGCATTGTGTACGCGCGAGCACCTGTCTGCACAAGTTGATGTGTTGACATCACACTAGATGATGCTATGACGCCACCCATGCGCACTACCATTCGCATCGAAGATGAATTGCTCGAGCGGCTCAAAGAACAGGCCGCGAGGGAGAACACCTCGCTCACCAAATTGGTGAACCGGACGTTGCTTGCAGGCATGCAGCGGTCGCGAGCCCCGAGGCGGCGCCTCCCGCAGTACCGTGAGCAGACTTATTCCATGGGTGCTGCGAGGTTCGACCTCGACCAGGCGCTGACGCTTGCAGCGGGGATGGAGGATGAGGAAGTGGTCCGAAAGTTGGCTCTTCGCATGTGAAGCTGGTCGATCTCAACGTTCTTCTGTATGTGGTGAACGAAGACAGCCCGAAGCACCAGGCCACCCTCGACTGGTGGAATGCTGCAGTCAACGGGAGCGAAGTGATGGGGTTGCCCTGGGTCGTGCTGCTCGGCTTCCTGCGCATTTCGACCAACCCAAGAGTGTTCGCAAAGCCGCTCCGGACAGAGGATGCCGTCGGCAAGGTAGACACGTGGCTGGCGGTGGAGAACGTACGGGTGATCCGGGAACAGGATAACCACTGGGAGGTGCTGCGGGCGCTGGTATCCGAGAGCGGAACTGCGGGGAACCTGACGACCGATGCGCATCTGGCGGCGCCGGCGATCAGTCACGCCGCGGTCCTGGTCTCCTCCGACAGCGACTTCGGGCGGTTCAAGGGGCTGCGCTGGCACAATCCCCTGGCCTGAGGAGTCGGGATGGAAATGTAGCGCGCGCATGATCGTAGGGTACGGTGGCGAATCCAGCGGTTTCCCGGTGGGTCTCAATCCGGCTCCCCTAATCATCACGTTTCCACAAGCCTCCCAGCGTTCGCCGAGCTGGGGCTCGAGCAGCAGCGCCTTACGACAGGAGGCGGGCCGGGATCTTCAGAAGCTTTGCTGCTTGCGCAAGACCCTCGTCGAGGGTCTCGAAGCCCGGCAGGGCAGCATTACGGACGATCGCAAGATGGAGTGCATCACCGGCTCGCAGCC
>Ga0315287_10008350_pt1 | contig 10447 bp, 6 predicted proteins | sample YL17G11_0_MG_FD_205037 | JGI IMG/M metagenome (GOLD analysis project Ga0315287, IMG submission 205037) | Sediment microbial communities from Yellowstone Lake, YNP, Wyoming, USA - YL17G11_0 | ecosystem: Environmental > Aquatic > Freshwater > Lake > Sediment | place: USA: Wyoming | collected...
CGGCCGTCTCCTCGGGCGAGCGGAACTGGCGCGGATCGGTCGTCACGACGATCGCGTCCTCGATCCGCGCGCACGGCCGCGTCCGAAGCGCCCGCTGCTCGGCGCCGCGCCGCCACTGCGCCGTGCCGCCCTCCGCGCCAAGGAACGTCTCGCCGACGAAGGGCTGGTGCACGACGCCCGCCACCGGCTTCGTGCCGTCGTGCAGCGCGATCAGCACGCCCCAGTGCAGCTGGCCGAGGATGAAGCTCTTCGTGCCGTCGATCGGGTCGATCACCCACGTGTACTTCGACGTGCCCGTTTCGCGGCCGTGCTCCTCGCCGTGGATGCCGTGGTCCGGATACGCGCGCTTGATCGCGGCGCGGATCACCGCTTCGGCTTCGCGGTCGGCGACCGTCACGGGGTCGTAGCCCATGAAGTTGCGCTTGTCCTCGACCGCGATGATCTCGCGGAAATGCGGCAGGGTCGCGGCGCCGGCGGCCAGCGCCGTGCGATACGCGAATTCGAGGTAGGCGGCGTTGGGCGTGGTCATCGGGGAATCAGGGATCGAAGTTCAACACCTTGAAACACGAAGAACACGAAGGGCACGAAGGAAACCTTTCGTCTGCGCGCGCACGCGGGCAGGAACGCCATCGCGGCGGCACGACGTCACCGATCATGGGGAATTCACGGGCAATTGAATTGTGGTCTTCTTCGTGTGCTTCGTGTTCTTCGTGGTTCAGGACTTTACTGCGTCGAGCCCGCCGCCCGCCGCGAGGATCTCACGCTCGGCGTCGGCCTTCAGCACGTCCTTCCACGCACCCGCATTGTCGCGCTGCGCGAGCCACGCGGCGGTGTCGACGATCGTCCCGGCCGGCGCGCGCGCGCGCAAACCCGCGCGCTCCGCCTTGCCGCAGTCGATGTCCATGAAGCCGGCCTCGTCGGCGAACGACGTGGGTATCCACAGCGGAAGCCCCGTCCACGGCTCGACCTTGTACTCGATCAGCTTCGCCTCGTCGGTCCACGCGACCCGCGGCGCCGCCGCGCCCCCCGCCGCGGCCAGTGCGTCGATCAGCGTGCGCATCGTCCATTGTCCGGCGGGGCTCGTCGCGTTGTACGTGCCGTTCGCGCCTGCCGCGACGAGGTCGAGCATGAACGCCGCCAGGTCGCGCGCGTCGATCCACTGCAGCGGCCGGGCCTTCGGCAGCGGCACGACAGCCGCCTCCGCGCGATCACCCAGCAACCGCGGATGCACGAAGCGGGCGACCCAGTAGCCGAACCGGTCGGTCGGGTCGTGCGGCCCGACGATCAGTCCCGGCCGCACGTTGAGCGCGCGGTCGCCGAAGACTTCCGTCACCACGTTCTCGCATGCGGCCTTCAAGGGCCCGTAGTGCGCGCCGACCTCCTCGGTCTCCGGATCCTCGAGCACGCCGACCGGGGAAGCCTCGGAGAGCCTTGCCTTGCTCGCGTCCGTGAACACGGAGATCGAGGACACGAACAGATAGCGTCCCACGCGCGGCGCGAGCAGTTCCACCGACGCGCGCACGACCCGTGGCACGTAGCCGCAGGTGTCGATCACGGCGTCCCACGCTCCGTCCGCCAGTGCCGCCAGGCCAGGTTCGACCGCCGGATCGCGGTTCCCGCCAACCGCTGCGACCGCATCGCCCCAGTGATTGGGCTGGCGGCCGCGGGTGAATACGGTGACGTGGTCGCCGCGCGCAAGTGCCGCGTCGACCACGTGGCGTCCGAGGAAGCGCGTGCCGCCGAGGATGAGGAGTTTCACCGGCCGAAACCTTTCGCGATCATGCGGCCCCTCACCCCGGCCCTCTCCCCGCAAGCGGGGCGAGGGAGCGCGCTGACGCAGTTCCTCGGTTCATTCCCTCTCCCCGCAAGCAGAGCGAGGGCGCACGCCGACGCGGCTCCTCGGATCGCTCCCTCTCCCTGCAAGCCGAGCGAGGGCGCACGCCGACGCGGCTCCGCGGATCGCTCCCTCGCCCCGCAGGGCGGGGAGAGGGTCGGGGTGAGGGGCGCGCATCGCGAGCCTCAGCCACGCGGCACGATCGCAACGCCGTTCAGCTTCTCCTGCGCCTCGATGAGCGACGCCACGTACTTGTCGCCGAAGCCCATGAGGTTCGCGTTCACGAGGCTCTGGTGCACTGCCTCGCCGACGATCGCGGACACCGGCAGCGACTCGGCGAAATGCGTGTAGTAGCGCAGGTCCTTCATCGCGTTGACCAGCGTGAACTTGAGGCCGGTCAGGTCGCCGTTGCCCTCGAGCATCCTGCCGACCATCATCTGGAAGATGCCGGAGTTGACGGCGCCGGCGGAGATCACCTCGTGCAGCTTCCTGATCGACAGTCCCGACTTCGCGGCCGCGGCGAGCGCCTCGGCCGTCGCGGTCGCGATCGCCTGCGCGATGAAGTTGTTGATGAGCTTCAGCACGATGCCGTGGCCGGGCGGGCCGGCGTGGATGATGTTTTCGCAGAACGCGGCGAGGACGGGTTTCAGTTCCGCGAACGTCGCATCGTCGGCGCCGACCATGATGTTGAGCCGCCCCTGCTCCGCCTCCACCGGCGTACGGGCGAGCGGCGCGTCGACGAAGCGCACGCCCTTCGCCGCGAGTTCCTCGCGCAACTTCGCCGTGGTCGCGGGCTCGCTCGTCGACGTGTCGACGACGATCAGCCCTGACCGCGCGACGGACATGATCCCGTCCTTCCCGTTGACGATCTCCTCGACCTGCGGCGCGCCGGTCACGCACAGGAACACGATGTCCGCGTCGCGCGCCACGTCGGCGTTCGAGGCCACTTCGTTCGCGCCGGCGGCCAGCAGATCCTCGAGCGGCTTGCGGTTGCGGTTGACGCGCACCGCGAGCGGGAACCCCTTGGTCACGAGGTTCTTGGCGATGCCGTGGCCCATGAGGCCGATGCCGACGAATCCGATGCGGGGCTTGCTCATGGTGGTTCCTCCGTTGACGATTGGGGACTTGGTGGTCAGTCGATCGCGATGGGCTCCGCGGGCGCCATCAGCGCCCGTCGGCGCTCGTGCCAGGTCAGCAACAGGCCGCTGCCGCCGATGACCGCCATGCCGACGAGCGTCAGCGTGTCGGGGAAGTCGCCGAACACGAGCCAGCCGACCAGCGTCGCGAACACGAGGTGGACGTAGGTGAAGGGCGTCAGCGCCGAGGCCGGCGCCCGCTGGAAGGCGAGGATCAGCAGGAAATGGCCGCCGGTGCCCAGCACGCCGATCATCACGAGCTTGGCCATGTCGAGCCACGTGAGGTCGAGACGCGAGCCGAGCAGCGGCCACGCCACGGTCATCACCGCGGCGCCGACGAGCGCCGGGTAGAGCAGCATCACGCGCGGATCCTCGCGCGCCATCACGCGCGTCAGGATCTGGAACACCGCGTAGAACGACGCGGAGCACAGCACGAGCAGCGACGCGCCGCGGAACAGGTCGGCACCCGGGCGCACGATCAGCAGCATCCCGACGACGCCGGCCACGACGAACGCGATCCGCGGGCGGGTCATCCGCTCGCCCAGGAACAGCACCGCGAGCAGGATCACGAGCACCGGCGTCGTGTAGTTGATGGCCGTCGCCTCGGCCAGGGGCAGCGAGCGCAGCGCCATGAAGAAGCACAGCGACGACGAGATCAGCAGCAGCCCGCGCAGCAGCTGCAGCCTCGGCCGCTGCGTCCTCACCATGCCGCGGCCCATCGTGGGACCGAGCCAGATCAGCATCGCGACGACCTGGAACGTCCAGCGCGCCCAGACCAGGAACGGAACCGGAAGCCGGGGCAGCATCGTCTTGATCGTCGCATCCATGATCGAGAACGTCGCGACGGCGCCGACGATCATCAGCACGGCCGCGGCCGGGATATGGACGTGCTCGCGCGTCACTTCGCGGTCGCGAGGAACGCATTGAGCGCCGGCTCCTGCAGGCGCCGCATCGCGATGCACGCGTCGATCTTCTCGAGCGACTGCCGGTACCTGCGGGCGCCCGCGTCGAGGTCCGCCGCGCGCTTCTCGAACAGCGCGACGAACCGCGCGCGGTCCTCGCTGCCGCAGATGCCGTCGGCCCACGTCACGACGTACGACTGCTGCTCGCGCGGCACCCGCGCGGCCAGCTGGTCGGAGTTCGTCGCGAGCCACGCGAGCGCGACCGGCCGCGTGGCCGGGCGCCGCAATGCCGCCCCGAGGATCAGGATGCCGTCGCGCGCTGGTATCCGCGGATCGACGACGAGGTCGAGCGCGCGGCGCGCCAGCGCGGAATCGCGGAACGAACCAAGCGCGACGAAGATGTCTTCGCGCTCGTTCTGGTCCTTCGTGGCGTTCGCCGCCGCCAGCAGGCGGTCGAAGAGCGCCGGCCCCTCCTTGCCCGCCGTGCTCGCCGCGGTCTCCAGCACGATGCGCCGCACCTGCGTGGGCAGCGCACTGCGGTCGGCGAGCCAGCGCTGCGCGAGACGCCGCGCCTCGCGCGCGAGCGCGGCGTCCTTTCCCGCGTCCGCGACCAGCGGCACCGCGGTTTCGCGCAGGCGCAGGAGTTCCGGCGACTCGTTCTTGCGCGGCACCCATCCCAGGAAATGCGCGCGCGGGCCGAAGTGCCGGCGCAGCCACGCGGCGTACTTCGCGGCGTTCGCCGGCGCCACCAGCTCCTGCGGCATGTGGTCGGGAAGGTCGAACGCCCGGTGCGCGGTGCGCAGGTTCGGGTTGTTCGCCTGCCGCGCGGCGAGCGGCAGCGCGTCCTGGTAGCCAACGAGGCCGCCGCGTGCCAGCATGTCCACGTCGCCCAGCAGCGCGGCGTAGTCGGCGTCCGCCAGCACCTTCTCCGCCTTCGGCAGCGCCGCGTACAGCGCAGGGGTGAGCCGCGGCAGGTAGTACCCGAGGCCCGTGCGGTTCGCGACGACCCACTGCGGACAGGCACGGGTGTCGAGCGGCACCGACTGCGTCGTGTCGCGCACCAGCGCGCAGGTCTGCCGGCCCTTCGCGCCGTCGCCATGCTCGAAGCACGCGGGGAACACCCAGCGCTCGCCCTCCGCCGGCGGCGCGGCGCCCGTGGCGCCGAAGCGCTGCTGTTTCAGCGCCAGCGTCGGTGTGGCGGTCGTGCAGTCGAGCGCGACGTTCAGCAGCGGAACCCCGGCCCGCTCGACGAATCCGCGGAACGCCGGGATCACCGCGTCGTCGGATGCGGCGAGCGCGGCGAAGAAATCGTCGGCGGTCGCGTTGCCCCACGCGTGCTTCGCCACGTAGCGGCGCACGCCGTCGCGGAATTTCTCCGGCCCGAGCCACTGCTCGAACATCGCGAGGATCGTCTCGCCCTTCGCATAGGTGATGCCGTCGAACGCGGCGCGCATCTCGCCGTACTCGGTCACGGGCTGGCGGATCCGGCGCGCCGACTGCAGGCGGTCGAACTCCATCGCCTGCAGGCGCTGCCGCGACCGCCAGCCGTCGCGCGGCCAGTCGGGGCGCAGCTCGGTCGTGACGACGCTCGCCAGCCACGACGCGAACGACTCGTTGAGCCACAGGTCGTCCCACCATGCCATCGTCACGTAGTCGCCGAACCACATGTGGGCGATCTCGTGCGCCGTGACGCCCATGAAGCGCTGCTCGAACAGCGGCGACATCTCGTCGGGACGCGCGAGCAGGAGCCGCGACGTGTACGTGACGAGGCCGGGGTTCTCCATCGCGCCGCCGAACGTCGAGCGCGGATACGCGACGAGATCGAGCTTGGGAAACGGATAGGGCTGCCCGAAGAACTTCTCGGTGGCCGCGAGGATCGCGCCGGTGTGCGCGGCGGCGTACGCCGCCTCGTCCGCGCGGCCTTTCGGCACGATGATCGAGATCGGCGTGCCGTTGCGGCCGGCACGGCCGGCGTCGCGCACGTCCCAGTCGCCCACGGCGAACGCGACGAGGTACGACGGCAGCGGCGGCGTGCGCGCGAACGTCACCTCCCTCATGCCCGCGTCGGCGTCGGTCTCACGCTCGACGGGCATGTTGGCGAACGCGCGCATGCCGCGCGGGACCACCAGCACGAGCCGCCACTCGGCCTTCAGGTCGGGCTCGTCGAAGCACGGGAACGCGCGCCGCGCGTCCACGGGCTCGAACTGCGTGACGACGTACCACTGGTCGCCTTCGCGCTGCCGGAACACGCCCACTGCGCCGACGGAATCGACGGTCGCCGTGTAGCTCAGCACGAGCCGCGCCTCCCCGACGGGCAGCGGCTTGTCGAACCTGATGCCCATCACGTCGTCGCTGCCGGTGATCCGTACGCCCGCAACGTCTTCGGGCTGCGCGCCGCCGATCACGGCCTTCGCCTCGCGCAGCGTGAGGTTCTTCGCGTTCAGCCAGACCACGTCGGTCGCGCGCTCGACGCGCACGACGATATCGATCGTGGCGTCGAACCTGTCGACCGCGGGGTCGATCGTGAGCCGCGGCTCGTAGCGCAGCGGCACGACGTCGCGCGGCAGGCGCAGGCCCGGCACCGCGGGCGCCGTCGACGGCGGCTGCACCTCCGCGACGGCGAGCGACGACACGAGCGCCAGCAGCCCGAGCGCGCAATGCGCGAAGCCGGCGCGCGCGCCGCCCCGGCGCGGACGGGCGTCGCGCACGCAATCGGAAAACTCGGAAGGCGGGTTCAGGGACATGCGAAAAAAGAACGCCGGGCGCGGCAGCGCCCGGCAACTGGTCTTACCATTTTACCAATCATTACGGGCGGCCGAAAGCCGCGCGGGGGCGCTTCGCCGAACTTTTCCGCGCCGGCGGGCGTCCCACCCCGAACCAGTACACTCGCAGGGACGCGACCAGCCCCTGGCGCGCGGCTGCGCCGGTCGCGCGCGCTGCCGGCACCCCGGGAGGACGATGCACGATCTCGCCGTAATCTCCACGCTCGCGGGCGGCCTGGCCGCCGCGCTGGTGTTCGGCTGGATCACGCAGCGCCTCGGGCTGTCGACGCTCGTCGGGTACATGCTCGCGGGCATCCTCGTCGGCCCGCACACGCCCGGTTTCGTCGCCGACCCGCGGCTCGCGTCGCAGATGGCGGAGATCGGCGTGATCCTGCTGATGTTCGGCGTCGGCATGCACTTCCACCCGCAGGAGCTGCTGCGCGTGTGGCGGATCGCCGTGCCTGGCGCGATCGCGCAGAGCGCGGTCGCGACGCTCGCCGGCTGGGCGTGCGCCCGCTGGTTCGGCTGGAGCGACGCGGCGGGCTTCGTGTTCGGCATGGCGCTGGCCGTCGCGAGCACGGTCGTGCTCATGCGGATGCTCGTCGACCAGAACCGGCTGTCCACGCGCGCGGGGCACGTCGCCGTCGGCTGGCTGATCGTCGAGGACCTCTTCACCGTCGTGGCGCTGGTCGTGCTGCCCGTGCTCGCCGTCGACAACGTCGACCTCGGGTCGCTCGGCATGCCGCTCCTGCTGGCGCTCGGCAAGGCGGCGGCGTTCGCGGCGATCGTCTGGGTCGTCGGCAGCCGCGTGGTCGGCGAGCTGATGGAGCGCATGGCGCGCACGCGCTCCGAGGAGCTGTTCACGCTGGCGGTGTTCGTGCTGGCGCTCGGCATCGCGATCATCGCCGCCGAGGGCTTCCACGTGTCGGTCGCGCTCGGCGCCTTCTTCGCGGGACTGGTCGTCGGCCAGTCGCGGTTCGGCCCGCAGGCGTCGAGCTACATGACGCCGTTCCGCGACGTGTTCTCGGCGCTGTTCTTCGTGTCCGTCGGCATGCTCTTCAATCCCTCGTTCGTGCTCGCGCATCCGTTGATGGTGCTGGCGGCGCTCGCCGTCGTGCTCGTCGTGAAGCCGGCCGTCGCGCTCGCGATCGTCGTGCTGATGCGCGCGGAGCGCGGCACGGCGGCGACCGTGGCCGTCGGGCTCGCGCAGATCGGCGAGTTCTCGTTCATCCTCGCCACGCTCGGCCTGGGCCTCGGCATCCTGCCGCCCGAGGGCCTCGACGCGCTGGTCGTCGCCGCCATCTTCTCGATCGCCCTCAACCCGATCCTGTTCCGTGCGCTGCGGCGGTTCGAAGCGCGCGCGTCGGACCGGCGCGACGCGCGCGCCCTGGCGGACGCGCCCGCCTCGCCGCCGCCGCCCGCGGGCGACTTCGACCGGCCGCTCACCATCACGGGCTCGGGCGAGCTCGCGCGGCGCGTCATCGCCCGCTGCCTGCGCGAGGGCATCCCGCTGTACGCGATCGGCGAGGACCTGGACCGGCTCGAGGAATTCCGCGCGTCCGGCGCGGGCATCGTCTTCGGCCACGCGCACCGGCCCGACGTGCTGCGCGCCGCGCACGTCGAGCACGCGCGCGCGATCGTCGTGACCAACGACACGCTCGCCGAAAGGATGGGCATCTGCAGCGCGGCGCGCCTGGTCAATCCGCGCATCGCGATCGTCGTCACCGCCGGCAACGACGCGGAGCGCTCGCGGCTGCAGGAACTGGGCGCCACCTTCGTCTGCGACGCGCTGGACGGCGTCACGGACGACGTCGTGCGCTCGATCCGGCACGCGATCTGACCGCAGCGCGGCCGGCGCGGGAACCCGCGGCAGCAGGCGGCGGCGCCGTCATCGTGCGCGGCGGGCACTGCGGGGTGGCCCGAGGGACGCCGCGGGCACGAGCGTTGCGTCGAGCGTGATCCGCCTCGGCCGCGTCCCCGGCGCCGCGAGCCGCAGCAGCAGCCGGTTCCACGCTTCGGTCGCGATGCGCGGCGTCGGGTGCCGCACGACGGCGAGCGGCGGCGTGACGATCGGCGCCCAGACCGGCTCGTCGAACGCGAGCAGCGACACGTCGTCGGGCCAGCGCACGGACAGCGCCTGCAGCACGCGCACCAGCGACAGCGCGATTGCGCTGTTGCTTGCAATGATCGCGGTGGGCGGCCGTGTGGCGCGGAGCGCCGCGGCGATCTGCTCCGCGAAGACGGCCTCGTCGGGATCGCGCTGCAGCACCGTCGCGACCACCGCCGGGGCGGCTTCCTTCGCCGCTTCGGCGAACCCTTCGACGCGCCGCTTCGTGGTCGGCAGCCTCGTATCGCGCACCAGGTACAGCAACCGCCGGTGGCCGAGGCCGACGAGATGCCGCGTCGCGTCGCGCATCGCCTTGCGGTCGTCGATCGCCACGTAGTCGAACCGGCGATCGCCGCTCACGCGGTCGACGACGACCGTCGGCGTCGCCCGTTCCGCCAGCAGGTCGAGCGTGGCGCGGGCGTCGTGCGTCGGGATCAGGATCAGGCCGTCGACGTTGCGGCCGAGCAGCGCCTGCACGCGGCGCAGCTCGAGCGTCGGGTCGCCGTGGCTCAGCACCTGCATGATCTCGTAGCCCTGCCTTGCGGCCAGGTCCTCGAACATCTCGAGCAGCGCCGCGAAGTACGCGCTCGAAGTGAGCGGCGTGCACAGCCCGATCACCCGCGATTCGCTGCGGCGCAGGCTCTGCGCGACGCGGTTGGGCAGGAACCCCAGCACGGCCATCGCGGCCTCGACCTGCGCGCGCCGGCCTGCGCTGACGTTGCCGCGGTCGTTGAGCACGTTCGACACCGTGCCGACGGACACCTTGGCGCGGCGCGCGACGTCGAGAATCGTGGGTTTCCTGGTCAATGCTTCCCCTGGCCGGCACCGCCCGCGCGCACCCGCGCCGGGCCGGTTGCCGAAGCGCGCAATAGCGCGTATCGTACCAATTTTTGAAACGTTTCAAAATTGGCGTCTAACGACCGCCGCGCAGATGCGGCCGCGAACAGGCGCATGGACCATCCGCCGCGCTCATGAAAATCACCCGCATCGACACGTTCCGGTACTGGGTCGACTGGTGCAACTGGCTGTTCGTGCGCATCTCGACCGACGAAGGCCTCGTCGGCTGGGGCGAGGCGTCGCTGCACGGCGCGGTGGAGTCGGTCGAGACCGCGATCCGCGAGTACGCGCCGCACCTCGTCGGGCAGGACCCGGCGGGACCGGAGCGCCACTGGCACCGCCTCTACCATGCGTGGCGCTGGCGCGGCGGCGCCGTGTTCTCGACCGCGCTGTCCGCGCTCGACATCGCGCTGTGGGATCTCGAGGGCAAGCGGCTCGGCGTGCCGGTCGCCCGCCTGCTGGGTGGCCCCTTCCGCACGTCGCTGCGCGGCTACGCGAGCCACTGGCTGCAGGGCGCCGCGACGCCGCAGGACGCGTTCGACGGCGCGCGCGAAGCGGCGCGCCGCGGCTTCACCGCATTCAAGTGCCGGCCGTTCTCGCACGAGGGACTGCTCGCGAACGAGGCGGGCGAGATCCGCCGCGCCGCCGCGCTGATCGAGGCCGCGCGCGAGGGGCTGGGCCCCGACGGCGAGATCTTCATCGAGTGCAGCGAGTTCCTGTCGCCGCGCACCGCCGTCCTGCTCGACGAGGCGCTGCATCCGTTCCGCCCCGGGTGGTTCGAGGAGCCGATTCCGTTCGAGAACGCGAAGGCGATGGCGCAGCTGCAGCGTGACCTGCGCACGCCGATCGCCACCGGCGAGCGCCTGCTG
>Ga0315287_10008351_pt1 | contig 10446 bp, 10 predicted proteins | sample YL17G11_0_MG_FD_205037 | JGI IMG/M metagenome (GOLD analysis project Ga0315287, IMG submission 205037) | Sediment microbial communities from Yellowstone Lake, YNP, Wyoming, USA - YL17G11_0 | ecosystem: Environmental > Aquatic > Freshwater > Lake > Sediment | place: USA: Wyoming | collected...
AGGCCCGGCAGCAGCGCCATGACCGAGTGCGTCTGGCGATGGCGGCCCGTGAACAGGAACCAGCCGACGATCGCCATCATCCCGGCGACCAGTCCGCCCAGGAACAGGTAGAGCGGGATCTCCCAGCCCCAGACGTGGAGGAACGGATCCACCAGGTGATTGGCGCGCGTGTTCGTGAACTCGATCATCGGCTCGCTCACGTCAGGAAGAAGATGCGCGGCCCGGTCCCGGCCTCGGGCTGCAGCGCGTGATGGCGACGCGAGGTCAGCAGCCGGCTCACCTCGCTGTGCGGATCGTCGAGATCGCCGAAGTGCATGCAGCGGGTCGGGCAGACCGCGACGCACGCGGGCGGCAGGCCCTCCTTCACGCGATGGACACAGAACGTGCACTTGTCGGCGTAGCCGTCCCGGTGGATGGTGCGCGCGTCGTACGGGCACGACGCCAGGCAGGCCTTGCAGCCGATGCACAACTCCTTCGTGATCTGCACCAGGTGGCCGTAGTCCTCGACGTGGCTGGCTCCGGTCGGGCAGCAGTGCACGCACGGCGGCCGGTCGCAGTGGTTGCAGCGCTCGCTGCGGATCTCGAGGCGCGTGTCGGGGAACGCGCCGGCTGCCTCGGTCACGATCCAGTCACGGCACAACCCCTCGGGCAGTTCGTTCTCGGTCTTGCACGCGACCACGCAGTCCGTGCACCCGACGCAGCGCACCGTGTCGATGGCCATCCCGTAGCGCGCCATCAGACCTCCGGCTCGAGGGTGACGAAGTTGACGCTCATGCCGGTGCCGCCCATGAGCGGGTCGCGCTCGTAGCGGGTGATGAGCCCCGCGTCGCTGGCGCCCTTGCGGAAGCGCGGGTGCAGGCCGCGCGCGGTGTGGCCGAACCCGTGGACCAGGTAGACGCAGTCGCCGCGGATACGCTCGGTCGGCCGGACCCGCACGCGGTTGCTCACCTTGCCGTCCTGGTTGCGCAGGCGCACCCGCGCGCCGCGCTCGAGTCCCAGGCGCCGCGCCACCTCGGCGTTCAACCAGACCTCGTTCTCGCTCATCAACTCGCCCAGCAGCGGATTGGTCTGGGTGCGGCTGAACGAGTGCATGGGCGCGCGGCCGTAGAGCAGGCGGAACGCACCCGCGGGCGGCTCCGGGGTCGGCTGGTAGCGCGGCACCGGGTCGAAGCCCGCTTCCTTGAGTTGGAGCGAGTAGAACTCGATCTTCCCCGACGGCGTCGGGAAGCTGGGTTCTACGCCCTCCTCGTAGAAGACCGGCGGCTGCTTGCCGCGCACGAGTCCCTTCGTCTTGAGCTCGGCGAGGCTCAAGCCCGCGCCCTTGAGCCGGGTGTCGAGGTATTCCTCGACGTGCTTCCACGGGTAGTACGCCTCGAGTCCGAGCTTGATCGCCAGCTCGCGCGCGATCCACCAGTTCGGCTTCTGGTCGGCCGGCGCGTCGACCACCGGCTGGCGCAACGCGATGAACGGCTCGCGGAAGACCTCGACGTTCAGGTCGTCGTAACGCTCCAGGTAGACGGCCTCCGGCAGCACCACGTCGGCCCAGCCCGCGATCTCGCTGGGGATCACGTCCAGCACCACCAGCAGGTCGAGTTGCTGGATGGCGCGGATGGTCTCCGCCTCGTCGGGGAGCGCGTGGAGCAGGTTGGTGGCGTAGACCATCCAGCCCTTGACCGGGTAGGGCACGCCGGTGAGCGTGGCGTCGCGCAGGCCGGTGGTGATGGTCTCCCCGGCGAATGGGTGCCGCTTGCCGGGGTTGTCGGCCCGTCCCCGCTCCGACGTCGGGTACGGCGGGTACGGGTAGCCAGGGACGTTCATGCTCGAGGGCTGGTAGAAGCCGCCCTTGCGCCCCCAGGTGCCGAGCAGCGCGTTGAGCAGCGCGATCGCGCGGCTGCGCTGGGCGTCGTTCCCGTACCAGGTGGCGTGCCGTCCGGGGTGCACCAGGCTCGCGGGCCGGTGGCGCGCCATCTCGCGCGCGCTCTCGCGGATCACGTCGGGAGTGATGCCGGTGATCGGATAGGCCCACTCCGGCGTCCAGGGCGCGAGTTCGGCGGCGAAGGCGGCGAAGCCGAAGCCGTGTGCGGCGACGTACTCGCGGTCGTAGAGACCCTCGGCGAGCAGCACGTTCATCCACGCCAGCAGCAGTGCGGTGTCGGTGCCGGGCTTGATCGGCAGGTAGAACTTCGCCTTGCTGGCCGCCACCGACAGGCGCGGGTCCACGACGATGACCGAGGCCCCGCGGCCCACCGCCTCGGCGAACTCCTGCGCCTGCGTGTTGTGCATGTTCTCGCCCAGGTGCGAGCCGATCAGCGTGAGACAGCGGGCGTTGCGGATGTCGGTGCGCTCCGGCGAGCCCACCGGCTCGCCGAAGGTGAGCGTGAAGCCGGCGTCGCGCGGGCCGCGGCACTGGGCGTACGAGGGCGCCGCGATGTTTGTCGTCCCGTAGGCCTTGAGCGTGTGCTTGAGGAAGTTGCCGCCGATTCCGTGGCTGAACAGCGCCATGGCCTCCGGGCCGTGCTTCGACGCGATCTCCTTCATCTTCCCGGCGACGTGCGTGAGCGCTTCGTCCCAGGTCACCGCGACCCACTCCTCGGCGCCGCGCACCTGCTTGCGCATCAACGGCGCGGTCAGGCGCTGGGTGTCGAAGTGGGCGCCCACGCCGCCGCTGCCGCGCGGGCAGAGGCGGCCGCTCGAGAGGGGATCCTCGGGGTTGCCCTCGATCTTCCACAGGCGGTCGTTCTTCACGTAGGCGATCGCGCCGCACTTCCAGAAGCAGACGTCGCAGAAGGTCGGGACCTTGCGCACCCGGTCCGCGCCACGGGCGCCCGGCTCGCGGGCCGAGCCGGCCTGCGTCGCGACGCCGCCGGCAACAGCGAGGCTCGCGGCACCAGCCGAGACCTGGAGGAACCGCCTGCGAGACACGGCCTGCATGGTGCTCTCCGTGAGGGCGGGACTGCCCGGGGACGGCGTGATGATTAGCAGCCGGACTGCAGAATCACAAGCAGTTGTGTGCGAGGGCCTTGGCGGGTTCGGGCCGGGTGGAGCCCGACGGTTGGAGCACGAAGCGCGAATGAAGGATTCGGCAGTGGCGAGGAAGCGAGCCAGCCTCTACCTTGTGCGGGTCGTCGAAGCGTCCAGGAGAACCGGTCTCAGGCAGGGAGGGATCATTGAAGAAGCCAGCGCCGAAGCAGAAGCCGAACAGCCGCCCGCCGGGCCGCTTTCGGAAGTTCGGTCTGAAGTACCCGGCCGTCATGAAGGCTTACAAGGCGCTCGGCGCCGCGACCCAGGAGGCGGGACCTCTCCCCCCCAGGACCCGCGCACTCGTTAAACTCGGCATCGCCGCCGGCGCGTGGCGTGAGGGCGCGGTCCACAGCCACACCCGGCGTGCGCTCGATGCCGGCTGCACGCCCGCCGAGATCCGCCACGCCGTGCTGCTCGCCACCACCACGCTGGGCTTCCCCAGCATGATGGCCGTGCTGACCTGGGTGGAGGACATCCTCGAGGCGAAGTAGCACCGGGGGACGCGGGGTCCGGCGCCCGGGCTCCCCCCGGGCATCCCATGAGCGGCGACTCGAAGCACGAGCCGTGAGAGGCGGCGGTCCGATGCGGATCAGCGCGGTCATCCTGGCGGGCGGGCGGTCCAGCCGCATGCAGCGGGACAAGGCATTCCTCCCCTGCCGGGGCACGACCCTGCTGGCGCGGCAGGTGGGGCTCGTCCGTGAGCTCGCGCCTGCGGAGATCTTCATCTCCGGCCGGGCCGATGCGGACTATGGCGCGCTCGAGCTGCCAGTGCTTCTGGATCGCTTCGCGGACCTCGGTCCGCTGGCCGGCGTCGAGCGCGCGCTCGGGGAGGCGCATGGCCCCCTGCTGCTGGTGCTGGCCGTGGACCTGCCGGACATGACGGCGGACTTCCTGCGCGGACTGGCGGCGCGCTGCCGTGCGGGCTGCGGCGTGGTGCCGCGCACGCAACTCGGACTCGAACCCCTGGCGGCGTTCTATCCGACGTCGATGCAGCCGATCGCCGCAGCCATGCTGCATGATGGACGGGCGGCGATGACGGAGTTCGTCCGTCGCGGGGTGGAGATCGGGCTGGTGGATGAGTGGGCGTGCCCGCCGGCGGACGAGGCGTGGTTCCGGAACTGGAACGGACCGGAGGATGCCGGTCCCGCCGAAGGCGACCGCACGGGCTGAGCGTCGCCGGGAGAGCCCAGGGCCGGGCGCACGGGCCAAGCGTCGCGGGGACGGGCCATGGCCGAGCGCATGGTGCCTTGCTCGGCCATGGCCTGTCCCCACGACGCGACCGTTGAGCCTGGCGCGCGAATCCCGCTAGAACACGCCCAGGTACACGCCATCCCGCATGATCACGGTCGTCCTGCCTTCCGCGCCGGTCAATTCCACCCGCTTCGCGTTGACCCTGGGCTGCAGGCTCGGCAGGTAGATCCGGTCGATGTGCACCACGGCCTCGGCCTTCGAGAACTGCGCGGCGCCCACCTGCCCGCCGAAGTGGTCGCTGCGGCCGAAGGCGATGTGCAACCCCAGTTTCTCGTCCAGCAGGATCTCCCCGGTGGGCTGGACCCCGAGGTCCGCCAGCACCCCGAGCCCCAGTTCGGCCAGGTTGCCGTAGGCCGGCTCGGCTGCGAGCCACGCCGCCTGCTCCGCAACGGCCTCGCCCTCGCCCGTCACGCGCACGGCCTGGTTCGCTGCGATCTCGAAGACCACCACGTCCGCACCGAATTGAACCGGCAGCCGCCCCGCCGACTCGCTGGGCACGCCGGGCAGTTCTCCCTCGTAGGGCACGATGTAGGCCTCGCCCGATGGCAGGTTCCCCGCAGTGCCCGGCGTCTCGAGGATCCCGTCCGAGGCATGCGCCTGGCGATGTCGCAGGTCGAGCACCAGCGTGTGGGCGTCCCGGCCGTCCACTTCGAAGACGATCGTCGCCCGGGTCGCGTGGTCCAGCAGCGTCTTCATGATCGCCACCCGGCGCCGGATCTCGCCATAGTCCAGCCGCAGGGCCGGGATCATCTCAGCCGTGAAGCCGGGCATGGTCGCCGCGCGGAACCGGTACTTCTTCGCCATCAGTTTGAGCGGCGCGGTCGCGGAGAACTCGGTCGGGGCCAGCAGCAGGGAGTGGCTGCCCAGCATCTGCTCCAGCGGCACGGCCGCGGCGGGAACGAGCGCATCCGCCGTGTCGGGCAGGGCCTGCGGTGAGCCGATCCACACCTGCGCCGGCAGGTCCGCGTTGCCCATCCCCACGTTGCGGTAGAGCACGAGACTCACCTCGAGCCCGAGTTCATCGCGGTGCTGCTGCAACTGGCCGGCCCAGTCGGCGGCCATGCGACGCCGCTCCTTCCACTGCGGACGGTCGGCGACACGGCCATCGGGCAGATCCACCAGGATCCCGAGGCGCACGTCGTCTGCGGTGGGGCTGAACACACGTCGGATCAACGCGATCAAATCGGTGGCGCTCAGTCGCTCGCTCATCATCGGCTCCGGGTCCGTGGCTCTTGCTCGCTTCTAGCTGCGGCGGCCAGAGTAGCACGACGAAGACGCTGATAGGCGCTGCCGGACCCGGCACGCCTGAGGCGGCGTCCTTGCGGACGCCGCCTCGCTGGCGTGAAGTGGTACCCGGAGCGGACTAGGCTTTACGGACGTTCGCCGCCTGCAGGCCCTTCGGGCCCCGCGTGACGTCGAACTCGAGCGCCTCACCTTCGGCGAGCGTCTTGAAGCCGTCGCCGCTGATGGCCGAGAAGTGGACGAACACGTCCTCGCCACCCTCCTGGGAGATGAATCCGAACCCCTTCGCTTCGTTGAACCACTTCACAGTGCCACGAGCCACTTGAAACTCCTTGATGCCGGGTCCGAAGACCCTGTTCATTGCCGCCCATTCACGTGGCGGCGACGGCCGGTCACAGTGACCGGTACTCCGAGACAGGAAGCGGGAGAACAGAAACGCCAGGGTGGTTGTCCCTGGCGGAATCGAAACGTCTGACCCACTTCCCAGTCAACCGAAGACGAGGTGACTATGGGCCATGCGGCGTCAGAAGGCAACCAGAGCGCGGCGCGGAGGGTGGAGCGCGCAGGCTCAACACCATGCCGTCTAACACCTTCACTCGGCCGCCCCTCACCATCGCGGCCACCTCACTCTCCACCGCCTTCCGTGGATCCGGCACCCGGGGCTTGGCCCCAACCCGGCTTGCCCGCTCCAGCGCCCGGGCGCAGAGTGCGACACGTGGAGACTGATTCCCGCGATCCCCTCGATCCTGCTGAGCCCGCCGAACCCGGATCCATCGGCTTCGAGGAGGCCGGCTTCCTGCCCCCCGACCCGGATGAGCCGCCACCGGTCGAGTTGTGGTCGGCCGTGGGCGATGTGCCACCCTGGGGCACCGCTCTGCACCTGCTCGTGTGGGCCGCGATCTTCGCCCTGCTGGCGGCCAGGGACCAGATCGGCGACACGGCCGCCTACCTGCTCTGGGGCGCAAACGCCACCGGGCTCGCCCCGCTCGACACCGCGTGGCGGCTGCTGGCCTCGACGTTCGTGCACGCGGGGGCCGCGCACGTCTTCTTCAATGCCACGAGCATGCTGATCTTCGGCCCGGCGGTCGAGCGTATCTTCACGCGCTGGGCCTTCTGGATCGTGTACGCGTTCGGCGGCGCGGCAGCCTCGCTGGGGAGCCTGCTGTGGCGGACCTCGCAGCACGGAGCGGGGCTGAACCTGAGCGTCGGCGCCTCGGGCGCGATCTTCGCCCTCGGGGGCGCCCTGCTCGCGGGCGCGTTCCGCCTGCGGCACCGGCTCGCGCCGGGTCGCGCCCGCGCTCTCGGCGCGGCGCTGCTCTTCCTGCTCGGCCAGGGGCTGGTGTCGGGTTTCACGCGGCTCGGGACGGACAACGTCGCCCACGCCGTGGGGCTCGTCGCCGGCGCTGCGTTCGGCGCGGTGCTCCCGCTGAGCGCGCGCCTGGGCGGCCCGCGGCCCGTTCTCGCGATCCGCGCGCTCGGGGCGCTGTGCGCGCTGGCGCTGGCGCTCTCCCTCGCGCTCGCGTTGCGCGGCGGGTTGGGGCTGGAGTGACGCCCTCCGGTGGCCGCGGCGAGCGCCGCGGCCACCGGTCGGGCCTCAGTCTCCGGAGCCGCCGCCGGTGCCGTCGAACTTGTAGGTGAGGCTCACGAACAACTGCCCCGACGCGGCGCCCCCGACCAGGGCCTTCGCGGCGTCGAGCGGGCGCACGTAGCCACCCATCACCCAGGCGCTCCAGCACTCGCCCAGGGCCTGGTCCACGACCAGGTCGGCCTCGTCGGCGAAGTCGCGCCCGACCCCTTCGGGGAGGCCCCCGTAGCTGGCGCCGGTGTCGAGCGAGATGCGGTGCAGCAGCAGGCGCAGGCTCGTGTCCTCGAGTGGCGAATAGCCGCACTCGAGCTTCCAGATGCGCGAGTCGTCATTGAAGACCAGCGTCGAGGCCATGAGGTCGCCGACGTACCATTTCGACCAGTCGGTCCAGCGGTACTCCCAGGGGTAGTACCCCTCGTCATCGGGGGTCTCCGGATCGTCGCCCGAGAAGAGGAGGTACTCGATCTGCGCATAGGGCTCGCCCGTCCGCTCGAAGGCGTAGGTCAGCCCCAGGTGCCCACCGCGCCCCTTCAGGTCCACCCCGCCGGCCGTCCCCGACTCGGCGACCAACTCGCCCGCCAGCGTGAAGCCGCGCGCGCCCAGCGCGCCGCGCAGCGAGAACGCCCGCGCGTCGAGCTCCGTGCTGCCATCGTCCTCGCGCTGGAAGTAGCCGAGCGCGAGCGAGCGCTCCTCGGAGGCGCTCCAGCCCGCCTCGCCGCCGTACTGGTTGCCCTTGGGATCGACGCCGTCGCCACCGTACGAGCGCGACAGCCGCGCGCCGAAGGCCAGCGCGTGCCACGGGCCCTGCGCCCAGTCGGCGCGCACCGCGTCGTAGAAGTTGAGCGGGATGTTCCAGAGCGCGGCCTTGCCGTCGCGGTAGCCGTCGCCGATCAGGAAGCCGTCCCCCACCTGCAGATCCTGGCGTCCCGCGACGACGCTCAACCCGCTCCCGCCGATGCCCGAGGCGCCGACCAGGAGCTGGTCGAGCAGTCCGTCATCGGTCCCGTCCACGCCGAAGTAGTCGGTCGAGACCGTGGCCATGACCACGCCGCCGGCGCTCAGCCACAGGCCCTGCGGCAGCCCGTAGTTCAGCCGCAGGCGGGTGAAGCCCTCGCCCCAGGAGTAGTTCGTGCGCGAGTGGCCGGGCGTGAGCTGGATGCCCCAGTCCGCGCCGAAGTAGGCGTTGTTCACGTAGTGGTACGACGTGGTCGCCTCGACGCTGTAGGAAGGCCCCATCGGCACCACGCCAGCGGAGTCCGTCCCGGCCTCCTCCTCGGCCCACGCCGTGCCGACTCCCAGCATCAGCACCGCGCCGCCGATCCACAGGTGCGCGCGGGTCCGCAGGTTCCGCCTCGTCTTCATCGTCCCCCCCCTCATGGCGCTGCCTTGACTTGGTCCCAGACACGCGTGTACTTCGCGTTGTCGGGACCCAGGTCACGGATCACTTCGCATCTCACCTGCACCGCGGGGTCGAGCTTGACCGCGGGGTCGTTCAGGAACTCCCCGGGCAACTTCGGATAGGCGGCGGCGTTCGGGCACAGGTAGTTGATCGCCAGGCTGTTCTCCGCGGCCACTGCGGGGTCGTGCAGGAAGTTGATGAAACGGTGCGCCAGGTCCGACGCCTTCGAGTCCTTGAGGATCACCAGGTCGTCGCAGGAGATCGAGAGCCCCTCCTGCGGGGCCAGGAAGGCGATGTCCGGGTTCTCCTCTCGCGCCGAGAGGATGTCCCCGCTGTAGCCGTGGGCCAGCAGGAACTCGCCTGAGGCGAGGCCGCTCTTGTACTGCTCGCTCTCGAACTTGGCGAGGTTCGCCTTCCAGCGGATCACCACGTCACGGGCCTGCCCGAGCTGCCGGTCGTCCGTGGTGTTGAGGCTGTAGCCCAGGAACTTGAGCGCCGCGCCGATCGTCTCGCGCATGTCGTTGAGCAGCGTCATGCGCCCCTTGAGGTCCTTGCGGTCCAGCATGGCCCAGCTGGGCTGCGGGTCCTTCACCTTGCTCGTCAGGTAGGCGAGGCCGGTGTTCGTGAGCATGTAGGGCACGCTGTTCTTCATCTGCGGGTCGAGCGCGATCCGCAGGTAGGCCGTGTCCACGTTCGCCAGGTTCGGCAGCTTCCGGTGGTCGAGGTCGAGCAGCATGCCCTGCCCCGACATGATCGCCACGTAGTAGCTCGAGGGCGTCAGCAGGTCGTAGCCCGAGGCCCCGGCCTTGAGCTTGGCGTACATCGACTCGTTCGAGTCGAAGGTGTCGATGACGATCCTGCAGCCGTTCTCCTGCTCGAAGCGCTGCACCACCTCGGGCTTGATGTAGTCGGCCCAGGTATAGACGTGGAGCGTCTTCGCGGCGGGCTTCGCGCAGCCGGCCACGAGGCCGAGCATCGCGAGCGCCGCCAGCATCCAGACGGGTCTCCCGATCATGTCTTCTCCTTGATCAGCCGCTGGCTCAGCCAGACGGTGGCGACGGTGAGGACCAGCAGCAACGTGGACAGGGCGTTGATGAGCGGTGGCGAGCCGTGCTTGATCATGCTGTAGATGCGCAGCGGCAACGTGGTCGTGCCGGGGCCCGCCACGAAGAAGGTGATGACAAAGTCGTCCACCGAGAGCGTGAACGCCAGCAGCGCCCCGGAGGCGATCCCCGGAGCCAGCAGCGGCAGCACCACGCGCCGGGCCGCGGTCCAGGCGCCGGCGCCGAGATCCTGCGCCGCCTCGGCCAGTCCCCAGTCGAAATCCTGCAGCCGGCCGAGCACCACCATGGTCACGTAGCTCACGCAGAAGGTGACGTGCGACAGCACGATCGTAAGATAGCCGAGCTGCAGGCGCAGCGCGACGAAGAACAGCAGCAGGCTCATGCCCATCAGGATCTCGGGCACGACCAGCGGCGCGTAGACCAGCAGGTAGTGGGCGTCCTGCAGGCGGCTGCGGTAGCGGTCGAGCGCGAACGCCGCGGTGGTGCCGAGCACGGTGGCGATCGCGGTGCTCACCGTGGCGATCAGCAGCGTATTGCCCAGCGCCTGCCAGATCTCGCGCGCCCGCCACAGCCGGCCGTACCAGTCCAGCGTGAAACCGCCCCACTCGCCGCCGAAGCGCGAAGCGTTGAAGGAGTTCAGCACCAGCACTGCGACCGGCAGGTAGAAGAACACCAGCACCAGGGCCGTGATCACCACGGGCGTGAAGCTGCGCCTCACGTCTGGACCTCCTTGCCCCGCACACGCCGCCCGCGCTCAAGCGCGATGGCGGCGATCGAGGGGATGAGCACGGCGAAGGCCAGCAGCGCCGAGAGCGCGCTGGCGTGCGGCAGGTTGCGGTCCACGAAGGTGCGCTGGGCGATCTTGTTGCCGAGCATCTCGCTGG
>Ga0315287_10008352_pt1 | contig 10445 bp, 7 predicted proteins | sample YL17G11_0_MG_FD_205037 | JGI IMG/M metagenome (GOLD analysis project Ga0315287, IMG submission 205037) | Sediment microbial communities from Yellowstone Lake, YNP, Wyoming, USA - YL17G11_0 | ecosystem: Environmental > Aquatic > Freshwater > Lake > Sediment | place: USA: Wyoming | collected...
ATGGTCAGCGTGAGCTGATCTGTTTGGTCAAACAGGTCGCAGAAGTCCTCGTTCATCTGAAAGCGGTTCCAGCGCTCGGTCGAGAAAACGGGGACCGTCGTCATCTGTGTAGATTGCGACAGCTCCAAGATCCGGTGCTCGAGGCCGGCAGCGATCTGAATCTGCCCCTTCCAGTAAGCCTCGAACAGCTTCCGGTCTTCGGTGGGCAAGAGGTCCCAGACGTCGTCCAGGAACCGCCAGAGGAAGGAGGAGGAGACGCTCATCTGGCCGCCGCGTACCAGCGGTTGTACTTGTTCCTGTCGATAGGATCCCGGGAGCCAGTTACCGCGCCCTGGGCGCCGGCGACGATTTGGGACACTACGCCAGAATCGTCGCCCAGCCTGGTCGTCGCACGACCCGGAACAAGCCTAAGGGCACGTGGCACCGCTCCCTCGCCGACCATCCCGGCGGGGGCGGTATTCGTGTTCATGCTGGAAGAGGACTCGTCTTCGGCTGCTCGCTTCAGGAGCGGATCCATCGCGCCCACCTTGACGAGCTCATCCACGAAGCTGACGAGGTTCATACAATGTTCCTTTGTACGGCGATGCTCCGAGCAAGGAATCTGGCGATGCGCGGCGAGAGCGGCTTGTCGGTCGGGTCGGGAATCTCATCGTCCGGGATGGACATCGACCCGGTCGAGTCCGGCGTCCTGAACTCGACGGTGCCGTCGTGAAGATGAATCTCTCCGCGCAGCTTGTTCAGGCTGGCCAGGTCTACGCGAGACGCCCCATTGTCATACATGACGTCGACCAGGTCGGAGAGCTCCAGATCATCTCCGCTGTCGATGTCGGTCACGAAGCCTTCCACCAAGGCCAGCATCTCATCTGCCGTGATGGCCGTCGTTGAGGTTGCGGCAGGGATGTCGTAGACGATCGTCGCCGTCGAGTCGACGAAGACCGGAATGAAGTGGCGGGCGAGCAGGGACGCGGTCACGCTCTGGTTGTTCCGGTCATCCATGAACGCCTGAATGGGCGGTACCGCCGAGGCGTACTGGTAGTTGACGCGAATCGAAAACCCCGTGTAGGTCGAGGCGAACTCCAGGTAAAGATCTTCGCGCTGGGAATGCCGCAGCGTTGGCTCGTTGACCAGCATGCGATAGCTGGAGCCTCCTCCGACGCCGAATCCTCCGACGCCGAACCCGCCCGCGCCAAAGCCGCCTGCTGGTGAGATCAGCGCCCCCGTCGGGTTTCCCGAGATCGGATCCAGCACCTGGATGGATTCGATGAACATCACCGGGACGTCGGTGATGGTGTACGGCTCCCGCTCCGTCGAGCGGGCTGTAGCGATGATGTCCACCGCTACGGGGTTGTACTCATATGAAATTGTCAGCAGGTCGTCGACCTGGTAGCTGACGGCGGCGGCGGAGCCGACCGGGAAGCTGCCGTAGATCTCGATCACATCGTCGCTGATATGCTGCTTGACTGTGTACGTGCCGGCTACCGAGGCCGGCAGACTGATGGTCAAGATCATGTCCTGCCGGACACCGACGAACCCGCCTACCTTGGTCAGCTGCTTGACCGTCGTGACCGCGGCGGCGCTGCTGGCAAGGTGGAAGATGGAAGATCCGGCCGGGCGGGACAGTAACCCCGACGAGTCCAGGATGATGTAGTCAGACCCTTCGGCATAGGTGAAGGCGCCGTCGATTGTCCTCACGATGGGGGTCACGCTCGTCCGGTCAATCGGGGCGTGTCCCAGGCTGTACCCCACGTCCTGGACGAGCGCCACAACGGAACCTCCGCCGGGGGCCTGGCGCGTGGTGTCGACCTCGAGCCCGAAGATGTCCTTCGACCCGGACAGGAAGTTGGGGGTCTTGACGTAGACGTCGGCGTTGCCCCCGATGTGCGTGTTGTAGACGATGTCGCGCATCATCTCCGGATCGCCGAAGCCGATCGGGAAGATCTCCTCGATGGTCGTGAAGTTCTCGGTGAGTGTCACGACGATGCCGCGGCCCGTGACCAGGGCACGGACAGTAACCGCGACCTTGATGCGGTCGATGAGTTCGGTGTTGGTCTCGCGATCCCGCCCTTGAGCCACGCCGAACAGATTTGACACGTTGGCGACCCCGACGGGCTCGGCCTCCATCGAGGTGATGCCGCCTGGGCCGACGTTGAAGCTCGCCCCTTCTTCCAAGGCGACAATCGGAAAGTCGACGAAATACAGGGAGCCGTCTTGGTTGAGTGAGACCTCCGCAGAGGTGACGTCGATCGGCTCCGAGTTGGAGTACCGCAGTCCAGTTGAGCTGCGAAACACCAGCACGCCCTGGGCGAAGCTGAAATTCTGGGGCTCGAAGAACCTGACTCGCATGACGTCGGAGCCAATGGAGCCTGGGTTCCTGGCGACGAACACATTGGACGCCAGCCCGTCGACAATATCCTCCGGGAATGAATCGGGGTCAGAGGATTCCAGAATGGTCAGCACCGACTGGCTGGCCTGCACGACCGTCAGCTCGTTGGCGATCGGCTGAAGAATGATCGACAGCGGGTCGATGAACAACGCTGTCGTTGGAACGCCAGAGCCGACGTCGAAGTTCGGGTCGAATTCCAGCAACTGCTGGATGATAAAATCTTTGATTGGAAGCGCCATCAGACCACCACCACGGCTCGTTGGGTTTGCTGCTCTTCGTTCATTACCTGAACTATGATCTCTATCTCGGGGAGCGTGGCGTCCGGGACTATGTCCAGGAGTTGAAGCGAGTAAAGCCGTTCAGATGGCGGGCGGTTGGTCTTGGTCTGCTCTTCCTTGATCTGCTGTTCGATCCTGGTTGTCATCAACCTCAGGTCGGCAAAGAGCTCGGACGGATCGCTCGGGTCGAAGTTTTGCCCGATGATGTTCCGAAGCCCTCCCGACCTCCCCGGCTCAAAGACGGAGCGCCCACCGTTGTTCAAGAATAGCAAGACCACCACCTGAACCAGTAGATCCACCCCCTCCACAAACTGGGGAGGACGGGAGACTCCAGGCAATAGGCGACCGGTGATGCTATCAAACTTGAGGATCTTCAGGTCCGGCATAACCTGCGGGGAACCTTATCACGGTCACTCGCAGAGGGGCACGCCGCCCTTGGGATGCTTGGAGTATTCCTCGAGCCCCTTAGCCAGCCGACCCCCGGCCCCCACGGTAAGTTTGTCCATGTTGGCCGCGAACTCGTTGAACCCGTCGGAGGCGTTCTCCAGGTTGATCTGGAGCTGCTTGCCGATCTCTTTCAGGTCCGCCACGATAGCCTCGACGGTCTGGGCGTTGCGCTGAATGTCGGAGATCTGATTCTGTAGCCCCTCCACCAGTCGACCCAGGCCCTGGTCCGAGGAGTCGGCGGCGGCGACGTCTTGGTTGGTCCGCTTAGCAACCAGGCCGTCGCGAATGTTGGCGATCTGCTGCTTGGTCTGGGCGTCGTCCAGTCCGTTCATGGTCTCGGTCAAGCACTTGATCACGGTGCCCAGGTAAGACAGGTCATCCATGCCGCTGTCCAGGAACTCGGAAAAGGCGCCGGACGACAGGAGGTCGACGCCCCTGTCCAGGCCCAGCTGGCGCATGGAGCTGACCAGTTGGTCGAAGTTCTCGCGGGCGTTGATCTGGAGCTCCAGGAACGGCAGGCAGGCCGCCTTCTGCTGGCTTGCTACATCGGATGAATCGTCGATCGAGGACACCTGGCCCAGGGCGGATTGCGCGACGAGGGCGTGGAAGGTCGCCATCCTGTTTGGGCTTGTAGTGCCAGCGTCGATGTCGTCCCGCACCCGGAGGGCTCCCTTGGTCAGCCCGAGAACCTTGGTCTTCAGTACTGTGATGTTCTCGATCCCGGACACCGTGGCACCGTCGCCGCTGGAGATGCTCGTCAGCCTCGTGAGGAGCAGATCGAACTGCGCCTGCAGCAAGGCCGCCTGACCGACGTCCTGCTCAGATCCCTCGATGAAGGAGAGCTCTTTAATCTGGTCCATAAAAACGATCATCGACTTGACCCTGGACGACCACAGCAACATCTCCCCGGAGGCGGCCCGGGTGGACTGGCGACGGATTGCCGAGTCGACCCTGAGCTTCAAGTCCGTGATCCGCGCCAGGATTTCCGCGATGCCGCGGGCTCGTTGCTCTTGGACCAGGCTCGTATTGGCCGACGAGCGAAAGCTGTCGAGCACCTGGCTCAGTCCGGAGATCATGTGATTGATGACGCTCGACTGGGAAGCGATGGCCCCCATCTCTGCCTCGATCAGGTAGATCAGGGACGGGATGACCACCGTCGAGAGTGCAACATTGCCGCGGTCGACGTGGGCGGCTTCAACGCTGCCGTATGTCAGGATGTCCACGACATCCAAGATCGAGGTCCCGTCCTGGTCCGGCGTGACCAAGGCGCTGACGTTCAGCAAGGCGTCTCGGGCGCGATCGAACGCCTGGGAGTCGAACGCTATCGCGTTGCCGACGATGCGCTGGCTGTTGGTCAGTTCCGTGATCGCCTCGCTCAACAAGAGCGACACCTCGTCCAGGTTCTCCAGCGTGGTGTCCTTGTACGTCTCCACGTTCTGCGCCAGGACCAGGACGGCATTGGTCAGCTGAATGATGTGCTTTCTCATGCACTCGAGGTTCGCCACCTTCAGGTCAACCGCCTTGACGATGGTTCGGCACATATTCTGCGCCGCCACGTACGGCATGTCCGACGCCAGTCCCATCATCAGGTAAGCGGTGGTCGTGACCTTGCCGCTCAGGTTGCGGATGTCCTGCACCCGCTTGGTGACGCCGGGGAACTCCTTGGACAGAGACTCCATGGCTTCGCTCAATTCTCGCTTGACGTACTGCGAGGTCAGCCCGGCGGCGGCGCCGGCCAGATTGCCGAAGGCATCGCCCTCCGAGATCTCAGAGACCTTGCCAATCAGCGAGTCCAGATTGAGGTCGGCCGCAGCCGACAGGGGGTCGGTGAACCCCTGTACGCCGGACAGGATGCCGTCCATCAGCCCGGCCAACTCCTTGGCCACGAACTGCGGGAAGATCGTCGACAGGCAGCCGACGGCGTGAGTTAGCTCCTCCTCGGTGGGCACTCAGCGCTCCACGTTGGACTGGCGGTAGTAGTATTCCAGCTTCTTCTCGATCTGCTTCTTGATGCCGCGGACCTTTTGGGAGGACCACCCCAGCCGCTTCGCCATGTCCTCGGCGTCGGGAATGACCGGCTTGCCGAACCCGCTGAACGTATGCTCCAGCACCAGCTGCTGCTCTGGGTTGAGTGAGCCATGCAGGAAAGCGGCTTGCTGCTCGACCAGGGAGTTACCCGGCAAGCTGCCCTCGTGCCCCGCGCTCTCGGCCAGGAAGTCGCTGCGGAGCTCGCGGCGAAGCGTACCAACCATCTTCGGCGTGACCTTCTTCTGTCTCAGCGCAGACAGGTCGGGCATGGAGAGGAGGACGTCGTCAGCGAGCTCGGCGTCAGAAGGCGGACGCCCATGCATCTCGCTGAGCTCTGCCTCCCTTTGCTTGAGAGTTCCGATCAGCCACGACCTGTCTTCGGGAATTCTGCCGATGTTCGAGTACCGCTGAAGGTATCGGTCCATCCGCTGGCCCAGGCTGTTGGTCACGTGCGTGGACAGCTGGACCCCTCGGGTCGGGTCGAAGGTCTCCACCGCGTTGACATAGCGACGCATGACCTGTCCCCGGACCGCGGCCTGGGGAATGTTCGACGAACTGACATATCGACTGGTCGCCGAGTTGATCAACGGCTGGTGGCTGTTGAGGAGCATCGTAAAATCTTCAACGTTGGGGCTCTCCCGCCACCGCTGCCAAGACTCCATCTCCTGCTGCTTGAGGTCGTCGCGCGAGATCCCCTCGGCGGCTGCCTGCTTGGTCAGCCACTCCTCGAGCTCGCGCTCGACGTCGATGTCAGCCTGTGAATCCACGGGTCCCCGCGAGCTCGTCTCGATACGCATCGATGATTGCTCTGCGCAAATCTATCACCTGCTTCTCGGAAAGAGGCTGCGTAAGCGGCTTGCGCTCGTTCTGCTCTAGTCCATCTCCGGTCGGAGCCTGATCCTTTGGCGCCATCGTTTTGCATACCGTAGGCCGGTGGCGCCCCTTGGCGGTCCTGGCCTCGTCTTCTTTTTTCTTCTTCTCAACAGCCAGGAGCCGTTTCTCGGCGGCCGTGGCTTGCTCTTCGGGGGTGGCCGGACGAGTTGCCCCGCCCTCGACAGAGAACCAGTCGGCGTTTGTACCAGGCGGCGGCTTGTCCGCCTCGTTCGCGTTGGGGCCATACCCCGCGGCCTTGAGAGACTCCTGCCACAACCTGAATTCAAAATCGAACATCAACGGCCTGCCGTCGTATCTGGCAAAGTCCGAGGAGGCGGTCTCCGTCCCACTTTTGATCAGCGCCTCTCGCGTCTTGGGATCGGTAGCCTCCTTGCCCGTGTGAATCTTAGTATCGAACACCGGGAAGGCGCCGGACATCTTGTTCTGCGCCGGCAATGGCGCGGGCGTGGTGCCGACAGCGGCCGCGTCGGCGCCGGAGACCGCATCAGGCAACTCGGAGGCAACGCCCTCCACCGCTCCGGAATAGCCAGAGCCGGCTGATACGTCTCCGACGAACCTGTCCAGCCTGGCGGTCTTGTAATCAATGACCCGGCTCTCCGCCGGGCTGCCAACAAAGGTCACGGGGTTGCTGCCTGTGGCGGCATCCTGCAACACACCGTTGTCGTAAACCTTGTCGGTGTACTCGCGCGGGCTGGCGCCGACGAATTTGAACGCCTGGTCGATCGTCGTGAATGTTCTCTTTGTCTGCTCAGATGCGACGTCCATCTCGTGCCCGGTGTCGCGCGCCCTCCCGAACATCGCATTCAGCTCAGCGGCTGCGGCATGGATCTGGATGGCGTCATTGGCAGGAATGATCCTGTCTCGCAAGGCCGCCGGAAGATCCTCTACCGTGGCCTTGTGCTTGGCCGTGGTCTTGGCCTTGAGGGCTGCGGCGATGGCCTCGTCCTGCGCCTTGATTGCCGCCTTCTCTTGCTCCGACGGTTCCTTGAACAAGATCCTCTCAACTACGCCAACGCTGGCTCCGAACCATTCGGCGTATCGATTATCCAAGCCCTCGAGGGTTCTATACGTTTCGTCGAACCACTCCGGGATCGGCGGCTGATTGCCGCCCTCGAAGACTTTAGAAAAATCGTACCGTCCACCTTCCTTTACCAGATCGAAGTCGAGCTTCTCCCCCAGCTTGCTGCCCTTGAAGATCGGACGATTGAGGTCGATCTCGTCGGTCAGTCTGGGGTGACTAATCGTGTACGTCGTGATCGCCGTGCCTGTCGCATCGATGGAGTGCTGCACCCCCTCCAGGTACGCGATGATGTTCATGTTGGCCGCCGAGTCATCCAGCGCCAGGATCGAAAAGCCGGGGACGGGTCGGATGTTGTACGGGCCGGTCAGCGATGTCTGTCGGGCTACATACTTGGACTTGTAATACTCATAGCTCGCAACATTTTGCAGGTACTTGGGCACCCCGCCCTTGCGGGCGCCGGTCGGAGTCTTCTTGCCAGGATCGGTCAACGTCAGCGTCGAGGGGGCGGGGGCCATGTTGATAAACTCGTAGACGATGCCGCGGATGCGCTCCTCGTTCGTTGACCAGTCATAATCAGAGAAGGTGGGGGTCTGCCCGTTTCCGTCGGCGAACTTGCCGTCGGGGGTTCTCTTCTTAATCGACTTCCTCTTCGGGTCTCTTACCAGCGCCTGAAAGACCTCTAGCTCCGTTGGTCGAATGAAGCGAACCCCCTGCAGCACCTGAGCCGACACCATCGGCATCTGCGGCTGCATCTGCAACCGCGTAGTCTCCTGCAGGAAATTTTCCTGGTACGACATCTGGTCGTACATGTTCGGGAAAAGCACGTTGCAGGTCGGCGGAGAGAGAGAATAGATGTGCGGCTTGAAGATGACGCTGCCGACGACGCTGTCCGTGGCTGTCTCGTACTCAAACAAGTCAACCTTGTGCACGCCCTTGACGTTACGCTTGACCGTCTTCTTGTTGCGCTTGATGTTGCCAAACACGTCCCGCATGAAGATGCGGGTTTTTAGGTAGGGCGGCGCGGGCACGGACACCCACTCATGCATGATGCTGCTGAGTAGCTGGTTCACCATCTCGACCAAGCTCGTCTGCCCGCCGGTTCGACCGGCAAGCCCATCGAGGAAATCTGACATCATCGCCAACTCAAACAGCTTCGACGTGGCTCCGGCTGGTCCGCGAATGATTCGGTCGGTCAGTCGAAACCTGTTCCTCGCATTTGTGTAGAACGGGTTCACGTTGCCGATGTCGTCGATGGCGGAGATCATGGTGTCCATGAACCGCTCTTCGGGCTGGTCCTTGTTAGAGCCCAGGCGCTGACTCATGTACCCGTATGACCCGGTAGAGTTGACCGTGCCGAGCCTGGCGAATCCGCCGGAGTCGGCGGTCACCAACTGATCGACAATGTTCCCGCCAGCCGACGTTACGTTCAGCCAAAACTGACGAGCTTCGACCCAGTAGACCGACGGGTCCGCGCACTGGACGGTGAAGTTTCTTCCGCCGTCCTGACGGCTAAAACCACGCGAGATCACGACGCCTTCGAACAGCAACTTGTAGTCGGACAGGTCTCCCGCTGGGCTCGCATCCCATGGGTCAGTCGTGAAGATATGCACCCACGTTCCAGGCAGGATGTGCTTGATCGAATTCGTAGGGACCAACTCGAGCTGCGCCGATGCGGGGGCGCCGATCGATCCGGACACTGTTACATGCGCAAGGGCGTCGTCGATCAGCCGGCCCTCGAGGTAAAGCCTGATCTTGACCGCCGCCCCCGTCCCATGACGAGACATGGCTAGCCAACCGCCGGCTGTACTCGATATGAACCGATTTCGACCTCTGCCGCATTAACGGCCTCGGATTGGTCGAACGACGGGCCAACGTTCTCGCGCACCCCCGGTGCCGCCCCGGAGACCGCCCCCGGCTTGGCCGACTCGCCGGACTCAGTAGCGCCATTTCGATAAGTTGAGACACCGGCCGCCGGCTTGTACTGGCCTGAGAAATACTCGCGCATCAGGATGAAGGTCTCCATGTCGTTGGTGGAACCGGTCTTGGTCAGGTCGAGTGATGCCTGCATGGAATCAAACAGCATCCTTTCCTCGTCGGTGCCGCCGGAGCGCCTGAACCGCAGGCCCAGCATCTGTCTTGGATTGAGGCTGGACCTGTTGATCACCAGGAGCGTGAATTGAAACGGAACCGACTTGTCGGATACCGAGGTCTGGGTGATGGCGCAGTTAAGCATGTAGCCCTCCACCATGACGCTGTCGTACTGAAGAATCATCGTGGCGCGGTGCTTTACGGCCTGCGACCCGCGCAGGAAGTTGTCGTAGTTGAACTGGAAGTCGTTCTTCCAGTCATGATTCTTGGCATTCAGCAGTGTGCCGCTGTAGCTATAGACCTCGGGCTTGCGGCCAAAAAAGAAGGCGACCCACTCGCCGAAGGTGTCGATGACCTGAACCTTCTCCTCGCGGGTCTCGTTGACTTGCTCGAGAAAGAACTTGGTATTTGGCGGAATCAGGTTAACCCATGGGACCTTGGGCTCGTCGGCCGCAATGGCCTTGAGCTCGTCTGGGCGCCGTCGACGGATCAGTCTGATAGTAGCTGGCTGGTCTTTGCTCTCCGCGAGCTGCCTAGCCAGAGAGTTGTCTCGGAGGCTGTCCTCTCTTGATCCGCCGTCGAAATCGGACGGAGGGGAATTCGATAGAAGGTGCTTGGAGGTGCGGTACTGATCGTCGTCGACGAGACCTTCGAATGGGTCGACGCCTCCAACGTCAAAGCTATCGGTCAAGAAGATATCGTGCTGACTGACTCGCTCAGAGCCGACGGGAGCGGCGCCGTCCAGAGCGGACTGCGTCTCATTCTTGCTGGTGGATGAGGGAAGGGCGGCCATTAGAGTCTGTTCTTTCCGGGCCTGCCGTCCGCCCCGGCCGAGCCGTCGAGGTTCTTGGCTCGCAGCCGGAATTGTTCATCGACGGCAAGCGCGATGGACCTATTGACCACGTGGGAGTCCATGGTGCGGCGCAGGACGGTCTGCCGGCGAACGCCGATTGGCCCATAGATCGTATCGAACATCCTGATTGTCGGAGCAGGGGCATCACCAAAGATGAGCTCGAACTCGGCGCTGTTGTAGTTCGGGTCGACTAGGTTTCCGTCGTCGTCGAACGCTGCGAGAGCAGTCAGCCGATAGGTCGAGCCGCCGCCGACGTAACGCAAGGTGACATAGTCGGGGTGGTTCACGTTGGCCAGGGCCTCGGTGATCTCCAGCGGGGCTGCACCGACTGACACCAAGTCGATCTTCCAGTTGGGAGGAAACACAAGCCCGGCGTCCTGTCGGAGCGGACGGTTGAAGTACGCCACCAGGATGTTGGGCTGCGGGTTGCGGACCTTGAGCAGCCGCAGGCCG
>Ga0315287_10008353_pt1 | contig 10444 bp, 11 predicted proteins | sample YL17G11_0_MG_FD_205037 | JGI IMG/M metagenome (GOLD analysis project Ga0315287, IMG submission 205037) | Sediment microbial communities from Yellowstone Lake, YNP, Wyoming, USA - YL17G11_0 | ecosystem: Environmental > Aquatic > Freshwater > Lake > Sediment | place: USA: Wyoming | collected...
CGCTCGTGCCCCCGGGTATAGGGAACGACACAGAAGGTGCAATGCTGGTTGCAGCCGTGAACGACCGTGACGAACTGCCGCGCACGGTCGCCCCTGGCGACGAGGTGGGCGTCGATGTCACGGCTGGTGGCAAACCCCGTCGCTGTGGCGCGCTGCCCGCTGACGACCGCGTCGAGCACCTGCCCGAGCTCGGCGATGCGCCCGGGCCCGAGGACGAAATCGACCACCGACGAGCGGCCGAGCATCTCGGAGCCTTCCTGCTCGGCGACGCATCCGCACACGCCCACGATGCGGGGTAGACCGCCCTTGTGCTTTGCCTCGCGCAACTCACCCAGGCGGGAGAGCACCTTGTGCACCGCCTTCTCCCGCACGGAGCAGGTGTTGAGCAGCGCCACGTCAGCGCCTTCGGCTGTGGCAGCCGCCTCGAGCCCCCGCGCCTGCAACTGGCCCTCGAGGATCTGGCTGTCCAGCACGTTCATCTGGCAGCCCCAGGTCTCGACAAAGTAGGTCCTCAACCGCGGCACCCCCACATCGACCGCCGGCAGCCGGTCGGCGTCCTTGTATCGTGTTCCGCGCGCCCCGACAACCTCATCACTCGACGGGCGTGGCGACGGGCGTCGGGGCTGGCATCGCCTCGTCGCTCACCGGCTCGGGCTCGCCCAGGCCGCGAAACCAGCCGGGCAGGGCGCCGTCACGGCTCGCCTCGGCCAGGACGTCGTCGGGCGCGGTGCGAGCCTGCTCGAGCTTGTCGCGGGTCGTGCCGAGGTCCGCCACGGCCTTGTCCCACGCCGGCTTGATGACGCCGTCGCGGTAGGCAGGGTCGTCCCACGCGTAGAACTGGCTCTGCAGTCCTGCGACCTCTTCCTCGAGGCGTTCTACCTCGCCCTCGAGAAAGACGACACGGCCCCTGGCCTGCTGGTAGCGCTGCTGCCACAAAGAGCGGCGCCCCTCGTCGCGGGTTGACGCACTCGCCGCCGGCCGGGCGTCGTCGGGCAAGGACTGTGCCTCCGTGAGCTCGACGCCACGCGCGAGCTCGGCGAGGTTGGAGTCGGAGATCACCGTGCCGGCGCCGGTCTTGAGCCTGGTGCGTCGCGCCACGTCCGCGAGAGAGCGCCCGGCCGCATGGGAGGCGGGCCCGCCGGCGTGCTTGAGGACCGCGACGGCCGGGAGGGGCGGTGGTGTCGGGGTGGGCCGGGGCGTCGGCGCTGGTGCAGCCAAGACGGCGGCGACAATCACGTTCGCGAGCATGTTCCCTACCCTCTCCTACGGCAGCGAGGTGCCGGCGCGGCCATAGACGTCCTCGATCCGGACCACGTCGTCGAGGTCCGGCGTGGAGACCTCGATGACCGAGACATCGGTCACGGCGACCAGGCGATGGACGACTCCGGGCTCGATGTGGCACACATCGCCGGGGCCGAGTTGGAGCACCTGCAGCTCCCGATCGCCGGGGAAGCGGCCGATGTGAAGCTCGCAGCGGCCCGCCATGACCCGCATGGTCTCGTCCTTGCGGACATGGTACTGCAGCGACAGTCGCTGCCCGGCGCGGACGGTGAGGATCTTGCCGACGTAGCGTTCCGTCTCGGCGAAGACCTCCTCACCGCCCCACGGTTTTTGCACGTTGCGGCTCACAGGCGGATCCTCACCTTGAGGTGGGAGAAGAGGCCCGACAGCTGCTCGAGCAAGTACTCTTCGACGTCCTTGGCCGTGGGCAGCGCCAGAGCCCTCTGGGCGATGCGGCGGGCATCCCGATAACTCAAGGCGCGGACGAGGTTGCCGATGACCGGGAGCGCCGGCGGGTGCATCGAGAAGTCCTCGAGGCCGAGCCCGACCAGGACCGGCACGGCGAGAGGGTCTGCCGCCATCTCACCGCAGAGCGAGACCGGGATGCCGGCGCGGCGCCCGGCCGCAACGACACGCTCGACCAGACGCAGGACAGCCGGGTGGAACGGGCGATAGAGCTCGGCCACCTGCTCGTTGCCGCGGTCGACGGCCAACGTGTACTGGGTAAGGTCGTTGGTCCCGATCGAGAAGAACTCGACTTCCCGCGCAAACTCCTCGGCGAGGAGGGCCGCCGCCGGCACCTCGATCATGACCCCGAGAGGAACCCTCTCCGGCACGGGGACGCCCTCGCGACGCAGCTCTTCGCTCAGCCGGGCGAGAAGCACCCGCACGGTGCGGACCTCGTCGAGGTGGCCGACGAGAGGGACCATGATGCGGAGCTGGCCGGGCCTCGCGGCGGCCGTGCGCAGCAGGGCGCGGAGCTGGGCGCGGAAGAAGTCGGGCTTTTGCAGGCAGAGCCGCACGCCTCGGAGGCCCAGCACCGGGTTGGCCTCCGGGCTGCCGAGCAGCTCGCGGGCGAGCTTCTTGCCGCCAAGGTCGAAGGTGCGGACCGTCACGGGCCGGTCGGGGAAGCCCTCGAGCAGTGCGGTGTACGACGCGGTCTGTTCGTCCTCGTCGGGAAGCTCCGGGCTGGCCTGGAGGAAGATGAGCTCGCTGCGGAAAAGACCGACCCCGACCGCGCCGCCGGCCCGGGCGGCGGGGATCTCCTGGAGAAGGTCGATGTTGGCGAACAGGTGGATGGCGCGGCCGTCGATCGTCGTGGCGGGGAGATGGGCGAGGCCGAGGAGCTCCTCCTGGCGCCGCCGGTGCTGCTCGGCGCGCAGGCGGTAGACCTCGACGAGGGCCGGTTCGGGGTCGACGAGGACGTGGCCCTCGAAGCCGTCGACGATGATGTGATGCGCCTGGCGCACTCTCGCCACCAGGCCGCTGACGCCGACGACGGCCGGGATCCCGAGCGACTTGGCAATGATCGTGGTGTGCGAGGTGGAGCCACCCGCTTCCGAGACGAACCCGAGCACGCCGCCCTGGGCAAGGCGGAGCGCCTGGGAGGGAGGGACGTCGTCGGCCACGAGGATGGCATCACTCCCGTCCCCGTGCACGAACGATGGGGTGGCCCGTCCCTGCAGGGCCCGTTGCAGCTCGGCGGCGACGTCGAGCAGGTCGCTCTGGCGCTCGCGCAAGTAGATGTCGGCCAGCTGCTCGAAGCGCCCGACCAGGATCCTGACGACCTCCTCCAGCGCCCATTCGGCGTTGACGCCCTGCTCGCGGATCGTCTGCTCGACCTCGCCGAGGAGGGACGGGTCGGAGAGCATGAGCCGGTGAGCCTCGAAGATCTGGGCGTACTCGGGCCCCACGCGCCGCGAGGCCTCCTGCGCGAGCTTGGCGAGGTGGTTCGCGGCGCGATTGGCGGCCTGGTGGAGTCGCCGGACCTCCGGCTCGATCTGCCCCGGCGAGAGCGGCACACGAATGACGGGGAGGGGCCGGTTCTCGACCACGACCGGTCGGCCGACGGCGATCCCCGGCGAGACGGCGAGGCCGACGAGCGTGCGCGAGGCCGTCACTCGTCCTCTCCAAAGCGTTCCCTGATCAGGCTCTCGATGGCGTCGAGGGCTTCGGCCTCGTCGCGCCCCGCGGCCTTCACGACCACCGACGAGCCGCACGGCGCCGCGAGGAGGAGCAGTCCGAGGATCGACTTGCCGTTGACCTCCTCGTCGTTGTGCGAGATGGTCACGTGGGCCGAGAAGCGCGAAGCGACGTGCACCAATTTCGCCGCCGCCCGGGCGTGGAGGCCGAGACGGTTGACAAGCTCAACCGTTCGTTGGGTCATGCCCACCGCCTCCCGGTCTTTTCGCCAGGATCTCGCTGACGACGTAGATGCTCTTCTGGCCCTTGTCCGCGACCACCCTGGCGATCTGGCGCAGCGTCTGGTTGTCCTGCCGGCGCGCCCCGGCCAGCTTGATCAGCATTGGCAGGTTGACGCCGGTGATGATCTCCGATCGCGCCGGGTCGAGGCAGCCGAGCGAGAGGTTCGTCGGTGTGCCGCCGAACATGTCCGTCAATACGATCACGCCGTCCCCGGCGTCCAGCTCCTTGACCGCGCGCCCGATCTCTGCGCGGGCCGCTTCCGGCTCCACGTTCCACTCGAGGGTGATGGCCCGAGTCCTTTCGGCGAGCGCCGGCTCGATGGTGCGAGCAGCGGCCAGGAGCTCCGTCGCGAGCCGACCATGCGAGATGACGAGGATTCCGATCATGGCTGAGGATTATTCCAGGGGGTGGGAGGCGGGGCAAGCGGGCGAGGGCGCCAGCCTAGCTCTCCCTGTCCCGGTCGCGGTGGTCGAGGGCGACCACCCAGTGCTCCTCGGCAAGCCGCTCGGCCAGCCGCTGGGCCATGAAGACCGAGCGGTGCTTGCCGCCTGTGCACCCGAAGGCAATCGTCACGTAGCTCTTCTGCTCGCGGCGGAAGGCGGGAAGCAGGGCGGCGACGAGCTCGTGGAAGCGCTGGAACGTCTCCCCCACCTCGGCGTGGCCCTCGAGCCAACGCCGCACGTCGGGATGATCCCCGGGGAGAGGCCTGAGGTCGGGCACGAAGTGAGGGTTGGGGAGGAAGCGGACGTCGAAGAGAAGGTTGGCTTCGGACGGCAGCCCGTGGCGGAAGCCAAAGCTCAGGCACCTCACGACCATCGGCAGGGTCAGCTCCGTGGTCCCGAAGCGGGCCGCCACCTCGGCGCGCAGCTCGTGGGGTGTCAGCCCGGTGGTGTCGAGGACCTCATCGGCCAGCTCCTTCACCGGCGCCATGTCGGCGATCTCCTGCGCGACCGCGTCGGGGAGGGAGAGCTGCCGGTACGGATGGGGACGCCGGGTCTCGGAGAACCGTCGCACCAGAGCCTCGGCGTCGGCCTCGACGAAGACGACACGGAACTCCGGGTAGCGTTTCTTGAGGCGCACCACGAGATCGGGAAAGGCGCGCGCGAAGCCTCCTGCCCGGACATCGACGACGACCACCCAGGGCTGGGCGGGCGCCTTTCCAACCTGCTGGAAGAGCTGCTCGATGAACTCGAGCGGGAGGTTATCGACGCATCGGTAGCCGAGGTCCTCGAAACAGCGTGTGACGACGCTCTTGCCGGCGCCGGAGAGCCCGGTGACGACCACTACCCGCGGCGACGTCGTGCTCACTGCGGCTCCAGCTCGCGGTCGTGCCGCACGAGGTACTCGCGGGCTGCGTCGGTCACGCCGCGCTGCGTGAGCAGGTACTTGCGCGCGGCGCACTCGATCAGCAGTCCCAGGCTGCGACCGGGTCCGACGGGCACGGTGAGGCACGGCCGGCTGATGCCGAGGATCTCCTCGGTGCTTTCAACGAGGCCCAGCCGCTCGAGGCGGAGCTCGCTCTCGGGCGCCAACCGGACGATCAGGTCGATGGGTTTGAGGTCGCGCACCGCGACGACGCCGAAGAGCTGCTCGATGGAGATAAGGCCGAGGCCGCGCACCTCCATCAGCCCGCGCACCTCCTCGGGCGCCTGGCCGACAAGCTCCTGGTTGCGAACGCGGTAGATCTCCACCACGTCGTCGGCGACCAGCCGATGCCCCCGGTGAACCAGCTCCAGCGCGCACTCGCTCTTCCCGCTGCCCGAGTCGCCGAGGAGCAGCACGCCGATGGCGAAGATGTCGATCAGGTCGCCGTGCCGGATCTCGCGCGGCGCGAGGAGGAGCTCGAGCGTCGCCGACAACCGCTCGATCAGGGCGGAGGTGGTTGCCTCCGTGACCAGCAGCGGCACGCCGCGCTCGTTGCAGGAGTGGGAGAACTGCGCGGCTGCCGACTCCATCCCTTTCGTGACCACGATGACGGGCGGCTCGAGGGCGACGAGCGCAGCGATGCGCTGCTCGACGACGGCAGTCTCCATCGTGGCGAGGAACTCGATCTCGCTCGCACCGATCACCTGGGCCCGCCCGGGCTTGACGTAGGCGAGGTACCCGGCCAGGGCGAGGCCGGGCTTCTGCAGCCGGGGGCTGGTCAACTCGCGGCCGAGACCCGACTCGCCCGCGACCACGCGCAGTCCCACGTCGCCGAGACGCCGCTCGTGGACGAGGCGTTCGACTGTCACCGGTGCGGGTCGCAAGCTCACGACGCGACCTCGGGACGGCGCAGGCGTTCGCGCTCGCCGAGCAGTTCAGCGGCCGCGGTGGCGTCCGGGAGCGCACCGCCGCTGGCGAGGCGTCGCGCGACTGTAGCGAGCAGCTCATCCCGCGATGCGGCCACGCGATCGAGGAAGACGTGCTCGGGCTTGAGGGTGTGGCTGAGCCTCACGGTCGGGCCAGATCAGAACTCAGGGGTCACGAGCCCATAGGTGTGGTCGCCGCGCCGGTAGAGGACGTTGATGGTGTCGGACGCCGCCTCGCGAAACACGATGAAGTCTTCCTTCGAGCCCTCGAGCTGCAGCGCAGCCTCGTCAACAGTCATCGGAAGCACAGGGACGTGGCGGGTCTCGACCACGCGGGGCTTTCCCCGCTTGACAGACTCGCGCTCGACGACCGCGACCTGCCACTGCGGCTCCCTGTCGCGCGGCCGTTTGCGTTGGGTGAGCTTCTGCTTCATCCGGCGCGACTGCTGCTCGAGCTTGTCCACGACCTCCTGGAGGGAGTCCGTGAACTCGCTGGTCTCGGCTGAGGCCGCCACTTCGAAGTCCCTACCCCGCACGTGCGCCTCGACGTGGCAGCGGTGCTTCTCACGCGACACCGTCAGGCGGGCCTCGTGCACTGCGTTGAAGTACTTCGCCAGACGGGCGAATTTCTTGCGCGCGAGGGCACGTTCGGCCTCAGGGATTTCGGTGTTACGTGCGATGAACTCGAGGTCCATTCGGTGCTCCCTCCCCTGCCGCAGTGGGCTCCCTCATTCTACCGGCAATGCTGAGCGGAGCACACGCCGGCGCTGCTCCGAAGACGGAATCCCCAGCTCCTCCCGATACTTGGCCACGGTGCGCCGCGCAATCCTGATGCCCTGACGGTTGAGCATGCGGGCGATGCGCGCGTCGGAGAGCGGCTTCGCCGCCTCCTCCGCGGCCACCACTTCCTTGATGCGCTGCTTGACCACGAGCGAGGAGATGTCGCCGTCGAGCGCGTGAGAGATGGAGGAGTGAAAGAAGAACTTTAGCGGGAGCACTCCCCGCGGCGTGGCGATGTACTTCTTGGAGACGACACGACTGACCGTGGACTCGTGCATGCCGATGTCGTCGGCGATGTCGCGGAGCACAAGCGGGCGCAGCTGCGGCAGTCCCCGCTCGAGGAAATCCTGTTGGCGGCGGACGAGCGCCTCGGCGACCCGCAGGATCGTGCTCTGGCGCTGGTCCAGCGAACGCAGAAACCACAGCGCCGCGCGCATGCGCTCGCGGAGAAAGTGACTCGTCTCGCCATCCGCGGTTCGGCTCTGCAGCAGGCGGACGTAGCGCTGGGACAGGCGCAGGCGCGGCATCCCGTCGTCGTTGAGCGTCACCCGCCAGTGGCCCGCGATCTTCTCGACGCTGAGGTCCGGCTCGATCGTCGCGTTGTCGCTGGGCCCGACGCCGGCGCCGGGCCGCGGGTCGAGGTGGCGGATCACTTCCAGGGCAATCCTGATAGCCTCCTGGTCGACGCCGAGGCGCTGGGAAATGCGGCTCCAGCGTTGGTGGAGCAGGTCGTCGAAAGACTCGTCGACGATCCTCCTGGCGAGGTCGAGGGTTTCGGCGTCCTCGCTTTCGAGGCGTGTCAGCTGGAGTGCAAAGCACTCGCGCAGGGACCGGGCGGCGATGCCGGCCGGCTCGAGCGCCTGAATGACGGCAACAGCCTCGGCCAGCTTTTCGGCGGGAACGCCGAGCTGGGCGGCAAGCTCCTCGCCCGACGTGCGCAGGTAGCCATCGGGGTCGAGGTTCCCGGCGACGAACTCGCAGACGGGCAGCAGCTCGGGGCGCACGTCACCCAGCCGCAGCTGAGCGCACACCGAGTCGAACAGGCTCATGGTCGGTGTCGCGGAGTTTTCGAGCGGCGCCCCCTCCTCGTCCTCCCACGATGCCGCGGTGCCCGAAGAGTCCTGCAGGTAGTTGGCGAAGAGAGATTCGAGCTCGACCTCGCTGTACGAGTCTGCGCCGCTCTCTTCGGCGCCCGCTCCACTCTCCTCCCCGCCCACGCCAGCTTCGCCGGAGGCACCTTCGGCGCCACCGGCTTCGGAGTTCTCACCGGCCGCCGTGGCGCCTTCCTCGCCGCCCGCCCCGCTTTCGGAGCCGGGCTCCTCGCTCTGCTCGAGCAGCGGGTTGGCCTGGAGCTCTTCGGCCACGGCCTGCTCGAGTTCGAGCCGCGACAGCTGCAGGAGCTTGATCGCCTGCTGCAGCGTCGGCGTCATCACCAGCCTCTGCGCCAGCTTGAGGTTGAGCTTCTGCTCGAGAGCCATGGCTAGAGTTGGAACTCTTCCCCCAGGTACACCTGTCGGACCAACGGGTCCACGGCAAGGGTTGACGGGTCGCCGCTTGCAAAAACCTTGCCGTCTTTGATGATAGAGGCGCGGTCGGTGATTTTCAAGGTGTCGCGGACGTTGTGGTCCGTGATCAGGACGCCGAAGCCACGCTGCTTGAGGTGGCGGATGAGGCGCTGGATGTCGAGAACCGTGATCGGGTCGATCCCGGCGAAAGGTTCGTCGAGGAGCACGAAGCGTGGCTCGGTGACGAGCGCGCGCGCGATTTCCACCCGCCGCCGCTCGCCGCCGGAAAGTGTGTCGGCCCGCTGGTGGCGGAGCTCGCCGAGCCCGAACTCGTCGAGCAGCTTGCCCACCCTCGCGTTGGAGTCCTCCCAGGGAGCGCCGAGGAGCTCGAGCACGCCGAGGAGGTTCTCCTCGACGGTGAGGCGGCGGAAGACCGAGGGTTCTTGAGGCAGGTACGAGAGACCCAGCCTCGCCCGCCGGTACATCGGCAGGTCCGTGACGTCCTCGGATCCGATCAGGACCTGGCCGGCGTCCGGCTGGACGAGCCCCGCGATCATGTAGAAGGTGGTCGTCTTGCCGGCGCCGTTCGGACCGAGCAGCCCGACCACCTCTCCGCCACAGAGGTGGAGCGAGATGCCCTGCACGACAGTCCGCTGCCGGTAGCGCTTGACGAGATCTCGTGCCTCGAGGCGGATTGCTCCGTCTATGGCGTCCTCCGCGGCGGCTTGGCGCCACCTTCCGCCTGGGGATGGTACAGCGTTTCGCTCGGGCTCCCCGGCTCCCCGACCACGACGATCGTGCCGGTGGCGCGGTTCCAGCTCAGGTGCTCGCCCTTGACCTGGTTTCCGGTCACCTCCCGCACCAGAACCGGTTGGCCCCAGACGTCGAGGACGTCCTCGTCCGGACGCAGGCGGGCCCGCTCGCCGCGCAGCTCGCGCCCGGTGCCGCGCTCGACGATGGCGACGCCGCCCTCCAGGTCGGCGGCCCTGAACGACCCGTCGGGCGCCAGCGCCGCCGAAAGCCGCTGACACTGGGAGACGGCGCGAGCGTCCTTGACCGTGACCTCGCCCTCCCACACGGCCCTGCCGGCGCGGCGGTCGTAGGCGAGGCTGCGGGACTGAACCTCGATGGTGTCTCCGGGCGCTCCTCCCTTGTCGAGACGCCCCACCGTGAGGACGTGCCCGGTTCCGTTGACGACTTCGGCCCCGCGGTCGTAGTCGAGAACGTCGGCCCGCAGCAACCGCGCCCCTTGCCAGAGGCGGGCCTGGCCGTCGAGAGTGGCCCGGCTCCCTTTCCATCGCGCGGAAGCGGCTGCGAACCGCGTCGGCTCGGGCGACTCGCCCAGCACAACGCCGCGGGCGAGGCGTCCCATCACCTCCCCGATCGCCGTCACGGCGTCACCGGGTCCACCCTCGACGCGGTCGGCGGTGCAGGTCGCCTCGCTCGTTCCCAGCGACACGCGCGACCCCCCCGCCCCGGTCAGCACGAAGGTCCGCTCGGCGATCGTCGAGGAAAGGCTCTCGCCCTCCGCCCAGGTGCTGCCCTCGGCCAGGCGGACGGAGCCGCTGGCTTCGATGGTGCGGGCGACCCGTCCCGCGAACGCGACACGGAGGAGATACGCGCTCATGGTGCGGAGGTCCGTTCCCGGCGTGTACTCCTCGGCGCAGGCCATCTCCTGCCCTTCGAGCCACTCCCAGGACGACTCCGTGCCCTCGCCGACGACGCGCCAGGCGGAAAACTCCCGCCAGGTGCCGCCACCGTCCCGCCAGGTCGCCCTTACCCAGCCGGCGGGCGTCGGCTGAGCCGTCAGCCGCAACCGCCCCTCCTCACTCACCTCGACCGTGGCGCTGTCGCCGTCGAGCAGGATCTCCTCCCCGCTGGCGAAGGCGCCCTCCACGCGGACCCCGCCCGCGAGCGCCACCCGGCGCACGACCCCTTCCGCCTCGTTGAGCTGGATCTCGGCGCGGGGCGCCCTGACCTCGAGGCCTCCCTTGAGCAGAGTGACCCCCTGGGAGAGTTCGAGGTGGGCGGCAGAACGCCGGTACCGGGCCGACGGGGCCAGCAGCACCAACGCGGGCTCACCCTGGCGCTTTCGGGTCGACGCCGAGAGGCCGCCGACGATCTCGAGGATGTTCTCGGCCAGGCGGCCCGAGAGTCCCCCGG
>Ga0315287_10008354_pt1 | contig 10444 bp, 10 predicted proteins | sample YL17G11_0_MG_FD_205037 | JGI IMG/M metagenome (GOLD analysis project Ga0315287, IMG submission 205037) | Sediment microbial communities from Yellowstone Lake, YNP, Wyoming, USA - YL17G11_0 | ecosystem: Environmental > Aquatic > Freshwater > Lake > Sediment | place: USA: Wyoming | collected...
AGCGTGATGTGCAAGCGCGGGCCGTTCGCGACCAGCTCGGCGCCGAGGCCTTCGATGCGCCACGCGCCGTCGTCGCTCGCCAGCTGCAACGCCGAGAGCGTCGCGCGCGAGGTCGCCGCCCCGGGATCCGCGGCCGGGCCCCAGCGTGCCTCGAGCTCGAGCACGTCGCCGCCGATCACGCGCAGCGAGGGCGCGGCGGTCGCGTCGCCCGGCCCGGCGGCCGAGGCCAGCCGCACGAGCATCGCCGCAGCCTCGACCGGCAGGCGCTGCGCACGCAGCGTACCCGCAGCATCGACCGGATCGATCGTGACCTCGAGCGAACCGCGCTCGCCGAGCGCGAGCGAGCGCCCGCCGATCGGCACCAGCTCGACCTGCTGCAGTCGGTAGCGCAGCGCCGTCGGCATTCGCAGGAACGTGAACTGTCCGGAGGCCAGGCCGAAGCGCCTCGCAACCACCGGCTGCGGTGCGACCAGGCCCAGCCCGACGAGGCGCGCCGTGCCCTCGGCCTGCTGCACGCGCCCGTCGCGCAGCTGCACGGCCAGGCTGACGTCGCCGGTGCCGCCCGTCACCGAACCCGGCAGCAGCCCGAATTCACGCCAGCTCGACAGCACCAGGCCGCGCCCCGACACGCGCAACCTCCCGTGCAGGCCGTCTCCGCGCGCGTCGTTGCGCAGCTGCGCCGCGACGAACAGGGTGCGGCCGAGACGCGTTGGCAGCAGCAGCGTGCCGGAGAGCTGCGCGCCGTCGACGCGGCGGCTCGCGTACAGCTGCGGCGCGCGCAGCTGCAGCGGCTCCGTGTGCCGCGCTGGATCGGTCCAGACGAGAGTCACGGCCTCGAAGTCGAGGCTGCCCTCCGGGATGCCAGCGAGCAGCGACGGCAAGCGGGACTCGAGCTGCCCGAGCAGCGTGTCGGCCGCCGCGATGGGCTCGCCCGCGGGGTCGCGATCGGACTCCTGCCGCAGCATCGCCACCTGTCGCAAGTCGATGTCCGCGCCGCTGACCAGCACGCGCCCGGGACGCAGCTGACCGCCGCGCAGCAATCGCCAGCTCTCGAAGCGTGCGACCATCCGTGGCGCGCGCAGCAGCGGCGCGTCGGCGCCCGGCCGACGCATCTCGACGTCGCTGAACTCGGCCTCGGGGCCATAGAAACCGAGACGCACGACCAGCCGACCATAACGCACGTCCAGCCCGGTCTGCGCTCGCAGCAGCCGTTCGACCGCCGCGCGTTGCTGGGGCACGCGCGCCAGTGCCGCGGTCCAGGTCGTGACCAGTGCGAGCAGCGCCACGCCGATGAGGCTTGCGAGCCCTGCAGCGTTACGCCATCCGGCGTGGGCAGAATGCGGCACCCAGCCTCCTGCGTGGCCACGGGCAGCGGCGCGCCCGCGGTGTCTCAGACGAGCACGACGTCGTACTGGTCGACTTCGTAGAGCGATTCGGCCTGCAGACGGATCGGCCGGCCGGTCAGCGCCTCGAGTTCGGCGAGCACCGGCGACTCCTCGCCGAGCAGCCGCTCGACCGCGTCCTGGTGCGCCAGTATCAGCAGTTCACGGCTGCCGAACTGCCGCGCCTGTCGCAGGATCTCGCGGAAGATGTCCTGGCATACCGTCTCGACCGAGCGGATGAAGCCGCGGCCCTCGCAGCTCGGGCAGGCCTGGCACAGCAGGTGCTCGAGGCTGTCGCGGGTGCGCTTGCGCGTCATCTCGACGAGGCCGAGCGGCGAGAGGCTCGCGATCTGCGTCTGCGCGCGATCCCCGGCGAGCGCGCGCTGCAGCGCCTCGATCACCTGGCGCCGGTGCGCCTCGTCTTCCATGTCGATGAAGTCGATGATGATGATGCCGCCGAGGTTGCGCAGCCGCAGCTGGCGCGCGATCGCGACCGCCGCTTCGAGGTTGGTGCGGAAGATCGTGTCCTCGAGGTTGCGGTAGCCGACGTAGCCGCCGGTGTTGACGTCGATCGTGGTCATCGACTCGGTCTGGTCGATGACGAGATAGCCGCCCGACTTCAGCGTCACCTTGCGATCGAGTGCGCGGTTGATGTCCTCGTCGACGGCGTGCAGGTCGAAGATCGGGCGCGCGCCGGAATAGAGCTCGATGCGCGCCTCGGCATCGGGGATGAAGTCGCGCGCGAACTGCAGCATGCGCGCATGCTCCGCCGCATCGTCGACCAGCACGCGCTTGACCCCGGGCGCGAGTTCGTCGCGCAGCACGCGCAACGGCAGCGCGAGGTCGGCGTGGATCAGCTGGCCCGGGTTCGAGTGCAGCGACTTGTCGCGCACGTGCGCCCATAGCCGTTCCAGGTAGGCGAGGTCCGCGGCAAGTTGCTCCGGCGTGGCGCCCTCGGCCGCCGTACGCACGATGTAGCCGCCTGGATGCCCGTCGCGCACGATCGCACCGAGCGCATCGCGCAACCGCGAGCGCTCGGTCTCCGCTTCGATGCGCGCCGAGACGCCGAGACCCTTGCCCCGCGGCATGAACACCAGGAACCGCGACGGCAGCGAGATGAAGGTCGTCAGCCGCGCGCCCTTGCCGCCGATCGGGTCCTTCAGCACCTGCACGACGATGTCGTCCCCGGCGTTGACGAGCCGGCGGATGTCGGGCGCTGCGCCGCCGGAGTCCGTGTTGCCCGGTGACTCGCCGTCGCCGGCGATCACGCGTTGCGCGTCGATCGCCACGTGGGCCGCAGCGATGTCGTCGACGTGCAGGAACGCCGTGCGCTCGAGCCCGGCGTCGACGAACGCCGCCTGCATGCCCGGCAGCACGCGCGACACGCGCCCCTTGTAGACGTTGCCGACGATGCCACGCCGGCTGGCGCGCTCGATGAAGACCTCGTGCAGCACGCCGTTCTCGAGCAGCGCGGCGCGCGATTCACGAGGGCCGATGTTGACCAGGATCTCCGAGGTCATGCCCCCGCCCTCGGGGAGGCGGCCGCACGGAAATCCGCCACGGCAGCGGACCCGTAAAGAGGCCCGGTATCGGGCGGCGCGCCGCTCCACGGCGCGAGACCCGCCTGCGCGAGCAGCGCGGCGGTCTCGTGCAGCGGCAGGCCGACGACACCGGAATAGCTGCCGGAGATCCACGCGACGAACGCCGCCGCACGTCCCTGGATCGCATAGCCGCCGGCCTTGTCGCGCGGCTCGCCGCTCGCCCAGTAGGCCGTGGCCTCGGCCGGGTCGATGCGCCGGAAATGCACCTCGGTGCGCGACAGCCGCGAGGCGCCGCCCTGCGCCCCGAGCAGCGTGACCGCCGACCACACCTCGTGCGTGCGCCCCGAGAGCAGCGCCAGCATCGCGCGCGACTCGGCCGCATCGGCGGGCTTGCCGAGCACGCGACCCTGCAGCACCACCGAGGTGTCGGCGCCGAGCACCGGCAGCCCACGCGAACGCGCCGGCTCCGCCGCGACGCGCTGCGCCTTCTGCTGCGCCATGCGCAGCACGTAGTCGGCCGGCGCCTCGCCGTCGCGGCGACTCTCGTCGATGTCGGCCGGCGCCACCACGTGCGGGATGCCCAGTTGCATCAGCAGTTCGCGACGCCGCGGCGAGGCCGAGGCGAGACAGATCCGGGGTTCGTCGGTCATGGGGCCAGCGATCCTGCGATCAGTCGCGATGGTAGGGGTGATTGAGCAGCAGACTCTGCGCGCGGTAGAGCTGCTCGGCAAGCAACACCCTCGCGAGCCCGTGCGGCAGCGTCAGCCTCGACAGCGACCAGGCTTCCGTCGCCCGCTGGCGTACCGGCGCGGCGTGGCCGTCGGGCCCGCCGATCAGCAGCGCGAGGTCGCGCCCGTCGCGTTCGCCGGCTGCGAGACGCGCCGCGAATTCGCGGGTCGTCATCGCGGTGCCGCGCTCGTCGAGCGCGATCGCCTGCTCGCCCGGGCGCAGCGCCGCGAGCACGCGCTCGCCCTCGGCCGCGACGGCGCGATCGGCCGACTGCGAGGCGCTGCGCCTGCCCGCCGGGATTTCCAGCAGCTCGAACTTCCAGTGCGCGCGCAGGCGACGCGCGTAGTCGTCGACGCCGGCGTCAACCCAGGCCGGCATCTTCGCGCCGACCGCGAGGATTCTCAGGCGCATCGCGGTACGGCCCGCGCCGGTCCCGAGGCGTCGATCCTCAGCCCGCGCGCGGCGGGCGACGCCGCGCGCCGCCCTTGCCACCACCAGGGCCACCACCGGGGCCACCACGGGGCGCACCGCGGGGGGCGCCGCTACCGTTGCCCTTGCGCGGCGCGGCCCCGCCCTTGCCGGCACGGGGGGCCACGCGGGGGGCGCCGCGAGGAGCGCCACGCGCACTGGCGGCGCGGCGCGGCTTGACGCCCGTAGCGGCCGCAGGCGCCGGCTTCGGAGCCGGCGGCTCCCAGAGTTGCTCGAGCGCATAGAACTCGCGCACGCGCGGCAACATCACGTGAACCATCACGTCGGGCAGGTCGACCAGCACCCACTCACCGTCATTCGCGCCCTCGACGCCAAAAGGCCGCACGCCCGCGGCTTTCGCCTTGCGCACGACGTTGTCGGCGATCGAGCGCACGTGGCGATCGGAGGTGCCGCTGGCGACGACCATGAAGTCGGAAATGTCGGTCAGGCCGCGCACGTCGAGCACGCGCGCGTCGACCGCCTTCATATCGGCGAGGGCGTCCTTGACGACCTTCAGCTGCGGCGGCGCCTTGGGCGGCGCAGGCGCCCGCGGCAGAGACGGAACCTTGGATGCGGCAGGCGGGATGGAGGCAGGCGCTGCAGCGGCCTGTATGGAAGGGGCGGCCGGTTGGGCGGCGCGCCGGGCGGGCTTGCGGGTCGTCATGCGGCTGGGGTGGACCTCGTGTGAACGTCGGGATCAGCGGCGCGGTCGAGCATAACATCCCGTGTCGAGGATGATCTCGCGCACCGAGTCGGGCACCAGGAATCGCGGGTCGCGTCCCGAAGTGATGATGTTGCGCAGGTCGGTCGAGGAGATCTCGAGTTGCGTGACCGCGTGCACGTAGATCTTGCCGGCGCGCGCCGTGTGCAGGTCGCGCACGCCGCCGGTGCCGTGGTCGACCATCAACTCGCCGAGCGGACCGTTGGTCGGCGCCTTCCAGCCGGGTCGGTGCGCCACGACCACGTGTGCGAGTTGCACGATCTCGCGCCAGCGATGCCAGTTCGGCAGCCCGAGGAACGCGTCCATGCCGAGGATCAGGCACAGCGAGCGATCGGGAAACTCGGCGCGCAGCTCGGTCAGCGTATCGACTGAATAGGACACGCCGGTACGGCGGATCTCGCGATCGTCGACCACGAAGCCGGGCTGGTCCGCCACCGCGGCGCGCACCATCGCGAGCCGCAGGCCCGGGTCGGCGATCGGCTGTTCGCGATGACCGGGATTGCCCGTCGGCACCCAGCGAAGCTCGGCGAGCTTGAGTTCCTGCCAGAGCTCGAAGGCGGTGCGCAGGTGGCCGAAGTGGATCGGGTCGAAGGTGCCGCCGAAGAGGCCGATAGGATGCATGGTTGAGTCGATACCGGGTGGAAGCAATGAAGGAATTCAGGTGCCGCGCGGCGGCGGCGGCGTACGCAGGCCGCAGAACTCCGCGGCGAGCAGCAGGATCTCGTCCCAGGGCTCGCCACGGAGCCGGCCCTTGATCATGCGGTCCGCGCGCAGCGCGCGCGAGGCGAGTCGCGCGAACGGCAGGCGCCCGACGCGGCGGCGTGCGCGTTCCGCGGCGGCGGCATAGGCCGGCGGCATTCGCGGCCCCGCGCGTCCCGGGTCGCCGCCCTGGCGCATCGACCACATCAGCCGCAGTTCGCGCAGCAGCGCCCACAGCACCAGCGTCGGCTCCACGCCCTCGCCCCGCAGGCCCTCGACGACGCGCAGCGCGCGCGGCGCATCGCCGACCAGCACCGCCTCGCTGAGGCGATTGACGTCGAAGCGCGAGTTGTCGGCGACCGCGGCCAGCACATCCTCGGCCTCGAGCCTGTCCCCGGCGACGAGCAGGCGCAGCTTGTCGATCTCCTGTTGCCCGGCGAGCAGGTTGCCCTCGACGCGCGCGGACAGCAGGTCCAGCGCCTCGTCGCTCGCCTCGAGCCCGACGCGTCGGGCGCGCTGGCCGAGCCAGGCCGGCAACCGCGCCGCATCGACCTCCCAGATCGCGAGCCATTCGCCGGCCTCGCTCAAGGCCTTGAACCAGGCCGAGGACTGCGCGTCGCGGTCGAGCCGCGGCGCGGTGATCAGCACCAGGGTTTCGGGCCCGACGGTCTTCGCCAGCGAGGCCAGCACCGCGCCGCCCTCCTTCCCGGGACGGGCAGTCGCCATGCGGATCTCGAGCAGCCGCCGGTCACCGAACAGGGACATCATGCCGACCGAACCCTGGATCGCGGCCCAGTCGCCGACGCGCTCGATGAAATGCACCTCGCGCTCGGAGAAGCCCTCGGCGCGCGCGCGCGCACGGATCGCATCGCCGGCTTCCGCAAGCAGCAGCGCCTCGTCGCCGGTCACCAGGTAGAGCGGCGCGAGCCGCCCCTTCAGGTGGCTGGACAGGTTCTCGAAGGTCAGCTTCATGAGGCCGCAATTATCCGCCACCCCTCTCAGGCTGTCCTGACTGAAGGCAATCGTGTTATACAGTAACTAACGAGCCGCGGAGGATCTAATGCCCAATCATCCCCCTTGCGATCGGGTCCAGGCCCGACACGGCCGGGCCGCCGCAGAAGCATTGCGCGCGGCACGCCCGCAGCGGGTATGCGGCAGGCGTACCCTTCGATTCCCGGTCGCTGGAGCCTTGGAGTTATCCGTATGAGCTGGAAGCCGCTTGCGCTGATCGCCGCCATGTCCCTCGCCCTGACCGCGCTGCCCTGCATCGCGCAGGCGCAGGGCAGCCCTGCGAGTGCGCCGACCGCGCGTCCGTCCGCCGCCCCTGCGCCCACCGCCGCAACGGCCGAAGCAGGCTTCACGCAACGTGGCGCGCACGAACATGGCAAGGTCACGATCAACATCGCCGTCGAGGGAGGGACGCTGACGGCCGAGCTGGATTCGCCCGCCATCAACGTCACCGGCTTCGAGCGCGCGCCGCGCGATCCGGCCGAGCGCGCGCTCGTGGCCGGCGTCGATCGCTGGCTGGCCTCGGGTGTCGCCGTGCTCGGCGCGCCGCCCGCGGCTGGCTGCGTGCGCAGCCGCGTCGACTACACGCCGCCGCAACTGGGAGGCAAGCACGGCGACGAGCACGAGGGCGATCACGCAGGCGAGTCGGCGGAGCATGCCGACTACGAGGCGCGTTTCACCTACGCCTGCTCGAATCCGGCGGCGCTCGCCTGGGCGGACCTCTGGCTGCTGCGGCGCCTGAAGAACGTCACGGTCGTCGAGGTGAACCTGGTGACGCCGCAGAAGCAGACGCAAATCAGCGTCACCGGCGCCTCGCCCCGCATCGCCCTGCAGTGATGCTATGAGTTCGGCCGCGCACCCTGCCGCGGCGTCCGGTGCGCCTCCGGACAGCCCTGCCAGCCGCGTCGCCACGCCGGCCACGCGCACGGCTCTCGCGATCGACGTCCGCGACCTGCGTTTCGCCTGGCCGGGCAAGCCGCCGCTGCTCTCGATCGAGCGTTTCGCCGTCGCCCGCGGCGAGCGCGTGTTCCTGCGCGGCCCCAGCGGCAGCGGCAAGAGCACGTTGCTGGGCCTGATCGGCGGCGTGCTGCAGCCCAGCGGCGGCAGCGTGCACCTGCTGGGCACGGAGGTGAGCCAGCTGTCGGCGAGCGCGCGCGACCGCTTCCGAGGCGAGCACCTGGGCTTCGTGTTCCAGATGTTCAACCTGATCCCCTATCTCGGCGTGCTGCAGAACGTGATGCTGCCGGCGCTGTTCTCGCCGGCGCGCGCGCAGCGCATCGGCGATCCGGCGGCGCTGCGCACCGAGGCGGTGAGGCTGCTCGCGGCACTGGGCCTCGCGAGCTCGTCGATACTCGAGCGCGAGGTGACGCAATTGTCGATCGGACAGCAGCAACGCGTCGCCGCGGCGCGCGCGCTGCTCGGCCGACCCGAAATCATCGTCGCCGACGAGCCGACCTCCTCGCTCGACTACGACGCTCGGGAGAGCTTCCTGCGACTCCTGATGGACGAATGCCGGACGCAGGGCACGACACTGCTGTTCGTCAGCCACGACACTTCCCTTGGTCGCCTGTTCGATCGCGTCGACTCTCTGGCCGACCTCAACGCGGCTGCCGCCATGCCCGGAGCCGCCTGACCATGCCCGTCAGGGCCGCGGCGGGAGCACCCGAATGACGCCGACACTCGGACTCGCGCTCCGCTCGATCTGGAACCGCCGCACGACCGCGCTGCTGACGATCTCGGCCATCGCCATCAGCGTGGCGCTGCTGCTCGGCGTGCAGAAGCTGCGTACGGCGGCGAAGGACGGCTTCGCCAACACCGTCTCGGGCGTCGACCTGATCGTCGGCGCGCGCTCGGGCCAGCTGAACCTGCTCCTGTACTCGGTGTTCCGCGTCGGCGATGCCACCGCGAACGTCAGCTGGGCGAGCTACCAGAGGATCGCGCACCACCCGGACGTCGCGTGGACGATACCGATCTCCCTCGGCGACTCGTACCGCGGCTTCCGGGTGATGGGCACGACCAACGACTACTTCACTCACTATCGCTTCGCCGGCACCCGCGAACTGCGCTTCGCCTCCGGCAAGCCGTTCGCCGACCTCTACGACGCGGTACTCGGCGCCGACGTCGCGCAGCAGCTGGGCCTGACGCTGGGCGCGCCGATCGTCGTGGCGCACGGCGTCGGCAACGTCAGCTTCGCGAACCACGCGGACAAGCCATTCCGCGTCGCCGGCATCCTCGCGCGCACCGGCACGCCGGTCGATCGCACCGTGCACGTCGGCCTGGAGGCGATCACCGCCATCCACGTCGACTGGCAAAGCGGCACGCCGGCGCCGCGTGGCGCACGCGTCGGCGCGGACGAGGCACGCAAGCTCGACCTGACGCCCGACTCGATCACCGCGTTCATGATCGGGATGCGCTCAAAGGTGCTGACCTTCACCATGCAGCGCGCGATCAACGAATACCGGCAGGAACCGCTGCTTGCGATCATCCCCGGCGTCGCGCTGACCCAGCTGTGGAACCTCGTCGGCATCGCCGACACCGCGCTGATGATCGTCGCCGGGTTCGTCGTGCTCGCGGGCCTGCTCGGCATGCTCACCGCGATCCTCACCAGCCTGAACGAACGGCGGCGCGAGATGGCGATCCTGCGCTCGGTCGGGGCCCAGCCGCGCCACGTGTTCACGCTGCTGATCGCCGAGGCCGGCACGCTGGCCGCCTGCGGCGTGCTCGCCGGCGTGGCCCTGACCTACGCGGCCGTGGCGGCGGCCCGGCCGTTCCTCGAATCGCGGTTCGGAATCTTTCTGGAGATCGGCGGTCTGACCCGCTACGATTTCGGCCTGCTCGGCGCCATCGTCGGCGCGGCGTTCCTGATGGGTGCCCTGCCCGCCTGGCGCGCGTACCGCAACACGCTCAGCGACGGGCTGACCATCCGGGTCTGAACCTGCTCGGCTGGCAGTCCTCGGCTGGCGCAACGTTCGCCCCGGCGCCAACCGGCGCTCGTGCCCGGCCCGGAACCCTGATACTCGAACGTACCAGCCTCGATCGACCGACCAGGAACAGAACGATATGAAGACCTCATGCACCAGCCTCCTGGCCACCCGGATGGCCTTTGGCGTCGCGGCCGCGTTGGCGCTGCTGTTTGCGCAGGGCGCTTCGGCCGTCACCAAGCCCGCGCCCGCAGCCGTCCCGGTGACGCCGCCCGCCGTCGGGACACCCGTGCCCGCCACCAAGGGCACACCCGCAACCAAGGGCGGCTCGGCTGCGATCCGCGAACTCGACTGGGAAGAGCTCGTCCCGCAGGACGCGCGCGCGAAGTTCGCCGGAGCCGGCCCGCCCCCGCCCGTGCATGACTATCTCGGCGAGGGCGGCATGGCGGCGTCGCAGCCGATGGACTTCAGCGTCAACCAGGAACTGGACGGCGCAGCGGTCAGGCTGCCCGGCTTCATCGTGCCGCTCGACGTCGGCAAGGACGGCCTCGTCTCCGAATTCTTCCTGGTGCCTTATTTCGGCGCCTGCATCCATGTGCCACCGCCGCCGCCCAACCAGATCGTGTACGTGAAGCTGGACAAAGGCATCGCGCTCGATTCGATCTACGAGGCGTACTGGGTGACGGGCAAGATGAAGGTCGCCAAGAAGTCCACGCAGTTGGGCGCGGCCGCGTATTCGCTGGCGGCGACGAAGGTCGAGATTTACAAGTACTAGGCGCTGCGGACGCGCGCGCTTGGGCCTGTTCACGCTTCTGCTGCCCTGGCGTTGGGGGTGCTGTAGCTAAGAGTCGTGCGCGGGACGGTGGCGCAGGCGGGGAGCGGGCACGCGAGGGGCTCTCGGGCGGGGACGCGAGGAGCGTCCATGCGCTCGGAAGGGCCATCCGGCGGTCTCAACGGATCGATGCAACGGTTAGG
>Ga0315287_10008355_pt1 | contig 10444 bp, 17 predicted proteins | sample YL17G11_0_MG_FD_205037 | JGI IMG/M metagenome (GOLD analysis project Ga0315287, IMG submission 205037) | Sediment microbial communities from Yellowstone Lake, YNP, Wyoming, USA - YL17G11_0 | ecosystem: Environmental > Aquatic > Freshwater > Lake > Sediment | place: USA: Wyoming | collected...
CTGCTCGCCAATGAGCTCCAGGCGGAGCTTGTGCCTTCGGACGGACTGGCGGAAATCCGGCAACGATTCGACTGGATCGTCAGCAACCCGCCGTTCCACCGCGGTGTCGCTACGGACTATGAGGTGGTCCGGCGTTTCTTCGCCCAGGCGCGCAGTGTGCTGAGCAAACAGGGTAAAATGCTCCTGGTTTGCAATATCCACCTGCCCTATGAGACCTGGCTGGCCGAGCAGTTTGGCCGGGTAGAATTGCTGGACAGTGACAGTGGCTATAAAGTGCTACGGGTTTCCGGACAGAATTTTGCATGAAACTTTACACCGGGAATTTTTTGCCCGGCTGGCGGGTCGAACCCGCTGCCCGCAAGCAGTCGAAACTGAACACCGTGATCAATACACTCAAAGAGGATAAATATGAATATGGTTAATCGGACTCCTGGAATCGTTGTGGGAATAGTTGTGGCACTCGCTTTTTGCATGAACTATGCCATTGCCAGCACCACGACCGAAACAGCAACAGCGGAAACCCCTGCGAATGCCGCGACCGCGCCTGCGATCTCTCCTTCGGCCCCAGGTTCAGGCCCGCAGGACAAACCTGCAGCACCCGAGTTTGGCGAAGGTATGAAGATTCCCGTTGATGGCACCAGCCTCGATGCGTTTGAGCAAAGCCTGGCAACCATCAAGACCAAGACCACGAGTGCGGAATACACAACCCTGGTCAATGCCATTGATTACCTGATGGTGTACAAGATTGCGGCCAAAAGAGACCGCACCAAGCTAGCCGCATTGCTCAATGGCAAGACCGGTGAAGAGATTGTCGGCATGGTTGAATGGTAAGCGCCTGCTGCCTCAATAAGCATTCCGGTGCAGCATCACGAAAGGTGTCATCAGCAGGATCTTCACATCCAGCCACATGGACCAGTTCTGGATGTACCACAGGTCGTGCTCGATGCGCAGCGCCATCTTTTCCGGGGTATTCGTCAGTCCGCGAAAGCCATTGACCTGGGCCCAGCCGGTAATACCCGGCTTTACCTTGTGACGTAGCATGTAGCGCGGAATGCGCGATTTGTATAGCTCGGTGTGCTCCACCGCATGCGGCCGTGGCCCAACCAGCGACATGTCACCCCTTAGCACGTTAAAAAGCTGCGGCAGCTCGTCCAGACTGCTGCGGCGTAACCAGCGGCCAACAGTCGTCACCCGGGCATCGTCTGGCGCTGCCTGGGTAAGCGCATTGCCCTGCTCCTGATGCACTACCATGCTGCGAAACTTCAGTATTTTAATGGGCTCACCACCCACACCGTGGCGTTGCTGGCGGAAAAATACCGGCCCGGGGCTGCTGAATCGGATCAGCACCGCGATCACGAGCAGCAAGGGCGAAAGCACGATGGTCAATACCAGGGCCAGCAGAAAATCCAGTCCGTTCTTCAAGCGCTTTTCGGCACCGGTCAAGGGTGTGCCCGAAAGGCTGATGACCGGCAGCCCGCCCCACTCGCTGATGCTTTGGTTCAGCAAGCGATACTGGTGCATGTCGGGAATGACGTTGATATCCACCACGCTCTCGCGCAGTGAACCCAGCGCGGAATCGAGCAAGGACTTGTCTTTCCACGGGGTGGCAAGCCATACCTCCTGGATTTTGTGCTGGCGGATGTAGTTGGCCAGGGACTCAAGCGGCAAAACGGCGTTCGCCGACCAGGCCTGGCCAAAACAGGCCACCAGGTTCATGCGCGTGGCCGGGTCCTCCCGCAACAAGTGTTCCACCCGGGCCGCTGCCTCGCCCGCCCCCACCAGCACCACCCGGCGCGCCTGCTGCGCCTGTTTGCGCCCACGCAAGGCTGCGGCGTGGCTGACCAACAGCGCCACGATCAATCCGGCCAAGGTAATCAGCACCCACGTTCCAAACCAGAGACGCGAATAATTGTCGGACACTTTCAACATGGCCGCGATGCTGATGAGCATCAAAACGACGACCGCCCAGCCCGCGGTCAGACGCCGCAGCTTGCGCATGATGGCCCATTCAAATTCCTGGCGAAACGCACCGGTGGCGGGAAGCACGACCGAGGAAAGCAACAGGGTAAGCAACAAAGCAATAAGATACTCTTCGGGCAGTGGCACAGACCCAAACCGCAGCCAGTAGGCCAGCAGGAAGCTGACCAGTATCACAAGCAGAGCATTGGCTTGTTTGGTCATGATCTACTCATCCCGGCTTATTCTGCGATCTGGATCTCTCACGTTACAAACCAGAATAAACCATTGGGGCACAGTGCGGGATTGATTCAGTGAAGCCATTCTGGCACGGTTCTTCACGGTGACGGGGCGTCATTGTTTCTTCTCCGGCGACTCGAGCTTCCTCATGACTTCCTCCATCGGGATGAGCTTTTCCTTCCTTTCTTCTTCGGTCATTGCGTCAATTTCATCCACGCGACGCTTGATTTCATCCATTGTTTCTTGCACTTGCCATTGTTCAAAGCCGTGAAAGGTCAAATCCCAAAGACAATGCGCAGCTATCTGAGGCGCTGCAAATTCATCCACCGTGCCAGCGTCGATCCGCATCCCCAGCCAGTGCTCCCAAGGTTCCAGGGACAGCGAGAAATCGGTTTCGGCGTTTGCATATTCTGCATCCACCGAATCCTGGAAGTACTTAAAGTCACACTGGTCGCGGTTCAACTGCCCGTTTCGGCCCACGACTTCGATGAATGGTTCATCGTCCGGCCCTTCTCTGATCGTTTCCTTAAGAAGGATCCGCATATTCCCTTCGATGGGTACAAGTTTTCGGAGCTTAGCCAATACCAGCCGGTAGTCATCCAGGGATTCGGCTACCTCGGGATGGCTCCACAAGAGGATGGCCTTTGTTTCGGGCCAGCCGACCGATTCCAGTAGTTCCAAAAATGTCATAGAACTTCCACTTTTATTTCGTCATCCCGGCCGACTTTATTTCGTCATCCCGGCCGACTTTATTTCGTCATCCCGGCCCCCGAGCCGGGATCCTCCCGCCTGAATACCCATGGATGCCGGATCAAGTCCGGCACGACGGACTTTTCAAGAAACATTCCAGCGCATCATCACCGGCAGGTCAGCAACAGGATTCTCACATCCGCCACGGTGACCAGTTTAGGCCAAACTGCAGCCTGTTACGCAGCATTGAGCGGACGAATCCGCATAACGTCTTTCCTGATCGTCTGAGCCGCGTCCCAAAGGTCAACAGCGCGCTGGGCATTCAACCAGAACTCTGGTGAGTTGCCAAAAAGGCGCGCGAGCCTGAGCGCCATTTCCGAACTCACCGCCCGGCGCTCACGTAGCAGTTCATTAATTGACTGGCGGGAAACTCCCAGGGAAGCCGCCAAGCTGGAGACGGTAAGGCCGTAGTCCGGGAGGAAATCCTCCCGAAGCATCTCGCCAGGATGAGTAGGCCGGCGCTTCATTCCAATCGTATTAGCTATACTCATAATCCCATTCCACCTCAGTGATAGTCGCAGATCTCCACGTCATAGGCATCGCCATCAATAAACCGGAAGCAGATGCGCCACTGGTCGTTGACCGAAATCGAGTGCTGCCCCTTCCGATCGTCTTCGAGAGCATGCATACGATTACCGGGCGGGACCTTCAAATCATTGAGCCCCATGGCCAGGTCTATGTATTCAAGCTTGCGTGCGGCTCGTTTGACGATATCGGCTGGAAATCGTTTTGACCTTCCAGTGGCATACAACTCCTGCGTGTGCCGATCTGCGAAAGTCTTGATCATGCAGAAAAGAATAACGCGTCACGTGACGCGCGTCAATATAAGCCCTTTTCCAGCCAGTCAGCCAATGCCCGTTCCAGCGGCCAGGCAAAGGGATAAGCCATTCTGCTCAAGGCAGCAGGCCGGACGTCGTTTGCTATGACCAATTTAGCCAGGCGCTGGGGGTGAAATCTGGAGCCCGGTGGAAATAATCCAGCCACCGGATTCATCAGCGATAACAGTGCCACGAGGACAGACCCCGGTAAACTCATCGGCGGTCGTTTCCAGCCAAGCAAGTCCTGCAAGGCGCTGCCATATGCGTTAAACGTCAGAAGGTCATTGGAAACCCCATTCACCAGTTGGCTATCACCTTTTGGCAGTGGCTGGTCTCTGAGCCAGTACAACACATCGATCAGCTCTTCGACATAAATCCCTGCCTTCGGCTTATCGGGCTTGATGTGAATGGCGCGCTTGCGTTTCAGCATTTCACGCACCAACCGGGCAACATTACCTTCCTCACCCCGGCCAAATACTACGCCGGGCCTTATTATCGATAATCGACCACCGGTCCGCCTGACCCAATCCTGATGGATTATCTCCGCCTGATGCTTGGACTGGCCGTAGGGTGTGCGCGGTTGCACGGTGGTAGCTTCGTCGACCGGGCGATCATGTATGCCATACACCGAAATGCTGCTGGTGAAGATAATCTCCTGGCAGTGGACGTCTTCGGCGAAGCGGCAAATATTGCGGGCCCCCGCTACATTGGTTGCAAAGTACTCCTGCGGCGCGTGCCCCGGCACCCGGTGGATGGCGGCGAGATTGACGATGACATCGAAGCCGGCGGCATGCTGGCTCAGGCTTGCATACTCTCTGACATCACAGCGTCGCACGGTTAAACGACCGGAATCGACAAATGGCTCGAGCGGCACTTTCCACGAAATTTCCGCCGGGTTTTGGATATCGAACAGGCAAACCTGAACCTCCTGCATCCGGTTCAGGATCGAGTACGCCAGGTGCTGACCGATGAAGCCGGCACCGCCGAAGAGAGCCCATTGATTAGTCTTGCTGGCGCTCATTGGGAATCTGTGCCGGCTTGCCCATCGCCACGCTGAAAATCAATTCTTCGGATTTCCAGTTCAACAGCGCGCGTCTAAGGATGTGGAACTTCGAGATCTTTGCAGATTCGACGTGCGAGAAACTCATTGATTTCTTTGTTCCGCGGGACGGTTGTGACCTTGTGGATTGCACGATTCACGAAAACGGAGTGAGCGCTGCCTTCTCGTATCATTTTGCAACCATGGCGCTCCAGATGTCGCACCAGGTCACGCCGTTTCATCAGGCGGCTGCTACCAGCCGCTCTTTGAAGACCGTGCGACCGCGGATGGACTCCTCAGCCAGATCGCGATTTGCTTCAAGCACGAGGGCGATGGCTTCTTGCAGATTTGCTCTCGCTTCCTCCAAAGTGTCGCCCTGCGTATTGGCGCCAGGCAGCTCCTCAACGAAGGCAATATAGCCTTCGGGTACCTTTTCAAATACAGCCGTGAATTCCATGTTCCTGTCTCACTGAGCCTCGATGGTGGCAACTATACGCGCACCCAACCGTTAATGCCCGGCTTGCGCTCGTACTCATTCAGCTACTGTTGTAACTTGCGATGGAAAGTTAATCAAAACAAGTTGCTTCATATGACCGGATAACGAGTCATCTCGAGGTGATATGTAGCTTAACCTCTTGCCAGGGCGAACCATCGCGCGGATTTGAACGGTGCGCTGCAAGCCGTTTGGCCAAAAGCTCTCGCGTGGCCGGCGTCAGTTCAATTTCTTCTGGAAATTCAGCGATACTGTCCCAAATTTCTGTGACCAATTGAATTCGCTCAGAAATAGGTAGAGCTAAGGTTTGAGCAGCTGATACTTTCATGAGTTCAAATTTACCACAGCCAAGAAATCCGTTCTATCAGCTGATGCACACACAACGCGTAGGAAATAAGAGCCTCGACACGGTTCGCCGGGTCGTCAATAATCACCACTTGATCCCCACTTCGCGGGGCGGCCAAAAGCCTGCGGTAGAGCACAATGAAAAACATTGCCATTGTTGGAGCAGGTTTTTCCGGAGCGGTCGTGGCTCGGGAGTTGGCCGAGGCCGGGCTACGCGTTGAGGTTTTCGACAGCCGGCCGCACGTGGCCGGTAATTGTCATACGGAGCGGGATCCGGAAACCCAGGTAATGGTGCACAAGTACGGGCCGCATATTTTCCACACGGACAATGAGCGGGTATGGCAGTACCTGAACCGCTACACGCGCTTCATGCCCTATACCAATCGAGTCAAGACCATGGCTCAGGGCCGGGTCTTCACCTTGCCCATCAACTTGCTCACCATCAACCAGTTCTTTGGCAAAACTTTTTCACCCGGCGAAGCCAGGGCGTTTATTGAACAGCAGGCCGACCTCAGCATCAAAGAGCCGCAAAATTTCGAGGAACAGGCACTGCGGTTCGTAGGCAAAGAGCTCTATGAAGCGTTTTTCAAAGGGTACACGCTCAAGCAGTGGGGCTGTGATCCCAGGCAATTACCGGCCAGTATTCTCAAGCGCCTGCCTGTCCGTTTTAACTACGACGACAATTACTTTTCCCATCCGCACCAGGGCATGCCGGAGCATGGCTACACACCCATTGTGGAAAAAATACTGGATCACGAAAATATCCTGGTGCAACTGAATACCACGTTCACCCTGGACCGGACTCACCAATACGATCACCTGTTCTACAGCGGGCCCATAGATGCCTATTTTGACTATCAGTTGGGGCGGCTGGCCTACCGCACTCTGGATTTCAAAGAAATCCGCGCCGACGGCGACTTCCAGGGCTGTGCTGTCATGAACTATGGCGATGAATCCGTGCCATACACCCGCATCAGCGAACACAAGTACTTCTCACCTTGGGAACAACACGACAAGACCATTTGCTTCGAAGAATACAGCCGGGCTTGCGAATCGGATGACATCCCCTACTACCCTATCCGCCTGGTGGAAGAAAAGTCCATGCTGAGAAAATACGTGGACCTTGCACAGAGCGAACACAAGGTTACCTTCCTTGGCCGCCTCGGCACCTACCGCTACCTGGATATGGACGTTACCATCGGCGAAGCGCTGGTGGCTGCGGATGAGTTTCTGCAGCTAAGGCGCAACAAACGACCCATTCCCACATTTTTTGTCAAGCCGGTTTAACCCGGGCGCTGGCCCGTCCAGTCGAAGATAATTTACGTTAGGCAGGTGTATATTTTACGATAATCATTTGTATTACTTACGATAACAAGCTATTTCTTCGCCGTGCCCATCGGATTGTTTTTGACCATGATTCCCAGCAGGAATTGCTCCGCAGTAACAAAGAACTGCGTGACGAATCTCTCGCTCGCCAGGTGACGTGCATTTGCCGACAGCAAAAAACGGGACATCTCCTGGCGAAATCGCTCGTGCGCCCGTGGCTCGTGCAGCCGCCCTACTGCAGCTTGCAGAGCACCAGGGAGTGAACCCAGTCCATAGCGCTCAACCTTCTCCGCCACCATGCTTACATCGACCTGCACACCTTTTTGCAGCAGCCAGTTCAGGTCCCAGACATCCCGGGCCTTGAGATAAGGCCTGCCCGCCAGTGCCACCACTTTGTCCGCCAGGATTTCTGTCTCGGATTCCACCTGCAGCAGGATATCACCGTAGCCCGCCTTCGCGGTCTGCAATGGGTGATTGCTACGGACGAAGCGGAACGACGCATCCCAAGCGGGCAGATGGGCGACTTCAATATTGATGCGCTCCGTTCGTGGCTGACCGACAACCTCGGCCGGCAGATAGACCCTCGCCTGCCTGCGCTCGACAGCAACGTGGTCACCACCTCCCGTCTTGGGTGCCTGCAGGATGACCTCACAGCCGAAGCTCCTGACCACCGTACGCTTCAGAATGTGCTCGAACTGCTGCCAGTAGTCCATGTTCAGTTTTTCCGGGCAAACGAAATCCAGGTCTTCGCTGTAGCGATTGCCGCCGTAACAGAGGCGTAGCGCGGTTCCGCCCTGAAAGACCAGGTGATCGACCAATGGCGTCTGCGACAGCGCATGGAGAATATCGTAGTGCAGCAGCTCCTTGATAATGACGCTGACGAGCTGCTGATTGTCGCTGGCCAAGTCGCGGGCGTACCTCAACGTCGATTCAAGTGGATGCGGCATTGCTGTGTCCTCCTTGCTCCTCTTCAGGCTGCAGCAAATCGAGATTGCGGCCGACTCGCCTCAGATCGCTGCGGGCACGTTCTGCAGTAGCGACGTGGATGCCGCGTTCTGGGTCGAAAATCACCTGCCCCAAGTCGATCAGCGCTGGCACGTTGCGCGCGGTGTGCGTGAACTCGATCGTCCCATAGGCAGTTTCGCAGTGTCGGCTGCGGCCACTTGACATCAAGGTCAGTACACCTGGAATTTGGCTGATCAGTCCGAGCTCGCTCAGCCGTGACTCGAGTGAGACATAAGAGTAGTCCATTGGCCGGAGCTGCCGGGCCACCGCTTCCAGCCGATTGGGCGGCGCGCTGCGTGCATGTGGGTTGGCGTACAGCCCATGAGCCACCCGCTGCAGCAAGCCTCGCTTACAGTGACGGCGCACGGCGACCTCGAAGGCTTTGGGGCTGTCGCCGGCCAGTCGGCGGAGCTGACCGGCGTTGAACAGCCACCGCCCCTGCCGATCCTGTGCTTGAAGTACCCGATTGAGAGTCGTGAGGTTCATTTATACTTAAACCCTATTTTTATGTTGGGTTTAAGTATAGAAGATCAGCCAACTAATTGCATGTATTCCGCCCCACCTTTGTCATTTCCTCCCCACCCTTGGGTGACTTCAAGGGCCTGAGGGCGCTTGCAGCAGCGGCAGCGAAACGCCTGCGGCATGGTGTTCTGATTTACACTGGCGAACATGTTCTGCCCTTCAAGGTCGATAACAGGAAATTCTTCGCCGTGCCCATCGGGTTGTTTTTAACCGCGGATAAAATTGAATATCTTTTGTATGCCCAATGAATATCTACTATACTCTCAATAGATTTTCATATAAGAGGTAATGACCATGACTAAAGAAGTGCAAATGTCGATCAAGATGGAGTCTGAATTACGCGATCAATTCATGACGATGGCGGCCGCCATGCACAGGCCAGCGGCACAGATCGTGCGTGACCTGATGCGTTCTTACATCCAGCACCAGGAAACACCAAATGCTGAAACCATTGCAGCCATTCAAGCCGTGGCGCGCGGGGAAGTGAATACCTATGCCAGTGCCGATGACTTTTATCGGAAAATAGGTATTTGACGCAGCCGCGCACGCTTCGCACGGCAAACAAGTTTGAGAAGGAAATCGAACTCGCAAAGCGCCGGGGCAAGGACATGGCGAAGTTACGCGCCATTATCGACCTGCTGATAACGCGCCAGCCTTTGCCGCGCGAAGCGTGTGACCATCCGCTCAAGGGTCAGTGGATAGGCTATCGTGACCTGCATATCGAACCAGATTGGTTGTTGATCTATAAAGCTGATGATACCGACTTGTGGCTTTACCGTACTGGAACCCACGCGGATATTTTCGGGACTTGATGGGGCGCTCGGCGCTGGAATGTCGGGGACCGCTCTCAATTTACACGCTGCATGCACTGAACGCGGATTCGCCGGTCTTGTTTGAGTCCATCATGACCCTCGTCATTTCTGTACAAAATCCAGGCAAGAACTACATTCTCAGCCACGCCAATCCAGCGAATGCACTCAAACTCGTTTCGTGGTACGCCGGAGTGACGAATGATTGATCGAAGAGTGCCTATGCGAAGTTGTGAATGGTTTGGCACTGAAATCGTTACTGGAATCGCAGCGTGATCTCTTCGGGTGACGCAGATTCAAAGAAAAGCTCAAGGGCTTCCCGCAGGTTGTCGCGCGCTTCCTCGATGGTAGTGCCTTGACTGGCAATATCCAGCTCAGGACAGAGCGATACATAACCGTCTCCTTCCCGCTCAATGATTGCCGTCATTTGCTTTTCCATGACAAGTGCTCCAGTGCAGCCGTGAATTCCATGTTCCTATTTCAGCAAAACTTGACGGTGGTAACTATACCCGCACTCGCATTGGGCGACACCCATAAAGGGTACGGCGAAGATTACTTTGTCTTAATGTGCCCCGTCCCCTTTAACCTGATATGGGGTTGAAGTATTTAAGGTGATTGAACCGACGGAAGTCGTTGTCCGCAGAACAGAGGATGGCATCCAGCGCTCGTGCGAGCACGGCTAAAAAGGTGTCGTTGGTGAGGTTGCCGCCGGTCCCAGAGGTACGCAACTCGGCTGCCAACTGGGGATACATGCCGGGCGGTGCGTCAACTACGGTGACACCCGGCACGCTCAGCCAGCGCTCCACGTATTCCAGGGCATCGTCCACTGCCATGGGGTGCTGCATGATGCGGGCATGGGTGGTAATCCTGACAAAGGCCAACAGAACCAGCCAAGGCAGGCCAACGTTGTCCGGGCCGCTCAACAGAGCTTCCCACCACGCCCGCACCTGCTCGTGATGCGGCGAATCTGCATCAACGGCATAGATCAACAGGTTGGCATCTACCAACATCATTTGCGCTGCTCGATCTTGCGCAGAATTTCTTCATCCTCAAGCGCCGCGGCCAGGGAAAGGGCCTTGGTCAGGTCATAGCCAGCACGGGCCTCACCAAGTCGCGTGGGCCTCTCACGATAGGGTTCCTT
>Ga0315287_10008358_pt1 | contig 10443 bp, 7 predicted proteins | sample YL17G11_0_MG_FD_205037 | JGI IMG/M metagenome (GOLD analysis project Ga0315287, IMG submission 205037) | Sediment microbial communities from Yellowstone Lake, YNP, Wyoming, USA - YL17G11_0 | ecosystem: Environmental > Aquatic > Freshwater > Lake > Sediment | place: USA: Wyoming | collected...
GGAGGCAATGGCACCGATGATCATTATCTGCGCACTGGTATTGATCTACTGCATGTTGCCCGGCACAAAGCAGGCATTCGGGATTCCCCAATAGACTGATACCCCAATCCCAAAAATTCATTTCTTCTTTTTTTCTCTTCGCTCTCTGATGTACATTGACCTGCCACAATATCATGGTTAAAAATCAGGAAAGGGTTCCCTGGAAAAAATTACTAGAAAATGAGGGGCTCGGATACCCGTGCCGGATCCAGTTTTCCCTGAGAACCACGAATAATTGCTTGTTCCCTGAGGCTGCAGATATCTTTAATTGAAGTCTGGTACTCTGATATAGTATGAAAAAAATTATTGCAATCGTTGTCGGCATGTTAATGCTGGCGGTCTGCTTTGCAGGTTGTACGGGTCAGCAGGTCACACCGGCTCCGGTCCAGACCAAAGCCCCCGTTACGATACAATCCCCCACGGCTTTCCCCGTCGGTGTTGAGTGGAGGCTGACCACCTACCTCAACAGGGCGAATGTTCTGTCTTCCGTGACGGGTGTAAAACCTGTTACTGCATTATTTGGTTCATCAGGAAAGTTGTCCGGGTCGGGCGGGTGCAACCAGTACTCCGCAGCCTATTCGGTATCAGGAACGGGCATCACAATTTCTCAGCCTGCAACCACCCTGATGGCATGTGAGGAATCAGTGATGCAACAGGAGAGCATGTACCTTGCGGACCTGGCAAAAGCATCCAGCTACAGCAACACCCCTGGTGATACCCTCACATTCTACGATGCTTCAGGTGCTGTCATCCTTGTGTACAAACGTCCTGTTGATGCATCCGCGGGACAACCCGCGATTGTTGGTGTCTGGGACCTGTTCTCCTACAACAATGGCAAGGGTGCCATTGAAACCGTAATTATCGGGAGCACAACCACCGCGGATTTCGGGGTGGACGGGAAACTTGCCGGATCTGGCGGGTGCAACCAGTATTCTGCCTCCTATACGACCAGCGGGTCAAAGGGGATTACGATCACCCAACCTATAACCACCCTGATGGCCTGTGAAAACAACCTGATGCAGCAGGAGAGCCAGTACCTCTCGCTGCTGCCAAAGGCAAGCACGTACGAAATCGCCGGGGATCAGCTCACCCTTTTCGATTCGACCGGAACAAAGATCCTGATCTACAATAAACACGTGAGCAGGCCTGCTACGATCGTCGGGGTTTGGAACCTGTTCTACTATAACAACGGCAAAGGGGGCATCCAGACGGTAATTACCGGGAGCACAACCACAGCGGATTTTGGGGCGGACGGGAAACTTGCCGGCTCTGCCGGGTGCAACCAGTACTCTGCGACCTATACAACCAGCGGGGCGAAGGGGATCACCATCACCCAGCCAGCTTCGACGAGGATGGCCTGTGAGAACAACCTGATGCAACAGGAAACCCAGTACCTGTCGCTGCTGCCAAAAGCAAGCACGTATAAAATTAGCGGGGACCAGCTCACGCTGTTTGATTCAACCGGAACAAAGCTCCTGATCTATACATAAACTTCCTCTGGAGCAAGTCCGTCCAATAAAGAGGGGGAAAAGGGGAAAACCCCTACGTTTCCTCTTATATCCTGGTGGTTTTTGGTTCGGGGAATTATTCCAAAGATTTTTATTTCAACCTGATCAGAGTTAGATGCGTCAAACAATGACGGATGAAAAAATACCACCGGGTACGAAAAACGGCCCGGATGCCTTCGGGGAATCACAACCACCGCCCAAGGACAATGGATCCAACGATTCATTTGTCCGGTTAGTGGCCGTTTCCAGCAAGTGGCTGTTCGCCCTTACGGTGATAGGCTCGGGACTCATTGCGGTTGTCCTTTTTGTCTATGGTTTTTTGTTAAGCCTCATGGCCGTATATTACGGGATTACCAGCTTTAGCCTGGATATGAGCGTCATCAAAGGGCAACTGGCGTTCGCCATCCAGATCATCGATATATTTCTCGTGGCAACGGTTTTTTACCTGATATCCCTCGGGTTTTACGAGCTCTTTATCGCAAAAGCGCCCCTGCCCGGCTGGGTTGAGATCCGCAATCTTGACGACCTGAAAAGCAAACTCCTCGGGCTCACCGTGATTGCCCTTGCAGTCATCTTTCTTGGGTTTGCCCTGACCCTGAAAGAGGGGACCGGGATCTTCGAGTTCGGTGCGGGTGTTGCGTTGATGATTGCGGCAATATCTGCCTATCTCTGGGTAAAACATTAAACATGCAACTGAATTTCCTGCCGGTCTTTTTCCTCCTGATAGTTCTATCCTTTTGGCATGCACTGCAGAGGAGAAATGGATTGCACCTTGTTTGCCTTTAAATGACAGCGTGCCAAACGCACTATTTCTGACGAACACCGGGCTTTTTTGAGATGAAATTGTGTCTTTCCCTGATAGTGCCGCGTCCCCAATCTTTGAGAAAATATCACCCTGTATGAAAAGATGGCTTTTGATGATAAACAGACAGATATCTCACATGATCACGCTAAATCTGGATCAGCAGAGCGCGTACCAGCTCAGATTAGCCTGACAGGAACCTCCATACGATACTGCAGATCTTTTACCGATTCTTATATAATCCTTAAAAAAAAAGCCTGTATCTATTGGTGAATACCATGAAAAAAACAATTCTTTTCCTGCTCATCATTGCAATCGCGGTGATCGGGATTGTATCAGCGGCTGATGATGCTTCAATCATGCAGCCCATCGGTGGAGCTCAGGGATATTATGACATCACATCAACTCCCAGCGGCGCAGCCGCTACTATTGATGGCACGCCGGTTGGTACAACACCAACGATGGCCACTGTCTTCGTGACGGGCACACCGGGCCATACGATCGCGGTCAACAAGGCGGGCTATGAACCATGGAGCGAGTATTATTCCGGGAACCCGGCAGAAGGACAACACATACCAGTCAATGCGGTCCTTGTTCCGATCCCGACCCCCACCCCCACCCCTCCCCCTCCCGGCAGCGAGAAGGGATACTACGCGGTTACTTCGAGCCCAAGCGGGGGGAGTGTCGTGTTTGACGGGACGAATTATGGGCTGACCCCGGTTACCATTACCGTGAGTACCACCGGGACTCCCGGCCACACGATCACGGTCTCCAAATCCGGCTACCAGGCATGGAGCGAGTTTTATTCCGGGAATCCCCCCGCCGGTCAGACCGTCAATGTCATGGCCACACTCAATCCGGTCGTCCAGACCGGGACCATCGCTGTGAATTCCAACCCCTCGGGTGCCTCGGCCGTCCTCGATAACGGGTATGACCAGGTTACTACTCCCGGGACATTCTACTCAGTGAGCGTTGGATCCCACAATGTCCAGGTGACAAAGTCCGGGTACCAGCCATACTCGACTAATGTCCAGGTCACATCGGGTCAGACAAGCAGCGTGTATGCAACCCTGGTCGCGAACCAGCAGGTCGGATCCATGTCGGTCTCTTCAAACCCGGTAGGAGCGAGCCTGTACGTGGATACCATCTATCAGGGGCTCACCAACCAGATCGTGGGCAGCCTTTCTGTCGGTCCCCATTCAGTGACCCTGAAAAAATCCGGATACAAGGACTTTTCACAGACGGCCACGGTGAATAACGCGCAGATCACCTACATGACCGTCACGCTCACTCCGCTCTCAAGCCCGGCCACAGGCGATCTCGATGTCTCCTCATCGCCATCCGGTGCTTCGGTCTATCTCAACGGTGCGTACGAGGGAGAAACCCGCACCTCCGGCCCTCTTTACATCACCGGGTTGTCCCCCGGATCGTATACAACCGTCCTGAAAAAATCAGGATACCAGGATTATACCACAACCGCAAAGATCGTGGCAGGAACAACGGCGCAGGTGTCAGCAGTCCTCCAGCCTGCCTCAGCGAAGCCCTCAACGGCGAGCGCAGAGATCTACTCCCAGCCAAGCGGGGCAGATGTCTACATCAATAATGCCTACAAGGGCATTACCCCGTTATCCTTCGAGAATGTCCCGATCGACGCGACAAAGGCCTATACCATTGAACTCCGGTTGGAAGGCTACAAACCCTATACCGACTCGGGCTCGATAAGCCCCGGGCAGAATGTAGTGATCAACGCTGCCCTCACGCCATTGGTTCAGCCAACCCCGACGTCAGGTACGAGCCTGGCCTGGCTGATCCTTGACGGGATAGCAGTTATCGGAGTGATTCTGGTCATCGCCCCCGCAATGATGCAGAAAAAGAAGATCTGAGACGGTAGAATCCAAAAAAAAATCTTTTATCTCTCTTTTAACAAGATGTAACCCGGCCCCTGTCGATATCCCCGGCAATCACCAGAACAGGGAATGGAACTATCACTCGTATGATGATACTGATGATTATTTTGATAGTGATCTCCCTGACGAAAAGCCGGTAAAAAAACTGCTCTTCTGCAGGGAGGCAATCATCCCGTGGTATGCACCCATGGAAAAAAACGTAGGGGTTTTGCTCCACAGAACTTTTTTTTTTTGGTAATTATTATAAATGATTTAGTAATAATGTGGGTACAGATTTCAGGTATTAAGGTCATGAAGACAATTCTGGAGGAGTTGCATTGAACGTTCAACGATGGTGGAGTTTCGGAAAAAAACCATTCCGGATGAGTGAAACAGTGATTATTGTTTGCCGGAGGGATTCATGAGCCCGGTCCAAAAGCTTGTGGTAGCGATCGTGGATGACGCCATAAACGCAGATACCCCGCACGGGCGTACGATGAAAAGGATCGTCAACGGACTTTCTGATTATGATATCCAGGCTGTTTCAGTTGCCTCTGCTGAGGATGCCCGGTCAGCGTATGCAAACCTTCCGGAAGTCGATTGTATCCTGATCAACTGGAACCTCGGGGGCACCACATCGAAAAATAACGCTGATGCCAAACACCTTATCCATGAGATCCGGCAGCGAAACGAAGATATCCCCATCTTCCTGATGGCAGAGCCGATGGGGGAGGCCCCCGCCGCACTGACGGTTGATACGATCCGGGAGGTCAATGAATACATCTATATCATGGATGATACCCCGGAGTTTATCGCGGGACGCATCACTGCTGCGGCGAACCGGTACAAGGAAAGTCTCTATCCCCCGTTCTTCGGTGCAATGGTCAAGTTCTCAAAGGATTTTGAGTATTCGTGGCATACACCGGGACACGCGGGAGGTACGGCATTCCGCAAGTCCCCTGCAGGACGGCTGTTCTATAAATTCTTCGGAGAACAACTCTTCAGGTCTGACCTTTCCATCTCTGTCGGAGAACTGGGGTCCCTGCTTGACCATTCCGGACCGCTTGGTGAGGCTGAACGCTATGCGGCCAAGGTTTTTGGCGCGGATATGACCTATTTCGTGACAAACGGGACTTCCACGGCAAACAAGATTGTCTTCTTTGGCCGTGTGACAAAGGGCGATGTCGTGCTTGTCGACAGGAACTGCCACAAATCTGCCGAACATGCCCTTACCATGACGCATTCAGTGGCAGTCTTTTTGATCCCCACCAGGAACCGCTACGGGATCATCGGCCCGATCCCGCCGGACGAGATGACCCAAAAAACGATCGCATCAAAGATTGATGCCTGCCCGTTAACGAAGGGTCTTGAGAGTAAGAAACCCGTCCACGCAATTATCACAAACTCAACCTATGACGGGCTCTGTTACCACGCCACACGGGTCGAGGAGACCCTCGGGAAAACGGTGGACAGTATCCATTTCGATGAGGCCTGGTACGGGTATGCCAGGTTCAACCCGCTCTACCGCGACCGGTTTGCGATGCGGGATGGAGCGAAAAACCTAAAAGGACCGACCGTCTTTGCCACCCAGTCCACCCATAAACTGCTCGCGGCACTGTCCCAGGCATCCATGCTCCATGTCAGGAACGGGCGGATCCCGATAGAACACGCCCGGTTCAACGAAGGGTTCATGATGCACAGCTCCACGTCACCCCTCTACACCATCATGGCATCCCTTGATGTCTCATCAAAGATGATGGACGGTGCAGCCGGGCGGGTCCTGACCACCGAATCAATCGAGGAAGCGATCCGGTTCCGGCGGACAATGGCACGTATTCACCGCGAGGTGGCTGGTTCCGGGAAACCCAAAGACTGGTGGTTCGGGATGTGGCAGCCCGATACCATCACCGATCCCAAAACGAAAAAGAAGGTTCCGTTTGCACAGGCAGGTCTTGAAACCCTGCGGGATAACCCGTCCTGCTGGGTGTTGCACCCCGGGGAGAAATGGCATGGCTTTACAGGATTGCCTGATAATTACTGTATGCTTGACCCCATCAAGGTCACGGTGACCATGCCCGGCGTGCTGGATGACGGATCCCTTGATTCATGGGGGATCCCGGCTGCCGTTGTGGTCAAATTCCTTGACACCCGGGGGATCGTGAACGAAAAATCAGGTGACTACATTATCCTGTTCCTCTTCTCGATGGGGATTACCAAGGGCAAATGGGGAACCCTTGTTACCGAGCTCTTTGAATTCAAACGCCATTATGATGAAAAAACGCCGCTCGAGGAGATCTTCCCGGACCTTACCGAGGCCTATCCCGATCGTTACGGAGGCATGACCCTCACCAGCCTCACCGATGAGATGCACAGGTTCAAGAAGGAACACACTATGTGTGAGCTGCTCCAGGAGGCGTTCTCGATTCTCCCAAAACCCGCAGTGCATTATGCGGATGCGTTCAGGGCACTGGTACGGGGAGACGTTGAACACGTCCCGATCTCAAAGGCAGGGAACCGGATCGTGGCGACAGGAATTGTCCCGTATCCCCCGGGAATCCCACTCTTTGCCCCGGGCGAAAGGACCGGGAAACCAGACGAACCCCTGCTCCAGTACCTGAAATCCCTGCAGGATTTCGATAAACACTTCCCGGGCTTTGAACATGAGACCCACGGCGTTGAAAGTATCAAAGGTGAATATATGATATACTGTATCAAGGAGGGGCGGACGTGAGCGACAATGCCACTGCGCCCAAAAAATCCGGTCTGACGCCACCGAAAGTGCTCGGAATCTTTGCTCTTGCAATGATCAACGTCGCCGCGGTGCTCAGCATCAGGAATTTTCCGTCCATGGCAATCTATGGATGGTCGTGTATCGGCTGGTATCTTATCGGGACGATCCTGTTCCTTATCCCGCTCTCCCTTGCCGGGGCTGAGCTCGCAACGATGCTGAAAGACAAAGGCGGGGGCGTGTATGCCTGGTGTAATGAAGCGTTCGGCACGAAGGGGGGCTTTGTGGCCATCTTCTGTGAATGGTCAAATAACCTTGTGTGGTTCCCCACCGTCCTTGCCTTCATCGCATCCACCCTTGCGTATGCCCTCTCGCCGGCACTTGGCAGCAATTCAATCTACCTGTTTACCGTCATGATGATCGCGTTCTGGGGTACGACTGCAATCGCATATTTCGGCGAGGACGTTTCCGCAAAGTTCCAGAACTACGGGGTAATCCTCGGGAGTATTATCCCGTCGGTTCTCATCATCGGGCTTGGCATCTGGTGGATCGCTTCAGGTGCGGCTATCGTCCTCCCGCCATTCTCTCTTGGCGAGATAGTTCCCACGATCGACCTGTCCACCCTGCCGTTCTTTGCAACGATCATCCTGCTCTTTGCAGGAATGGAGATGGCCGGGTTCCATGCACTGGAGACCCGTAACCCGGAATCAGATTTTCCAAAAGCGATGGCACTTTCTGCTGTCATCATATTTTTCTGCACGGTGTTCGCAACGCTGGCGATTGCCTTTGTCATTCCTGCCGATGAACTCAACCTTGCAGCCGGTGTCATGCAGGCGATTGAGTACTTTTTCACTGCCATGAACATCCCCCAGGCTATTGCGCCGATGGCAGTCTTGATCACGATTGGCGGGGTGGTCTCGCTTGCCGCATGGCTGATCGGCCCGGCAAAAGGTCTCGGCGTGGTTGCTGAACAGGGCAACCTGCCGCCCCTGTTCAACCGCACTAACAGATACGGTTCACCCGTGGCGGTGCTCCTCATACAGGCACTCATCGGTTCATTCATCTCGCTCCTGTATGTGTTCCTGCCGTCGGTCAACCAGGCATACTGGATCCTGTCAGCGATGACGGTTGAGTTACTGTGCATCGTGTACGTGCTGGTCTTTGCATCGCTCATCAAGCTCAGGTACAGCAGACCTGATGCAATCCGGCCGTTCAAAATCCCGGGCGGGACACCCGGGGTCTGGTTCATTGGCGGCATGGGGGCATTTGCCGTAATTTTTGCGTTCATTGTCGGGCTCATGCCGACGGGAGATTTCTCTTCAAACGAGGCAGTTTCCTATGTGGCTGGCGTGCTGCTCGGAACATTCCTCCTAGCAGTTCCCCCGTTGATCTTCCTGAAACTGAAAAAACCAAGCTGGATTGAGACCGGCACGAAGGAGGGATGAATTAAGATGATCGCATTCCATTCATGCACTCAAAAAGGAGGGCGAAAATGAAAAACGAAGATGGTACAGCATGGGCTGCCATTCTCCTTCTCGTCCTGATGCTCCTGCTCCCCTTCCTTTGGATCCTTGTCGGAACGACCACGGAACCGTACCATGTGGTGAGTGGTGATCCCCTGCCCGAAGCGGTGCAGGCTGCCGGGATTACGGTTGTCAGTGCCACTGATTCCACGTGGCCGGTTGCCGGTGCAATGGGGGGGAAGACCTACACGCTGTCTGACGAAAGCGGGAATCTCTACACCATCCGGACGCAGAAGTTTGACAGTGCCGAATCCCGGGATGCTGCTGTCATTGCATATAATGCACAGTCGGTCGGGCGCGGCAGGACAGTCGGGAAGCTCATCGTTGTCGGGAACTATCTGGTGTATGTTCAACCATTCACGAGCGCGATTCTCAAAAGGATTGCACCCGAACTTCAGAAGTTAAAAGCCACGTAAGGCACCGGGAGATGCCCTCTCCTGTGCTCATATTTTTTTGCTATTCTCTCAAAAAACCGAATCGCATTCTGGTATATTGCGCCCACGCTGTCCTGTAAGGGATATGACTGTCGTTATCGCGGGGTGGAGCGAACGGCAATCATCCCGATACGATCTGGAAATCCTTATTGAGATCCCTGTGCAACCTTCATGCAGGTTAAACCACTATGTCCTCGTTCCTCTACAATCTGGGCACCATCGCTGTCTATGTCTTCATCCTTTCGAGCATGTTCCTGACCGGTCTCATGGTGACCATCGGGGATCTCATCGCACCGGTGCATAACAGAAGGCTCCTCACCCTCTCGCTCTTTGCGAATTTCATTGTCGTGCCCCTGATTGCCATCGCCCTGATCATGCTCATTCCCATGAACCCGGAGCTGGCGGCCGGCCTGCTTCTTGTCGCCATAGCTGCCGGTGCCCCTTCGACGGCAAAGGTGGCCCAGTTCACCGGGGGGAACGTAGCCCAGGCGATCTCGATGACCATCATCATGACCATTGCCACTGTAGTGATCATGCCGTTTTTAGTCCCCGTAATCCTTGAAGGGGCGCAGGCCGATCCCCTTTATGTAATGGCCAACCTCGTGGTCATGATCCTGATCCCCATCGTCATTGGGATTCTCATCAAGAGCCGGTCGGAGCCCCTCGCTGCCAAAATCAGGCCAATTGTGGACTGGACCTCCAATATCTCGATTGCGGTAATCTTTCTGACCTTTGGCGTCATCTTCCTCTCCCGGCTCAGGGACATCGTGAGCACCAGTTCGGGTGCCCTCGCGGTCGTTGTGGCCATTGTCTTCACGCTGGCTGCTCTTGGCATCACCTACCTGATCGGGCGGTTCGAGAAGGATGCAAGGCAGGACCTTGCGTTCGGGGCCGGTTTCCGGAATGCAACCGCTGCCCTTGTCGTGGTCTTTGCGGCCTTTACCAACATCCAGAACGATGTCCTCCTCATGGTTCTCATGGTCACCATCTTCTCAATCATCATCGTCTCCATTCTTGTCGGGGTCATATTCAAGAAGCGGCTGGATGCCGAGAAGAAGGCGAAGGGATCGGGTGCCTGAACTGCCAGTGGGACAGGAATCAGCAAAACGGGAATCCTGACACAACCCCCCCTTTTCAAGAGTATTAGCTCAATGTGCATCTCATATCTGTCATCGATGAAGAAGGGGAAAAATGAATTGAGGGAGCAGTAAAAAATCGTCCTTTAAAATTCAGCAATCCGGATTTTACTTTAATCCATTGACAGAATGCTGCTGTACAGCATCTCTTAAAAAAAGGCCTGCACAGGCGGACATTCCAACATTCCAAAACAGTCTGCACAGTCCTTAAAATCAAAGTACATTTATAGGTTCAGGTATTCAACTATCCATCACGGTGTCTGAAATCATGCCGTGCTGAGGTTTACTATGGTCTCTGATCTTCTGGTGCAGATAATCGATATCCTGCAGGCGATCTACTATTTCCTGTTACCGATACTGTTTATCTTTGATATTTTTTTTGTGATC
>Ga0315287_10008359_pt1 | contig 10442 bp, 10 predicted proteins | sample YL17G11_0_MG_FD_205037 | JGI IMG/M metagenome (GOLD analysis project Ga0315287, IMG submission 205037) | Sediment microbial communities from Yellowstone Lake, YNP, Wyoming, USA - YL17G11_0 | ecosystem: Environmental > Aquatic > Freshwater > Lake > Sediment | place: USA: Wyoming | collected...
TGCGCATCGACACGCCGGAGATGAAGGCATAGACCAGGAACGGAATCGACAGCGGCATCAACAGTGCGATGGTGCCGGCCACCGCCAGCAATGCCGCGGCGAAGCCGCGCGAATAGCCGCGCGCCACCATCGACGGAATGACGAGTGAGCCGATGGCAGCGGTGTCGGCGATGGCTGAACCCGAGACGCCACCGAACAACGTGCAGCTCATGACCGTGACCACGCCCAGGCCGCCCGGCAGCCAGCCGAACAGCACGCGCGCAAAGGCGACGATGCGTTTGCCGACTCCGCCCTGCGCCAGCAGTTCGCCGGCAAAGATGAACAGCGGTACGGCGATCAGGATGAAGGGCTCGACGCCGCCGATGAAGGACAGGTAGATGGTTTCGAGTGGGTGCGACAGGCCGGCGGCAACGATCACGCCGACGGTGGTGCCGAGCAGCGCATAGAGCAGCGGCACGCCGGCCAGCGCGAGGCCGAAGAACACTGCAAACAGGATACCCGCGAGCATCGTTCAGGCGCCCCAGCGCTGCGCGCGCGTCTCGCCACGAACGATGCGAAGCAGGTCCCAGCCGACCCAGACCGCCATCGCGAAGCAACCCACGGGCATGCCCAGGTACTGCACCGACATCGGAATCTGCAGCACCGTGAGCTCATTGCTCCAGCCGGTCACGACCAGGCTCGCACCGAACCAGACCAGCGAGCCGAGCACGGCCAGCGCGACGACGTTGACCGCTGCGTCGGCCACGTCGCGCGCTCGGCCGTCGAGCTTGTCGATGACTTCGGTGATCGTCATCTGGGCACCGCGGCGCGCCGCGCAGGCGCCACCGAGAAAGGTGACCCAGACCATCAGCAGTTCGGCCAGTTCCGTGACCCAGGCCAGGTCTTTCTGAATCACGTGCAAGAGCACGTTGAAGAAGATGAGACCGATCATCGTGGCGCCGATGACGATGACGGCCCAGTCGATGACATCGCCGAACAAGGCGAGTCCGCGCGGCGCGGGCGGCGCGAGCGGCAGAAACGAGCCGTCCTGGCCGCTCCCGCCCTCGATGGAATGCTGCGTCTCGCTCACTCGCACCTCCCGCCGTCACTTGGCCGGCATGGCCTTGCGCACGACGTCGGCGTCGGCCAGGATCGCATCGACGTCGGCGCCGTACTTCTCCTTCGCCTTGGCGTAAGCCGGCTGCACGGCGTCACGGAACGGCGCCAGATTCGGCCGGCCGATCTTCGCGCCCTTGCCTTGCATGTCGGCCAGCTGTGCATCCTCCGCCGCGCGCACTTCCTTGCGGCTCCAGTCGGCTGCCTCGGTCGCCGCTTTGGTGATCGCGTCGCGGTCGGCGGGCGAGAGCTTCTGCCAAGTCTTTTCCGAGATCGTCAGCGGAATCGGGCTGTAGACATGTTTGGTGAGAGTGACATGCGGCGCGACCTCGTAGAACTTGTTGGCGTAGATGGTGTCGATCGGGTTTTCCTGGCCCTGCACGGCGCCCTGTTGAATCGCGAGATAGACCTCGGGCAAGGGCATGATCTGCAGCGTGAAGCCCATCGCCTCGAGCGTCCAGCGCATCATTTCGTTCGGAAACGTGCGCAGCTTCTTGCCCTTCGCGTCGGCCGGTGTGTTGAGCACGTCCTTGGTGGTCATGCTGCGAAAGCCGGCCTCGAAGTTCGACAGGAAACGGAAGCCCTTGTCCGGCCCCTTCGCAAACTGCGCTTGCAGCCACTTCGATTCGTCATACAACTTCCAGCCCTGGTCGTAACTCTCGACCAGGTAGGGCAGCGCCGTCAGGTTCAGCGTCGGGATGTGTGTGGCGTAGGTGCCGGTGCCGCTGACCGTGACATCGATCCCGCCGAGCTGCAGTTGCTCGACCGCCTTCGGGTCGTTCGCGAGCTGGCCGGCCGGGAACACCTGCACCTTGTAGCGGCCGCTGGTGTACTGATCGACCTTTTGGCCGAACAGCTCCGCCGCCTTTTGGCGCAGGCCGCCCGGCTGGTCGGTGTGGCTGAACTTGAGAATGGTCTGGGCCAGTGCCGGTGTGGCCAGGCCGACTGCCGCGGCGAGCATGGCGGCGAGGGTGATGCGGCGCATCGTGTGTTTGGATTGCACGGGGTCTCCTTCAGAGGTTGGGGTGGGGTGGTGACTCAGCCGGCGTCTGGTGCTCTCGGCTGCAAGGGATCGAATCTGGCCAAGACAATGCGCCGGTGCACGGCGGCAGAGTGATAGACAGCGGCCTGCACGCGCAGGTTGGTCAGGTATTCGCGAGCCGTGTTTTCGAGTGGCGTGCCAGAGCGAAAATGGGCCACGACATGGCGTTGCAGCCACTCGCAGGCGCCGCCGCCGAAGGTGTCGTCCGGGCCGCGGTCGTAGGCGTGTTCGGCCTCGGCGCCATGATGCGGCTTCCACCACAGGCGCGCTTCGCCGTCCAGGCGCAGTACACCGGCTGAGCCTTCGATCCAGGCTTCGCCCATCGTGCGCCTCGGGTTGGTCGCGACATGGTCGTTGAGGCGATTCGCGTCGAACAGGCCGGTGGCACCGCCGTCGAATCCGAAGACGACGATGCCGGCGTCTTCACCCGCGATCACCGGGTTGATGCGCCGCAATGAGGCGTAGACCGACCGCACCTCGCCGGCCAGGTAGCGGAAGGTGTCGATCCAGTGGATCGCCGTCTCCTTGATCAGGAAGAGCGGCATCTGCTGGAAGTAGGGCTGGCGGTCGAGATAGGCGCGCGGGCCTTGGCCGTCGCCCGGGCGCAGGCGGAACGCCACGCTGTGCAAAGTGCCGAGTCTGCCGGCGTCGAGCAGGCGTTTTGCTTCCCGGTACCAGGGTTGCCAGCGGATGTTTTCGTGGATCACCAGCGCCACGTCGGCCTTTTCAGCCAGTTCCGTGATCGCCACCGCATCGGCATAGTCGACACCGAACGGCTTTTGGCAGATGGTCGGGATGCCGGCTGCAACGCACTGCGCAACGAAGGCGTGGTGCGTATCGGGCGGCGTGATGATGTCCACCAGATCTGGCCGCGTGACTGCCAGCGCGGCATCCAGCGAGCCGAACACGGCGCCGATGCCGAAGCGGTCAGCCAGCGCCTTCGCCTTCGCAGAATCGCGGTTGACGATACCCACGCACTCAACTTCGGCGATGCGTTGCCAGCCCAGGTACTGGAACTGGCTGAAGTAGCCGGCACCGACGCCGAGCACGCGCAGAGGGTTCACGCCTGCGGCCTCAGAGGTTGGAAGCGACCGCGGCGGCGATCGCGGCAGTGCCGTCACGCCCGCCGAACTCGTAGGGCAGGATGCGGCCTGAGGCGAACACGGCGTCCACCGCCTGCTCGATGCGCCGCGCGCCGGCGGCGAGTGCTGGGTTGGCATGCCGCTCGGCGAGCCAATCGAGCATCAACGCGGCCGACAGGATGGTGGCGGTGGGGTTGGCCTTGCCCTGGCCCGCGATGTCGGGCGCGGAGCCGTGGCAGGGCTGGAACAGGCCATGGTGGTCGCCGACATCGGCTGACGGCGCCATGCCCATGCCCCCGATCAGCGCCGCGGTCTGGTCCGACAGAATGTCGCCGAACATGTTTTCGGTGACCAAGACGTCGAACTCCCAGGGCCTGCGAATCAGATCAAGCGCGGTGGCGTCGATGTAGTTGTGGCGCGCCTCGATCTCGGGGAAGGCGCGGGCGCGTTCGTCGAAGATCTTGCGGAAGAAGGCCATCGACACGAACACGTTGGCCTTGTCGACGCAGGTCACACGCCCCGGCAGGCCACGCAGCTTGCGGCGCTGCGCGAGCCTGAACGCGAAGTCGTGCACGCGCTCGCTGCCACGCCGGCTGATGACCATCGTGTCGCGGGCCTCGCGGTCGTCGTCGATAACGCCCTTGCCGCGCGAGGCGAACAGGCCCTCGGTGGACTCGCGCACCACGACCAGGTCAATGTCCTTGGCGCGAGGGTCTGCCAGCGGCAGACGCACACCGGGGATCGCACGCGCCGGCCGCACACCGGCGTACAACTCGAGTTCGACCCGCAAGTCGAGCTGCGGCGCGATCTCGGTGCCGTCGGCATAGCGGATCTCGGGCCAGCCCATCGCGCCGAACAGGATCGAATCGGCCTTGCGTGCGGCCTCGAGCGTGGCCGCCGGCAAAGCGTCTCCGCTTTTGCGAAAGTGCTGTGCGCCGGCGGGATGGTCGTGAAAGCGAAAGCCGAACGGCGCACCCTGCGCCACACGCTCGATCAGGGGCACCGTGGCGGCAATGACTTCAACGCCGATGCCGTCGCCGGGCAGCACGCAAATGTCGAAGCTTGTCTTGATTGACACGTGGGGTTCCGATTCAAAGGTGTTGCAGGCGGTAGTGTTCGAAGATCGCGATCAACTCAGCGCTCGCCCGCGCACGGTGCGCACGCGTGACCCGGGCGGCGCCCTCGGCATCACCTGCACGCAGGCGCTCCACCATCTGCATGTGCTCCCTGGTCGAGCTCACCGGCTTGGGCCGCAGGCGCAAGGTGAACAAACGCGCACGATGCGCCCGGTCCCAGTAGTTCAGGACCGTGGCCTGCAACTGGCGGTTGCCGGCGAGGTCCAGCAAGTGGGAGTGAAAGCGCTCATCGGCTGCGGCCCAGGCGTCGAGGTCATCGGCCTTGAGCGCCTTGTCCATAGCTCTGTTCGCATCGAGCAAGGGCTTCAATTCGGCATCGCTCGGCTTGCGCCGCGCCAGCAACTCGGCCGCCATGCATTCGAGTGCGGTGAGGATTTGGTAGATCTCGCGCATGTCGGCCGGCGACACCGGCAGCACCCGCATGCCGTGGCGCGGAATCACCTGCACCAGGCCTTCGTTGTGGAGTCGACTCAGGGCCTCGTGCACCGGCGTGCGGCTCATGCCGAGCGCGAGCGCCACCTCCTGCTCGAGCGCGCGGTGGCCGGGCGGCCAGACGTTGTCGAGGATGCGCCGGCGGATCTGTTCGTAGGCGGCATCGACCATCGAAGCGGACGCGTTCACCGGCTGCGTCTTCATGCCACGTTCCAGTGCGCCGGTACCGCGCCGGCGACCGGCAGCGCCAGCGTCGCGAGGCTGTCGCCGAGCAGGCAGCCGAGCACGGCGGTGCGGCGCTTGGGCCCGGCGAAAGCGATGCTCGAGATGTTGCGCAGTACCTGGCTGCGAACGCCGTCCAGATGCGGGCGGCCCATCTGCGCCGCTTCGTAGGCCGCCTCGACCCACGCCAGGTGCTCGGCGTCAGCGTCTTCGAGCCAAAGTGTCTGGCTGCCGTCAGGTGCGACACGGATCAGCCGGTTGCTGACGATGCTCACGACCCAGGCGTGGCCGGCTTCGTCGAACGCCAGGCCATCGGGAAAGGTGCCGGGGCCGAATTCCGTGACCGTCTCGCGTGCCCCGAGCGACCCATTCGAGCGCAGCGAAAAACGCGACAGGCGGCGCGCGAAGGTTTCGTTGACATAGAGCCATGCGCCGCCAGGATGCAGGGCCACTTCGTTCGTGTAGCCCAGGCCGTCGGCGACCACCGCAGCCCGGCCGTCTGGCTGCACGCAGGCGATGAAGCCGTCGTTGCAACTGCGCCGGTAGCCCAGCGCGCGCGGCACGAGGCGTGTGCTGACCGTGACCCAGGTGCGCCCAGCCGCGTCGCGGAGCACGAAGTTGGTCGGTGGCAGCGCCTCGCCCGCCACCTCCAGCAACCAGGGTTCGACCCGACCGTCGCGCATCAGCCGATACACGCCGCCTTGCTCAGCACCCAGGTGTGCAATCAGGAAGCTGCCGTCGGCGAGCAGCGCGATTCCGTTTGGCCGAAGCCCAGCGCCACCCGGCAGCCGGCCGGAGTAGAGCCGCTGCGTTCCGTCTGGCAGGCGATGCGCCACGCCGCCGCGCCAATCGGCGCTGTAGAGGTCGCCATGGGCCGTCGCCAGCACACATTCCGGGCGCACAAGACCGGTGCCGACATGGCCGAGAGATTGCAGTGAAGAACGCGGCGCGGCTGCGCCACTGTACGTCAAGGAATTCATTAACGTATACATTAATGAATTCATCGACACATGCACATCGGGGTGAACCCTTGCTGCGCCTGAATCTGCGCGGGGCAGCCAGCTTCAGCCTCGGGCAGCGCACCCACCGCGCCTGCCGCGGCCTGTTGCGAATCAGGCCGGGGGATCGAACGAACCGTGGCGGCCGGCGCCGCTCATGAATCGCGCCGCACCGGCAACGCCTTCGCCGCTGCGCAGGCTCAACCGGCCAAGCTCGAATTCCTGGGCGAGCGCGTCGGCCAACGACAAGCCGAACTGAGCGATCACGCTGGCCCGGTCGTTGCGCATGCATTGAGGTGGGTGCCGAGCGATCTGTTCGGCGAGCTCGTGCGCGGCGGCGAGCGCTGCGCCGCGCGCGACAACGCGGTTCACGAGACCGAATTCAAGCGCCTCGGGTGCCGCGACAGGCCTGCCCGTGAGTATCATGTCCAGCGCCCGGCTCTGCCCGATCAGGCGCGGCAAGCGCACCGTGCCGCCATCGATCAGCGGCACGCCGAAGCGCCGGCAGAAAACGCCAAGAATCGCGCTCGCGCTCGCGACGCGCAAGTCGCACCACAGCGCAAGCTCGAGCCCACCGGCCACGGCATGGCCTTCGATCGCTGCAATCACGGGCTTGCGCAAGCGCAGACGCGTCGGCCCCATCGGGCCGTCGGCCTGCATGTCGTCGTTCAGCGCCAATCCCGCGCTGTTGCCGGGGGTGCCGGTGTCGCCGGCCGCGACCGTGCGCAGGTCAGCGCCGGCACAGAAGTCTTTGCCCGCGCCCGTGAGCACGGCCACCTGTGCTGTGTGATTCGCGTCGAATTCGCGGAACACCTCGCTCAGCGCGCGTGCCGTCGGGCCGTCGACGGCATTGCGAACCATCGCGCGGTTCAGGGTGACGGTCCAGATCGGGCCGCTGTTGTCGACGATGAGATCAGGCATGGAGTGCTGCTGCCGGCATCGTGTGCATCAGTCGAGTTTGATTCCGACCTTGTCGATGATCGCGCCCCACTTGCGTGCCTCGAGATCGATGAAGGCCTTGAATTCCGCAGCCGAGCTGCCGCCGATGAGGAGTCCTTGTTTGGCAAAGGACTCGCGCACGGTGGGCTCGCTCAACACGGCATTGACGTCGGCGTTGATGCGTTCCAGCACCTCGAGCGTCGTCCCGGCCGGCGCGAACAAGCCGTTCCAGGCGAGCGCCTCGAATCCGGGGTAGCCGGACTCCGCAAGCGTTGGCAAGTCTTTCATGGCGTCGAGGCGCCGCGCGCTCGTGATCGCGAGCAACCTGATGCGCCCGCCTTGCACCAGCGGCAGCAGCGCCGGAGCGACGCTGAACAGGGCTTGCGTGTCGCCCGCCGCGAGCGACTGCCCGGCCGGCGGCGAACCGGCATATGGTACGTGCACGGCCTCGAAGCCTGCCACGCTCTTGAGCAGTTCCATCGTCAGGTGCGACGAACTGCCGTTGCCCAGGGATCCATAGGAGACCTTGTTGCCTTGTTGGCGCGCCCAGGCGACGAATTCGCCAAAGGTCTGCGCCGGCACGGACGCATTCACCGCCAACACGTTCGGCTGTGACGTCGTGAGGATGATCGGCACAAGGTGTTTGGCCGGGTCGTAGGGCATCTTCTTGTAGAGATAGGGCGCGAAGGCGACTGGACCGTTGAACCCGATGCCCAGCGTATGGCCGTCGGGCGCTGCCTTGGCGACGACGTCCATGCCGAGCATGCCGCCTGCGCCCGCCTTGTTCTCCACGATCAGCGGCTGCTTCCAGCGCTCCTTCAGCTTCTCGCCCAAGGTGCGCACGATGATGTCCAGCGAACTGCCGGCCGGCGCCGGGACGATCACGCGTACGGGTTGTTGCGGCCAGCTCTGCGCGTTGGCGGCGTTCAGCGTCAGAAGCAGGAAAGAGGCGAGCAGGAGTTTCATGTCGATCCAGCGGTTGTCGCGGTGGCGCGGGTTACGCGATGAATTGTCGGTGTCTCGGGGGTTTCCACGTGGCGCGATCGCCCCAACTTCGCTACAAAGCAGGGCCTGCCGAGAACGGATTTCGCAGCATAGCCCGGGCGAGGTGGGTCGGGCATCGGGTCAAATGCCCACGGGGCACGGTGCTCGGCACCGATTCGCAGCACAGGGGAGCAGCGCAGTTGCAGGTTTTGCAGATCATCATCGGCGGAATGGCGCAGGGCTGCATCTATGGCCTGATCGCGCTCGGGTTCGTGCTGATTTACAAGGCGACGGAAACGGTCAGTTTCGCGCAGGGCGAGTTGATGATGCTCGGCGCCTTCGGTGGCCTGGCCGCGATGACGCTGTTCGGTTTTCCGTTCTGGCTTGCAGTCCTGTGTTCGATCGTCGTGATGGGCGCGTTCGGTGTCTTGCTCGAACGTGCCGTGATCAGCCCCATCCTGGGCCAGCCGGCGTTTTCGATCGTGATGCTGACGATCGGCATCGGCTACGTCGCACGCGGTCTGATCACGATGATTCCCAACATCGGCACCGAAACGCACACGCTGCCCGTTCCCTACAAAGACCAGGTCTGGAAGCTCGGGACCCTGGTGCTCAACGTCGAGCAGATGGTCGTGATCGTTGCCACTGCCGTGCTGTGTGCCGTGCTCTACGCCATGTTCAAGTACAGCAAGCTGGGCGTGGCAATGCAGGCTTCGTCGCAAAACCAGCTCGCCGCCTACTACATGGGAATTCCGGTGAAACGCCTGAATGGATTGGTGTGGGGGCTTGCCGCAATGGTTGCCGCCGTGGCTGGGTTGCTGCTCGCGCCCATCACCTTCGTGCACGCGAACATGGGCTTCATCGGCTTGAAGGCCTTCCCGGCGGCTGTGGTGGGCGGCTTCGGCAGCTTGCCCGGTGCAATTGTCGGCGGGCTCGTGATCGGCGTGGTCGAGGCGCTGTCGGGCTTTTTCCTGCCCGAAGGCTTCAAGGACATCGCGGCCTACGTTGTCGTGCTCGTGATGCTGATGGTCAGGCCGAATGGCCTGTTCGGTGAAAAGCTGCGCAAGAAGGTCTGAGGCACACCGATGCGATTCATCTTCAAGACCTCCTACGAACAGGACATTCGTCTGGCGAAACACGGTGGCCATGTCTTTTGGTACAGCGCGTTGCTGCTGTTGATGGTTGTCGCGCCGTGGCTCGTGTCGGAGTACTGGCTCGCACAGCTGACATTCGTGCTGATCTATTCCGTTGTCGGCCTGGGCCTGATGCTGCTTGCCGGCTTCACGGGCTTGTTTTCCTTGGGGCATGCGGCGTTCCTGGGCGTTGGCGCGTACACCCAGGCGGCCCTCACCGGCGCCGGTGTGCCGTTCCCACTCGCGCTGGTCGCGGCCGGGTTGCTTTCGGCAGCGGTGGGGATGGTCGTCGGCCTGCCGGCGCTGCGCGTGAAGGGCATCTACCTTGGCATTGCAACCCTCGCTTTCGGATTCATCGTTGAAGAAGTCTTCGCGCGTTGGGAATCGGTGACCGGTGGCAATGCCGGCATCCACCTGAAGGCGCCCGAGTTGCTCGGCTGGAAGCTCGAATCGGGCGAGTCGTTTTACGGCCTGTGCCTCGTCGTCACGGTGCTGGCCACGTTGGCCGTGCTGAACCTGCTGCGTTCGCCCACCGGGCGCGCGTTGGTCGCCATCCGCGACTCGGAAATCTCGGCGCAGAGCATGGGCATTCATCTGGCGCGCTACAAGACGACGTCGTTCGCGTTCTCGGCGGCACTGGCGGGCGTCGGTGGCGCGCTCTATGCCCACAATCTGCGCTTCATCTCGCCGGACCAATTCAACATCGTGCAATCGATCGATTTGCTGTTGATGGTGGTGATCGGCGGCCTGGGTTCGGTGCACGGTGCATTTCTCGGTGCGATCTTCCTGATCACGATGCCTCAGGTGATTGCCATGGGCAAAGACTACCTGCCCGCGGTGATCGGCCAGGCGCCGGGCTTGCAAGGCCTGGTCTACGGCGCGGTGCTGATCGGCTTCGTGCTGTTCGAGCCGATGGGCCTGTACGGGCGCTGGCTCAAGGTGCGCACCTGGTTCCAGGTGTTTCCGTTCTACCGCAAGGGCATGTTCAAGCGCCAGAAGAGTTTTCAGAAATCGGAGCGGTTGCGATGAGCCCTGCACCCGGTCGCCCGAAGCAGGGCCACAACCGCATCGCGCGCGGGCGCGCAGCGCCCGGGGGCCCTCGATGAGCGGCGAAATCCTGCTTTCGGCGCGAAACCTGAGCGTGAATTTTGGCGGCGTGCTGGCCGTGAACGACGTCAGTTTCGACGTGCGCCGCGGCGAGGTGTTCACTCTCATCGGGCCCAACGGCGCGGGCAAGACCACGGTGTTCAATCTCATCAGCCGCATCTATGAACCGACGTCGGGCGAGATTCATTTCGAAGGCAAGGCACTTGCGGACATCGCGCCCCACGGTATCGCCCAGATCGGCATTGCGCGGACATTTCAGAATATCGAGTTGT
>Ga0315287_10008361_pt1 | contig 10442 bp, 11 predicted proteins | sample YL17G11_0_MG_FD_205037 | JGI IMG/M metagenome (GOLD analysis project Ga0315287, IMG submission 205037) | Sediment microbial communities from Yellowstone Lake, YNP, Wyoming, USA - YL17G11_0 | ecosystem: Environmental > Aquatic > Freshwater > Lake > Sediment | place: USA: Wyoming | collected...
GTTCGTTGTTATAAGTAAACGTGTTTTTATCATTAAAAAAAACATGCCCATCATTTTTCACTTTAGATATTTTTTCAACCAACTTATCATAAAAAGTTTTTGGCTTGTTAATCACATCAGGGTTAAAATGCTTGTTTAACTTTTTTACTTTTTCAATCATGGTTTGTGAGTATAAATATTTCGATATTTTTTTCATGAGTTATTCCTTTGTTTTTTCTTCATTATAATATTAAAGACATATTAAATTTTTTCTGATAATATACCCCTTATTCATTAAGGAGATTTCCATGTTGCCAACAACAATTATATTTTATCACGGATCAGATAATGATGGGTTTTGTTCAGGTGCTTTAGTTAAGATGAGGATACCATCATCCATCTTATACCCTGTAACCTACTCTGTTTTTAAAAAAAACGAAATTGAATATTTGAAAAAACGTGTGAAAAAAAAGGATACAGTTTATATATGCGATTTTAGTTTTTCTCCTAATGGATTTTTTTATTTAATTAATGATTTGCAATGTAGTGTTATATGGTTAGATCATCATATTTCAGCCATAAATAAAATAAAAGAATCTCCGATTTTAAAAAACACTCATATTCAAGGTATTCGTGATATTAATTATGCTGGTTGTGAATTAACATGGAAATATTTATACAACAATCAAGAAATACATCCGGTTGTTAAAATGCTTGGCAGATATGATGTATGGGATCATGAACATGATGAAAACATTTTGTATTTTCAAAATGGTATTTCTCAATATGATGTAAACCCTGTAAGTGATCGATCACTTTGGGATATCTTGATTCCCGTAACAACCAATCATTTAGTATTGGATTATTCAGAAAAAATATTTAAACAAATCATAAATGAAGGTAAAGTTATTACCCGCTATGCAACCCAACAAAATAAATTGAAATGCTTCTCCGCTTTCAGTTGTTCATTTAAGGAAGAACAATTTAAGGATTATAAAATAATTGGCGTTTTCGGAGGATATGGTTCATTAACATTTGAATCGATTTGGAATAATCAAAAATATGATATTATGTTCACCGCCAATTACAACGGTGAAAACTGGAATTGTTCATTATATACCGACAAAGATATTGATGTTTCTGTGGTAGCCAGTTTTTTTGAAGGTGGTGGACATAAAAAAGCCAGCGGATTTTTTGTACCTGATGTCTTTAATGTTTTTGATTTTCACGGTAAACTGTCCAATATTAACAAAACGGAAGAGCCGAGTGATTAAACAACTAAACATAACAGATGAAAAAGATTTACCTATTGATTATTGGGATAACATTCCTTCATTAAAGGGTTTAAAGGAATTTAATTTTTCTCCCGATATAACTTTAATTATTGGGCCAAATGCATCCGGTAAATCAACACTATTAAATCTACTGAAAATAGCCTTTCATTGTACGGAAGGCTATTATTCTTGTTTGACTAGAAAGTCAATTGAAAACAACACAAAAAGAAGCGATGAGGATTGCGAATATCATGGATACAATATAATACATGATGGAAATCCTGTTTTTTTATTCAACCCCTCCTCATGCAAAGAAAGTCATTTTGATGATGATTTTATGATGGATCAAATAAGCCATATGGTATCCACCAAGACAGCTTCATCTGGACAAAAAAATTTTTATAGTTTAAGTACCGCATGTACATACGCAAGTAAAATAGATACAATTAAAGACAAACTTAACAGCCTTGATAATGATTATTGGAAAAAAGTAATTAATGCTGGTAAAAATATAATAAACAACCCATCTATTCCAAAATCTAAAAAAACCATAATTTTAGATGAACCTACTCAATTCATGGATTTTATCAACGAGATGGAGTACTGGGAACAAATGGAAATCGGAACAAGAAAATATCAATTTATAATTGCAACTCATTCGATTGGTGTTTTGAAAAATTTTTCATGCGACATTAAAATCATTGAATTAAAAGATGGTTTTTTAGACGATATTAAAAAATCATTTGAATTATTAAAATAAGTTCAAGCAATCTTTCCTACTACAAAAACAATAGTGAATGAATTTGTTGATTCAAAGAATACTATATCATCCACTGTAATAATATTGTATTGTATACCATTATAGTTATTCATTAATTCTTTGATTCGATTCTGAGCCATCCTTGATGCCAATTGCGAAGAACATAATAATATCTTGTAAGTTCCAGAATCTGAATCAATCAAACTTTGAATTAATAAATCGTAAAACTTGGTGTTTTTACCACTTCTGTTACCACCAAACATCCTAATTTTTTGTCAAAACTTCTTCTGTTTCAACTATTTTTAAAATATTAACCGCTACTGGTTTTTGATCAATATGTTCTATCCAAACCCTATCAACATCGTCGAAAACCTGATCAATATTGTGGAATGATCCCAAAATACCAAATTCATTCATGATCATTACAACCGATTCAACAGACGGCAACTTTCCTTTAACAAATGGATTTAATGAAACTGATAAGTGTTTACACATGATGTTGTTTTTATTTTCCTCTACCGAATATACACATTTATATCCAGAAAAACAACAAACATAGTTTTTGTTATCCCCTATTGGCCCATTAAATAAGCTTTCGAATCTAACAATGTTCTTTTCAGCATAATCTACAATTTTTTTAATTTCAGATCGTTCTTGATTCCCTATGAATAAAATGTGCATTTCCTACCCCTAAAAAGTTTTTTTGAATTGTCCCTAAATCATATACAGTTAAAAATGCGCTAATTAATAATGCAATAGACATGTCACTTAAATTCTGAACCAGTCTTGGATCAATACTACATAATTCTACTGGACTAATACTTAAATGATTTCTACATGTTATAGGTCTGAAATCATATATATCACAAATATCATTTTTCAAAAAAGGACATGTATTCCCTATCATTGAATATAAAGACAAACTGACATTCTCTTTTATCAACTTCCATTCATCAGAAAAAATATTTATATCCTGATGACAACACGCTGAACATCCTTTTTTGCATGTTGTAACACAATCACTCAATATTAAATCAATGTACGAATGAATAAACAATGTCATTTTGCGAGTATTTTGCGCTCTTACCCACATAGTTATCAATGACAACCGTGCTAGTATAGCCATTATATCGTCATCCGGCCTTATTGTTTGATTTAACGCATCAGAAATGACTAATCCGGTATCATCTAACAATAAACCATATTGGTGTAATAATGCCGGATTGTTGCCCTCTAAAATTAATTTAAGTTTTTTCTTGTGGCTAGTAGTGTCGGTAAGTAAAATTTTTTCAAAACCACTATATAGTTTTTTCACTTTTTTCTGGTTGTTCTACCTTTTCATCGCACATATCTTTCATTTCACAATCTTTTAAACAGTCCTCTTCGTCATCCTCTTCTTCCCAACGCATAAATGCAAAAAGATCCTCTTCTAATTCAAATGTTTTACCAGATTTTGTTCGGAAAAAGGTTTTATCTTGCTTCTCGTAAAAAAAATCAATATTTCTTTCAGGTATCATTATACGACCCTGAGTTGTATGCAATCTCAAACTTGTTAACTCCTGTTATTTTATATCGTATTGGTGCTTATAAGGACATTTCATTTTATCAAAATCCAAATTGTAATCTTCATCCGGCAATATTAACCGAATTAAATCATCGTTTACTTGTATAAATGTAACCTGAGAATGCATTGTTACTTCATCGTATTTTTGATTGTATTCAAATTTTCTTCCAGATTTAATTTGATTATATAAATCAATGAAGATTGCATGCACCATTTTAGGATTAACTGGTAAACATATCTGAATATCAGGATGGAATAAATACCCGAATCCATGTGTATGAAAATCAATTCCAAAAGGATGATCTTCTGAATCCACAATTTGGTGGGCATACCAACCATATTCCTTCAACATTCTCTCTTCTTCATCACTGGCGTGTTTATCGCCTTTTTTACATCGTAAACATTGACATTTTTTCATTATAACACCATCATTTAGATTAATAATTTAATATTACCATATTTCGGTATTTTTGTCCACAAATGGCATTTAAATGGAATGTTTCGATCCTAAATGTGTGAAGTAAAAACCCCTCTTAAAAACTACCAAGTTTAATATCATTGCTGTATAATTTAAATATGATAAAAATAGGTTTTAAACATAATGAAAAAAACGAAACAATTACCAAATACATCACTGACAATAATATAAGTCTAAAACAAATTATAGTACAAAAGATGGAAAACTTTTAAAAACCATTAGTGTAAAGCACACTCGTTTGTGTTTTATTTTTGTGCGTATTTTTATATTAATTCCATTTTTTTAACATAGCGAACAGCTTGTCTTCTTGATATCCCTAATAATTTTGATAACTTCAAACTCCAACCTTTTTGATTAAAATCAAACCCTATCAATAGTTGTTTCCGATTATCTAAAATTTCTTGCTCTTTTTTCTTTTTTCTATTTTTAAAACATTCTGGACATCCCGAGACATTTTTAGTTCGATTAATCAATGTTGCTTCCCATGAATGAAAACAAACATGGCATTTCCAAAAAACATTTTTACCTGATTTGGGAAATATTAAATCTGGGGAAATATTTTTTTCATAATCCCAATCCAACAATAACTCAGGATGATTTAAATCCCATTTTTTTTATATAATATTGCCTTTAATTGCGACTTAATTTTATAATTTCATCTTTTATAAGCAATAATTATTTTTTCGTTTATACTTTCAATCCTGTTTGAAGTTGGTGATTTATGATTTGAAACACCATTAATTTTAATTCGTTCTACCAAATCATCTACATATCGGGTTGAAATATGACAAACAAAAATACCATCTTTTTTTAATACTTTGTAACAATTTTTTAAAACTGGATCGATAAAATCGTTTATCCAATCATGATATGAATTATATGATGATCCTAAATATTTTTCTTGATTGAAATATGGTGGACAACTATAAGCCATATCAATTTTTTGATCAGGAAGGAATGTTTTTGAATCGCCATGATTTATACTGATTTTTTTTAATGGTTTAATGTTACCACGCAACCAATCTGTCATTTGTTTTAATTCGTTTATCAATATTTCATTACTATCAACACATATGTATTGTTTTCTTAACGATGCACATGCTAATAATCTTGCGCCCCATCCAGCAGAATAATCGTAAATAACATCTCCGTTGCAATAGTTTTCTATAATCCATTTTGCTACAGCGGATTGGTATTTTGAAAATCTGTATTTTGGATATAAAATTTCAAATCCTGTTACTATTGATCTTAAATTTATATTGAAAAATTCGGGATATCCACCTAGATTTTCATTAAAACCCATCCTGTTCTCTATGACTTTTTTTAATACATCATCGTTTTCAAATAATTCGTGAAAATTATAATATTGTTGTTTTATAAAATGTTCTTTTATCTTAAACCCCGATGTATTATAATTTGATAAAACGTTGTCTTTAAAATTTACTTTTGATAATTCAATATTTTTAAAATCATTTAACAATTCTTGTTGCGTATACCCATATGAAAGTATACCTACTTTCCGTATTTTACAAAAAATATTTTCTACCAAATCCAATCTTTCTTGTTCGCTCATCTTTTGTATATCAACTTTTCTGATATACACATATGGAATGTCGCGATTTTTAGCAAAGTTCATCCACTTTAAATATAACAAATATTCACTATAAAATCTTTTCTTTAACTCATCGATATTATTTGAAACAGCAATTAATGCCTTATCCAACTTTTGCCCTTTTAATGAATGACAAGAACCGCATAATGTAGCCAACCTCTCAAAATCATGGCTGGTTAAATCATAAAAATCATTTAAACTTTCAGTTATAATGTGGTGTACATGAAGATTATCTTTTCCCCCGCAATCTATACAACAACCATCAATTAATCGCACTAAATTCATTTGACTTTCTCGATATGATTTTACAATTTTGTTTTTATCGTAAATATTATTTGTGCCATAATAAGATTTATGATGGAATAAACTAGTATTTGTTTCACTGGAGTTTTCCAGAGATTCAGATTGCTCTTTTGTTAAACCTTTTGACCAAGGATCACTATTTGTTCGCTTGTTTTTGTATCCAATCAGAGGGTTTATAGACCAAGGATTATTGACCAATTTTGATAAACGAATGGAGTTTTTTTCACTAATACTTTTCAAACCTTCATGATCATATTTTGTTAGACCTGTATTCCATGGTATTAATCCCATCCTAGATTGCGACATTTTCTCTTTTGTTTCATCTGAATGTGAACCACGAAATGCTGTTTTATTTTTCAATTCATTGCAGTATATCTGAGCATTAGGAAAATGTTTTTTATATAAAGGGGAGGTGTATCCATGAATTTTTATATGTCCTGTTAATCTTATATCGGGCCAATTACAAACAGAACCGTCCTCTAAGTTACACTTACATCGAACAAAGTGTAACCCTTCAATTTTATCAATGAATTTTTTTTCTTGTATTTCAATTGCACCTTTCATTTTACATTTTGTGCAAATTAATTCTTTTCCTGAAATTATATTTTCACAACCATCCACTTTACACTTATGTTTATAAATTCTTTCATTAACACTTAAACTTGCTAAAGCCCCATTCTCCCTTACTTTTACTATTGCATTTTGTGATAAAATATCACCATACTTTTCTTTATATTCTTGAATATCAAAATTATGAAATAACATCAAATGATGATCTATACGAATAGCCCTATACCCACAAAGTTGGCATTCGACCCAATTGTTTTTGTTATCATCTGTATAAATCAATTTACTATGATCAATATCCATTCTTTTTTGACAATGTCTTACAAACAACTCGTTTGTTTCAAAATTAATATTGCAAATTGGACAATGATGATTTTTTATAACAAATATTTCCTTTTTTATTTCCAAATGTGTTTTTACATGTTTATTTAACACTTCAACGTTTTTAAAAGAACAATGACATTGATCGCATTTATAAAAACCTTTTATCACTTTAAGATCATTGTTGCAATATTTAATTAATTTGTTAATATCACCGCTATATAAATCAATATTAAAAACTCCATCAATGACATATTTTTTTAATTGATCTAAATATTCGTTATTTGTTTTTAATGCTTTTGTCATATGTTTCACCCCATCATATTCATCAGGGGTAAGATTATGAGCTTGCATTAAATGCGGAACTAAATTGCGGGATCTAAAACCGCATATTGTACATTCAACCCATTCATCCCTATTTACATCTGTATGGACAGTGAGTGTATGTTCAACATCATAATTATACAAGTGGCGATTATAAAGAATAGGGGAAAGAAATGTTTGATTGCAAAGTTTACAGTGGATTCCGCTGGTTTTCTTCTCGTTATCATATTTTGCATTAGCTCTTTTTGATGCAACTGAAAAATGTATCAACTTCATTTGATATTTATTTTGAAAATCTTGGGTTGGCATCTTATGGGTTTTATTGACATGTTGGGTTAAATCAGTGGCCGTATACTCATTGCATACTGGACAAATTAATAAATCATTATCCTTTGCATAGATTTCAATGTGCTTTTCACGTAAGTGTTTCAGATGTTTTTCTTGCGAAGTTAAATTTTCACCACAATATTTGCATTTCATAAATACATGATATCATGAAACACAATAATTTTCAATATTTGTTGTATTCTACGCTAAAATTTTTAAAAATAAACAATAAAAAAGGAGGCGAAATTCGCCTCCTTTTAACAGTTAAAACCTTACGTCAACTATCTTACAACTTGAATGGAAGATATACCACGGGGGTTCCATATCCCAATTCCTATTTGTTCAAAAATTGACCACCCGATAAGTCTTCGGTCTGGATCGTCAGCTGGGAGTACTGTAAGGTCGATTCTCTGAGGCATAACACCGAGGAACTTCTCTTCGGTGGCAACATACACTGTACCAACAGGAACAACACGAGACACAATAATTTCTGCACCCCATAACATTGCCATCAAACCAGTTGCCAACAATGATTTCTGTGTAACAGGATCAAGTTGATCACGGCCCCATTTACGAACATCTGAATATTCTTTAGCGTTCATAAATAGACGAGCAACCCGCAGGTCATGTTTTTCAATTTCTGAAAACGCATCAGCAAGTGCATCGCGATCCAATAATCCGGCAGATGCAATAGCGGCATTATATAACGTACCAGTTGCAGGATTAATAGCTGTTAATGCAACATCTAAAGCGGCAAAACCAAGTTCATCTTCAGCTGCCTGAATTTCTTGTTTCGCTTTATCTTGGGCACGATCAATCAGATTATATCTACGTTCTTTGATTTGCGTAAATGGAATCTTTGGATTAGAACCCAATTCAAACAAAGGAACTAAAATACGTTTACCTTTAACAATCGTTTCAGGAGTTTCGCCTTCTTCACCAATAACAACAGCTGGCACATCGATATCTTTATCATAATAAGGAAGTGCGCCCTGTGGAAGAGGATCAACAACTACAGCCCGGCGAAATACACCTTCGTAGTCTAATCTCTCACGCAATGGATTCTGCATAGTAGCAGCCAGTTTCATACGACCTTGAGCAGTAGATAACATTTGCTCGATTACACGTTCTTTATCCGCATTAGACATTTGAGACATTATGTATCCCCCCTTTCTTAAATTAATAAATTAAAAGTCATCCAAGGATCATTAGCACTTGGAGCTTTAGTTACCGTACCGATTACGACACTACCAGTGTTTTCTTTTGTAAGAAGACCAAAGTTTGATGCATACAATGAATCACCAGCAACATAAGCGGCAAGTGCGGCACCTGCTTCTGTTTCTGTTTCATACATGTTAGTTGCATAAACGCCCATGCAATGAACATATGTAACTTTTCCAGATGCTACAGCAGGTGTATTCTCGAAAGCCGCATCGTTTGCATTGGTGTAAAACAAACCAGCAATAGTACCTTGACCATCATAGATATCAATTTCATTGTTACCTGAAATTTTTGCAACGAATCCACCAAGAACACCATCAGGTGTATCAGCAGTTATAGTTGCGGATGTGCGACCACCGGGCATATTGCCATAGTTGGGACGAGTAAATGCACCAGCTGCTAAAGTTGGCAGTGCATCTAAATGTCCAGCATAAAAGATTTTAAGAGACATTTTTATTTTCCTTTCTGATTAGTCAACCGTTTTTCTACCCCAAAGTTGGGTAGACAGAGCTTCAATGGATGGATCAAAAGCTAGTGGATTTTCTTCAACTGATGCAATTTTAGTTACACCATCTGAATACGTTTTGATACCAGCAATTTTTGAAGTCTCTTCTTGCGATGCTTCCTTAGAATCATCTTCATCGTCATCATCGGATGCAGTTTTGCACTTATCGTCCTCGTCTTCATCGTCTGATGCTTTTTTACACTGGTCATCTTCATCCTCATCATCAGATGCTGTTTCACTCATCTGAGCTTGGAGTAGGATTTCCGCTTTGCTTCTAGCCGATTTAGCTTCTTTATCAGCCTCATCAGCTACATCTTCTTTTCCGTTTTCTTCTGCATCTTCAGCAATTTTTTCAAGGTAAGTAGCAACTTTGTTATAAAGGTCAGCCAAGTTTTCACTTACTACTTGTTTTTCTGCTGTTGCATTTTCAAAAATCGAAGCTTTTTTCTCAGCATCTTCTGCTTCTGTTTTAGCTTCTTTTACAACATCTACAAAACCATCAACTTCGGCTTGTTTTGCAACTTCATTTAATTCGTTTGCAATTTTCTTATATAAACTTGTTAGTTCAGAAGCATAATTCATATGAGGAGCCTTTCCAGTTGCTTGTTCTTGAACGTGTTCGATAATGTCCTTTGGATCATAATCTGCATCATCCAATTCAGCATTTGTTAAAATTTCAGCATTTTTTAAAGCAATTTCTGCTTCTTGTTGTGCTTCTTTAACGGCTTCATCATCCCCTGCTTCTTTTGCTTCATCTGCAATTTTATTTAAAACATCAGCGGTTTCAGCATAAAGATTTGCTAATGTACTTGCAGTTGGTTCAATATCATCTTCATCATCGTCATCAGAAGCATTTGTTAAAATTTCAGCATTTTTCAATGCAATTTCCATTTCTTGATGTGCTTCTTTTGCGGCTTCTTCATTACCATCTTCTGATGCTTTTTTAGAAATAACTGAGAGATATTTAGCTGTTTTAGAATATAATGATGCAAGACGTTGACCTAAATCTTGTGAAGCTTCTTTATCATCTTCGTCTTCATCATCTGATGCTGTTTTGCATTCATCATCTTCATCATCATCTGCGGAAGCGTTAAAGCCCATTTCCATATTCATAGCTTCATCGCCAGAATCATCAACATCACCAATTTGTGCTTGTTGAATAAATGATTCAGCTACCGTTGCACGTTGGTCGCATAATGTAGCAGTT
>Ga0315287_10008363_pt1 | contig 10440 bp, 9 predicted proteins | sample YL17G11_0_MG_FD_205037 | JGI IMG/M metagenome (GOLD analysis project Ga0315287, IMG submission 205037) | Sediment microbial communities from Yellowstone Lake, YNP, Wyoming, USA - YL17G11_0 | ecosystem: Environmental > Aquatic > Freshwater > Lake > Sediment | place: USA: Wyoming | collected...
CCTCTGTGCGCGCCATGGAGAGCGCAGCCTTCAAGGCGATCCTGCTCGTGCTCCTGGCGCTGGCGATCACGGCCTGGGCCATCACCTGGCCAGTCCGGCGAATGACGGCGGGCACACGCCGCCTGGCCGCGGGAGACCTTGCGGCACGCGTGCCGCGGGGCGGAGCGAGCGAGCTTGACGAACTGGCGCAAGCTTTCAACCACATGGCGTCGGAGCTCGACCGGTCAGAGCGCGCGGTGCGTACCTACCAGGCGCAACTCGAGCAGCGCGTGGAGGAGCGCACCCTGCAGCTGCGCCACCTCGCGGAGCACGATCCGCTCACCAACCTGCCGAACCGGCGCCAGCTCTTCCAGCACCTGAACGACCTCATCGAGCAAGCCGCCCCTGGAGACTCGCGGCTCGCCGTGATGTTTCTGGACCTGGATAACTTCAAGACGGTGAACGACAGCCTCGGCCACGAGTTCGGCGACCGGCTGCTGACGCAGATCGGCGAGCGCATGCGGCAGATCACGGGCGAGATTGGCTTCATCGCCCGCCTTGGTGGCGACGAATTCACGCTGGTGTTCCCGTACTCGGGCGACTCGAGGGAGGTCGAGCGGCGGGCAGAGCAAGTCGTCGCTGGCTTCCGGCGGCCGCTGGCGATCGACGGTCGCGTCGTGTCCGTGGGCGTGAGCTGCGGCGTGGCGACGTTCCCCGAGCACGGCCGGGACGCCACCTCCCTGCTGCGGGCCGCCGATGCCGCGCTGTTCCGCGCGAAGGAACTCGGCCGCAACCGGCTGTGCGTCCACAATCCACAGATGCTGGCGGATGCCTCGAACCGCTTCCGAGTCGAACAGGCTCTACGCAAGGCGATCGAAGGGGGCGACTTCGTCCTGCACTATCAGCCGCAGGTCCACCTCGGCGTCGCGCGTGCGCATTCGGTGGAAGCGCTGCTGAGATGGCGGCGAAGCGATACGGAGATCGTCCCGGCCAACGACTTCGTACAAGTTGCAGAGCAATCGGGCTTGATGCTGGACCTGAACGACTGGGTCCTCGACAGCGCGGCCAGCGCCGTGCGCAACTGGCGCCGCAACGGCTGGCCCGACGCGCGGGTCGCGGTGAACGTATCGGCCCAGCAGTTCGTGGCCGGGAATTTCCTGTCCGAGGTCGCGCGACTGCTCGCACGTCACGATCTACCGCCCGACGCGCTCGAACTTGAGCTCACCGAGAACATGCTGCAGACGGGAGCGATCACCGTCGAGACGCTGCATGCGCTGCGCATGCTCGGCGTCGCCACGGCGCTCGACGATTTCGGAACCGGCTATTCTTCGCTGACGTCGCTCGAGCAGCTGCCACTCAGCCGCGTGAAGCTCGACCGCAGGTTGATCGCCGACGTGGACCACAATCCGCGCGCCGCGGCGATCGCGCGCTCGATCATCGTCCTGTGCCGCAACCTTGGGCTGGCCGTCACGGCCGAGGGCGTGGAGCGGCACGAGCAGCTGGATTTCCTCGCGAGTTGCGGCGACGTCTCGGTGCAGGGATACCTGATCGCGCGCCCGGCGGAGGCCGGCTCTGTGGTCGAGTTCGTGAACGATTCGACGACGTGGATCAACAACCTGCTTCGCGCAGCGGAGTCGACCCGGCCGATTCAGCACGATGGCGACCGGAACAGCGCGGTGTCGTTGATACGCCGGCATCGAAAGTAAGCCTGTCATCGCACAGCGAAGCGTTCCCGCCTCGAACCCGGCGGGAGCGCATCGAGAGCAAGGCAGCCGTTAGGTCGTCAGCCTTCGTACTTGAACGACAGCGACACCCGTGCCCGATACGCGACGACCTTGCCGTCCTCGACTTTCATGTCGAGTTTGGTGACCTCGGCGACGCGCAGATCACGCAGCGACTTGCCTGCCGCCTTGATGGCGCTGCTGGCGGCGTCCTCCCAGGACGCGGTGCTGGTGCCGATGATCTCCGTGACGCGGTAAACGCCGCCATCCGCCTTCTTCGTCTTCTTCGCCATGTTTCAGTCCCCTCCTGGCAAGGAGGCACGGACCAGTGGCCCGGTACCTCAGTCCGCACATCATACGCCTGCGCATCGGCTGCCCAAGCGCTGGTGTGGTCAGCCCTTGGAACCCGTAGAGGCCGCGATTGCCGAGGTCGGTCATGGGGCGAGACCAGGTCCAAGGCGGGCTCAGGGGCGGCCCAGTGGTCAGTTGGCGTGGCGTTTACGACGCTTTTCGTAAGTCGTGGCACGCCGCTGAACCCGGACTGCCCGCGATGGAACGTCCGGCGTGCCGGCCGTTCTTGATCCACTACATCGTAGCGGGAGGGCGGAGCACCGATCTCTGCTCGGCGTTCGTTCAAATCAAGCGGATGATCCCCGGCGGCGATGAAGAGATCATCGAACTGTTCCGACTGGTCTTCTCTTCGGGAACCAGCGCGGACGACGTGGTGCTCACGCTGTCGAAGCCAATTCGTCTGGGGCCGGAGAACCTTGTCGGCGTAGCGCGAGCGCAGGGTACGTGCGCTCCGTCCGTAGAGGCTGGACTCAACGATCAGGCCGAACCGCTACTCGAACAGCCCTCATGAACCTTGCGTTGAATCTCGGTCTTTGCGCGGCGCAGCCTGCCCCCGAATTGAGTTGCAGGCTGCGCATCACGCCTCCGTGCTTACTTCAAGGTATTCGGCGTCTTCGTCACGATCGGGACCGACAGCGCCACGGCCATGTCGAGCAGCGCCGTGATCTTGTTCTCGACCTGGACGAACTGGGCCACCTTCGTCGCGGGCAGCTTCCTTTCGAGCTTGCCCGCGTACTTCTCCAGCAGAGACAGACGATCGTGGCGGAGCTTGAAAGCCTGCTGCATGATGTCCTTGGACTCCACGTCCGTCATGCCACCGAGGTCGGCCACGAACAGGCGGTTGTTCAGGTTGGTGGCGGCCGTCATGATCTTCTTTCGCTCGGCCTGGTACTCGTCGTAGATGGGCGTGAACTTCTCGAGCTGCTGCGGGGTGAGCGCCAGCGTGTCCAGCATGACCTGGCGCTTGTCGGCCTGGAGCGCGGTGATTTGCGCCTGGATGTCCGCAAGTTCTTTGGCGCCGATCGACTGGGCGAAGGTCGTCTGGGTGGCGCCGAGAGCGGCGACGGCAGTGATCGCGAACAGGATCTTCTTCATTGGTCTTTCCTAGTGGTGGTGTGAGGGGTTTTCGCACAGCAAAGCGCTCCCGCCCCGGACCCGGGGGGAGCACATTGAGCAAGGCAGCCGTCAGTTTGACAGTCTTCGTACTTGAACGACAGCGAGATTCGCGCCCGATACCTCAGTCCGCACATCATACGCCCGTAGCGCGAATGCTCGGTATGTCATGCGCTTAGGCGGACTTTGCGGGCGCGACCCTGGCCTCGCCACTGGTCAGACGGGGACGGGCTGTCGCGAGGAGTTGTCGATTCAGGTTTCGGTGGCCACAATTGCAAAGCGGATGGGCCGGGGATCGCGGTATGGTTGAGCCATTGCCGAGAAGCTGGATGCCGGCGGCAGCAGACGATCGCGGCGCCCACAACTGGACGAGCGAGCAGGACACCACCATGAGGAATCAGGCCATGAAATACATCTCGCCCGTGGGCGCCATGCCGAGCCTGGCCACGGCTGCGGCGATCGGCTCCATGATGCTCGCGCTCATGTTGCCTGGCACGGCTCGCGCGCAGGCGGCCGGCGTGGACCTGGACGCCGCAAAGATCCTGAAGCGCATGACGGACTACGTCGGGACGCTGCAGCGCTTCAGCGTCGACACCTCCAATACCCTGGAGGTGGTGCTGGTTTCCGGGCAGAAGATCCAGTTCACCAGCGCCTCCAGGAACACGGTGCAGCGGCCGAACAAGCTGCGCTCCGAGCGGATCGGCGACCTCATCAGTCAGTCGTTCTATTACGACGGTCGCACGTTTACGATCTTCAATCCCGGCGACGGTTACTACGTAACGGTGCCAGCCCCGAACACGATCGATGCGATGGTTGACTTCGCGCGCGACTCGCTCGACGTCATTGCACCGGCCGGTGACCTGATCACGATGGATGCATTCGACCGCCTCACAGACGACGCGACGTCGGGCTTCGTGGTCGGCAAGTCCGTCGTCGGTGGCGTTCGCTGCGACCATCTCGCCTTCCGCAGCGGGGTCGTCGACTGGCAGATCTGGATCGAGGACGGGGACAAGCCGCTGCCTCGCAAGTACGTCATCACCTCGCTCGACGTGGACCAGGCGCCTCAGTTCGAGCAGTTGCTGAGCAACTGGTCGCTGGACCCGGCGGTCGAGGCCCGGTACTTCGAATTCACGCCGCCGCCCGGCGTGAAGGCGATTGAGTTCCTTCCGGTCGGCACTGCAGGAGCGAAGCCATGATTTCATCGCGAAAGGCCATTGCGTATGGCGCGGCATTCGTCGTCCTTTTTAGCGCCGAAGTCGCTCCCGAGGCCCCCCTCGGACTGCGACTCGTACCTGAAGCGCAGGCAATCGTCGGAGCACCTTTGACGCCGGGCAGCGTCGCGGGCGTTGCGCGCCGCACGACGCGCCGCACGGTGGCCGTGGTCGGCACGGAGGAGGCCAGTGAGGCGAGCGCCCAGCAGGCGGCCGTCACGCAGCAACAGGCCGCTACGGCGCAGCAGCAGTCTGCGACCGCGGCCCAGCAGTCCGCCACGGCGCAGCAACAGACCGCTGCAGCACAACAGCAGGCGGCGGCGGCACCTGCATCTGGCGGGGCCTTGCCGCTCGGCACGGTCGTTCCATCGCTGCCGGCCGACTGCAGCACCACGACCGCAGGCGGCGTCGAGTACTACAAGTGCGGCGCGAACTACTACCGCACGGCATTCCAGGGCAGCAACCTGGTCTACGTCACGGCGCAGCCTTAGGGCCGGAGGCAAGAGATGAACGTGCGCGTCGGAACGAATCTCCACGGTCGGGGCGGCCCGAAGCTTGCCTCTCTGCTGCTCTCGACCGTGGCGCTTGTCGCAGCCGGGCCGTCTGCGCAGGCGCAGCAAGATGATGCGAGGACCATCCTGAAGGCGATGTCGGACTATGTGAGCGGGCAGACGACGATCGAGTTCACTTTCGACAGCGACATCGAGATCATCACGCCGCAGCTCGAGAAGATCCAGTTCACCAATTCCGGCGAGCTCATGTTGAGCCGCCCGGACAAGATGCGTGGGCACCGCGTCGGTGGCTATGTCGACGTGGAACTGTACTTCGACGGCAAGACGGCCAGCGTCTATGGCAAGAACCTCAACGGTTACGCGCAGTTCGCCGCTCAAGGCACGCTGGACCAGTTGTTTGAAGCGCTGCGGGCCGGCCACGGTGTCTCGCTGCCAGGCGCGGACTTCCTCTTGTCGAAGCCCTACGAGGCGCTCATCGCCGACGTCCTGGAGGCCAAGCACATCGGCCGCGGCGTCATCGATGGCATCGAGTGCGAGCACCTCGCTTTCCGTAACTTTGATACGGACTGGCAGGTCTGGATCGAAGTGGGCGCCAATCCGGTCCCACGCAAATTGGTGATCACCAGCAAGACGATCAACAACGCGCCGCAATACACGTTCCGCGTCAAAACCTGGAAGAGCGGCTTCGAGCCGCCGGCGGGCGCTTTCACGTTCACGCCGCCTGCGGGAGCGGTGAAGCTCGACCCGAATAACCTCATTCTTCTCGACGAACTGCCGCCGGAAGCCCCGGCCCCGACCGGAGGAAATCAATGAGCAGCACCATTCGAAGACATGCACTCATGATCGGCGTGGCGGCTGGCGCCTGGATCTGCAATGGCCAGATCACTCCGACCCAGGTAAGCCTCGTGGCCAGGGCGGAGGCGGTGGTCGGCGCTCCGGCAACACCGGTCAGTTATGCGGGCGTGGCGCGGCGCTCCACAGTCGGGGTCGGCTCGCCGGGCGTGGGCGTCACACCCGGGGTCGGAGTCGGGGCACCGGGGGTCGGTGCCACGCCGGCGCCCGGCGTCAACACGCCGGCCAACGTGGGCGGACCCGTGAACCGAGTCGGCCGCCGCTGACGTCGAGTCAGGTCGGTCGGCTGGCCCAGGGGATCAACTCGATCCGCGTTCCGCTCACGGCGCCTGCAGCGACTGCGACAGGCTCGCGAGATTCTGCGGCACCACACGGATGATGCCCCGGCGCGGGCTGTCGATGTCGGCGATCAGGAAGAACGCCATCGAGATGATCAGCGGCAGGACCAGCATCAGCCACGAAAAACCCATGCCGTCCCTGGTACCCACGCCCACCAGCAACGTGGCGCAGACGGCGATGGTTCCCATCATCAGCCACGCCGAGAACGGGATCCGGTTCCACCACGCGGCCTGCGTGTAGCCCTGCGAGTTCAACACGTCGTTCATGCCCGCGACGGCCAGCGCCATCAGGGGCGTCGGCTGCGTCAGGGCCGGCGCCTTGACGGCCGACCAGAGCTCCGCCTGCAGTCGGGCGGTGGTCGCGTCGATCTGTCCGAGGCTGTGCTCGTCGCGGGTCGTGTAGAACAGTAACCGCTGGTCCAGGTAGCTGCGCAGGAGCTTTCGCACCCGCGTGGCCTCGGCCGCGGGCAGCAGCTCGGCGCGAAGGTATTCGGTGCCGATCGCGTTGGCTTCCTCCTCCTCGTAGGTCTTGCGCTGCTCGTAGCGGTCGAGCGCCATCGAGAAGGTGAAGCCGATGATGAGCCCGAGCAGCGTGAGTGTGGCGCCCTGGATGACGGCGAAGTCTTCCCGTTGTTGCGCCGCTTCCGATCGCAGCGTCCTGAAGCGCGTCGCCCCGATCCACGCGGAAAACGACAGCACGACGATAGCGACGAGGAACGCCGCGCCCGGATATACGATGATCATCTGCATCAGGCCATTCTAGGGGTGCGAGACGTCTTGCGCACGCTGAGCGCGCGCCACGCGCCGCGAGATGGTCGCAGCGATGCCAGCAGGGGATGCGGCGAGGGCGCCGCCAAGCAACCGGCAGTGCCCTCGATCCCGTGACGCGAGTCCCATAACTCGACGCCGAAGCGGTCTCTGCCCCTCGCGCACCTTGCGTGCGGCACCGTGCCGGGACAGCTTGTCGCCCGTGGGGGGCAGGCGGCGGGCGCCGATCATTCGATCGCACCGTGCACGAGCCCCGTCGAACGGCTCGGAAAACCACAACTATCGAGGTGCGGCATGAACGCTGTGCGCAGGCATTGGATCACGGGTGGAGCAATCGCGGTTGTCCTCTCGGTACTCGTCACCGCGTGCGGTGGCGGGGGAGGCGGTGCGTCGCCGGGCCCGTCCCCGGCCGGTGCGGGCAAGACCACGTTCGTCTCCGGTGTCATCACCGGGTTCGGCAGCGTCATCGTCAACGGCGTGCACTATGAATCCGACTCGGCCACCGTGACGCTGGAAGGCCAGCCGGGAACGGTCGGCGACCTCAAGGTCGGCGAAGTCGTGCACCTCGAGGCCGAGGCCGACGCGCAGGGCAACATGCATGCCACGACGATCGACCAGGACCGCCTGATCCAGGGCGTCGTCCAGGCCGTGGACGCGACCGGCAGCACCCTCACGGTGGAGGGACAGCTGATCCTGGTGGACAACGAGACGTCCTTCGACGACTCCATCCCGGGCCGCTCGCTCGCGGGCATCCTCGTAGGCGACCGAGTCGAAGTGAACGGGTTCGTGAGCGCGAGCGGCGAAGCGCTCGCCACGCGCATCGAGATGGCGGATGCGGGCGACAATGAAATCGAGGTCACCGGGCCCGTGACGGCCCTAGATAAGGTTGCCAGGCGTTTCACGGTGGGCACGCAGGTCGTCGACTACTCGATTGCGACACTCCAGGGTTTCGCGGCTTCCGACCCGGAAGAGGGGGACATCGTCGAGGCGCAGGGCACCGCGCTCCTTGCCGACGGCGCACTGCAGGCTACCGAGGTCCAGAAGGAAGATGGCGGCATGGAGGGTGACCAGGGTGACGAGGGCGAACTCGAAGGCCTCGTGACGAGCGTCAATCTGCCTACGGACTTCGAGGTTTCGGGTCAGAAGATCATGATTGCCCCGTCGACGACGTTCGTCGGCGGCACGTCTGCCGACCTGTTGGTGGACACCAGGGTCGAGGTCGAAGGCCACCTCGATTCGGGCGGTGCGCTCGTCGCGGACAAGGTCATCTTCAGGCACGAGTCGACCGTCAAGCTCTCGGCGCCCGTCGAGGCCGTCGGCACCGACGGCACGCTGCAGGTGCTCGGCGTCACCATCGTGGTCACACCCGACACACGCATGGAAGACAACGAGACGGACGACCACTTCTTCAGCCTGGGCGGCGTGAGCGTCGGCAACTGGGTGGAGGTGAGCGCGTATCCGGACCCGACCGACAGCACCAGGCTCGTGGCCACGCGACTCGAGCGCGACGACCCCGAGGACCTGGTCGAGCTGCGCGGACCGGCCGTGGACCTTAACCTCACGGCACCGACGGGGACGTTCAAGATCGCCGGCGTGAGCATCGCGACGACATCGGACACGACGTTCGGGGACGGCAACACGCAGGTCGGGGCGGGCGACTTCTACGTGCTGGCCGTGGACCAGGTCGTCGAGGTCGAAGGTACGTGGGTCGGTGCATCGCTGATCGCGAGCGAGGCCGAGATCGTGCACGCCTCCGGCGATCATTCCGAGTAACAATCCGTCGGTGCCCGGGTTTCGCACTCGCGGGCCCGGAAATGACCTTGGACGGGCGGGAAGGCTCATGCTTCCCGCCCGTTCTCATTTACACTTGCCTTGGAAACCAGGTCGCGTATCCCCAGTCCGGGCCAACACGGCCCGCGCGTCCCGAGCGAGCCCATGCACATGCGCACGACTTCCTCCATCCCTGGACTGCTGCTGCTGGCGGTGGTCGCGTGTCCAATCGCCTCTGCCACGGAGCGGGGGCTCGTCGCGACGACGTCCCAGGACGTGGCGGACGGTGGCCAGCTGCGTGTGATCGTGAAATTCCGCGGAGCACGCGCCCAGGGCGCAGCGGCTGCGACGGACGCGGCGGATGTCGTGGCGCTGGCCGGGCGGACGGGGGTCGCGCTGCGGCAGACGCGCAGGATCCAGTCCAACCTTCGCGTGCTGGAAGTCGGTACGCTCGCGGCGCCTGGGTCAGTCGCCGCGGCTCTCGAGAGGCTCAGGGCCGATCCCGACGTGCAGTATGCGGAGCTCGACCGGCGCCGTCACGCGCACGCGCTGCCGGACGACACGCTCTTTCCCGGACAGTGGTATCTGCAGAATGCCGTCTCCACCCCGAGCGCAGTGGATGCCGTGAGCGCCTGGGACATCTCGACCGGCAACAGCGGCGTGGTGATCGCGGTGCTGGATACGGGAGTGCGTTACGACCACCCGGACCTCGGGCTGGCCGGCTCCGGCGGGCGCCTGCTGCCTGGATTCGATTTCGTCGCGAACAGCCGAGTGTCGAACGACGGGGACGGCTGGGACCTCGATGCATCGGATCCCGGCGACTGGGTCACCAGCCAGGAAGCGGGTTCGCTGCCGTTCAGCGGCTGCCAGCAGAGCGACAGTTCCTGGCACGGAACGCGCGTGTCTGGAATCATCGGTGCGCGCAGCAACAATGCACTCGGAGTCTCGGGTCTCGGGTGGGGCGGGTGGATCCTGCCGGTGCGCGTGCTCGGCAAGTGCGGCGGCTACGATTCCGACATCGTCGCCGCGATGCTGTGGGCGGGCGGCGCCCACGTGAACGGAGCGCCCACGAACCCGTACCCGGCGCGCATCGTCAATCTCAGTCTCGGCGGCGGCGGCGGCACCTGCCCGCAAAGTTACCGCGACGCGATCAGCCAGTTGACTGCTCGCGGCGTGCTGGTCGTGGCCTCGGCGGGCAACGAAGGCAGCATCGTCGAGACGCCGGCCAATTGCCCGGGCGTCGCCGGTATCGGTGCGATCCGTCACGCGGGCACCAAGGTGGGTTTCAGCAACCTGGGTCCTGGCGTCGCGCTCTCAGCACCGGGCGGTAACTGCGTGAATATCGGCGCGGGCGAGCCGTGCCTCTACTCGATCGACACCACGACCAACCTCGGCACGACCTCGCCCACGGTCAACACCTACACGGACCAGTTCAACTTCAACGTGGGCACCAGTTTTTCCGCGCCGATCGTGTCCGGCATTGCGGGGCTCATTGTCGCGGTGAACGGACGGCTCTCGACCGCCCAGCTGATCGCGCGGCTGCAGGAAGGGGCGACGCGGCCGTTCCCGAACCCCAACGACGTGCCCGTGCCGCCCGTACCGCTCCTGCCGGTCTGCCACGTACCGGCCGATGCGAACGACGTGCAGACGTCCGAATGCGTGTGCACTACCGCAACCTGCGGGGCGGGCATGGCGAATGCGCTCGGGGCACTGCAGGCCGCGCTGCGCCCGATTGCCGCGGTCGCAGTGCCCGGCAACGTTGCACCCGGTCAGAACGTCGTCCTGCAGGGCGGCGGCAGTGGCGCGGCCTGCGGCCGCATCGTCA
>Ga0315287_10008366_pt1 | contig 10440 bp, 9 predicted proteins | sample YL17G11_0_MG_FD_205037 | JGI IMG/M metagenome (GOLD analysis project Ga0315287, IMG submission 205037) | Sediment microbial communities from Yellowstone Lake, YNP, Wyoming, USA - YL17G11_0 | ecosystem: Environmental > Aquatic > Freshwater > Lake > Sediment | place: USA: Wyoming | collected...
CCCGGCGATCCCGTCATAGACCTCCGCCGTGCGGCGGGCCGCGGCATCCCAGGTGAAAGCGGCCGCCCGCGCGCGGCCTGCGGTGATGAGCCGGTCGCGGACCGACGTGTCGGTGCACGCCGTGGCCAGAGCCTCCGCGAGCGCCTGTGGGTCCCCGATCGGCGCGAAGAGAGCGACGTCGCCGGCCGCGTCTGCCAGGCCGCTGGCGGCGCTGGTGATGACCGGGAGCCCGGCGGCCTGCGCCTCGAGCGCGGGGAGGCCGAAGCCCTCGTACGTGGACGGTATCACCAGCACGTCGGCGGCTTGGTACGCCGACACGAGGGCGTCTTCCGCGGCGCGCTCCTCCTGTACGAGGAAGGACGTCACGCCAAGCACCGCCGCCATCCTGCGCTGCGCCGCCGAGTACCGTCCGCCGATCTGCACCAAGATGGCGTCGAGGCCGCCCGCCCGCAGGTGGGCCAGGGCGCCGATGGCGGTCTCGACATCCTTGCGCGGCTCGCAGTTCCCGACGTGCAGGACGACGCGCGCCGTCTTCGCGGGGAGGCCGCACGCGCGTGCCCACGCCTCCCCACGCTGCGACAGGACCGCGTCCGCCGGACGCGCGGCAAAGGCCTCGTCCACACCGTAGCCCACCGTCACGATCCGTTCCGTGGGGAGGCCGAGGAGGCGGACGGCCTCGCCGGCGGTGAAGCGACTCCCTGCTATCCAGCGGTCCGCGCGACGCACCCAGCCCATCACCCGGCGCAGGAGCGCGTCGCGGACGGCGGCCCGCGCGCCGCCGCTCCGCTGCTCCAGCACGTGCAGCGGGTACAGGTCGTGGATGTCGTTGAAGAGGTACAGAGCCGAAGCCAGGAGCGAGAAGCCGGCGAACCCCGCGAGCAAGGTGAGGGCGAGCGCTTCCGTCCACGGGAGGTGTGCCGCGAGCACCGGAAGAAGCAGCAGGGCGTTCTTCGCCCACTGGTGGGGGCGGAGGGCGCGCAGGAGTGGGGAGGGGCCGGGCATGTCCACCAGAGGGACTCTACTCGGACGCGCGCGGCACGGCTAGCGCGGGTCGTTCCTGGCGCCCGCTACAGCGCGGCTGAGCAGGAGGCCGGAACCGAGGGCGACCCCGAGGCGGTCCGCCTTCCCCTCCTGCCGCATCTCCCACAGGAGCCACGCCTGGAGGCAGAAGAGGTACAGGCCCGTCTCAAGGCCATTGACGGCGTGCTTGAAGACGGCGTACGACCCCAACCACAGAATAATGCTGGCACGCCTCACGCTCTGTCTCGAGACGCCCACGGACACTTCGCCGGCGATTCGACCGCACAGAAGCGCGCTGCCAGCGAAGAGCGCGACCTGCAACAGCTGGGCGAGCCGAAGCGGGAGAATGAAGGGGATCGCCCCTTGCGGCGAGGAACGCCGGTGCGTAGAGGAGCGCCGCTGCGGGCTCGATGCCGTTCGTTGGGGCGGTGCCGTCGTACGAGATCCCGAGGCCGCTCGCGACGTTTCTCGAGACGGTCAGCAGGTAGAAAGCGTCTTCCGTCATCGGGCTGAGCGGCATCAGCGCAGCGGATAGACGCAGCGGAGCCCGAGGAACACGGCAACTGCCAAGCGCCAGGCGAGACGACCCAGGTCGGGAAGCCTCCGAATAGACCGAACCGGCCGCAGATGGAGAGCCGACGCCTCTGCCACGCGGCTCTATCCAGCACGCCGGCGCTTCGGTGGCTAGCGCCGGATCGGGTCCGTGACGCGGCGGACTGGTGGGTAGCGCTATTGACCGCCGTGCCCCAAGGGGCGATTCTGGACTCCTCCATGACGCTAAGCGAGACACGCACCACAGGTGCTGAAGGGCTTGAGGTTCTCGCTTGTGCTGCCCCATATGGCGTGGGTGGCATGGGCAGGCACTTCGCGCAGCTGGTGGAGGAGGCCCGTGACATGGGGCGTCTCCTCGCGTACTTCGCGGCATCTCCGCGTGAAGAAGACCCGTTCGGACGCTCCGTGGATTCACGGCTGTTCGGATTCCTCGCCCGGTGGTCGCCCGGGCGCTTCAGCCCGGCCTTCCAGGTGCATGTCGGAAGCGTCCTCTTTGATCGCTCGGTGAGGCGCGTGCTTCCGGGCGGCGCCTCGGTCCTCCGGGGCTTCGCCTCGATGGCGCTGCGGTCGTTCGAGGCGGCGCGACGGCTCGGCTATCGCACACTGGAGTTGGAGTCCGCGTCGGCGCACGTCTGCCAGTTCGCGGAGCGCCTGCGACAGGCGTCGACGCTCTTGCCCTACGAGCCCAGCCCCGTGGGGAAAGCCACCATTCGACGGGTGCTCCGAGAGTACGCCGCTGCCGATGTCATCTGGGTGACATCGCGCTACAGCTTCGACTCATTTGTGGCTGCCGGCGTCCCGCCGGAGAAGCTGCGGGTGCGCCAGCTCAGGGTGCCTTCCCGGTTTCGGCCTGCAACTGTGCGCTCGCCTGACGGGGTGTTTCGCGTGGTGAGCACCGGTAGCATCACGCCCGGGAAGGGCACCCCTATCGTGGTCGAGGCCTTCCGGCGCCTCGACGGGCCGGCGGAGCTTGTCCTCGTCGGCTACACGCGCAGCCGGGGGATGCGGCGGTGGCTCGCGGCGGCGATCGCGGCCGATCCGCGGGTACGGGTTGAGAGTGGCGATCCGCTGCCATGGCTGCAACGCGCCGATGCCTACGTGCACCCCAGCTTCCAGGACGGCTTCGGCTATGCGCCGATGGAGGCGCTAGCGTGCGGCGTCCCAGTGGTGGTGACGGAGGACACGGGGATGGGCGAGCACGTCGTCGAAGGCGTGAACGGGTACGTCGTTCCAACGGGGGAGTGGGAGCCCGTGCTCGAGAGGCTTCGGAGCATCCGGTCGACCGGCCTTCGGCCTCCGGGCGACCCCGCTACCGGATCCCGGCGGGTCGAGTGAGCGCTCCGCCTACGTCCTCCAGACCCACAGGCGCTCCCCGAGCGCGCGCGCCCACTGATACCACGTCACCCAAACCCATGGCGCCTCGCGAATCGCGCGTGCGAAGCAAGCCATTGCCTCTGCTCTTCGCCCTTCGCGTCGCAGATGTCGCCCCCACACGACACAGGTGTTGGCGAGTTCCTTCCGGAGCGGCGCGCGCGCCCACTCGGGTGCCTCGGCGACCAAACGCTCGAGGCAGGCGATGCCCTGGAGAGTGGCCTCCTCGCGGCGCGCCTCGGTGTTCTGCCCGGGGTGGCTCGTGACGGTAACGTCATAGCGGGGCGCGTAGAGGACGGGGCCGAGACTCCGGAGGGCCATCCGGACGTTCAGCCCGAAATCGAGCACCAGATCGTCCTTGGCGATGGCGGGCCACAGTTCCCGGAGGGCGGCGCTGCGGTAGAGCGCGGACGCGATGTAGAGGTCACGGCCGAGGACGGCGTCGAGAAGCGCTCGGCCCGCGAGCCGCCCGCCGTCCGGGCGGTGCGCAGGATGGGTCCCGAGCGAGGATCCGTCAAGGGTCCGCCGCTCGTAGCCCCCGAAGACCGCCACAGCCTCGGAGTCACCCCGAAGAAGCGCCACGCGCGAGCGCACAAAGTCGGGCGCGAGCGCGTCGTCGTCGGCGAGAAAGACCGCGAACTCGCCTCGGGCCAGCTCCACGCACCGCCCCCAGTTCCCGACCATCCCTACATTGCGCGGCTGGCGCTCCGATCGGACCCTGGAGTCGGGGAAGGCGCGCAGTACATCGGCGGTGTCATCGGGACTCGCGTCGTCGACCACGACGATCTCGATAGGAGTGTGGGTTTGCGCTAGGGCGCTGGCGATCGCACCGCGGAGCCCCCATGCGCGGTTGTACGTGGGGATGAGGATGGAGACGAGGGACGACGACTCCTCGGTCATCGCTCCGGCGCCCGGGTGAGGAGCACCTGGAAGCCGGTTACCGCGAGCCCCACCCGATGGGCCGGCAGGCGCACCGGGTCCCACGGCTCCAGGCGAGGCACCGGTGCGGGTGGCGGTGGCGAGCCGGCGACCCGCGCGGCGAGGCGGCGCAGCCGCGCACCGAGGCTCGGGGACGGTACCTCGACCGTCTGAAGCCAGACCTCGTCAACACGGAAGTGCTGGCCGATGAGCGCACGGAACGCCTCGAAGCCCCACTCCGTCACGTGATGGGGGTTCGCTGGCGCGCGGTCCTCCGCCACTGCGGCGATGGGGGACGACACGAGGAATGTGCCTCCGGGCACGAGCACGGCCCGTGCGGCGCGCAGGAACGCTTCGGCGTCCCGCAGGTGCTCGACAGTCTCGAAACTGACGACCACGTCGAAACGGGCCCGGAGTGGCAGGGCGGCGGCATCCGCGACGCTCCGCCGCACCGCGGGGTGTCCGTGGCGGAGGGTGGCGTAGCGCGCCGCGTCGCGGTCGAGGTCGCAACCCACGACGAGGGCGGCGCCGCCCTCGTCGGCGAGGATCCGCGAGCCGCCGCCGGCGCCGCAGGCGACGTCGAGCACTGTCAGGCCACGCACGTAGCGGCAGGCCCAGCGATAGCGGGTGAAGTGGTCGCGCTCGACGGCCGCCGGGCTGAAGCCGGGGACCCAACGCTCGAGCCGCCCCTCGGCGACGACACCGGCGAGCGTGCGCAGCTCGAACTGCTGGCAGAAGAGTTCGTCGTCCAACCGGCCGTGATCTCGAGAGTCAGGCGTCACGCGGTGCGCCGTCCCCGATCGCCAGCGTCCACGCGTGATCTACCACGAGCGGCCCCTGCTCCGCGTCGGGCACGAGGCCGGAATGGAACGCCTCGAACGGCGGCACCTCCAGATTGACGGGTGCATCCACGAGGTGGATCGCCTCGTACTGGCGGCCGAGGAACAACTTCACCGGGTACGATCCCGCCTTTAGCGGCAGAGCGGGTACCTCGCACACCAGGCGGTGGCGACCCGGTTCGAGCGTGAACGTCGTGCCGAGGAAGTGGGAGGCGAGGGTGCACAGCCGCCGGCCCCCGTCGTCGATACCGAGGCCGGCGATCGCGCCTGCGATGCGCTGCCGCGCCACAACGGTGAGGATGAAGCGCCACGACTGCGCGCGCTGGCCCGGCCCGGTCGGCGCCAGGCGCTCGGCAGTGAAGCCCTCGACGTAGCCGGGGCGCTGTGCCGCGTCCGGGGGCGCCAGCGCGGTCTGGCCGTGGGTGGCCGTTGCGACGTACGCGCGCACGGCATCGGCGACGTCACCGTCGTGGGTCACGGCGCCGCCGTCGAGGACGATGGCCCGAGTGCACAGCTGGGCCACGGCGGTCATGTTGTGGCTGACGAAGAGGATGGTACGGCCCTCGCTGGCCGCTTCGCTCATCCGGCCGAGGCACTTCGCCTGGAACTGCACGTCGCCCACGGCGAGCACCTCGTCCACGACGAGAATGTCGGGTTCGAGGTGGGCAGCCACCGCGAACGCCAGCCGGAGGTACATCCCGCTGGAGTAGTGCTTCACGGGCGTGTCGAGGAACCGCTCAACGCCTGCGAACGCCACGATTTCGTCGAAGCGGCGCTGGATCTCGGCGCGTCGCATCCCAAGGATAGCGCCGTTCAGGTACACATTCTCGCGACCCGTTAGCTCGGGATGGAACCCGGTGCCGATCTCGAGTAGGCTGGCTACGCGCCCGCGCAGTCGGGCCCGGCCCGCCGTCGGCGCCGTCACGCGGCTCAGGATCTTGAGCAACGTGGACTTGCCGGCGCCGTTCCGGCCAACGATGCCGAGCCGCTCGCCGGCCTGAAGGGAGAACGAGACATCTCGCAGGGCCCAGAACTCCTCGCGATCCGGGCTCGCTACGCGCGACGAACCTCGACCGCCGAGTCGGCGCGCGGCGCCGCGCACCCCGTCGGCGAGCAGGTCGCGCAGCGCCAGGTACCGTGCGCCGCCGACCTGGTGCCGGAGCGTGTACCGCTTTCCGATGCCCTCCACGGCAATCACGGGACCGGGAACCGAAGTGGAGTCGCGTGCCGCTTCAGATGACATCCGCGAACTCCCGCTCGGTGCGCCGGAAGTACCAGTGCCCCGAGACGAGGAGCACGAGCGTCACGGCGGTCGAGACGGCGAGAGAAGGCGCGTGCAATGCGGTCGCACCATCCAGGACGCTCCAGCGGAACCCGTCGATGATGCCCACCAGGGGGTTCAGCGCGAAGAGGGGTCGCCATGCGGCCGGCACCAAGTCGCTTGCATAGCCGACGGGCGACACGAAGAAGCCGATCTGCACCAGGAACGGGACCACGTGCCGCACGTCGCGGTACTTGGCGGTCAACGCTGACAGCCAGAGGCCGCCGCCGAGCGCGGCGGCGAAGGCGAGGGCGGCGAAGAGCGGCAACGCCGCCAGGCGCCACCCCGGCGCGAACCCGTACCACAGCATCGCTAGTCCGAGAAGCGCCAGGGTAATGACGAAGTCCACTAGACTCACGCCCACGGCGGTGAGCGGTGCGATGACGCGCGGGAAGTACACCTTCGTGATGAGATTGGCGTTGGCGAGAAGGCTGGTCGCGCTGTCACTCATCCCGGTCGCGAAGAACTGCCACGGGAGAGTCCCCGCCAGGACAAGAAGCGGGTAGGGAACCCCTCCCGTCGCGGGGAGCCGCGCCAGCCGGCTGAAGACCAGGGTCAGGATGATCATCTGCAGAAGGGGACGCAGCACCGCCCACAGGATGCCGATGCTGGTCTGCTTGTAGCGCACCAGCACGTCGCGCCAAACGAGGAAGAGAAACAACTCGCGATAGCGCCACACGTCGCGCCAGTACTGGCGCGCAAGCCGTCTGGCGTCGATAACGATCTCAAACGCCGGAGGTGCCTGGGCCGCCGCAGCGGTCTCGTCGCGCACGCTCTTGTCTGCTGGGGCGCTCATCGGGGCGCCGGGCAACCTAGGCCTGCTGCCCGGGAGCGGCAAGGGACCGAAGCGCCGCACTGACCTCTGTCGCGTAGCGATCGGCATCGAAGCGCTGCTCGGCGTCCTGGCATGCCCGGCGGCCGAAGGCCGGCAGGTCCAGTCGTAGGGCCTCCACGAGCCGCCCTGCGAGGCCGGTCACATCGCCAGGCGCCACCAACCAGCCGGTCAGTCCCTCCTGCACGATCTCGAGCGGCCCGCCGGCCCGCGACGCGATCACGGGCACCCCGCAGGCCATCGCCTCGACGACCACTCGGCCGAACGGCTCGGCACGCGTGGAGAAGTGCACCACGAGGTCGAATTCCGGATAGAGGCGCCACGGCTCGGACTGATGCCGCACGAAGTGGATCCGGTCCGTGAGCGGGCGCGGCTCCGTGATGCCGGGCAGCGAACTGCGGCGTACCCGCCCGACCAATTCCTCCGCATAACCCCGCTCGGCCACGGTGTCGTAGATGGGCCCGCCGACCAGCACCAAGTGCACGTTGGGCAGCTGCGCCGCGACCCGCTCGAACGCCTCGACCACCAGGAGGTGTCCCTTCCACCGGGCGAAGACCGCCGGCATCCCGATGAGGCGCACGTCGTGGGGGAGGCCCAGCTGGTCGTGCAACCAGTAGGTCTTAGCCGAGGGGTGGAAGCGGTCCAGATCCACCCCGTTGTGCACGACGATCGGACGGGCTCCCATCATCGCCCACGCGTCCGCGGTCGCGCCCGAATTGGCGATGGCGCCATCAGGCAGTACGCGCGCGAGCGAGCGCCAGACAAGCTGGAGGACGCCGCCGGGCGGAAACTCCCTGAGGTGCCAGACGCGCGTGAGCCCCGGCACCAGCGCGCCGGCAAGGTGGGCCTTGAAGCCGTTCGAGTAGAGGACGCGGATCGCGGGGCCGTCAGCGTCCGCCGACGCGAGCGCACGGCGGATCGCGGTGCTCCACGCGCGAAGGCCCGCCACGAGCGCAAACACCGTCCCGCCCTGCACTCCGGCCCGCTGCGAGAGCTGGAGCAGCGAATCAGGCGCCGGCGCGACGGCCGCCTCGACCCCCGCGGTCCGCAGGGCGTCCTCGAGCGGGCCGTGGCGCGGCAGCAGCACGACCGGGCGGATGCCGTGGTCCGACGCGCGCGAGGCGAAATCCAGCAGGCTCCACTCGGACCCGCCCAACTCCGCGGAGACGGAGAGGCACGCCACGCCCAGCGGGCCGTCAGTAGATGTCGGCATAGACCCGCCTCGTTTCGGCTGCCACCCGATCCCACGTGAATCGTGAAGCCCTCTCTCGACCCCGCTCCCGGAGTCGCGCTCGGGCGTCCCCGTCCGCCAGCAGCCCGGCCACCGCCTGAGCGAGGTCGGCCGGCTCTCCCGATGGCACCAATACTGCCGCATCCCCGACCACTTCACCCAGGCTGCCGGCGCCGGTAGTGACCGTTGGGAGCCCGGCCGCGAGGGCTTCCAGCGCCGGTAGACCGAACCCTTCGTAGCGTGAGGGGAAGAGCAGCACGTCAGCCGCGTGATAGGCGGTCACCAGCGCGCCTTCGTCGGCGAACGGTTCCTGGATCAGCGCGTTCACCACGCCGGCCTCGGCGGCGGCCCTGCGGTGCGTCTGTCCAAAGGTGCCGCCGATCTGGACGAGCGCAGCCGGCACCCCGTCCCTCCGGAGGATGCCGAGCGCCCGCACGGCCGCCTCGACGTTCTTGCGCGGCACGCAGCTGCCAACGTGCAGCAGAAAGGGCACGTCGCCGCTGCCGGCACGCGCCGCCCAGTCCCGCCGACGTTCTGCAATTGCCGCGTCAGAAGGACGTTTGAAGAAGATGCCGTCGACGCCGTTGGGGATCACTGCAATGCGGTCCCGCGGGATCCCGGCGAGTCGCTCCGCCTCTCCCGCCGTAAAGTCGCTGACGGCGATCCACCTGTGGGCACGCCCAAGCCACGCGACTGTCCAGCGGAGCAGCCTGTCGCGCAGCGAGGCAGACACGCCGCGCTCGCGGCCGGCGAGCACGTGCAGCGGGTGCAGGTCGTGGATCGTGACCACCGACGGCACACCTGGGAAGACGCTGAGGCAATGCGCGTAGCTGTGGTCCGCGATGTGGACGAAGGCCGGCCGGAAACGCCGCAGATACTGCGGATAGCGCCAGTAGCGATTCAGGTAGCGCGGTCCGCGCAGGCGGTGCCATCCCTCAGGCACGTCGAGGTCGGGCACGCGGGAGGCCAACTCGGTGGCATACCGATCCATCGCCCGCCAGCGTTCGAGGGCGAGGTCCCGCACCAGGAGGCCGCGCGTCACGACGGGCTCCCCGACGCGAAGAACCGCTCCCACCACGCTTCGTGAACGAGCACGCTCCACAACAGCAGGCTGTGGTCCGCTCCGGCGCGATGCTCCGCCAGCAGACGAGTGACCGTCGGGCGGTCGAGGTAGCGCTCGGTAAAGCTCCCGCGCTTCGTATGTGCCGCCGTCAGCCCGTCGCCGAGATCGCCACGGAACCACTCGGCGAGGGGCACGCGCAAGGCATGCTTCGCGCGGCGGAGCGTTGCCTCCGGGAGCGAACCCTGATAGGCCTCCCGCAGCCATCTCTTGCCGGAGGCGGCCACGCGCGCCGCGACCGGGAGTCGCGCCACGAACTCCACCAACTCGTGGTCGAGGAACGGTGTCCGCGCCTCCACGGACGCAGCCATCGACATCTTGTCCACCTTGAGGAGGACGTCGTTCACGAGCCACTCGCTGAGGTCGCGGCGGAGGACGTCCGCCAAACCGGATTCGGAGGTCGGCGCGGCGTCGGTGTTCGACGCGACGAACCACTCGCGCCACCCATCCGCCGGACGTCGCGTGAGGGCGGCCAAGGTGGTTGGATCCGTGCCGCTCATCCACAGCGCGTTCCGTACGAGCACGTCCCGCTCCGCTGTCGCGAGCCGGGCGACCGCCGTGCGGAGCCGGCTACGGGGCAGTGCGCCGCTGAGGCCCAGGAGCGCGCCGCGCACCGGAGTCGGCGCGCGCACGGCGAGGTCGGCAATGCGGCTGAGAAAGTAGCGCGGGTATCCGAGGAACAGCTCGTCGGCGCCCTCGCCCGTGAGCACCACGGTGATGCTCTCCCGCGCGGCACGGCAGATCAGCAGGGTGGGGAGGGCCGCGGCGTCGCCGAGGGGCTCGTCCAGATGCCAGACGACCTCGCCGAGGAGCCGCGCCGCGTCGAGGGGCACCACACGCTCGGTGTGCACTGTGGCGAACCGCAGCGCCACGACGTGTGCCGCCGCGCGTTCATCGCGTTCCGGCTCGTCGAAGCCGACCGTGAAGGTGCGAACAGGACTGGCGCCGGCCGCCGACATCGCCGCCACGACGATGCTCGAATCGAGGCCTCCCGACAGGAGCGCGCCCAGCGGGACGTCGGAGATGAGCCGGATACGCACCGCCTCCTCGAGGCGCGAGCGGATTGCCGCTGGAAGGTCGCGCACGGGGACCGGGAGCGACGGTGCGGGGTCCGGGATACTCCAGTACCGTCCCACCTCCGCCGCGCCATCCTCCAGCTTCAGCCAGTGGCCGGGAAGGAGCTTGCTCACGTTCGCGAAGGCTGTGCGGTCCCCCGAGACGAAGCGGTTCGCCAGG
>Ga0315287_10008368_pt1 | contig 10439 bp, 1 predicted proteins | sample YL17G11_0_MG_FD_205037 | JGI IMG/M metagenome (GOLD analysis project Ga0315287, IMG submission 205037) | Sediment microbial communities from Yellowstone Lake, YNP, Wyoming, USA - YL17G11_0 | ecosystem: Environmental > Aquatic > Freshwater > Lake > Sediment | place: USA: Wyoming | collected...
GCCGCCGTGCCCGCTGATCGCGTCGAACATCAGCGCGTAGTACGTGTTGAGGAGCTCGATGGTCTCCTCTGGCGGCTGCGACTCCGCGAGCGTCGTGAATCCGCGGATGTCGCAGAACAGCACCGAAGCATCCACCCGCTTGCCGCCCAGCGTGAACCCGGAGTCCTGCAGGTCCTGCGCGACCTCCGGCGCCGCGAAGCGGCGGACCAGTTCCTTCTGCTGGTCGCGCAGGCGCTTCTTCTCGAGGCTCGCGCCGATGCGCGCCTTGAGCAGCACCGCGTTGACGGGCTTGGGCAGGTAGTCCTCCGCGCCCAGCTCGATGCAGCGGACCACGTGGTCGATGCCTTCCAGCGACGAGGTCACGATGACCGCGATGTCGCGCAGCGCAAGATCATTCTTCATCTGCTCGAGGACCTGGAAGCCGTCGACTTCCGGCATCTCCATGTCGAGCAGCAGGAGGTCGAATCGCTCGCGGCGCAACATTTCCAGCGCGACGCGCCCGTTTTCCGCGCACGCGACCGAGTGTCCCTGCAGCTCCAGGTTGCGCGTCAGCAGCAGCCGGTTGACCTTGTTGTCGTCGGCGACCAGGAGCCGTGCGGGGCCGCTGCGCAGCTCAGCCATTGCGCAGTTCCCGCAACGCCGCCGCCGCCCGCGCGTACTCGGATTCGACGGGCGCGAGCGCCTGCGCGCCGCGCCCGCTCACCTGCGCCACGCCGGAGAGCTCGAGGTCGCGCGCGACGGCGGCGAGCTCCAGCGCGCCGAACGTGCTGCCGTTCGATTTCAGCGAATGCGCAGCACGCCGGAAGCGCTCCGCGTCCATCGCGGCGAGCGACTGCCGCAGGTCGGCGAGCATCCCGGGTGCCTCCTGGAGAAACGTGTCCACCAGCTCGTGGACGAACTCGGCGCCGGTGGTGTCGCGGAGGGCGTCGAACGTTGCGGCATCGATCGGGGGAGGAGTCATCCTTGGTCCCTGCGGGGTTGCGTGTCGGCGAGCGCCTCGACGAGCCGCTCGACGCGGATCGGCTTGGTCAGGTAGTCGTCCATGCCGGCGGCAAGGCACATCTCGCGGTCGCCCTGCATCGCGTTGGCGGTCATCGCAACGATGCGGGGCCGCGCCTCCTTCGGCCAGCGCGACGCGATCTGGCGCGACGCCTCGAGCCCGTCCATTTCGGGCATCTGCACGTCCATCAGCACGACGTCGTACGCCTGCCGCGCCACCGACTCGACCGCCTCGATGCCGTTGGACGCGAGGTCGGCGCGGTAGCCCATCTGCTGCAGCAACCGCAGCGCGAGCTTCTGGTTCACGACGTTGTCCTCCGCGAGCAGGATGCGCAGCGGATGGCGCGCGGCCATGGCCGGATCGAGTTGCGGCTTGTCCGGCGCATGCGCCGGCCTGGGCGCGGCATCGTGGGCAAGCAGACCGACGAGCGTGTCGAACAGATGCGACTGGCGGATCGGCTTGGCCAGATACGCGGCGAAGAGCTGGTCGGCGTCGCCGGCCTCGCGCCGACCGAGCGAGCTGAAGAGGACGAGCGGCAGCGCCGGATGGTGCGCCTTGATTGCGCGCGCCAGCGCGAGGCCGTCCATCTCGGGCATGTGCATGTCGAGGATGGCGAGGTCGAAGCGCTCGCCGGCGTCGAGCCACGCGAGCGACTCGCGCGGGGACTCCGTCGCGCGCGACGCCATGCCCCACTTGCCGGTCTGCAGCGACAGCACGCGCCGGTTCGTCTCGTTGTCGTCGACGATCAGCACCCGCTTGTCCGCGAGCTCGGGCTGCACGCCGACGAAGTCGCGCTGGCGCGCAGGGGGCAGCGACGCGACCGGCGCGCGGATCGTGAACAGGAACGTGGACCCGTGTCCCGGCCCGTCGCTGTGCGCCCACATGCGCCCGCCCATCAGCTCGGCGAGGCGTCTGCTGATCGCGAGGCCCAGCCCGGTGCCGCCGTACTTGCGGGTCGTCGACGAATCGGCTTGCGAGAACGACTGGAACAGGCGCCCCATCGCGTCCTGCGAAAGTCCGATCCCCGTGTCGCGCACGGCGAACGTGAGCTCCACCGCGTCGCCCGCGGCGGGCTCGGCGCTGACGGTGAGCACGACCTCTCCGGCCTCGGTGAACTTCACCGCGTTGGCGAGCAGGTTGAGGATGATCTGCCGCAGCCGCGTCACGTCGCCGGAGACTGCCGCCGGGACGTCGCCCTCGAACACGTACGCGGTGTCGAGGTGCTTCTCGACCGCGCGCGACGCGATGAGGTCGAGCGCCGACTCGACGCATTCGCGCAGGTCGAACGGATGCGCCTCGATGTCCATCCGGCCCGCCTCGATCTTGGAGAAGTCGAGGATGTCGTTGATGATCGTGAGCAGCGCGTCGCCCGATTCGCGGATCGTCGCGACGTAGTCGCGCTGCTCGCCGTCGAGCGGCGTGTCGAGCAGCAGGCCGCTCATGCCGATCACCGCGTTCATCGGCGTGCGGATCTCGTGGCTCATCGTGGCGAGGAACGAGCTCTTCGCCTCGTTGGCGGCCTCGGCCGCGGCGCGCGCCTGCTGCGCCTCGTTGAACAGCCGCACGTTCTCGATCGCGATGACCGCCTGGTCCGCGAACGTCTCGAGGAGCGCCACGTCCTTCTCGCTGAAGCCGCTTGCGATGCGCCGGAACACGCCGATCGTCCCCAGCGCCGCGCCGTCCCCGCGCCGCAGCGGCGCGAAGATCGCCGAGCGGTAGCCCTGCCTGAGCGCCATGTTCCGCGTGCGCGGGAATTGCGCCGCCGCCGCTTCCAGGTCGGGGATGTGGATCGTGCGCGCCTCGAGCACGCAGGTGCCCACGGCGCTCTCCCGGTCGAGCGGGACGGGCCCGGAGTCCATGCCGATGTTGGCCTCGACCTGGAGCACGCCGTCGCGGACCAGGCGCATTGCGACGACGCTGTCCTCGAACAGCGTGCGGCAGCTCGCCACGATCGCCTCGAAGACCGGCCGCGTATCGCTGATCGATCCGCTCATCGCCGACAGGATGCGGGCCGTCGCCGTCTGGCGCTCCAGCGCCTCGCGCGTCTCGTTGAACAGCCGCACGTTCTCGATCGCGATCACCGCCTGGTCGGCGAACGTCTGCAGCAGGCCGATCTCGGCGGGCGCGAACGGGCGCACCTCGTTGCGCAGCAGGGAGATCGCGCCCAACGCCTCGCCCTCGCGCAGCAGCGGCACGTTGAGCACCGTGCGGAAGCCGTAGCGCTGCTGGATCTCGCGGATGTCCGGGTATTCGGAGTCGAGGAGCGGCAGCACGTCCTCGACGTGGATGGTCCGGCGCTCCAGGACCGTGCGGCCGCCAATGGAGGCCCGCGAGAGCGGAAGCACTTCCAGGCGCGCACCCGCGTCGTACGCGGGTCCGTAACTCGTCATGGCGTGCAGGTTACCTCCGGCGACGAGCCAGACGCGACTGCCGTCCGCGCGGCACAGGATGCCGGCGCGTTCCGCCACCGCGTCGAGCACCGGCTGCACGTCGGTCGGGGACTCGCTGATCACGCGCAGGACCTCGGCGGTCGCTGTCTGCCGCTCCAGCGCCTCGTTCGTCTCCCTGAACAGCCGCGCGTTCTGGATCGCGATCACCGCCTGGTCGGCGAACGTCTGCGCGAGCGCGACCTCCTGGTCGTCGAAGCGCCCGGCCGTCGCGCGGAGGATCGTGATGCAGCCGATGGCGCGGCCTTCGCGCAGCAGCGGCACGAACAGGCAGGACTTGTACCCCAGCGCGATCGCGAGATCCTGCATTCGCGAGAACTCCTTCGCGCCTTCCGCGGTGTCCGCCACGTTGACGACCCGCGACTCGAGGATGCAGGTGCCCGCGCCGCTGCCGTTGTCGAGCGGCCACGGCTTCAGCATGCCCGGCCCGCGCGCCGTGCCCGCGTCGTCCGAATACGCGACCGACTCGAGAACCTGTCCGTTCGGGACCACGAGGGCGACGGCCTTGCCCGCGAACAGGCGCTGGCAGCTCGCGACGATCGCGTCGAAGACCGGCTGCGTGTCGGTGACCGATCCGCTGATGACGCGCAGGATCTCGGCGGTCGCGGTCTGGCGCTCGAGCGCCTCGTTCGTCTCGTTGAAGAGGCGCGCGTTCTGGATCGCGATCACCGCCTGGTCGGCGAACGTCTTGAGCAGCGCGTTCTCGCGCTCGCGCAGGCCCTCGACCTCTTCGCGGAACATCGACAGCGAACCGATGCCGCGGCCTTCCCACATCAGCGGCGCGATGACCACCGACGTGCCGAGGTTCATCTGCAGCGCGGCCTGCACGGCCGGCTGCGCCGCGACGCCCTCGTCGCGGAGATCGCGGATCTCGACCAGGCGCCCGCTGCGGATCGCCTGCTCGGTCAGCGTGCCGGCCAGCGGGCGCGGGAACGCGGCGCGAATCCGCGACTCGATCTCGGCGGCGCCGGTGTCGCCGAGACGACGGCGTGCCGCGTCCGTCACGCGGAACACCGGCACCGCCACCTGGTCGCGCGCGTCGACGATGCCCAGCGCGAAGGCCTGCGCCGGGAACAGGCGGTCGCAGCACTCGACGATCTTCTCGAATACGGGCGAAGCGTCGGCCATCGAGTGGCTGATGACGTCCAGCACCTCGGCGGTCGCCGTCTGCTGTTCCAGCGCCTCCCTGGTCTCGTTGAAAAGGCGCGCATTCTGGATCGCGATCACCGCCTGGTCGGTAAACGTCTTCAGCAGCGCGATGTCCTTGTCGGTGTAGGGCCGGGCATGCGTCCGCCCGACGATGATCGCTCCGACACCCTGTTCCTCCCACATCATCGGCGCCAGCAGCAGCGACCGGATACCCGCCAACTGGCACATCTGGCGCAGGCTGTCGGGCATGTCGGTGGCAGGCAGTACCTCCGGGTAGTGCAGGACGCGGCGCTCGCGGATCGCGAGCTCGGTCGCGCTCCCGCCATACGGCCTCGTCCAGTCCGGTTCGCGACTGCCGCTGTGGGGCCCGACTCCGGCGCCCAAGTGCAGCTGCCCGTCGTCGCCCGCCAGGATCGTCAGGAGTTCATCGCTCGCGAAGAGTCGCTGGCAACTCTCGAGGATCTTCCTGAAGACGGGCCGCGGATCGGCCATCGAGCCGCTGATAACCTGGAGCACTTCGGCGGTCGCGGTTTGCTGCTCCAGCGCCTCCTTGGTCTCGTTGAACAGCCGCACGTTCTCGATGGCGATCAGCGCCTGGTCGGCGAAGGACTCCGCGAGCGCGATCTCGGCGTCGCGGAACGGGCCGGGCGTCTTGCGCCCGAACACCAGCACGCCGATGCACTCCCCTTCGCGAACCATCGGCACCATCAGCGACGCGGTCATTCCGCTCGAGGCATGGACCCGGCGTTCACGTTCCGGCAGTTCGACGGCGGTCCAATCGGGTACGTGCAGCATCCGGCGCGTTGCGAACACCCGCGCCGGGAAGTTGTCGGCGGGGTCGATCGGCGTGTCGCCGGGCCTGATCCCGATCGGGGACCCGTCCGCGGTCGTGCCGGCCACCATCGACTGCGAGTTGCCCTTCCGCAGCACGACCACCGTGAGGTCGCACGCGAGCAGCCGGACCGCCGTGGTGACGATCGCGTCGAACACCGGCTGCACGCTCGTCGGCGAGCCGCTGATGACCCGCAGGATGTCCGCGGTGGCGGTCTGGATCGCGAGCGCGTCCTGCGTCTCCTTGAACAGGCGCGCGTTCTCGATCGCGATCACCGCCTGGTCGGCGAAGGTCTGCAGCAGCTGCACCTGCTTTTCCGGGAACGGCCCGACTTCGGCGCGGCAGACGGAGATCGCGCCCACGACGTGGCCCTCGCGCATCATCGGCACGGCGAGGTTGGCGCGGAAACCCGCGAGGCGGGCCGCTTCCTTCGGGCCGTAGTCCGGTTCGGCCAGCACGTCGAAGATCTGCACCGGCATGCGCTCCCGGATCGCGCGCCCGGTGAGCGTCGTGCCGTTTGCCTGCACCGGGAACACGCTGCGCATAGCGTCCTCGGACTCGCGGGACGCGCCACGGTATGCCACAAGGTGCACCCACTCGCCGTCGAACCGCGTCACGCCGCTGACCTTGGCGTTGCAAAGCGCCTTCGCGCGCTCCGCGATGGCCTGGAACACGGGCTGTACGTCGGTCGGCGATTCGCTGATCACCTTGAGCACATCCGCCGTCGCCGTCTGGCGCTCGAGCGCCTCCTTCGTCTCGTTGAACAGCCGCACGTTCTCGATCGCGATCACCGCTTGGTCGGCGAACGTCGTCAGCAACGCCATCTGCTTGTCCGACATCGCTCCTGGTTCGGGGGACGACACCGAGATGACGCCGATCGCCGTGCCGTCACGCACGAGCGGCGCCGACGCGATCGAGCGAAAGGCCAGCTGCGGGGCGTGAGCGCGCGCGTAGGGCGTGGCTCCGGGGGCATGCGTGTCGGCGTCCTGCAGTGCCCGGCACTCGATCACGGCGCGGCCGACGAGGCTGTTGCGATCGATCGACATCAGGTCTGCGCCATGGAACTCGTCGTCCGCAGCGTAGCTTCGCGCCCGGCGCCGCAATCCGTCGCCCTCTACCGTGCGCAGGGCGGCCTTGCGTCCGAACAGTCGGTCGGCGCTCTTGACGATTGCATCGAACACCGGCTGGGTGTCGGTGGGCGAGCTGCTGATGACCTTGAGGATCTCCGCCGTCGCAGTCTGGCGCTCCAGTGCCTCCATCGTCTCGTTGAACAACCGCGCGTTCTGGATGGCGATCATGGCCTGATCCGCAAAGGACTCCGCCATGGCGATCTCGCTGTCGTTGAACGCTCCCTGAACGACGCGCCCGAAGACCAGCACGCCGATGCACTCGCCTTCGCTCAACAACGGCAGCATGAGCGACGAATTGATTCCCGTCCCATCCCGGATGCGCTGCTCGTGCTCGGGAACGTCGACGACCGACCAGTCCGGCAGGTGCAGCATGCGCTTGCTGACGATCACCCGCGACGGGAAGTTGGCCGCGGGATCGATGGGCACGTCGGCCTCGCGCAGACCGCCCGACGAGCCGTCGCGATCGATGCCGGCGACCATCGAGAACGTGCTCCGGTCGCAACGCAGCACCACCGTGAAGTCGCACGACAGCAGTTTCAGCGCCGTGCCGACGATGGCCTCGAATACGGGCTGCACGTCGGTCGGCGAGCCGCTGATCACCCGCAGGATCTCCGCGGTCGCCGTCTGGCGGCCCAGCGCTTCCTGCGTTTCGTTGAACAGCCGCGCGTTCTGGATAGCGATCACGGCCTGGTCGGCAAACGTCTTGACCAGACCAATCTCGGCGTCCGAGAAGAGCCGCGGTGGCGTGCAGATGATGTCGATCGTGCCGATGGCGCGGCCGTTCCACGTCATCGGCGCGTTCACGACGGAGAAGTCTCCGCGCCGGGTTGCGACTTCGCGGATGTAATCCGGCATGTCGTCGGCCGCAAGCACGCTCGGGCGATAGAGGACCGACCCTTGCCGGACCGCCATGTCGCTGACCGTGCCCGCGAGCGGGCGGGGGAACGCCTGCTCGACCTCCTCGGCGAACTTGCCGCGGTATGCGCCGATGCGCAGCACGTCACCGTCGACCAGGCACACGGCCGGGTCGCCCGCGCCGAACAGCCGCGCGCAGCTGTCGAGTATCTTGTCGAAGACCGGCTTCGGATCGGCCATCGACCCGCTGATCACCTGCAGCACCTCGGCCGATGCCGTCTGCCGCTCGAGCGCTTCGGACGTCTCGTTGAAGAGGCGCGCGTTCTGCAGCGCGACCGCCGCCTGCAGCGACAGCCCGACCAGGAATTCGAGCTCGTGCGGCTCGAACGGGCTGCCGCCCGTGCGCCACACCGCCATCGCGCCCTGCACCTGGTCGCCGGAGACGAGCGGCACCACCATCATCCGCTCGTCGCGCTGCGGCACCGTGCCCGGAATCTGCACGGCGCGCGGGTCGGCCTGCGTGTCGTTGATGAGTTCCGGCTGGCCGCTCTGCAGCAGCTTGCCGATGATGCCTTCGCCTACGACGATCGACGTGGCCTTGATCTCGTCGGCGGATGCGCCCAGCGCGACGATGGCACGGTAGTTCCGGCCGTCCGGCTGAGGCAGGAAGATCGCGCTGTCGCTGGCCGCCAGCAGGTCCTTCGCGTGCGCCGCGATGCGGTCCATCACGGTCGCCAGGTCGAGCGTCGAGGACAGGTCGCGGCCGACGTCCGACAGCGCGGACGATTCCCGCGCGCGGCGCTGTGTCTCCTCGAGGAGGCGCGCGTTCTCCAGCGCGACGCCCATGCTGGCTGCGACCGTGCCGACGAGGCGGACCTCGGCGTCGCCGAACGCCCCCTCGCGCTCGTAGTCCTCCAGCATGATGAAGCCGATCACCCGGTCGCTGCCGATGATCGGGACCCGGAGCGCGGAATGGCTTTCGTCGGAGCCCGGCAGGGTCACGACGCCATCGGCGCGCATTTCCTCGCGATTGCGGTAGACGACCGGGCGGCGGTTGGCGATCATCCGCTCGATCGAGCCACCCGGTGTCGGCGTACGCGGCTTCTGCCGCAGGCGTCTGCCGTGCTCGAACTCGTACAGGTAGTGGACGAGGTTCGCCTTCGCGTCGTACCAGCGGATGCCGATGTTTCCGGTGTGCAGCACATCGCGCAGCTTGTCGCCAACCAGTTCGATGATGGCCTGGAAGTTGAGCTCGCGGGCCATGCCCTGCTGGATGGTGTTGATCACCGCCAACTCGGCGCTGCGCCGCTCCGTCTCCTTCAGCAGCCGCTGCGTCTCATGGAACAGGCGCGCGCTCTGGAGCGCGACGCTCATGCTGGCGGCGAGCGTTTCCAGCAGGCGCACGTCGTCCGGGCTGAACGCGCGCTCGCGCTGCATGTCGTTGAGGACGATGATCGCCTGCGTCTGTCCGGCCGCCAGCAGCGGCACCAGCAGCAGCGACTTGGGATGGCGATCGCCTGCGATGAGCCCGGCCGACCCAAGCTTTGCGGCCACTTCCGCGACGTTCTCGTTCACCAGCAGCGTGCGGCCGGTGCGGATGACCTCGGCGGAGAGTCCGCGGTCCGTCAGCGGCGACGGCGGCGGATACACGCGCTCGCCGTCGAGCACGCCGTACGGATAGAGAATCTGGCCGGACGCGCGGTCCACGACGCGGATGCCCTCCAGCGAATGCGGAAATACCTCGCGCAATTTTTCGCCCACGGCATCGTAGACGCCCTGGATGTCGAGTTCGCCGGCCAGCGCCTGCTGCACGGCGTTGATCACCGCAAGCTCGGCCGCGCGCTGTTCGGTTTCCTTCAGCAGCCGCTGCGTCTCGTCGAAGAGGCGCGCGTTCTCGAGCGCGACGCCCATGCTCGCGGCGACGGTGCCGAGCAGCCGCACTTCCGCCTCGCCGAAGGCGAACTCGCGCTCGTGATTTTCCAGCAGGATGCCGCCCAGCACGCGGTCGCCGGCAATGATGGGGACTCCAACGAGGCATAGACACGCGTCTGTCCCGGGCATGGTGACCCCCAATCCGCGCGCCGCCAGATCGGCGCGCGTATCGGCCACGAGAATTCCCCGCTCCCGCAGGAAACGATCGATGCGCTTGATCGGCACTGGGGTTGTGTCGAGGCGCACGCCGTGCTCGTAGCAATAGAGCGCGTGCACCTGGTTGGCCGCCTCGTTGATCCACCGGATCTGCATGTCGCCCGTCGCGAACACCTCGCGCAGCTTGTCGCCGACGAGGTCTACGATCGCCTGGAAGTCGAGCTCGGCCGCCATGCCCTCCTGGATGCTGTTGATGATCGCGAGCTCGTTGGCGCGCTGCTCGATCAACGCGTTGGACGCCTGCAGCTCGGCCGTGCGCTCCGCGACTTTCTGCTCCAGCCCCTGCGACCACTGCGCGTTGTCGAGCGCGACCGCCGCCTGGCTCGCCAGCATCGCGAGCAGGTCGCGGTCGGCGTCGTGGAAGCGGCCGAACGCGCCGTCGAGGTCCGCGTACAGGTAGCCCATCAGCGTGTCGCGCGCGATCAGCGGGGCGACGATGCGCGAGCGCTGTGCAAGGTCCGGCGCGCCTTCGGGGACGTGCGCGAGGCTCGCGGTCCGCGTGCGCGCAACGTCGGCAAGCGCGGGCGCGACGTCCTGCAGGAGCATTGCGGCGTCCTCGCCTTTCGGCACCAGCGACCCCGAAAGCTGCGGACCGGCGTCCGTGTCGAGGACCAGCAGCACGCGTTCCGCGCCGGAGAGCTCGGTCGCCTCGTCGATCAGGAACTCGTGCAGATCGGCGCTGCTGCGCAATGCGTTGAGCCGCAACCCCGTGTCGACCAGCCTCTCGAACGGCTCCCGGAGACTGGACTTGCCGGCGAGATGCCGGTGCCGGCGCGAGCCGGGCGCGTGCGCGAGCCATGCCGCGACGATCCTGCGATGGGTCTCGTCCTTGTTGAGATAGTTGCGACGCAGGCCCTCGTCGCTCAAGGCGGCGATGG
>Ga0315287_10008369_pt1 | contig 10439 bp, 11 predicted proteins | sample YL17G11_0_MG_FD_205037 | JGI IMG/M metagenome (GOLD analysis project Ga0315287, IMG submission 205037) | Sediment microbial communities from Yellowstone Lake, YNP, Wyoming, USA - YL17G11_0 | ecosystem: Environmental > Aquatic > Freshwater > Lake > Sediment | place: USA: Wyoming | collected...
GCGCAACTGCGGGAGCTTCGATTCGATGAACGTTCGGACGCCGATGTTCTGCAAACCGATCGCATTCAACATGCCGGCCGGCGTTTCTACGATGCGCGGCGCCGGATGTCCCCGATTGGGTTCCAGAGAGAGACCCTTCACGACGATCGCGCCGAGCGCCCGCAGATCGGTCACACCGGCGAACTCCAGGCCATAGCCGAAGGTCCCGGACGCGGCGATCACGGGATTGCGCAGCCGCAGGCCCCCTCCCACGTCGACCGCGACTCGGGGCTCGGCCGGGTCAGTCATCGTGCAATGCGAGTCGCAGAATGAGCGCATCCTCGCCGCGGCCGTAGTAGTTGGGTCGCGAGCCGACCTCCTCGAAACCGAACGACTCGTAGAGGCGGCGCCCCGCGACATTGCTGTGCCGAACTTCGAGCGTCATGGCGGTTGCATGCCTTTGGCGCGCCTCACGCAGCACCTCTCGCATCAGTGTGCCGCCGAGACCTTGCTCCCTATGTCGGGGATCAACCGCGACGTTCAGTACGTGCACTTCATCCGCCACGAGCCAACGACACACGTAGCCTGCGACCGGCCCCCCGCGAAGGCGGGCCAGAATGATGCGGGAAAAGGCCACCTGGAGCTCTTGCAGAAAGAGCGGGCCGGTCCACGGATTTGGAAACGAGGCCCGCTCGATCGCGATCACCTCGGCAAGATCCTCCGCTACCATGTCGGAGAACACCCAGCTGATGGCGACACCGTCAGGGGTCCGAGGACTGAGCGCAGTCATCGCATACCGGTTGCGCTTCTCCCCAGGGGGCGGCCCGAGCACAAGGACGTATTGTGCGTGGATGTTGCCGAAGTGTCAATGAAATCAGGGGTTCGTCTCGTGTGCGCGTTGCCCCCTCCGGCGCTCGTGTGGTAGGCCTCCGCCTCGATCGTTCCGCGCCGAGCGCGGAGAGGGGCGGATGCGAAAGATGAGGAGGCGCCGCGCGGCCCTGGCAGTGGCCGCGATCGTACTGAGCTCGACGAGCCCGGTGATCGCCGGACACGTCCTGTTCGATCTGGTCGATCGTCAGCTTCTCGAGGCCTCGGATGCGGATGCCGTCATCGCACCGGGAAGGGCCGCCGACCTGTTGCTTGTCGCTGCGCTCCGGGAGCGACTGGCCGCCGGCGAGGTATCACTCACCGATCGGATCACGGTGCTGTCCGTTGCAGGCGACCGCGGACCCCACCTCGCCACGCACGAGCCGGTCGAGGTGGGTGAGCTTCTGCAACTGCTGCTCCTGACCGATTCCCGAACGGCAGCAAAGACGCTCGCCTGGGTCGCCGGCCCGAGCATCGGTCGCGCGCTCACCCGCATGCAGCAGATGAGTGCCCGGCTCGGCCTCAAACGAACGACGCTCGCCGACGACTGGCCGTTTGCCGCCGGGTTGACCACGGCTGGCGCGGCGGGACACCGGGGTGCAACGACCGCGCGCGAGCTCGGACGGCTGGCCTTGGTGGTCGCGAGCGACCCGGAAATCCGCCGCCGGCTCTCACTGGACGGAGTGCCTATCTCCAACGGCGGCCTGATCGTCCGTGCCACGTCTCCCCTGATCGCAATCCAGAGCGACACGGCGTCCTCCGCGGCGACCGGTCCGATTCCGGACGTACGCATAGCCCTCGCGGAACGGGACAGTCTCGCCCTCCTGGCAGTGACCACGGGGCCACGAGCGGACGAGGATCTCGTGACGACTCTGCAACGGGGGTTCCAGCGCTATCGTCGGGTGGAGCTGGTCCGTGAGGGACAGGCGGTCGGTCCCACGGTACGAGTTCGCGGCGGTATCATCCCGAGTTTCAATGCCGTCGCCGCCGAACCGTGGGCGATGACGACCCACGAGAGCTCACCGGTCTCGGTTGCGTTTCGCCTCCAGCTGCCGACGGAAATCGACGCGCCCGTCGAGGTGCACCAACCCTTGGGAGAACTCGTGGTCGAGCGAGACGGCCGCGTACTCGCCGTGGTCCCGCTCGTAGCGCCGCAAACGATCGCCCCGAGTGGGTGGCTCGACACCGCGCGCCGATCGAACGATCGCTGACCAACCTGGCGCCATCGTCGAAAGATGGCACCGGAAAACTCACGCCGTCTGGCTCACTCCGCCCGGCCCTTCTCAGGCGCCGGCTTGTCACCCTCGTCACGTGGCGTACGGCCTGCTTCACCACGCGGGGTGCGAACCAACGCCTCGAGATCATACAGGTACCAAGCGTCGTCGACGCGATCGTACCGCCACACACGACCCGTCTGCGTATCGAGCACGAAGGTTCCCTGCTCGGCTGCTCCGCCGAACGTGTAGCGCGAGTTCTCGTGCCCTTGCGCCTGCGCTGACGAAACTGCCAGGAGCAGCAACGCCACGACCAACCCGCCTCTCATGAGAACCTCGCCAGGCGCCTCGGGCTCGATCTGCTAACGGGCGCAAAAAATTGCGCCACCTGTAGCCCAAGCGTTGCGCCAGTGCAAGCACGCAGCGATGATCACACATTCGTCGCGTGCACCCTTGCATGCGCATTTGGAATGCTTACAGTCGACCCTCTCGTCGGACACCGACCACAACTGAAAGGAGTTTCCCATGGGCGCAAAGACCGTCCATCTACACGAGCGGGCTCGTGAAGGCATCCTCCACGGCGTCAACGTTCTCGCCGACACCGCGAAGGTCACGCTAGGCCCACGCGGGCGGAACGTGCTGCTCCAACGGAGCTTCGGAGCCCCCCTGATCACCAAGGACGGCGTGACCGTCGTCAAAGAGATCGAGCTCGAAGGCAAGTTCGAGAACATGGGAGCGATGTTGATCCGCGAGGTGGCCACCAAGACCTCGGACGTCGCCGGCGACGGCACCACGACGGCAACCGTGCTCGCGCAAGCGATCCTCCGCGAAGGGCTCCGTCTCCTCGCCGCCGGATACGATCCGATGGATCTGAAGCGCGGCATCGATCTGGCGGTCGAGCGTGCCGTCGATCACATCAAGAGCCAGAGCAAGCCGGTCAAAGATCGTGAGCGGATCGCCCAAGTCGGAACCATCTCGGCCAACGGCGACGCGACGATCGGCGGCCTACTCGCCGAAGCCATGGACAAGGTCGGCAAGGAAGGTGTCATCACGGTCGAGGAAGCCAAAGGCCTCGAGACTACGCTCGACGTGGTCGAGGGCATGCAGTTCGACCGCGGCTATCTCTCGCCCTACTTCGCCACCAACCCCGAGAAGATGCTGGTCGAAATCGACGATCCCTACCTGCTGTTCCACGAGAAGAAGATCTCCAGCATGCGGGATCTCGTTCCGGTGCTCGAGCGGATCGCACAGAGCGGACGCCCCGTCGTCATCGTCGCCGAGGAAGTCGAAGGGGAAGCGCTCGCCACGTTGGTCGTCAACAAGATCCGTGGCACGCTCCGGTGTGCCGCGGTCAAAGCACCGGGGTTCGGCGATCGCCGCAAGGCCATGCTCGAAGACATGGCGATTCTCACCGGCGGCAACGTGATCGCGGAAGAGCTCGGCCTCAAGCTCGAGAACCTCACCCTCGATGATCTCGGTCGCTGCAAGCGCATCGTCATCGACAAGGACAACACGACCATCGTGGGAGGCGCCGGCAAGAAGGATGCCATACAAGCCCGCGTCGCTCAGATTCGAGCCCAAATCGAGGAGACGACCTCGGACTACGACCGCGAGAAGCTCCAGGAGCGGCTCGCCAAGTTGGCGGGGGGTGTCGCGGTGCTGCGGGTCGGCGCGGCCACCGAAGTGGCCATGAAGGAGAAGAAAGCGCGCGTGGACGACGCCATGCACGCGACGAAAGCCGCGGTCGAAGAAGGCATCGTACCCGGCGGCGGCGTGGCGCTGATCCGCGCCCAGGCCTCTCTCGCTGGGCTGAAGGTCACCGGCGATCGCAGCATCGGCGTCGACATCATTCGGCGCGCCATGGAGGAGCCTCTTCGTCAGATCGTGAGCAATGCCGGCGGTGAGCCGGCGGTGGTTCTGAACCGCGTGCGCGAAGGTAAGGATGATTTCGGGTACAACGCCCTCACCGGCACATACGAGGCGTTGATCAAAGCGGGGGTCATCGACCCGGCGAAGGTCGTACGCTCAGCCCTGCAGAACGCGGCGAGCGTCGCGAGTTTACTGATCACTACGGAAGCCGCCATCGCCAACAAGCCCGAAAAGAGGGCTGGCGCGCCGGCTGCGGACGACGGCGGCGACTACGACGACGACTACTGAGACCCGAACCGACATGAAAGCATTGCTAAGTTGCGGGGACTTGGCTTGCGACCGTCGTCGTTTTGTGTCAAACGGAACCCCGGTTGGAGCTACGCCCATAGGCGTGCAATTCAAGGAGGTGAGACGATGCGGAACGGAAAAATGAGGGTTGCCGGAATCGCGGCAGCCATAATGCTGGTGTCGACCATCGGCATGGGCTGCGCGAAGGATTCATCCAAGGCCCTATCGGCAGCAGATCGCTCCGAAGCTGCGGCAGCGAAGGCCGAGTCGGCGGCAGCACGCGCCGAAGCGGCGGCTGGACGCGTCGAAGACGCGGCTCGTCGCGCCGAGGCTGCGGCCCAGAAGACCGAAGCGATCTTCATGAAGCACATGCGCAAGTAGTATCTCGACGACCTGAACGTGGAGTTCAGAAAGGGCGGCGTCCTTCGGGATGGCCGCCTTTTTTGTTGCCTAACGTTCTGGAAACGTGACGATCGTCTTGAGCGCCAATGTCGTGGCTGCGGTCTGGTAGGCCTCCCCCACGCGATCGAGCGGGAACTCGTGGGTGACGACCTGCGAACGCCTCACGACACCCCGAGCGATCAGATCCAGTGCTTCGCGGGTGTCGTTCGGACCACACGAGTAGCTCGGCACCAAGCGGATCTCGCGGAAATAAAGATCATAGGGGGCGATCGCGAGGCGATCGTCCGGGCGACTCGCCGTGAAAAGTACGACCGTCGCACCGCGCCCGGCGAGCCCGAGTCCCAGCTCCATCGCCTCGATGCTCCCTGGGCCGACGATCACGATATCCGCCATGTCGCCACCGGTGAGATCGGCAACGGCCGTGGGCGGATCCCGCTCGTCGACGTGCACCACGTCATGAGCGCCGAGCTGCCGCGCTCGCTCCAATCGAAACGGTACGCGATCGAGCCCGATCACTTGCTTGGCCCCGGCGTGACGGGCGAGTACGACGTGCAGCTGGCCCATGATGCCGAGACCGATCACGATCACGCGTTCACCACCGCGGATACCCGCGCGCCGCACGGATTTCACGGTACAGGCCAGCGGCTCCACCAGGGCGGCATCGGCGAACGACACTCCCTCCGGAAGGCGAAGGGTGTCGCCGCGAACCTGCCCTGCAGGGACCGCGAAGTACTCCGCCATGCCGCCTGGAACGAGCTTGCCGCTGCGCCAAGCAGCACACTGCACGTACTCGCCCCGCTCACAGAGCCTGCAGGCGAAGCAGGGCGCATGGTGATGGACGAAGACCCGGTCACCCGGTCGAAGGTCGTCCACCCCCGAGCCTACAGCGGCAATCTCTCCGGCCGGCTCGTGACCGAATACGAGCGGTGCTTTCCGCTGCATGTACCATCCCATGATGTCACCGGTGCAAATACCGCAGGCACGGGTGCGCACCAGAATCTCTCCCGGTCCGACAGCCGGAACGTCCATCTCGACGATCCCGACCTCGAGGTTCTCATCGAGACGAGCGACACGCATGGTGCGAGGAATCATGATGGTATGGAAGAAGGGGGGGGCGGAGCGGCAGCGATCACGCGCCTTGCGGCACGAGCGCGTACTTGATGCCTTGCCCCTGCTGAAGAAGCGCCAGCACCTGATGGAGCTCGGGGAAGGTGTAGGTGCCGGTGATGAGTGGACGGCCGTCGATCCGACCTTCACCCAACAAGCTTTGCGCCTTGCTGACGTCCCGCGGGGTGAAGTGAAACGGGCTCATCAGCGTGATCTGGTCGTAGTGCAGACGAGCCGTGTCAAACGACACGCGCGTGCCCGAGGGGCATCCGCCGAAAAGCACGACGGTCCCGCCACGCCGCGCATAGTGGATGGCCTGCTCCCACACGCTCGGCTGTCCGGTGCACTCGATGACGACGTCCGCGCCGCGACCCTGCGTCGCTTCAAGAATCTCGGTCTGCGCATGGTCTGGCTCGGATGCGAGAATCACCTTGGCACCCAGGTCGATCGCAGCTTGGGCTCGATACTGCCGTCGTCCGAGAACGATGACGTCGTGCACACCGGCGTTCTTCAAGACCAACAAGTGCAACAAGCTAATGGCTCCGGCACCGATGATCAGAACAGTGTCGTCGGGCCGCACGTTCAGACGATCAATGGCGTGAACGACGCACGACAATGGCTCGAGCAACGCCGCCTCGGCGTACCCGAGCGACGCCGCCTTTGGAAACATGTTGGTCTCGACCACAGCGGCCGGCAGCTTCACGTATTCCGCGTACGCACCGAGGACCATGTTGTCCATGATCGTAGTGCAGAGATTCTCCTGCTCGTGCTTGCAGTAGTAGCAGCCCTTACAGGGCGCGGTGGGAACGGCCATGACGGCGTCGCCTTCACGGAAGCCACGCACGCCTTTGCCAGCAAACGCCACGTCACCGGCGAATTCGTGTCCAAAGAGGGTCGGCATCGGCATCTTGGGGTGCCCCCGCAAGAACGCTTTCAGATCCGTTCCGCAGGTGAGGGCCGTCGAGACACGAACGACTACCTCGCCGGGCCCGGGAACCGGAGTTTCGACCTCTTGGTACGCGATCTTCCCGGGCTCGAGGAGAAGATGTGCCAACATGGACCCGCCACGCCCCCTTACCGCCGGTAGCCCGCAGGAGCGCGCCGGCTACGCAATTCGCTCTCGTCTACTGACGGGGTATCCCCTTGTCAAGGTGAAGGCCGCCCGCACGCGCTGACGACTCTCACGAATGCCGTGTCTCTTTCGAGCTGCCCAGAACGATCGTTTCGTCAGGCAGCGGCCGCCACGATCTTCAATCCGCGCTCCAGACGGTCCAAGCCCTTTTCGAGCAACGCCATCGAGGTCGCGTAGGAGATGCGGATACTCTGCGGAGCGCCGAAGTCCTCGCCCGCCACGACTGCCACGCCGGACTCGGCGAGCAGATAGCTCGCGAGATCGGAAGCCGACTCGACATCCCTGCCGCAGATCCGTCTCCCCAAGAATGCACCGATGCTGGGGAGCACGTAGAACGCGCCACGCGGCGCCACCACCGTCACGCCTGGAATGGCACGCAGCCGTTCGAGCACGAACGCCCTTCGCCGAGCGAACTCGACGAGCATTTCCTCCACGCATCCCTGCGGACCCGCCAGCGCTTCCACTGCCGCGGCTTGCGTGATCGAGCTCGGGTTGCTGGTGCTCTGCCCCTGTAGCGTCGCCATGGCGGCAATCACGTGCATGGGCCCGGCGGTGTAGCCGAGACGCCAGCCGGTCATCGCGTAGGTCTTTGAACACGAGCTGATGACCAGGGTGTGCGACCGTAGCTCCGGGCAGAGCGAGAGAATGTGACGCTGGACGAAGCCGTCATAGGTGAGCCGTTCGTACACGTCGTCGGAAATCACGAGCAAATCGCGTCGAAGACACACGTCCCCGAGGGCACGCAACTCGTCGGCGTCGTACGCGCTCCCGGTCGGATTCGACGGACTGTTGAGAATCACCGCGCGAGTGCGCGGCCCGATCGCCGCTTCGAGCGCCGTCGGCGACATGCGAAAGCCTTCCTGCTCGGTGGTCGGTACGATCACCGCTCGAGCGTCCGACAGCGCCAGCATGTCGACATAGCTCACCCAGTAGGGGGCCGGCACGATCACCTCGTCGCCGTCCTGGAAGAGCGCGAGGAACGCGTTCAGCAGCGAGTGCTTGCCGCCGCAGCTCGCAATGATCTCCTCGGGTGCGTAGGTCAATTCGTTGTCGCGCGCGAGCTTGGTGACGATGGCTTGTTTCAACTCGAGCGTCCCACTCACGGGCGTGTACTTGGTCTTCCCCGCCGCCAGCGCCTTCGCCGCCGCAGCCTTGATGTGCTCGGGCGTATCGAAGTCTGGCTCGCCCGTGCCGAAGTCGACGACGTCTTTGCCCTGGCGCCGCAGCTCCGCGAGAGCCGCCGTCACCGCGAGAGTCGCCGACGGCTTGACCTTGGCGAGCCGGCTGCTGAGTCGAACGGGTCGATCGCTCACGAGCGTACTTTGTCTTTGAGACGCTTCAGAACGACGTCCGGCACCAGCCCTTCGACGTCGCCACCGAGCGTCACCACTTCCTTCACCAGGCGCGAGCTGGTGTAAAAATGCGCCTCGCCCGCCATCATGAAGATGGTTTCGATGTTGGACTTGAGGTGCCGGTTCATCATCGTCATCTGAAACTCGTACTCGAAATCAGCCACGGCACGCAGTCCCCGGACGATGACCTTGGCGCGCATGCGCTCGACGTAGTCGACCAGGAGCCCGGTGAAGCGATCCGCGACCACCCGGCCACCGCAGCGACGAAAGACGGCCGCGATCATCGCGACGCGCTCGTCCGGCGTGAACATCGCGTTGTCTTTGTGGAGGTTGTACGCGACGGCCACGATCACGCGATCGAAGACCTGCAGGCTGCGCTCGATGATGTCGACGTGACCGTTGGTGATCGGATCGAACGAGCCGGCGTAAACTGCGAGCGTGGTGCCCGTTCCGGGTCGCTTACGCATCGCCATGGTCGTTCTCGCTCGTGGCGCCGGCTTGGTAGATCGCAATGTACGTGTCGCCATAGCGTCTCGCCAGCTGCTGCACGAGGCCACCGATTTCCGGTGCAGCCGACTCACCGCGTCCATGTTCGACCACGACCCACCCCCCATCGACGATCAGATCGGCGGCATCGAGCGCGCCGAGTGTGCGGGCGATCCAACCCTCGCCATAGGGTGGATCGAGGAACACTCCACCGAATCGGCGTCCGGCCGCCGCCAGTCGCTTGATGGCAGGTTCCGCGGGCATCGCGAGCACTTCACCCTCGAGACCCGCAGCCTGGAGATTGAAGTGGATGGCTTCGGTCGCCGCTCGACCGGGCTCTACGAAGACCGCCTGGGAGGCCCCTCGACTCAAGGCCTCGATGCCGAGCGTTCCGGCGCCGGCGAAAAGGTCGAGAACCGCCCGACCGGCGCAACCTTGACGGCTTTCTAGGATGGAGAACACGGCCTCTTTCACCCGATCGGCGGTCGGGCGCACCAGGCGTCCTTTGGGAGCGCGCAGCCGCCGCCCGCGCGCGATGCCACCCACGATGCGCATGATCCCAAGCTAGGGTCCGCCCCAAGCGCGGAAGCGCTACTTACATCCGGCCGCACGGCGCCGCAAGCTGGTCCGCCACGATGCGCACGCCCATGATTGGATTCGTGCAACGACCTCTCGCCCTTGACTCCGCCTGGTACCCCTTCTAGTGCAGCCCCTTTCAGGAGACCGATGGTGAAGGTCGCGCTGCTCCCTGCGAAACCCCTCCCGCTGGCCAAGACCCGGCTCGGCTCCGTGCTCGATGATCGCGAGCGCATGGCCATGGCCGGGGCCATGTTCGCCGACGTGCTGCACGCGCTGAGCGCGGCCTCCGGACTCGATGCCGTCGTCGTGGTCACCGCCGACCCTGGGCTGGCTGCACGAGCGCGACACGCCGGCGCCGCGATCGTCGACGAGGGCGTCCCGCGGGGTTTGAACGGCGCCGTTGGTCTCGGGACCGAGTTCGCGTTGCGCCTGGGAGCCACGTCGGTCCTGGTGGTGTTGTCGGACATCCCGCTCGTCTTGCCGACGGACATCGACGAGATCCTCGCACGAGCCCCGGACCGTGGAGCCTTGCTCGTTCCCTCCAAAGAAGGAACGGGCACGAACGCCATGTTGCGTCAGCCGCCGACGATTTTTTCGCCGTGCTTCGGAGGTCGCAGTCTGGAGCGTCATGTCGCCGCCGCCGAGCGCTGCCACCTGGCCTGCGAGATCGTTCGCAGCGCCCGCATCGGATTCGACCTCGATACCCCCGAGGACCTCCGGGCATTCGCCGCCCACGAGAGCCCGACGGAGACGTATCGCGAAGTGCTCCGTCTCGGCGCGACCACGCTCCGCCCGAGCGTCTAGCCCACTAGCGGAGGCTCAGAACGGCAAGGCGCGGACTGTCGATGGCACGCCGGGCGCATCGCCAACGACGAGCGTCGTCCCAGGATCGAGATGCTCCCGCCGGACGTAGGCGAGCGCCACCACGCAGCCAAGGCGCCACGACCACGCTGCGCTCGTCACCCAGCCGACGTCCTGCTCTCCGGCGCGCAGCCGTACGCCAGCCAGCGGCACGACGTCACCTGCGACCTCCAGACCCACGAGCTTGCGATTCACGTGCCCCCGCGCCGTCACGCGCTCCATGACCTCCTGCCCGAGGTAGCACCCTTTGCGGAAGCTGATCGCCGCCTCGTAGGGAGCTTCGAGGGCCAAGGTGTCGGCGGT
>Ga0315287_10008371_pt1 | contig 10436 bp, 10 predicted proteins | sample YL17G11_0_MG_FD_205037 | JGI IMG/M metagenome (GOLD analysis project Ga0315287, IMG submission 205037) | Sediment microbial communities from Yellowstone Lake, YNP, Wyoming, USA - YL17G11_0 | ecosystem: Environmental > Aquatic > Freshwater > Lake > Sediment | place: USA: Wyoming | collected...
TGCCGCAGCAGTCGCTCGCGCTCGGAGCCCTTGCGCGGCAGGAACCCGAGGAAGAGGAAGCGGTCGGCGGGGAGCCCCGAGGCCGAGAGGGCCGTCGCGACGGCGGACGGACCGGGAATGGGGACGACCCGGATGCCGGCCGCGCGCACCGCGCGCACCAGTGCCGCGCCCGGGTCGCTGATCCCCGGGGTCCCCGCATCGGAAACCAGGGCCATGTCCCGGCCCTCGGCCAGGATTCCGAGCAGCTTGTCCAGCCTGCCGGGATCGGAGTGGGCGTGAAAGCTGAGCAGCAGAGGGCTGGCCCCGAGGTAGGTCAGCAACTGACGACTCCGCCGGGTGTCCTCCGCCGCAACCACCGGCACTCCGCGGAGGATCTCACCCGCGCGCAGGCTCAGGTCACCGAGGTGGCCAAGCGGGGTGGCGACGACGAAGAGGGTACCGGAATCCGTCATTAGTCCCTGATCACGAGTCGCCGGAAAGCTAAACCGAAACCCCCGCGGGCCGGTGACACCGGGGCTCCGCGGGGGCGCAGACCTGCCTGGCAGGGGGCTGGCGATCAGCCCAGATGCTGCTTGATCTTGGCGTCGAGCGTGTTCTTCGGCACCGCGCCGACCACCGTGTCCACGTGCTTGCCGCCCTTGAAGAACAGCAGGCTGGGGATCGAGCGTACATTGAAGCGCATCGCCGTCCGGGTGTTGGCGTCCACGTCGAGCTTCGTGATCGTGACCTTGCCCTCGTATTCCTGGGCCAGTTGCTCGAGGGTCGGTGCGATCATCCGGCAGGGGCCGCACCACTCCGCCCAGAAGTCCACCAGCACCAGGCCCGGGGCCTTCTCGACCGAGCTCACGAACGAGTCATCCGTGACCGCAACTGTGTATTTGCTGTCTGCCATGGCGTTCTCCGTTAGAATTCCTGCCAGCGCCGCCACGTGGTGGCGACCAAGTTGACTCCGTAACCTGTGAGGCGCACGTGCTGCCTGGCGCCACCATCGCCCACATCGGCGTCGCCGTCCCTGACATCGAGGCGGCGCTGGCCTTCTATCGCGACGTGCTCGGCCTCATTCCCCAGCCACCGCAACGGTCCGATGGCGCCCTGATCGTCTCGCTGGGCTTGGGCCCCTCGGAGGTCGAGTTGCTTCAGCCGCTCGACCCGGACAGCCCGATCGCCAAGTTCCTGGCCAGCCGGGGTCCTGGGATCCACCACGTCTGCTACCGTGTCCCTGACCTCGACAGCGCTCTCGCCGCCTGCCGGGCGATGGGGTACCGCCTCGTCGACGAAGTGCCGAGGACCGGAGCGGGAGGCCATCGGATCGCCTTCCTGCACCCCAAGGCCACCGCCGGCATCCTCATCGAGCTCACGGCATGAAACGCCGGGCCAGGGGCGGAAGTTCCCGATCAGGGCGGCGGTGGGCTCCGCTCCTCCGCGGGACACGGGGTCCCAGGCGCGCCGACCAGACCCAGTTCGATGGCGTTGATTATCCAGACGCCGCCATCGGTGCGGACCACCGTGAAGGGCACCCGTTTCCGGCAACCGCTGCGGCTCACCTCGACCGCGAGCACGCTGCGGCCGCCGCCGTGTTCCACCTCACCCTGGACCTTGGCGGTGGTGCCATGCAGATAGGCCCACATGATCGCCACCCGCTTCTGGTAGTCGGCCGGCTGGCGCGTTTCGGCCGCCGACCCCTTGGCCGTCCCCCAGAGTTCCGCCATGCGGGTGAGGTTGCTGTCCGTCACCGCCTGCATAAACTGCTGCACGGCCTTGACGGGGCCAGGATCGGCTCCGACCTGGGGCGCCGGCGTGCCGCCGCAGGCAACCAGCGAAATGGTCAGTAATGTGAGAACGATGCGCACCATGCTTCTCCCTCCGGGCGGAGAATGCGAACCTAACGACCGGTCATGGCCCGAGCAATGAGCCCGATCCGTTTGTACATCAACATCGATCACGTGGCGACGCTGCGCCAGGCGCGTCGAACCGACGAGCCCGACCCGGTGGCCGCGGCGCGTCTCTGCGAAGAGGCTGGCGCCGATGGGATCACCGCGCATCTGCGCGAAGACCGGCGCCATGTCCAGGACGACGACGTCGTCCGCCTGGCGGCGGCGGTGCGTTCGGTACTCAACCTCGAGTTGGCAACGGCCTCCGACATCGTGGATCTCGCCTGCCGGCTCCGGCCCCGCCAGGCGACGATCGTCCCCGAGCGCCGCGAGGAAGTCACGACGGAGGGTGGGCTCGACCTGTCGCGGGGCGACCCCAGGCTGCCGGCCACGATCCGTCGCCTGGCCGACAGCGGTGTCCGGGTCAGCCTCTTCATCGACCCCACACCGGCCGCGGTCCGGGCCGCAGCGGACCTGGGCGTTCCGGCCGTCGAACTGCATACCGGCAGGTGGGCGCATTCGTGGCGAGCAGGTGGGATCGCGCTCGACGAGATTGTGTCGGCCACACGGCTGGCCCGCAGCCTGGGCCTCGCCGTGCACGCCGGCCACGGCCTCACCTATCGTAACGTGCAGCCGGTCGCCGCGATCGCCGAGATCGAGGAGCTCAACATCGGCCACAGCGTGATCAGTCGGGCGATTCTCACCGGGATGACCGAGGCCGTCGCCGAGATGGTCCGGCTGGTGCGGGAGGCCCGAACCTTGCCGCGAACCGGGACATAAGGCCCAGTAGATGACGGCACCCAGCGGACGCTCCGATTTCTTCGCCCGGGAGGCGGGCGACTATCTCCGGGAGCTCGACCCCCTCCTCGGCGGCACCACCCAGCCGCCGGGCGAGGCGTTCGAGCGCCTCGCCCGGGCGTTGCGCGGTGCCGCCATGCTGGCCGGCCCTGCCAGCTTCACCCAGGCAGCGAGCCAGTTGGAACAGATCGCCAAGCTGCTCCGGGGGGGGACCCTCCGCTGGGACGACGCCGGCCCCAGGCTGCGGCCAGCCGTGGCGGAGTTCCACCGACTCGTGGGATTCGCCCGGACCTGGGATGACGCCCGCGACGGCGAAGCCACCGGGTTGGCCGAGGCGCTCGGCCGGGTGGCCGAATCTGCGACGGCCCCCGCGATGCCGGCTATCCCGACGGCGCCCGCCGGGAGTGCAGGGATCCGCGGCTACGTCGCCCGGGAGGCCGCCACGGTCGCGGGGGCCCTCGACCAGGCCGCCCAGGCGCTCGAGACCGATCCGACGGCTTCGGTCAGCCGCCTGGCTGCGGTCACCCGGGTGATGCAGTCGCTGCGCGGCATCGCGGGCCTGGCCGACCTGGCCCCGCTGACCGACCTCCTCGATGCGGTCGATGCCGCCCTCGGCGAGTTGTCGCGCGCGCCCGTCATACCGGAAGCAGCCGCTGCGCTCTTCGCCGCGGCCGCGGCCGCGGTGGCCCGGCTGGCGCGCGACGTGGCGGAGTCCGGCCACCCGGGGCCGGAGCTCCCCGAAGTGGACGCCTTCACCAGACTGCTGTTCGAGGTCTTCGGCGGGCGCGAAGGGGTCGTTCCCATCGAGACCCTGCTGGCCACGGACGGGCCGGCGATCCAGCCCTATGGTGGCGAGCCGGGCGGCCCCCGCGCCGCGGAACCACTCGACCTGGCCTCGCTGGGCGAGCGCCTCCGCCAGAGCGCCGCGCAGTTCCGTCTGGCACCCTCCGCCGCAGCGGTGCGGCTCCAGGCGTTCGTCCTGCTCATCATTCTGCGCGAGGCGCCGGGCGGCCTCGGCCGCCGGCCCGCCGGTCCGCTGATCGCCAGCCTGGTCGCGGCCCTCGACACCGGTGCGGCGGCCGCGGACCCCGGACGCTTCGCCACGGTCCTCGATCAGGCCGGGCTTCGCCTCACTCAGGGCGCCCGCGATGACATTCACCGGCTCGATCACGATCTGCTCCTGCTCGCCGAAGAGGTCCAGCCCGACGCCGGGCCGGCCGGAGCGACCGACATCGTGCCCATCGAGTCGCTCCTGGTCGACGAAGAGCTGATCATCGGGATTGAGGAACTGCTGGTCGACGAGGAGACGGTCGTCCCGATCGAGAGCCTGCTGGCCGACGAGCCGGTGCCGATCGAATGGCTGGCGCCGGATCAGCCAGCAGCCACCGTCCCCGCCGACCGCAGCATCCTGGAGCGAAGCCTGAGCAGCTACAGCCGGCTCCGACGCGCCCACGCGCCGGTGATCCCCTTCGACGCCCTGGTGCCCCCGGTGGCGGCGCCGGCGCCGCTCGAACCGGCGGTCGCGGTCGTCTTCGGGCCGCCGACGGTGAGCGCGCCCCCGCCGATGCATCATGACCTCGCGGATGCGCTTGGCGTCGTGCCGATCGAAGACCTGCTCTATACGGGGAAGGGCGCCCTCGATCGTGCCGATGCCGTTCGGCGGGAGCTGGAGATGGCGCTCCGCATGGCCTCGACTGAACTCGACCGACTCGACCCCCTGGTGCGCGAGTTGTTGGACCTCGTCCCGCTCTCTCTTGTCGACGACGCCTGACGGAGCCCCCGCCGTCGCCGGCCGCCGCGGTCGCGGAGCGCTCCTGTCGCTCCTCCTCGGCCTCGGGGTCTCCCTCGCCCTGCTCTGGTGGGCCGTCCGCGGGCTCCGGCCGGAGGATGTTATTCAGCACGTCCGGAACGCGCGCCCGCTACCCCTCGCCCTGAGCGTGCTCTTCGCCACGGCCGTATTCCCGATCCGCGCCCTCCGCTGGCGCCTGCTGCTCCGCGAAGCGGATGACGCGCCCCTCCGCCTGCCCGCCGCCTGGCACGGGGTCGCCATCGGCTTCATGGCCAACAATCTCCTCCCCTTCCGCGCGGGAGAGGTCCTCCGGGCCTACGCGGCGTCCCGTCTCGCGCCGGTGCGCATGAGCAGCGCCTTCGCCTCGGTGGCCGTGGAACGAGTCTTCGACGGCCTGACGGTGGTGGCCACCCTCGGCATCGCTCTGCTGACGGCGGGGCTGCCGGACGGCGTCCGGGTCGCCGGCCTGCCGGTGCCCGAACTGGCGCAGCGGGTCGGCCTGATCGCCGGGGCCGCCTTCCTGGTGGCGGCGATCCTGATCGCCCGCCCACTCGCGACGGCCCGACTGATCGAGCGCCTGGTCCCGTTTCGCGGCCTCTCACGCCGGCTGGTGGGGCTCTTCGAAGGCGTCCGACTGGGACTGGTGGCGCTCCGCTCGCCCCGTCGCCTCTTTGCCGTGATCGTCTGGTCGCTGGTGCTCTGGGGCGTCAACGCGATGAGCTTCGCCGCGCTCTTCCCCGCCTTCGACTTGAAAGTGGACTTCGCCGGTGCGCTGCTGGTGCAGAGCGCGATCGTGTTTGGCGTGGCGGTCCCCTCCAGCCCGGGCTATGTCGGCGTGCTCGAGGCCGCCGCCATCGTCGCGCTCACCCTCTACGGGATTCCCCACGACCGGGCCTTCGCGTACGCAATCACCTATCACGCCGCGACCTTCCTTCCCATCACTCTGCTGGGCCTTTACTCCCTCGTCCGCATGCCGGCCGGTTGGCGGACCATGGGGAATACCCAGGCATGACCGACACCATCACCGTCCTGGCGCACGCCAAGCTCAACCTGCTCCTCCGGGTCCTGGCCCGGGAGGACGACGGCTATCACGGCATCGAGACGCTCTTCTGCCGTCTGGCCCTCGCCGATGAGCTCGTGGCTGAACGACGCGACGGCACCGGGGTCAGCATCGAGGTCAAAGGAGCCGATGTCGGTCCCGCCGAGGACAACCTGGCGGCGCGCGCGGCGCGCCTGGTCCTCGCAGCCGTGCGTACCCCGTTCGCCGTGCACCTCCGGCTCGCCAAGCGGATCCCGGTCGGGGCCGGACTGGGGGGCGGATCCAGTGATGCGGCGGCGGCCCTGCACGCCGTCAACGCCCTGGGCGATAACGTGGTGCCGCGCCATGAGCTCTTTCAGTTCGCCGGCCGGCTCGGCGCGGACGTGGCGTTTTGCTTTTCCGGCGCCCCGCTCGCCCTCGGGTGGGGACACGGGGAGCGACTCCTGGCCCTGCCGCCGCTGCCGACAGCACCGCTGCTGCTGCTCACGCCGCCCGTGCCGGTCCGCACGGCGGACGCCTATGGCTGGGTGGCCCAGGCCCGTCAGGGGCTCGGCCGCCGGGGCGCGGTGGCGCTGGATCTGGCCAGTCTCTCGAATTGGGGCAGCATTGGCCGCATGGCGGGGAACGACTTCGAGTCGCCCGTCTTCCACCGGCATCCGGAGGTGCGCCGGGGCTTCGAGGCGATGGTGGGGACCGGCCCGCTGGTCTGCCGGATGACCGGTTCCGGTTCGACAGTTTTCGCGGTCTACCGGTCGGCGGCCGACCGGGACGAGGCGGCGATCCAGCTGGGAAAGAAGTACGGTAAGGTGATTGCGACGGAAACTGGCTAACTTTCGACCCGTCTGCCCCTTCGTCCAACGGCAGGACACCAGACTTTGGATCTGAGAATGGTGGTTCGAGTCCACCAGGGGCAATCCTCCCCCGTTCCGCTAAGCCCAATTCCTCGTTAGCTTTGCCGCGCTCCTCCGGCTCGGCTGAACCGCGACGGCTTGGTTGACCGGCAGGCTCTCAACCCGTTATGATTAGGGGCTGTGGAAATGAAGGCAACCGCCGTCCCGCGCTCGCCATTCCTGATCATGAGCGGCTCGGCCAATCGGGCGCTCGCTGAGGAAGTGGCGCAGGGCTTGGACTCGCAGCTGTGCCAGGTCACGCTCCGGCGGTTCGCAGACGGCGAAATCTTCGTCAAGATTGACGAGAACGTCCGCGGTCGCGACGTCTTCATCCTCCAGCCGACCAACCCGCCGGCCGAAAACCTTCTGGAGCTGTTGCTCCTGATGGATGCGGCCAAGCGGGCGAGCGCGGCGCGAATCACGGCCGTGATTCCCTACTTTGGGTACGCGCGCCAGGACCGCAAGGACCAGCCGCGGGTGGCGATCAGCGCGAAGCTCATGGCGAACCTGGTCTCGGGGGCGGGCGCCGACCGGGTGCTGGCGATCGATTTTCACCAGCATCAGTTGCAGGGGTTCTTCGACCTGCCGGTCGACCATCTGTATGCGGCGCCGGTCTTCGTCTCGCACTATCGCCAGATGGAGTTCAAGGACCTGGTGGTGGTCGCCTCCGACGTGGGGGGCGCCAAGATGGCGAGGGGCTACGCCAAGCGGCTCAACGCCTCGTTGGCGATCATCGACAAGCGGCGCACGGCCGCCAATGTCGCCGAAGCGGTGAACGTGGTCGGCGAGGTCGAGGGGAGGGACTGCCTCATCCCCGACGACATGATCGACACCGGCGGGACGATGACCGAAGCGGTTCATGCGCTGAAGCGGCTGGGCGCCGGCAAGATCTACGTCTGCGCCACGCACGCGCTCCTGTCCGGGCCGGCGGTGGAACGACTCTCCAATGCCCCGATCGAGGAGCTGGCGGTCACCAACACGATCGCCATTCCGCCGGAACGGAAGTTCGACAAGTTGACGGTGCTCTCGATCGCCCCGCTTCTCGCCAAGGCGATCGGCTATACCCACAGCGATCTCTCGGTGAGTTCGCTGTTCGACTGACTACGAAGGCAGGACGCATGGCACAGGTAGCGAAGCTGACGGCAGCACTGCGGTCCACCCAGGGCAAGGGTGCGGCCCGTTCGATGCGGCGTGCGGGCCTCGTCCCCGCAGTCATCTATGGCCACAACCGCGAGGCGGAATCACTGCAGGTGGACGCGGTCCAGCTCAGCCGCCTCCTCCAGGCGATCGGCTTGACCGCCGCGATGGTGGACGTGACGATCGGTGAGCGCGCCCCGGTGAAGGCGCTGATCCGGGAGATCCAGCGCAATCCGGTTCGGCCCTCCGACCTCCTCCACCTCGATCTCTACGAAGTGCGGGCCGACGAGAAGATCACCGTCGAAGTACCGGTCCAGCTGACCGGCGTGCCCGATGGCGTGCGCAACAGCGGCGGCGTGCTCGATCACCTGATCCACAAGCTGACGATCAAGGTGTTCCCGGCCGATCTCCCCGATCGCATCGAGGTCGACGTGACCTCCCTCGGCATCGGTCAGCAGGTCTACGTGCGGAATCTGGTCGTGCCCAACGCCGAGATCCTCAACGAGCCGTCACAGGCGGTCTGCACGGTCGTGCCGCCGCGTGCCGAGGTGGTGGCCCCGACCCCCGGCGTGGAGGTCGTCAGCTCCGAGCCCGAGCTGATCCGCAAGCCGAAGGCCGAAGAGGAAGTCGCCGAGGAGTAGGCCCTGCGCACGGTCCTGGGTCTGGGCAATCCGGGCTCCGAATACGCCGAGACCCGTCACAACGCCGGCTTTTGGCTGGCGGATCATCTCGCGGCGCGTTGGGCGCTCGGTGCCTGGCGGCGGGAGCGGACCGGCTGGATCGTGGCGGGCACGGTGGCCGGGCAGGCGGTCCGGGTGGTGAAGCCCCAGACCTTCATGAACCGAAGCGGGGCGGTGATCGCCCCGCTTCGCGCATCCAGTGACTTCGACCCCGCCGCCGATCTGCTGGTGCTGGTCGATGACGTGGCGCTGGCGGCGGGCCGGTTCCGGCTCCGCGGGGCCGGGTCGGCCGGCGGCCACAACGGGCTCAAGAGCATCGAGGCCGCGCTGGAAAGGACTGATTATGCCCGGCTCCGGATCGGGGTCGGCCCCCGGCCGCTGGCGCTGGACGACCTCGCCGATTTCGTGCTGGACGCCTGTACCCCCGACGAGCGCACCGCTATCGACGCCCAGATGGACGCCATGGCCGAAGCCGTGGAGTGCTGGCTCGCCGAAGGCATCGAGCCGGCGATGAGCCGGTACAACCGGTGACCGGGGCCGATCCCCGGCTGACGTCAGCCCCGCGCCCGATTATCTTCTTCCGGCACCAACACCCCACCCCGCAATCCGGAGACATCCGCTCATGACCTGGCTGGCCACGGTCTGCCGTCGAGCCCTTCGTCCGCTCCTGGCACTGCTGCTCTTCACCCCCGCGCTGCTTCTGGCCCAGGCCGTCGCACCGCGGTCCGCCGAAGGCGGCGAAGCCAACCTCGTTGTTCCCGACCTGAGCCAGGTTCAGTTCCTCGGCATCTCGGGCCGGGCGCTCCTGATGTCCGGCCTCGTCGTCTGCGCGCTGGGGCTCCTCTTCGGTCTGGTCATCTACTCGCGGCTCCGCCGGATGGCGGTCCACCCGACCATGCTGGAGGTCTCGGAACTCATCTACGAGACCTGCAAGACCTATCTGGTCACCCAGGGCAAGTTCATCCTGATCCTCGAGATCTTCATCGGCTCGGTGATCGCGCTGTACTTCGGGGTGCTCCGCCATTTCGAGCCGTTCCGGGTGGCCATCATCCTGTTCTTCAGCCTGGTCGGCATCGCCGGCAGCTATGGAGTGGCCTGGTTCGGCATCCGGATCAACACCTTCGCCAACTCGCGGACCGCCTACGCCAGCCTCCGCGGCAAGCCCTACCCGCTCCACGCCATCCCGCTCTCGTCGGGCATGAGCATCGGCATGGCGCTGATCAGCGTCGAGCTGCTGATCATGCTCTGCATCCTGCTCTTCATCCCCGGCGAGTACGCCGGCGCCTGCTTCATCGGCTTCGCCATCGGCGAGTCGCTGGGTGCGGCGGCCCTCCGGATCGCCGGTGGGATCTTCACCAAGATCGCCGACATCGGCGCCGACCTGATGAAGATCGTGTTCAACATCAAGGAGGACGACGCCCGGAACCCCGGCGTCATCGCCGACTGCGTCGGCGACAACGCCGGCGACTCGGTGGGCCCGAGCGCCGACGGCTTCGAGACCTACGGCGTCACCGGGGTCGCGCTGATTTCCTTCATCCTCCTGGCCGTGCCCGGCATCGAGACCCAGGTCCAGCTGCTCGTCTGGATCTTCATGATGCGGGTGCTCATGGTGGTCGCCAGCGGCGTCTCGTACCTGATTAACAGCGCCGTCAGCAAGGCCCGCTATGCCGACGCCGCCAAGATGAACTTCGAGACGCCGCTCACCACTCTGGTCTGGCTCACCTCCTTCATCTCCATCGTCGGGACCTACCTCACGTCCTATCTGCTCATCCCGGACCTGGGCGACGGCACACTCTGGTGGAAGCTCTCCACGGTGATCACCTGCGGTACCCTCGCCGGCGCCATCATCCCGGAGCTGGTCAAGGTCTTCACGTCGACGGAGTCGAGGCACGTCCGCGAGGTGGTCACCTCGTCCCGTGAGGGCGGGGCCTCTCTGAACATCCTCTCCGGTTTCGTGGCGGGCAACTTCAGCGCCTACTATCTGGGCCTCACCATCGTGGCCCTGATGAGCATTGCCTACGGCGTGAGCACGCTCGGACTCGGTGCCCTGATGGGGGCGCCGGCCGTCTTCGCTTTCGGCCTCGTGGCCTTCGGTTTCCTGGGCATGGGCCCGGTCACCATCGCCGTCGACTCCTACGGCCCGGTCACCGACAATGCCCAGTCGGTCTATGAGCTCTCCCTGATCGAGGAGGTCCCCGGCCTCGCCCAGCAGATCAAGCAGCAGGACGGCTA
>Ga0315287_10008372_pt1 | contig 10436 bp, 8 predicted proteins | sample YL17G11_0_MG_FD_205037 | JGI IMG/M metagenome (GOLD analysis project Ga0315287, IMG submission 205037) | Sediment microbial communities from Yellowstone Lake, YNP, Wyoming, USA - YL17G11_0 | ecosystem: Environmental > Aquatic > Freshwater > Lake > Sediment | place: USA: Wyoming | collected...
CGGCAGCGACGCCGCCTTCGGCCTGGCCCTCGCCCACGTGATGGTCGAGGAGGGCATCTTCGACGCCCGCTTCGTCAGCGAGCAGTCGGACCTGCCCTTCCTGGTCCGCCTCGACACGCGCCGCTTCCTGCGCGGCAGCGATTTCGCAGAAGGCGGCGCGGATGAGGAGACCTTCTACGTCTTCGACCGGGCGCAGGACCGCATCGCCCCAGCCCCGCGCACGACGCTTGCTCTCGGCGCGCTCGCTCCCGCCCTCGACGGCACGTACCGTGTCGCCACCCGGGACGGCGAGGTGACCGTGACGCCGGTCTTCGCCCTGCTGCGCGAGCAGCTCGCGGCCTACACGCCCGAGGCGGCGGCGAAGATCACCGGCTCGTCCCCCGAGCAGATCCGCCGCCTCGCCCGGACGATGGCGAAGGCGAAGGCGGTCGCGGCCATCACCCAGACCAACTTCTCGAAGTTCTACCACGGGCTCGAGATGGAGCGGGCCCAGATCCTCGCCTTCACCCTCGCCGGCCAGATCGGCAAGAAGGGCGCGGGCATCGCGGCCTTCCCCTATCTGTCGATCGCCGGCCCCGATGCGCTCGCAGTCGCGACGGGCAAGCTGCCGCCGAAGCTCGCGCTAGCGGCCCTGGCCCTGAAGGCAGCTCCCGAGATGCTGCGAATGAAGTGGGAGGGCTGGACCGACGAACTCATGCTCTCGGCCCTCGGCCGGCTCGAGTACAAGTCGGGCCGCTACCTCGCGACGCCGCTCTTCCTCTACATGTACGGCGGCCTCGAGGAACTCTACGGCAGCGCGCGGCGCTGGGACCCGAGTCTACCGCGCGACTTCAAGGACTACTTCGACGAGGCCGTCGCGAAGGGCTGGCAGATCGTCCCGAAGACGCGGCCGCGCATCCTCTTCGAGGTGGGCGGCAACCTGCTGCGCCGCGTGCGCGGCTACGACCGCATCATCGACTACATGTTGCCGAAGCTCGATCTGCTGGTCACCGTCGACTGGCGCATGAGCAACACCGCGCGTCACAGCGACTGGGTGCTGCCGGCCGCCGGCTGGTACGAGAAGGACGACATCACCTGGGGCTCTCCCATCAGCCCCTTCGCGCACGTCACGACGCGCGCGGTCGAACCTCTCGGCGAGTCGAAGACCGACTGGGAGTTCCACTGCCTCTTCCTCAAGACCCTGCAGCAGCGAGCCAGCGAGCGAGGCCTCACCGAGTACCTCGACCGCGAGGGCAAGCCCCGGCGCCTCGACCGGGTCTACGACGAGTTCACCTTCGGCCGCCGCTACACCGAGGCGAACACGCGCGAGTTTCTCGAGGAGATGCTCTCGCTCACTACCAACCTGGGCGGCGCCACCTGGAAGGAGCTCGAGAGCAAGGGCTACGCCCGCTACACGGGCGTCGGCATGCATCCCTCCCAGATCGGCCATGGCACCGACTTCGAGCCCGGCGAGACCATCACGGCCAACACCTGGCAGGTGCAGAAGAAGCAGCCCTGGCCGACGCTGACGCGCCGGCTGCAGTTCTACATCGACCACGACTACTTCCTCGAGCTCGGCGAGGCGCTGCCCGTCCACAAGGACAACCCGCCCATCGGCGGCGACTATCCGCTGCAGATGACGGGCGGCCACACGCGCTGGTCGATCCACGCCTCCTGGCGCGATCAGAAGCACATGCTCGACCTGCAGCGCGGCGAGCCGCTGATCCACATCGGTACAGCGGACGCGCGGGCGCGCGGCATCCGCGACGGCGATCGCGTGCGCGTGTCGAACGACATCGGCGCCTTCGAGGTCCAGGCCAACGTGGTTCCGTCGCTGCGCCCCGGGCAGGTCGTCGTCTACCACGCCTGGGAGCCCTATCAGTTCAGGGACGGCCGCTCCCATCAGAGCCTGATCCCGAGCCCGATGAATCCCATCCATCTGGCGGGCGGCTACTTCCAGCTCCAGCCCACGCTGTTGATGGGCTCGCCCGGCTGCTCGGACCGCGGCACCCGGGTCGAGATCGCGCGGATCTGATGCGGGCCGCGGCGCGGCTCAGGCGAAGCCGAGCCGGCGGTCGGCTTCGTCGCGGTCGAAGTCCTCGAAGCGGATGATCGCCCTGTCGGTGAAGGCCTTGCGGACCCTCGCGTCAGTAGGCCGAGCTTCTCGAGATTCGGCACCACCCGCTGGCGCAGCCGCCGCGCATCCACCGCCTCGAGCTGACCGAAGCGCTTGCGCCAGCCGTGGTTCGTCTGATCGCGGACCCCATCACTCCCGGCCGCACCTCCTCGAACGGATACTCGCGCGCCAGTTGAAGACTGGGGCCATCGTCGGGCCAGCGGTCGCCACCCACCGACATTCCGGGCCAGCCGCCGGCGCCGCGCTCGAGATCGCGTGGTGGTCCCGGAGGTCGGGGGTTCAAGTCTCGCTCACCCCATCTGCTTCCGTCCCTTCTTCCTTTCCCATTTCTCTCCTAGCGTCGCGGTCTCGATCCCGGAGGAGCGACACATGAAGACGAGACCGGAACTCTATCTCGCGCTGGGCATTGCGGTGGCAACCGTCGCGCTGGGTGCCGCGCCTGCGCGCGCCGAGGATGAGCTGCCGCCCGAGCGTCCTACGACACCGTACAGCGCGACCATGCGCAACACCTTCAGCATCACCAAGCCCGGCGGCGGGTCGTCCGGCGGCGACACGGTCGAGATCCGCGTCTCGGGCGCGCGACTTCTCGAGGATTCACGAATCATGGAAGAGAAGTCCGTGATCGTGGACATGGAGAAACACGAGGCGATCGAGTTCGATCCGAAGGCGACCGACAAGGTCGCGGCGCGCTTCCCGCTGAACGACGCGCCGATCCCGTACGTCCAGGGTCGCGCCGGGCTCGCGGCATTCGACACTTCGTGGCCGGCGCCGAAGATCGCCGGCAAGGACAAGGTGGCGAAACAGAAGTGCACCATCCTCCACTACGGGAAACCGGAAGAGGACGGCATTGCGGCGTGCGTCTCGAAGGAAGGCGTCGTCCTGCGCGCGAAGCTCAAGTTCCCCAACTACGAACGCGAGTTCGAGGCACTCGACTTCGACGCGGGCAAGCAGGACGAGAAATATTTCCGCCCGCCGGACGACTTCAAGGTCGTCGAAGGTGCGGGGCCGGAGGACGCGGAACAGACGGAGTGACGCGCTTCAGCTCCTGATTCTCCGCCATACGACCTCGCAGCTACCTGAAACGACCTCCCAAGCCCCTTGACTCGTGTTGGCGCGCGGCCGTCCGGCCGTGGTGCGGAAATCATGAGTTGAGCGCGGCCGTCCGGCCGTGGTGCGGAACTCATGAGTTGGCCCGATTCGCGCGTCGCGCGGATCGGGGATGGCGCGTGGCGGTTCCCAGTAGCCGACCAGGATCAGGCCGATGCCGAGCAGCGCGGGCGGCCAGATCCAGCCTAACGCGTGGCCCTCGCGCCCGGGGAGTCGCAGCTCGAGCCAGCGCGACGCGCCGGCGAGCACGCCGAGGATCGCGATCGGCAAGTGCGTCAGCTGGATCAGGAACTCGTACTTGATCCCGACGCCCGCGTGGGAGTGGAGCACCAGCAGCGCGCCACCGAGCAGTGACACGCCCGGGAAGACCAGCCCGGCGCGCGCGGGCGAGAGTCGCTCGGTGCGCACCGCCCACTCGAAGAACGCGAATGCGCACACCAGCAGCCCGGCGATGCGATGCTGGATGATCTCCGGATCGACGAAGCTCTCGACGAAGCCCATGCGGCCGAAGGGCCACGCCTGCCGATCAGCGTGCACGCCGACGAAGACGCCGAGCACGAGCATCAGCAGCGGCCAGTTGCGCGCCCAGCGCGCGACGCCCGCGCGCTCCGCGATCGCGAGTAGCGCCATCGCCACCAGCAGCACGCCCGCGAAACGGTGGTTGAAGACCGAGACGCCCACGACGTCGATGTCGAAGCCGCTGCGCCCGAGCTGGGCGAGGTCGCGCCAGCCTTGTGTGAAGACGTGACCGACCTCGCCAGCCGTTGCGACCTCCCCACCGATGTCGACGCCTGGCGGCGTCGAGGCGAGCGTCGCGGCTACCAGCAGCGCCGCGATGCCGAGGCCCACCTCGATCTCGGCAAAGCGCCAGAGCGCGAGCGTCGGCGGCTCGTCGCCGCGCGCGACGCGCGACACCGCGCGGTGGTTCACCGCCGCGAGCCCCAGCAAACCCGCGAGCAGCGTGAGCTTGCCGGCCAGCAGCGCGCCGTACGAGGTCCCGACCAGCGCCTCGACCGATCCCAGGTACGGAATCGCGAGCACCGTACCCAGCGTGACGAGCACGCCCACGCAGCAGGCGAACAGGCGCCCGGCGCGTGGCAGCACGGCCATCACTTCCGCGGGGCTCGGGCCTGAGAGCCCGAAGAGCACGAGGTGCGCGACACCGCCGAGCCACGCGTAGGCCGCCGCGCGGTGGACGGCGTCGAGCGCGTAGAGCGGCGCACGCTCGCCGAGCCAGCCGGCGGCGTGGCTCGTGAAGGCGCCGCCGATTGCGATCACCGCGGCCGCGGCCGCGACGGTGAGCTGCGCGCCGCGCGCGCGCGGCTCGCGAGCCAGTCGCGCACTCGCCACGATGCACGCGACGCTCGCCGCGACGAGGACCGAATAGGACCTGAAGAACGAGGCTTCGAAGACGGCCTCGATCCAGTCGGGCGAACTGCCCTGCACCGCGAAGATCGTGAGCGCGACGTGTGCCACGTAGCCAAGTGCGGCGAGTTGGCCGCCGATCGCGATCGCCCGTGCGCTGCGCGAAACGAAGCGCCCGAGCGACGCATCGCGACGGGCCACCCCGAGCGCAGCGGCCGCGAAGGCGACGCCGCCGATCACGAGCGCTGCGCCGATCCCCGTGACGCTCGCGAGGACGGCGTGGAAGAAGTCGAGGAGTCCGAGCAGCGCGGCCACGGACGACCGATCAGCCCGGTCCGCGGATGCGGAAGCGCAACTTGCCCGCGACGCGGTGGCCGTCGACCGACAACACCTGCCAGTTGACGACGTACGAACCCGGTGCGAGCGGCGGCAGCGGCGCGACGAATCGATCCGGCGCGGCGCTGGCGTCTACCGTGAGCGGGTGCGGCTCACCGTCCTCACCGAATGACAACGTGGCGCGCGAGAGCTTGTGCTCGATGCGGCTGTTGAAGCGCAGCACGAGCTGCGGCGGCGAAGTCTCGAGCGTGGCGGCCTCAGTAGGGATTGCCTCGACCAGCAATGCGTGCGCGGCAGCGTGTTCCGCCACGCCGAGCAGGGCGATTGCGATCGCGAGTGCCGCGAACGCGCCACCGAGGATCCGCCGGCGACCGAGCCTGGATGTCATGTGCGCGCTCCCCTCTGAAAGCGGGCGCAGAATAACGTCATCGCGCTCCGATGCGGAGTCCATTCACGTCGTGTGGCCGTGGTGGGACGCAGACATCGGTTGCTCGTCCGTGAGGTCGGTCGGAGCCAGCCGCGTCTACTGTTCGAAGGCGCTGTTGTTGTTGCCGAAGCTGTTGCTGCTGTTCCGCGAACTGCTGCCGGAGCCGCTGCTGCCGTTCCGCGAGCTGTTGCCGAAGCCGCTGCCGGAGCTGCTCCGCGACCCCGAACGGGAACTCGAACCCGAGCGCTTCGACCGCGAGCTGCCGCGGCTTTGCGCCATCGCGTCGTCGCGACTCCTGCCACGTCCCGACCTGGCGTTGCGGCGATTCGCAAGTCCGCCGCGCCGGAAGCTCTGGCCGCCGCCGCGCGTCCCGCCGCCGCGACCGAACGACGAACCGGCGCCGTGCATCACCTTCACCGGCTTACCGGGCACGAAGTCGGGCGGATCGCTGGGGCGGCGGTACTTGCGCCAGTTCGCCGATTCGTTCAGCTGCTGGACGAAGTGTTCCAGCTCCTGCGGACTCATCCGGTCCATCGATTTCGAAGCGCCGGTCGCCTCGGCGGCGAGGACGGCGTCGGGCGTCGCGACGAGCAGCGAGATCGCGATCGCGAAGGCCCGTTGGACGCGGCGGGTTCGGGAGTGGCGCACGGAGTTCATCCTAGCAGGGAACCCGGTTGTCCAGCGGTCGTTGCGTCGGTGCGCCGGCGCAAGTAGTCGAGCAGGAGCAGGCCGGGCGCCGCGAGCGCCGTCGTCAGCACGAAGAAGGTGACCCAGTCGGTGCGATCGGCCAGAACGCCCGAACCCGACGCGAGCACGGTGCGCCCGGCCGCCATCAGCGACGTGAGCAGCGCGTATTGTGACGCGCTCATCCCGACGCGACACAGACCCGAGAGGTACGCGACGAAGGCGGATGCGGCGAGGCCGCCCGTGAAGCCGTCAGCGCCGACAGCGAGCGCGAGCATCGCAACGCTGTGACCGACCTGCGCCTGCACCGCGAAGAGCAGGTTGGTCGCCGCTTGCAGCACGCCGCCGATCATCAGCGCGCGAAAGACGCCGGAGCGCGCCACGAAGACGCCGCCCGCGATCACGCCGGCCAGGTTCGCGGCGATGCCGAACACTTTCGTCACGCTCGCGATCTCGACGCCCGAGAAACCCAGCTCGACGTAGAAGGGGCTCGCCATCGCCCCCGCGATCGCGTCGCCGAACTTGTAGAGCAGCGCGAACGCGATGACCGCCGCTGCGTTCGGTCGCGCAGCGAGGTCGCGCAGCGGCGCGAGGAAGGCCTGTTTCCAGTCGTGCAGCGGCGCTTCGATCGCCACCGCAGCCGGCTCGGGCGCGAGCAGCACGGCGATTGTACCTACACCAACAAGCGACGCGAGCGCTCCGAACACCAGCGGCCATGCGACGAAGTCCGACAGCGCGATCGCGCCCGCGCCCGCCGCGAGCAGTCCGATCCGGTAGCCACTCTGCGTAGCCGCGGCGCCCGCGCCCTGTTCGTCTTCGCGCAGCACCTCGATGCGGTAGGCGTCGATCGCGACGTCCTGGGTCGCCGAACAGAACGCGACGGCGAAGGCGAGCAGGGCGGTGACGAACGGCGCGCGCTCCGGGTCGGTCGCGCCGAGCCCGAGGATCGCCACCACCAGCAGCGCCTGCGAAACCAGCGTCCATGCACGGCGACGCCCGAGCCGGTCGCCGAGCCACGGCACCCGCACGAAGTCGAGCGCCGGCGCCCACAGGAACTTCAGCGAGTAGGGCAGGCCGACCAGCGCAAAGAGCCCTATCGCGGTCTTGTCGATGCCGCGCTTCGCGAGCCAGTACGAGAGCGTCGACGTGGTGAGCAGCAGCGGGAGTCCGCTCGCGAAGCCCATCAACAGGATCGCCAGCATGCGCCGGTCGAAGTAGACCGCGACGGCATCGTGCAACGAACGTCGCGCGAGCGGTTCCACGAACAGGGTGTCGGAGATACCAGCCGCGAGGTCAAGTGTTGAGTTGGGGACGTTCCTGAAGGCAAGAAAGGCAACTACCCAGGAACGTCCCCAAGTCGGGTAGGATGCGCGGGTGGCGACTGGGCTATGGATCGGATCGGTGGAGCTCGGGGTGCGGCCTTGCGTGGCGGTGCCGTTCGCGGATCGCACGACGCGTGCCGAGGTGCTGGCGCTCGCGCAGCGCGGACTCGATGTCGCGGAGCTGCGCGTCGATCACTTCGCGCGCTTCGATCCCGCCCACGTCCTCGCGCAACTCGACGTCTTTGCCGGGGTCCCCGTGCTCGCGACGATCCGCAGCGCCGCCGAAGGCGGCGGCTGGCAGCGGCCCGAGGCGGAGCGACTGGCGCTGTTCCGCGCGCTGATCCCTCGCGTCGACGCGGTGGACGTCGAGCTCGCGAGCGAGATCGCGCGCGACGTCGTCGGCGCGGCCCGCGGCGCGGGCAAGCTCGCGATCGCCTCGTTCCACGATTTCGCGAAGACGCCCGACGACGGCGCGCTGGCGGACGTGGTCGCGCGCGGTCGCGCGCTCGGGGCGGACGTCGTAAAGATCGCGACGGCGGTCGCGGGTCCGGGCGACGTGCGTTTGCTCGCGCGGCTGCTGGTCAGCACCGACGAGATCGGTCTCATTGCGATCGGCATGGGCGACCGCGCGGTCGCGACGCGGCTGCTGTTCCCGGCACTGGGCTCGCTGCTGACCTACGCCCATGCCGGAGCCGCGACGGCGCCCGGGCAGATCCCGCTGGATGAGATGCAGTCGCTGTTGCGGCGGCTGTTCCCGTCCTAGTCGCTAGTCGCGCTTGCCTACGCCGCCCATGAAGTCGAGACCTTGTGTGCCCGACGGCGCGGCGACTTCGACGATGCGCTCGGGCACGTCGTCGTATTCGAGACGCAGCGCGCGGCTCATGATCGCGTGCATCTCGTAGAGCGCGGTGATGTAGGTCAGCTCGAGAATCTCTTCTTCGGAGAGGTGCGCGCGCAGGCGCTCGAAGCTGGCGTCCTGCACGCGACCGTTCTGGAGCACGAGTTCGTCGACGTAGGCGAGCACGGCGCGCTCGGTGGGCGTGAACAGATCCGACGCCGACCAGCTCGGGATCGCCTGGATCTTCTCCTCGGCGAGGCCGACGTCGCGCGACGCTTTGCAGTGCTGCGAGAACACGAACTGGCTTTCGCGCAGGAAGCCGGCGCGCGTCTGGCCGAGTTCGCGCAGTTTCGGATCGAGCTTGCGCTTCGGGCTGCGGTAGAACGCGAAGCCCGCGACGGCGTGGCGGAAGCAATCGGGCACCAGCGCGAACACCGTCCACCAGTTGCCCGGCGTGCCGGTGGCGGTGCCTGGTTCGGCGACGGGGCAACGACCGCCGAAGAGCAGGTCGTAGACGGTCTGCAGATCGGGCGGCGCTTCGGCGCGCGGAACCTGTCGCAGTCGGGGCATCGCGGATCTCCTCGTCGAGAAGCGCGCGAGGCTAGCGTGAGTCCCCCGGCGCGAGCGGCAAGCGAACCGCGAACACGGCGCCGCTGCCGGCGGGCGGCTCGATCTCGATCGAGCCGCCGTGCGCGCGCGCGATCTCGTGGGCCAGCGCGAGTCCGAGCCCCAGCCCCGCGCCTTTCGCAGAGGCGGAGCCGCGCTCGAAGCGCGAGAAGGCGATCGCACGGTCGGCTTCGCTCAGGCCGGGGCCGGTGTCGCACACGCGCACCAGCACTTCGTCGCTCGCGGGACGCGCCTCGACCGTGACGCTGCCTCCTTCGGGTGTGTACTGGAGCGCGTTGTGGACCAGATTGGCGAAGAGCTGGAGTAGCCAGGTGGGGTCGCCGCGCACCGAGCCCTTCGACTCGGCGGCTGCCACGAGTTCGATGCCGCGTTCCTCGGCGAGCACCGCGAAGAAGTCGACGACGTCCTCGAGCAGCGAGTCGATCTCGACGCGCACGCTGTGGTTGGCGTCGAGACCTCCTTCGGACTGCGCGAGTCGCAGCATCGCGTTCACCGTGTCCGAGAGCGTCACGACCTGGTGGAGCAGGTCGCCGAGCACGACGCGGTACTCGGCGGGCGTGCGCTCCTTGGCGAGCGTCACGTCGAGTTCGCCCTGCATCGCGTTGAGCGGTGTGCGCAACTGGTGGGCGGCGTCGCCGGAGAAGTGGCGCATGCGTTCCATGCCCTCGCGGATGCGGGCGAGCATGTCGTTCAGCGTGCCGGCCAGCTCGTCGAGTTCGTCGCCCGAGCCGGTCGTGGGGATCGTCTCATCGAGGCGCTGGCTCGAGATGCGGCGCGCGCTGCGCGTGATCGTGGCGATCGGCCGCAGACTGCCGCGCGAGAGCAGGTAGCCGAGCAACGCCGTGATGAGAAGCATGACCGGCGCCGCGGTCCAGAAGGCGTCGCGGATCGCGGCCGCGCTGCGCGCGAAGGGACGCGAGTAGACCATCAGTTGCGCGATGCCCTGGTCGCCGCGACCGGAGAGCACGAGGTAGGGATAGCCCCAGCCGACTTCGACCTCGCGCACACCCGGGTCCGCCTTGCCCATCAGCACCTGCTTCGGCAGCGGCACTTCCAGCATCGACGCGGCGCCGACGCTCAGCAGACGCCGGCCGTCCGGATCGAAGAACTCGATGCCAATACGCAATTCGGAGTCGCCGCTCGAGGCCTGGCGATCCGCGAACTCGCGCCATTCGCCGACGGCGCCGGGGCTGGCGTCCATGTGCTCGAGGATCTGCGCGAGCTGCAGCTCCATCAGCAGGCGGGAATCCTTGTTGATGCGTTGTTCGGCGCGGTGATAGACGTAGGTGGAGAAGGCGCTCATCGTGATGCTGATCACGACCACGTACCGGAGCGTCCACTTCGCCCCGATCGACAGCGTCCTACGCAATGACGCTCTCGCCCGCAGCAGGGGTGGACTCGGACTCTGCCTCGCGCTCTTCGAGGATGTAGCCGGCGCCCTTCACGGTGTGGATCAGGCGCGTCGGTTGGCCATGGTCGATCTTCTTGCGCAGGCGGTTGATGTGGACGTCGATCAGGTTGGAGAAGCTCTCGAAGCCCCAGCCCCAGACGTTCTCGGTGATCATCGCGCGCGACACCACGTGACCGCGGTGGCGCAGCAGGTACTCGAGCAGC
>Ga0315287_10008373_pt1 | contig 10436 bp, 6 predicted proteins | sample YL17G11_0_MG_FD_205037 | JGI IMG/M metagenome (GOLD analysis project Ga0315287, IMG submission 205037) | Sediment microbial communities from Yellowstone Lake, YNP, Wyoming, USA - YL17G11_0 | ecosystem: Environmental > Aquatic > Freshwater > Lake > Sediment | place: USA: Wyoming | collected...
GACGGCCGCAGGAGCCTCCTTTAAGGCTAGCCGCAGGGTCGCGGGTAAGGCCTTGGCGAGCAAGGTCTGGATGCCGCGGTCGGGGATACGCACGAGATCGCTAAAGGTAAAGAGCTGCAGCCGCACCTCGGCGGCCAAAGCGGGGTCGCGTGCCTCCAGATCGGCCATCAAGGCCTCCCCAGCCGCCTTGCCCAGACTATTGATTAAGCCGACTACCTTAGCCACACCGCCGGGCGCCTGCTGAATCTGGCGCGATGCTGATAGCTCCGTCTGCAGCGAGGTGATCAGGTCATCGAGTACCTCTGAGCTCACAGGTCCTAGTGTTGCCATGCGTTGAATCAGCTCGACGTGAGTACTTGGGGGCAGCAGCTTTAAAACCTCACCGGCCTTTTTCACTGCGGTGTGCGCCAGCACCAAGGCACCTGTCTGCGGGTGTTCGCGTCGCAGCAAATTGGCTAGGACCTTGGTATCGATCTGCGTCAGCAATTCGGTGAGTAAAGGAGTGGTCAAATCCAAGGTCGCTTCGAGCTTCGCCACCTCGCCCGGCTTCAATACCTTGGCGAATAGTTTCTTCGCTGCCTCAGCACTGCCGACTAGACCGGTCTGCGGACGCTCCAGCGTCGAATGAAACTCCGCGACGATGGCATCGACGACCTCTGGCTCGATGCGGCCGAGATGACTCAAAGCGCCGCCGATGCGTCGCACCTCGTCGCTGGACATTTGCGCGACAATGCCGCTAGCGATGTCCTCACCTAAAGCGAGTAGCACGACGGCAGCTTTCTGTAGGCTCGAGAGCTTTGGTGCTGCCATATGACTCTATGCTCCGGGCATCGCTGTGCGACGAGCCTTTAGCGTGTGAATGACGGCGGGTGCCACCGAGATGACGATAATGACGACCATGACTATATGGAAGTTAGTCTTCACGATCGGGCTATTCCCGAGGAAAAAGCCGCCGGCTAGGAACGGCACAATCCAACCAGCCGCCCCGGCGATGCTGTACAGCGTAAAGCGCCCGAAATTCATCGCCCCGATCCCCGCAACAAAGGGGGCAAAAGTACGGATGATCGGCACAAAGCGCGCGAGGATAATCGTTTTGCCGCCATGGCGGGCATAGAATTCCTCGGTCTGTTGTAGATGGCTGCGCCGTAAAAAACGCGACGTTTCGCCGGAAAAAAGGCGAGCACCAAAGAACCGACCGATGGCATAATTCGACAGGTTGCCGATGGCAGCAGCAATAAAGCACAGTAGCGCGAGGAGCGGTAAACTGAGGATTGAACCCTCGATCGCTGCCAAAGCTCCTACGGCGAAGAGCAGCGAGTCACCTGGCAGAAAGGGCGTAATGACTAGGCCCGTTTCGCAAAAGATTACCAGAAATAGCAGCGCATAAAACCACGGTCCAAACATGGTGACGAGGTCATTTAAGTGCGTATCTAAGTGTACAAACATATCGATTATCGTGTGCAGCAAATCCATCGGCTCTCCTGTATTGATTTTTACGAGCTAACATCTGGGCCACGGCTCGGCTTTTAGCAAAATCATACCGGCAGGTGCTTGATGATCAGCCAAAATACTCCAGATAGCCAGTTGATACCACGCCGTAATTTAGATCGCCTCAGGGTTTAGGCTAAGAAGACCGGAATGGAGTCAGTAGGGCGGCTGTGTCGCTCTGCAATAGCGGCTCGCACTAGAGGAGTTTAAGATGCAGCATGCAAATTGGCATTTGGCTATCTTGAGTCTTATGAGTCTAGGCATGGTAACAGCCTGTGGCGGCGTTGGCGGCCACGAGGCGCCCGCTAATCACCGACTAAGCCAAAGTCTTAGCGCGAGTGGCGACGCTACAGGCGCGAGCGGGCCTAGGCTTGCCGAGGAGGATACTGACCAAGTCCTCGGGACCCTGGTCATCCCGTTCGGCGATACGGGAGCAGCCCTTACCGACTCCGGTGACGGGCAAAACCACTGGAGCGTGGACATGCAAGACACCCTCCCAGTCGTGGGCGGTGTCGCCCCACTTAAATACCTTAAAGTCACCGGCGACCTGCATGTGCCAATGGCTGCAGCAGACCAGTCCTACGAGATTGGCTGCATCTACGTCGACCTCAAAGATAACGTCTACTTCCGCGAGCAGACGTGGCTGCGCTTGGCGACTAATGGTGTCAAAGGCGACAAATATGGAGATGTTTTGCTGCCATTGAGCGTAAACATGGGCGGCTGGACGAGCGTTCCAGTGCTCGGCAAATCACTGACCCTGGCCAATTTTTCTGGGAGCACCATCAAAAAGCATACGGCCACTATGTGCTTTAAATTGGACTTTTCCAACGCCCCCGCCGACCAATATAAGGGGCAGATCATCGTTCAATATTTGCGCTCTGGCAGTTCTGTCAATCCACCTAGCTGCAACGCCCGGTCGACTGAGGCTTGCTGCAAGCCCGACACCACTCCACCTGTAGTGCCGCCGACGCCGGCTCCAGTATTTGCCTGCTCGAGCAGCGCACGCGTGCTCAAAGCTGGTGAAAAGGCAGCGGTCAGCTGGGCGAACTTGCCCACTGGCGCTTCACTCGAATTAAGCCTGGCTGCCGCTAGTGACACCTATAAGGGCGACCTTGGTACGGTGGTCAGCACCGGGGCGAACAGTGCAAGCTATACGGCACCAAGCCAAGTCAGCGCGGCTACTAAAATCATCATCTCCGCCCATCCAACGCCTTCTGAATTACTACCCACCTTTTGTTCCGTCACTCTAGTGGCCGACGGACAAATTGGTGTACCTGACGATGGTGCACTCCAAGGGCTGCCTGGCAACGTCTTCGTACTACCGCCTAATACCAACAAAATTCCCGATTTTTCGGCGCTTAAGCCCCTCATGGAATTGGTCGTTGGTAACATTGATGTACCCAACCACATTTTTAGTCAGGGCTTCCCCGGTGTACCCAAACTCACTGAATGGTTTGGCATTCAGTTTAAAGGCACGCTGCTGATGCCCGTCAATCAGACTTGTAGCTTTAAACTTACTGCCGATGACGGCGCGAACCTCTATATTGACGATAAATTGATCGTCAATAATGATGGTATCCATCCCGTAACGGATGCCTACGGCACGACTCCCCTTAGCCAGGGGGCGCATAAGTTTCGCGTTGACTACTATCAGGGGCCACGCAACTACATCGCGCTGCAGGCCGCCTGGAAATGCGGCGCAGAGGCCGCCTACCAGATCATACCGAGCAGCGCATTTAGCCGCCCACTGAATTAACCCAGTGTTTAGCGGCAAGGTAGGGGCCAGGCAAGCACTTGCTTCGTTCTTACCTTGCCGCTTCATTTTAAGGCCGCGCTAGCGACGCGACGTAATCAGTTTATCTTGCGAAATCATCGTCAGCGGATCGACTGAACGGTTGGTGAAATCGCGGATTTCAAAGTGCAGATGTGGGCCAGTTGAGTTGCCGCTTTTGCCTGAGCTGCCGATTTCACTGGAGCGAGCAAGTACCTGGCCCACCGTGACCGTTACACTATTAAGATGGGCATAGAGGGTTTTTACACTTTTATGGCGAATGATCACGACCTTGCCGTATCCGTGTTGGCGCCCAGCGAATTCGACGACACCTGGAGCAGAGGCTAGCACTGGCACGCCGGTTTTAATGCGTATATCAATGCCGTGGTGAAAGCGGCCATGACGCCGGCCATATGACGACGAGAGGGTGCCGTAGACCGGCCATTCGAAGCCTCCTCCTGTTGCGGCGCGGCCGCCGAAGAGTAGGCCGCCACCGCCGCCGACGCTAAGGCTTTCTTCTTCATCACCATCGGGCTCATCTGGCTCCTCAGCGGTAGCAACCAGCCCGCCTGGACCAGGCGCCACACGGAGGATGGTGCCGACGACCAGCGGTTTACCTGGAGTTAGGCTATTCAAACTAGCGATGCGATCCCAGGTAGTGTCGTATTTACGGGCCACTTGCGCCAGGGTATCGCCCTTTTCGACGCGTATGCGGTACACCTGAGTGGCTTGCCGAGTCGTTTGGCATGCCGTAGCCCAGAGCGCTGCCAGGCCTAGAGGTAGCCAGGCTGGAATCAAACCGGGAAAATAGCGCATTGGGCCTCCAGACTCTGTCCGATCGTTGCTTGCGCTTGGCGTTCTAGATGCTCGGGACTAAGCGCAGTCAGCGTCACATAGCCCGATGCCAACATCACGCAGTCACTCCCAGGAATGTTTTCGAAAGCGGATCCACCGCCGCCGATCCAGTAGTAGGGCCGACCGCGAGGATCGACACCTTCAACGATTTGGTGATCGTAAATACGGCGCCCGAGGGCGGCTGCGGTGAAGCCAGACATCTTTGTGGCAGCAATTCTGGGAATGTTGACATTGAGTACGGATTGCCGCGCGGCGGCGCACAAGTCGGGCCGCGCTAGGAGGGCGGCGATGACGGTCGCGGCATCGTCATAATCGGCACGGGCGAAGGCGCGGCTATGGTCCAGCGAAAAGGCCATGGCAGGTATACCGCGCAAGCAGCCCTCCATAGCGGCGGCGACCGTGCCAGAGTAGAGCGTGTCTTGCCCGATATTCGCACCGCGGTTGATCCCACTTAGCACCATGTCAGGTATGCGTTTTAGCACCTTTTGCATAGCGAACATGACACAATCCGTCGGCGTGCCCTCGACCGAGTAAATGCGGTCAGATAGCTGCTCCATCCGTAGCGGCATAGTCAGGCTTATGCCTTGGCCCGCACCGGAACGTTCGACTTGGGGTGCCACGATGATCCAATCAGCATAGGCATCGACGGCGGCTGCTAGAGCGTGGATCCCAGGGGCATGCACACCGTCGTCGTTGCTGATTAAAAATAAGGGTCTGGCCGGTGGGGATTTAATCATGGGAAAAACGCGGGAGCCAGGCGGCTCCCTTCCTAAACATAAAAATTGTTATAGAGGATTAAAGACGAATGGATAGTTAACCGATACTGGTTGGCCACCACGTGGCTTGGGAAATGGCCAGCGTTGGATCTTTCCGGTAACACAACCGCGCATCATCGAGTCATTGATGGTGTCCTGCGACACGTTGACCGCGCTTACCCGACCACTGGTGTCGATGGTGAACGTGGTGCCCATTTTGCCCGAGGCGCTTGGCGAGCGCTGCAGCAACTGCTCGTAGCAGTGACGGATTTGGTTGAGGTTGGCACGAATCACCGCCATGATCTCCTGGGCGGTAAGTCCTCCCGATACCATGGGATCGCCTGCCGGGATCTCAACATTGGCACGGCCGTGGCCGTTGCCACCCTTGCCATTACCGCCCTTGCCTCCGGCTCCACCGCCACCAAACCCTGGACCGGTGCCGTTGCCGCCGCCGCCGCCGGAGCCACCTTGACCACCAAGTAAACCGCCGGAGCCCGAGCCAAAATTATTCGCCGCGCCGCTAGCGCCTGCCAGCCCTAAAGATTTGCCCGAGCCGACACCGCCGAGGCCATAAGTCTTGGACGCCGATCCCATACCGCCTCCGGCACCACCTGCGGAATCCTTGAAGTTGGTATTGATCGCACCTGGCCCCGTCTTGCTCATTATTTTGCCAACGCCTAGTCCGAGCTTGGATAGGTTGACCCCGGCAGGCTTGTTGTTGGCGACACCTTCAACGCCCTTGAAATCCGCTTTACCTACGCCCTTAATCGGGGCTCCGGCTGCCTTCATCCCCGAGCCAACAACCCCCCCGGATTTACCCAACGCGGTGTTAGGCAAAGTTGGACCGGCCATTTTAAAGTCGGGTTTACTAGCACCGGTAGAGGGCATGCCGATGCCGGCTAGTTTACTCAGACTAGGCGACGGCGTCTTTGGGCCGGTTGCCCCCGGAGCTTTATTGGGTTCTGGTTTAACCGCGGGCTTGTCCGCTGGTTTTGCCTCGGCTTGCTCGGCCTTCTCGGCCTTTGGTGTCGGTTTAAGGACCTCAGTCGGCTTCTTCTGCTCAACGGGTTTCTCGACTGGCTTGGTCTGAACAGGCTTTTCTTTTTCAATGGGCTTAGCCGGCTTGACCTCTTCTTTAGGTTTAGGTGGCGGCGGCTTTTTCGGTGGTGTTTTTTTCTCAGCGATTTTAATTTGCGGCTTGGGTTTCTCTTTTTCCTTAGGTTTTTCTTTTTCAATGGGCTTATCTTTTTCAGGTACCTGCACCACCTGCCAGATATCGTCTTTATCCTTCTTTTCTGGACCGGGCACATGCAACCAAGCCACTGGCACCAAAATCATATAGAACAGCATGGCTAGGCTCATCAACACCATAAACAATGGATCCCGCGGACCTGTCCGCGGGAACTCCAGTGGCGGTGGATTGACGAACATTAAAAAATAACTGACTGCACCGTATTTAATATGGGCGATGTCGCGGCTACCGAGCGAGATCTCACCGGCTTTGTCTACCTTCTCGACCTTGCCGCCTTTGCGCAGGCGTGCCTTCATGCCATCTCGCAGCGTTAACTTAAAGCCGCTACCGCTGAACCTAGCCAGCTGGTGCACGTCAAAGCTCGCCGGACCCGCAGCGATTAGATGGGCCTTGGTTGGATCGCCGATGGTTACCTTGTCAAAATCTCTGAAGGACGGGTGAAATAGCTCGACATCTAAAACGGTGTCGCCCCAATAGGCCACGACCTCAAGCACCTCTCCTGCTGGTTTGGCCTTGCGCGGCGAAAACAGCATATCGTTCTTACGCTCAGGCACCGCAGGGTCAACAATGGTCTTGCCTCTACCTGCGGAGCTGGGGGAGATCGTTGCCCCCTGACCCTGACCCTGACCCTGAGCTACTTGAGCATTGTCAGAGCGGACCGTTGCGCCGTCACGAGGCGCCTGTGGCGCCTTTTGTGCCGCTACGGCAGCGACCTTCGCGATCCCCGGCACGGTCGGGATGATGGCGAGGGCCTCTTCAACTTGCACTACCTGGACGCTTAGGCCACCGATGATCAATACATCACCAGCTTGAATCGGCGATTCAACGTCGATGAGCTGGCCGTTGATTTTCAAGCCAGTCGCTGAGCCGAGGTCGGTGATGACGCTACGGCCATCCTCGGACTCTTCGATCAGAGCGTGGATGGGATCGATGCCAGGCGCACGCAGTACCACTTGATTCGACAGCAAAGCGCCGATTTTCATGTGCGGCTGGTCGAGCGGCACCCGCCGTTCAACCTGACCTGGAATCGTAAATCGTAACTCGAGAGCCATGGGAACCCTTCCCGCTAGATGCCCGGCAACCGACAGACTTGCCCCTTGTACTATGGATCGTCCGTTCATTATCCCGCGAGCGGCGATAAATGGAAAGACTCAAAACAAAATCAGATTGATATTCAGCCAGGGCCCGCCTTTGGCGGTGAGGCGCCAGGGTTGGTTGCTTCGGTAGGCGCTGGGTGAGCGGCCTCTTCAGCCCCCGTTGCGCCTGGCTTGGCCGGCTTTTGCTGCGCCGCACTTGCCTTGCGCCGCGCTTCCTCTTGCTTGGCCTGCGCCGCCTCGGCATCGATCTTGCTGATCAGCAGAAAGGACTTCTCGCCCCAGTCGGCCTCGCCGCCCTTGGCCTTGCCGGCCCGGGTCAGGTATTCCTTGGCTTTAACCGCATTGTTTTTGTTTTGGTATTCAAGTAAGCCACAATTAAATAGCGTGGCGATATGCTGCGGTTCCTTTTTAAGGACTCGGTCGCAACCTTCCATGGCTTCGCCGACGTCGTTGTCCATGCGCGCAATACTGATCATAGCGTACTGCACGAACCAGTCCCCCTCTACCTTCGCCAAGGTGGTCTTGGCTGTGGCAAGGTCACCGCCCTTAAGCGCAGAAAAGCCGAGATTAAGTAGAGCCGGCTTATAGTTACCCACTGCCTTTAACGCTTCGCGAAAGTATAACACTGCCTCAGGCACTCGGTCATCGCGCAAGGCGATCACGCCAAAGGCGTTGTATGCTCCGGCCTTAAGCCGCGGATTTTTTTCATCCGTCAGATCGTCGAGGTAGTACGCTGCCAGCGCGTAATTATGCGACTGGATCGCGGCAAGGGCGATCTCCAACTTGACCTCCGGTGGAATGGTCCGACCGGCTCCCTTCTCCATTTCGACTTCGGCGAGCCGATGTGCCGCTGCGACAATGGCTGGTGCGGCCTTGCGCGCTAAACGCGACGCCGAGATCAAGCCTTCCAATGCTAGCACGCTTTTGGCGTCACGAAATTTAGCTAATTCGGCCTCCGCCTTAGCCGGGGCAATAGTCTGCGAGGTCAGAGCATTATTGCTCAGGCTGTTGGTGACCGTGACGCGATTATTCGAGGCCTGTTCGCCGCCCCCAGCTTTAGCGGGGGTAGCCTCTTTGCTGCCACCGCCGTCACCGCCCTTAAGGTCGCCGGAATCAGCCTTCTTTTTAGCGCCGGTCTCGCAAGCAGCAGCCGCCAAGGCGACGACGGTCACTAGCATGAGAGTATGGCTTCTACCGATTAATTGACGCATCAATCACCCTTCCCCTTCACCGCTTGAGCGATGTTCTCGGGTACCTCGGCGCCGATAAAGTCCGGCTTGACGATGAAATCGTCGAAATAGACGGTCTTACGGTTGATGCGAGCCATCCCGCTAAGCGACCTAGCGGCCCATTCATTGTACACCAAATAGCGACTGACAGCGTCGAGCGCTTTTGTGTAAAAGACCTTGGCTTCATTGCGCGCGGCTTTAGCATCACCGGCGAGTTGTTTCACCACGTCGGCATGGGGGGCCCCGGGTATATCTGGTGGATTCTCCAAAGCCTTCGCCAGGTCTTCCCGAGCGTAGCCGAGTTGATAAAAGGCGGCGACACCCCAGTAGGCGTCCTTAGTTGCTAACACCTGTTCGAAGCCAGCCTGGACTTTGGCCAAAACTGCGGCCTTGGCTTGGATTGAAGCCACTAAGGCCTCGACCGTACCGCCACGCAATTTCAAGGCCGTGAACTGCCCGAGTACAGGGTTTACCCGGCGAAAGACCAAGCCACCGACAGCGCGCAAGGCCTCACCTGAAACGTTGCCGCCTGAGCGTTGGAAAGTCGCGAGTATTTCTGCTGCTGCCTGTTGTCCGCCACTCCCCTTGCCGTTTAAAATAGCCGCGTAAGCCTGGATGCGCTCATCTGGACTCAGCTTGAACTTGCCGTCGAGGATCTTTGCCAAGGCGACCACCTTGCCCTCCTCGCCGGCGGAGAAGGCGGCGCGCAGCATGCGAAAAAACACCGTCTTTCCGCCTTGCTGATCCACCGTTGCAAAGGCCAAGCAGGCGTTAACTGCGCTTTCCGCATTGAGGGCAGCTCTTAGCTGGCAAGACTCTGAGAGTGCGCCGGCGGTCTCCTTCTCCTTCGGATGGCGGCCGGCAAAGTCCGCGAACATCTTGGCCGCTTCGGCGAACTCGAGGCGATTTTTATACAGCAAGCCGAGCTTTAGCAGCGCAATCTTGGCGCCTTCGGACTTAGGAAACTTTTGCAGCACAATTAAGTAGTCCTTAATAGCCTCGGGCACGCGATTACACTTTTCCCAGTCGAGAGCTGCGTTATAGACCAGCGCATCGCTATCCTTGGCGTTAGGCTTCTTCTTGTAGAGGTCTTCGCCCTTTTTCGCCCTTGTGCACGCATTCTTGTCCGTTTTGATCGCATCGACTGCAAGACCGTGCTCGAGGCCCTCGAGTTTCTCGCCGATTTTACCCTTTTGGTAAGCTGGAATTTTACGCAGTTCGGCAATCACGGCCTGAAGGGATTTTTCGTCCTTGCCATAGATTGGAATTAAGTTCTCGACAGCCTCTTGGCCTTCCTTTTCGTTTGGATATTTCTTTGCCATCATTAGCAGGTACTTTTCCGCCATCTTCTTGTCGTTGCTGCGGTAGAAGATCTCGGTGATATAGACGTCGCAGGTTTTGACGTTCTTCTTTTCGTTGGGATAGGTTTTTGTGTAATAGTCGCAGGCCTTGATGAAATTTCGTCCGTTCTCAGATATTGGTTTAGGTGTACCCTTTTGAAAATCTGGTTTGATCTTAACCAGAACTTTCAGCTCAGGTTCGAACACCTGAAAGTACGAGTCGAGCATGTAATCTGACGACTGCTTGTGAATACTGGTGGCCTTGTTGGTCTTCGCGTCGTAGATTGCTGCCTTTTCCTTGCCAAGAAGGCTGATATCCAAATAGAGCTTGCCGGCGTCGCGATAGCTTTTTGTGAAGTAGTAAATATCGGCCATATTGTACTTGATTTCAGCCTGCTCCCGCGCTTTGGGATAGTTGCGCAAGAACAGGTTGTAGCCCTTGATAGCCTCGGCATAGAGCCGCTTATTGTCATCCTTTTGTGCATTTTTATGTGTCAACTTTGCATAGTAAATGATCTGATCCTTGATGGTCTGCTGCACCTCGTCGTACACTTTTTTGTCACTCTTGTGCGCCTCAGCCCACTGGCTGCCCGGTCCAAATAGCCGCGGGTAGCGCTCCAGCTCCGCCCAGACGTTGGGCATCATGTTG
>Ga0315287_10008374_pt1 | contig 10436 bp, 13 predicted proteins | sample YL17G11_0_MG_FD_205037 | JGI IMG/M metagenome (GOLD analysis project Ga0315287, IMG submission 205037) | Sediment microbial communities from Yellowstone Lake, YNP, Wyoming, USA - YL17G11_0 | ecosystem: Environmental > Aquatic > Freshwater > Lake > Sediment | place: USA: Wyoming | collected...
GTTCGGCCCCGGGCTGGCGGACACGATCTCGATCTTCCAGACGCAGAACCTGAACTTCGACTTCGGCGTCGAGTGCAACACGCCGGACTGCGGCTTCTATGTCGCCAAGCAGAACGGCTGGCTGGTGGCGGTGCTGGGCAACCTGAAGCTGGACCAGCTGAAGCAGATTGCCGAGGACCTTAAAGCCAACGATCAGGCGGTCGCCAGCCTGCTGGAACAGACGACGACGCGCGACGACATCCTGCGGCAGGCGATCAGCGCCAGCTACTAGGCCGGCCGCGGCTGCCAACCCCGGCCAAGCTGAACATTAAGGCGCCGGTGCCACGCGATAATCACAGTGCGGATCGGCGGGACGGCGCAGCTTGAGCAGCTTTTCCAGCAGCCGGTGCAGCTTGCTGCCGGGGAAGTCGATGTCGCTCATCGGCTCGATCAGGCACGTCCACAGCCCCAGCCGGTTGGCGACCGCGACGTCGGTGAACACGCTGTCGCCGATCATCATCACCTGCGAGGGCTCGAGCTGCAGTTCGCGCAGGCCGCGCCTGAATGCTGCGGGCAGCGGTTTCACCGGCCGGCCACTGACATGCTTAAGGCCGGTCTGCAGCTCGACCGCCGCCAGCTTCCTCGGCAAGCCGTTGCTCAGCAGGCGCAGGCTGAGGCCGTGCGACGCGGCGTTTCGCAGCCAGGCCAGCTCGGCGGGATGCACGATGCGCTGTTCCCAGCGGGTGATCGTGTTGTCGATATCGATCAGCAGGCCGCGAATCCCCATGTGGGTCAGCCAGGCAGGACGGATCTGCGTAACGCTGTTGAAACAGAAATCAGGCAGCACCCCGCGCGCTTTATTTGTCGCGGTCATCGTCGATTTTCAGATGGAATCCAGATTTGTGTTCCTGAACCGCGCTATCCGGCTTGGCTGACTTGCTCTCCGGTGGCGTCTGCGGGTGTGTTGCCTTATAGCGCTCTTTTCGCTGGCGTATGACGAAACTGCGCACCTCGGGGTCACTGAAGTTGGCGGTCTCGATTTCCTCAGTTTGGATGAAGTGCCAGATCTGTGTTTCCTCGACGCCCGTCCTGCCGGCCAGCTCAGGCACAGTGAGGAACAGGCCCTGGCTCTGGGCGTCGCGCAGCGCATTCTTAAGTGTACGCAGGATGTCGCGCTGTGAAAGCTCGCTCGCTGCTGCCTCGTGGCGGCACTTGGGGCAGGTGTCCTGCTGGCCGCTGGCATCGGGGAAGATCATCCCGCAATACTTGCACTTCTTGAATTCCACAGCCATCGCTCTGCGTATCATTCTACCGTGCAGGATTGGCGGCGTCTATAATCGAGGCGTGCCGTCCACGCCGCCCGCCGCCAGCGCTGCCGATGAATCGTTCATGCGTCTGGCTCTGGCGCAGGCGCGGCTGGCGGGCGCAGCGGGGGAGGTGCCAGTCGGCGCGGTGCTAGTGCTCGCGAGCCAGGTCATCGGCGCTGGCGCGAACCGTACGCGGCGTGACGGGGTAGTGCACGCGCATGCCGAGCTGATTGCGCTGGGAGAGGCGGAACGCCGCCTGGGCGATTTCCGTCTGGATGATGCGGCAATGTATGTCACGCTGGAGCCCTGCCTGATGTGCCTGGGAGCGATCCACCAGGCCCGGCTGGGCCGGCTGGTCTACGGCGCGCCGGAGCCGAAGTTTGGCGCGCTGGGCAGCCGTTTCGATCTGCGCGGCGCCGAGGCCCTGAAGCGCATCAGCATTGCCGGCGGCGTGCTGGCCGGCGAAGCGGCGGCGCTGATGAGCGAGTTCTTCAAGGCGCTGCGGGAGGGCCAATGAAGGCCGCGGCGTGGCTGGGCTTGGTGCTGGCGGTAATCCCCGCCGCGGTGCTGGCCGCGCCGCCCTACGAAGCGGTGGAGCGCACGCCGCAGCCGCTGCCCGAGCAGCGCGCGCAGCAGCAGCTGCTGGCAGCGCAGGCGTTTCCCCAGCTCTGGGCGGCGGACGTGCTGGAGGCGCAGTATGCCGAGTACCAGGCCAGCACGCAGCAGTTCTATGGCTTTGTCACCTGCCGCACGCGCCAGCCGGGCATCGCCTCTCTGCTGTATTACTCCGCCGACCAGCAGACTTACCTGGTGCTCAGGCGCCTGCCGCTGCAGCGCAACCACCTGGCGACGTTTACGGTGGCCCTGCCGCCGGCGGCGGTGGACCGCGGGATGTGCCGGCTGCTGATCTGGCAGTCGGCGGCGGGCGACGCCCAGCTGCGCGCCCTGGCGGCGGCGACGTATCCTGCCACGGGGCAGCTGACGGAGGTGGCGGCTGACCGCTGGTTCCTGCGCACCGCCCCGTCGGTTGTGCGCCTGCCGTGGAACAATCCTTTCAAGTTCCCACTCGTGGCGCCGCTGGACTTCGCTGGCCAGACCTGGCCGCTGTGCCACGCCGAGCTGGAAAGCGACAGCACAGTGCGCACCAAGGATTGCGCGGTGCAGTACAACGGCCTGCCCAGCCTGGGTTACGACGAGCGTGGCAGCTTTGGGCGCTGGCAGCTGGACTGGGGTTCGGCGCTGGCGCTGAGCTTTGAGATCCCGCCGGGCCAGAGCCTCTCGCAGTCGCAGCTGCTGATCTACGGCACGCCCGATGTTATGCTGCAGAACGCCACGCCGCCCAGGCTGTCCGTGAGCGTCAACGGCTGGCAGCTGCCGGAAGTGGACTACCAGGCGGCCTATACCACGGCAGCGCAACCAATCAGCGTTGAGCTGAGTCAGTACGTACAGCAGGGCAGCAATCGTATCGAGCTGGGGCTCGACGCGTTCAGCGACGCACGCTTCTTCGTTGACACGCTGGAAGTGTGGGCAAGGTAAACCGAGGGAACAGCAATGAGAGCAATCAGCCTGACGGCGCTGGCGGCCATAGTGGCAGCAGCAGTTTTAGTCACGGCGGACGCGCTGGCTGCTGACGATGGCACGGTGCTGAGCAAGCCCGAGCTGGTGGTCACGCGGCACGGCGCTGACGAGACCCTGGCCATGCCCGCGGGCGGCTACCGCGACTTCAGCGTGGCTGAACAGGAGGCCAGCTTCGTGCTGACGGGCCAGAGCTTGCCGGCGGGCAGCGCGCACGTCATGGGCCATGGCATATCGCGGGTGAGTTGGGAGCCGCAGGGTGCGGATACGCTGGTCAAGGTGCAGCTCGCCAGCGCGCCACTGAGTTCGCTGATCAACGCCGTGGCGGCGACCGAGGAGCGGCCGCAGACGCCGCAGGTGATCGCCGGCTTTATCTTTGACGCCGCCAGCCAGAAGTCCGGCCGCCACCCAGTCGTCGGGTCCTACGGCAGGTCCAGCGACTCCGCGCCGGAGGATCAGTACGGCAACTACAAGCTGCCGGCGCTGCGCAAGGTGAAGTACTCCGATGTGCTGGTGACGCTGGAAGTGCACAACGTGGACTTCCGCGATGTGCTGTGGTTGCTCTCGGAGATCGGCAACGTCAGCATCATGCTCGACCCGTACTGGGCCAGCGAGCCGACAGGCACCCGGCGACCACCGGGCGCGGGGGCAGATCCCTCAGCGGGCGGCGAGGGCGGCGGCGAGCCGGGATTCCGCGATGGTGGCGGGTTCATACCCACGCCGCCGCGTGAGGGCACCGGCCTGCTGACCCTGAACTTCAGGGGCGTGCCGTTCGACCAGGCGCTGGACCTGATCATCATGTCTGCCGGCCTGGTGAAGGTCGACATCTGGCCCAACGGCGAGACGAGCTAAACGCCTGCCTGTCAGTATCCAGCGGCTTCAGCCTTAAGCCGCTGCGGTTCCCGACGAGTGCACCAGCGTGCTGGCCGCGCGGGAAATTGGCGTACCGAATCTCGCAGATTTCTGCCGCTGTACTTGCGTTGGCGCGGATGCGCGGGTATAAAACATGTAAGAGACTGCCTGGCGAACATTTGCCGGGTGTGCGAGTCGTAACAATTATCTGGATGGGTGTCCAGTTTTCCCGCGGCTGGGCGCGATGTGGTGTGGCTGGTGTGCGGGGGAGATTAACATGATGGGATGGGATTTGAAGGATATTGCTGTCGAGCAGAGCGGCGGCCTGGCCAGCCCGTTCAGGTTTGAGATCCTGTTCAGCGGCCAGGACGACAAGGAATCCATCCCCCTGCGCGGCGACGGCATCGTGCTGCGCAACGGCAGCGTGCACTTCAACAACGAAGACGACCTCAAGCGCATCGTCAGCAAGCTCGGGCTCAACGCCGAGAATTTCCTGGACTACCTGGCCGATATGGTTGTGGAGAAGACGCAGCAAGGCGCTTCAGCCAGAGCCTGACATTAAGCCCGCAGCCGCTTCAGCACTGCATCCAGCTTGCGCCCTGACCAATCGTGGCCTGCGCGCGCATCAACTTCTGCGAATCGCCCGCGGCCGGGAAACAAAACTGCCCGGTGATACGTCTAAGTTTCCGTGGGCGTGCCGGTGGGACCGGAACTGTGCCCAGGCTGTGGATGGTCATGTGAGTGATTACCTGGGCGCAGCAGGGCAAGCTGTCCCCGTGCTGAAGGAGACTGTTATGGGTTGGGAGATTACTGAGATCAGAATCATCGAGGGCGCGGGCAGTGCCAGCGTATTCCAGTTCGAGGTCGCCGTTGCCGACGCCGACTCGCGGCAGCTGCTGGCGGGTGATGGCATCGTGCTCAACGGCAACCGCGTGCGCGTGAACCGCCAGGCGGAGCTCCGCCGCCGGCTGACAGCGGCCGGGCTGGATGCCGAGTGGGTCATCCGGCACCTCGCCGAGGCCGTGGGCAGCCGAGTGCAGCAGGAGCGCTTTGCCGCACAGAGTGCCGCCTAGCCAGCGACGCTGCGGCGAGCTTCTTCCATGATCATCTCGAGCTGCTCGGGCTCCAGCCCTAGCGCAGCCAGACGCCGGCGCAGCAGCGGTCCGCCAGGCTGCTCAATCGCCGTCATGTAGACCGCCAGCGAGCGTGCATAGCCCAGCAGGCTGGTCTGCTGCGCCGCCCAGCGGTCGGCGGCTTCCTCCGCGCGCGCGGCGTACCAGGCCTGCAGCCGCAGCCACAGGCTGATGTGCAGCGCGGCGGCGGCGGCGATCGCCAGCGGCCACTGCGCCAGCAGGTCCGCGACGACGAAGGCCGCCAGCCAGGTCAGATCGACCCAGGCGCAGCCCAGGCGCCGGCTGCCGAGCACGACGTGCCCGGCCTCGTGGGCCACCATGCAGCGCAGCACCGATAGCGGCGTGTTGCCCAGCGTGTGCGTGCTGATCCACAGCTCGTTGCCGGTCAGCCCGCCCGCAGCCAAGTAGGGCACCGGCCCGAGCTCTACCAGCTGCGGGGCCAGCGGCAGCGCAACGGCGGAGCCTCTGGCCAGCAGCTCGTCCAGCAGCAGCTGCTGCGTTGCGTCAGGCTTGCGGCGGCGGGCCGGCACGCCGCTGGCCATGAAGCCCAGCCAGCTCAGGATGCGGCTCAGGCCGATGAAGGCCAGCAGCAGAAAGCCGCTGAGCGCTAGCGGCTGTCCAATGATCGCACTTGCCACCTGTGTCAGCAGGCCCACCGGCCACAGCAGCAGCGCCGTGCCATAGAACAGCATCCCCAGCACGAGCGCCGGCAGGCCGGCGGTGAGCAGGCTTAAGCGACGGTAGAAACTGTGCGCGCTGGCGGACACGCGTCTATTCTAGCGGGGCGCGCGGGCGCTATACTTAGGGCTGATAGCAGTGCGGCGCGGATGCGCCCGTTGTTCAAGGAGCAGCTCATGACCAGTGCAACGATCAGCAGGCTGAAGAAGGTCAAACAGCGCATCATCGTCACGGACGTCACCGGCAAGGCCTACGAAGGCGTGATTTCCGCCTGGGACGAACTGATGTTCGCTGTCCACATCGACAATGGCGACGATGTGTTCTTCCCGATCAATGGCTACGCGCACTTCACGGTGGTCGGCGGTTACGACAAACCGCAGCGTGCCATCGAGGAAGACGAGTAGCCGGTCGTCCGCCGGCCGCCGCGGCGCCGGCCGCGCCTGGGGAGAGCGTGGCTTCCCAGCCAGCAGACGCTAGCGGGCTGTGCTCGCGAACATCTCCTGCGTGCCGCGGCAGTGCTGGCAGAGCTCGTAACCTTCGGCCTTGGCCTGCGCCAGCGTGTCCGGTGTGAAGCCCACCCCCCGGCCCGCCAGCAGCAGCTCCTCAATCTGGCAGGTGCTGCGCTCATTCTTCAGCGCATGCACCTCTTTGGTCTGCGCGTTACCCAGTAAGCTCAGGTTGCTTCTCGCACTCACACGATACATAGCATCCTCCCTAACGGCAAGTACTTCATTTAAGTCTAACGCGAGACTCGCGATCCGCAAGCCAGGCCGCAAAAAGCAGCCCGCCGCGTTCCTTTTAAGGCAGGCTAATGCTGGGAAAAACGTGGTATGAGCGTTGACGGCGGCGCGGACGGCGGGGTATACTTGCTCGTCCGGGCTGATGGCGGCGCTGTGTTTCTGCGCAACGTTTCGAACTGCATGCGGAAGCACGCCGTCTCTAGTGCGAGCTGGAGCGGATCTGGCGACCGTCCTGGCCAAAATCCCTCGGCGGCCATGTGTGGGCCGCAAAACTCGAGGGTGAAGGGTGGTGACTGAGCGTATGGACGCAGACCCTAGTAGTCGAAGACGGCTAACGTCTGATGTTGCACACTGGCAGCATGCTGATCTGGCAGGTTCTCACCCATGCCATACGCGGTTAGGTCACAGCCCGGGCTTTGAGCCCTGCTAACCAAGGCTGCAACCAATCCCGCGATGGACGATCCGGCTCTGGCCGGTAGCGCCTCTGTTGCTTGACTTACACGGCAGACTGCGCGAGAACCATGCCCCGACCGCATGCCGGCAGTGGGCCCCCCCCATTTCATCAAGGAGGCACTGGCATGAAAGCATGTGATTGCGGGGAACAACTTATTGAACCTCCGAGTTACACACACTCTAAGGTTCTGCCCGCCTGCGCCCACCGGCCAGTGCGCTTCGCCGGATAGCAGCCAGCGGAGCGTGCGGCAGGGACTGAGGCTGCTCTCGAGGCAGCCTGAGCTTAAGGGAGGTGCGCCATGGCGGATGCGCTGAACGGCGTGCATACCCCTCCGCGCGCACTCGTCGCCCGCAGCAAGTTCGGGCAGCGGCTGCTCTCGTTCCTGATGGTGCTTGGTCCCGGGCTGATCGTGATGGTTGCCGACAATGACGCCGGCGCCGTCTCGACCTACACCGAGGCCGGCGCGCGCTTCGGCCTGCACCTGCTGTGGGTCTTGCCGGTACTGCTGCCGGTGACTTACTTCACGCAGGAAATGGTGGCGCGCCTGGGTATCGCCACCGGCCAGGGCTATACGGCGATGATCTACAAGCGCTTTGGCCCGCGTTGGGGCGCCTTTTCGCTGGCCAGCCTGCAGCTGCTGAACTTCCTCACGCTGATCACAGAGTTTGCCTGCATCAGCCTGGCGATGTCGATGCTTGGCGTCTCGCCATACATTGCGGTGCCCATCGCCGCGGTGGGCCTGCTGGTGCTGGCCTCCACCGGCAGCTACCGCCGCTGGGAACGCATGACGATGGCGCTGTGCGTGCTCGACCTGGCGTGGTTCGCCTTTGCCTTCCGCAGCGGCGCGCCGGCGCTGACGGTGCTGAAGAGCGCCGTCGTGCCCAGCCTGCCGGCGGGCGGCATCACGCCTGGGCTGGTGTTCATCCTGATCGCGGTCGTCGGAACGACCATCGCTCCCTGGCAGCTGTTCTTCCAGCAGAGCTGCGTCGCCGACAAGCGCCTGCGCTTCGCCGACCTGAAGTGGGAGCGCCTCGACACCTTCATCGGCGCCTGCATCGTCATCGCCGTCGCCGGCTGCATGATGCTGGTCGGCGACGCCGCGCGGCGCCACGGGATCGCCTATACCGATCCGGCGCAGATGGCGGTGTTCCTTGGCGAAAGCTTCGGCCCGGTCTTGCGCAGCGGGATCCTGATGCTGATGGTCAACGCGGCGGTGCTGGGCACGGCGGCGATCTCGCTGGCCAGCGCCTGGGCCTACGGCGAGACCCGCGGCTGGCCGCACAGCCTGAACATCGGCGTGCGCCAGGCGCCGGGCTTCTACGCCGTCTACGCGCTGGCCGTGGCCGTCGCGGCGGGTATCGTGCTGATCCCCGGCGCGCCACTGCAGCTGATCATCGTCGGCGTGCAGGCGTTGGCGGGCATCATGCTGCCTTCGGCGATCGTGTTCCTGCAGTTGCTGCTCAACGACCGTGAGCTGCTCGGCGAGCGGTTCGTCAACAAACCGTGGAATAACTGGGTGAACTGGAGCGTGGTCACGCTGCTGTTCGCCCTGTCGCTGGTCCTGGCCGCCCAGGTGGTGGCGCCAGGCCTGTTCCCGCGCGGCTAGCGCGGAGTATGCATCGAAGGAGGATACGACAATGGCTGTGATTAGAAAGACCAGGCAGCATCCGCTGTACTTCGTCATCCACCCGCTGGATGACGAGCCCGAAGTGAAGTGTGGCGGCGAGGATCTGGGCCGCATGCCGATGACGCCGGCCGTCAGGATCTCGCTGCTCGCCCTGCAGGCCCACCTGGTGCTGATGGGCGTCCTGGTGCTGTACCACGTGCTCGACCTGGCCGGCACCTTCGTCAGACTGCATTAGACTGGTGGCGCCGGCGGCTCGCCGGCGTCATATGGGGCGGGCTTAAGCCCCGCCCCGCTGCCGCGGGGGGACGCGGCCGCGCCGGCTGCGGCTGCACTGTCCGTGCCCAATGCGGCGAATCGCCGCTTGGCTCACTGCTGCTGCCTGCTTATATCTGCACCCTTGTTAACCTGCCGCCGGGTTTAATGCGCGCCAGTTCCGCCTATAGCCGGCTTGGGGCGGAAGCGTTTCGCGAGAGACTCAATATGTAATGCTGTTGCGCGCTAAATTCCGCGAGACATCCTCAAGGCCGACGGCGCCATGTGGAGTTAAGGCGTGTCAAGCAAAGGCGCTGCCGTGCGCTAGTTTTAGGGGTGAGGCCCACATTTGTCAGTGAACACAATCATCGCGACTGAGTCTTAATCTCATATGTACTCTGATTAGCGGTTGGTAACCGGCACTCTATCCGGCGGCTGCAGCGGCGGCGGGTCAAGGATCTCTCAAAGTCCGGTGATGGCTTGATGCCTGCCCGACCGCCCGCGGGCGGAGGAGATGAGCGGCAGGATCCCGCAGGTAAGTGTAGCTACCACGGGGGGCGGGGCGAAGAGCGGCAGGCTGCAGCCGCAGCCGCCGGCGAATGGCAACTTGAACATGGCGAGTCCGGAAAGCAGGCAGTACGGCAAATGAACCTGACGGCGCATACGCTGGTTGATCAGATGCAGTTCACCGAACTGGAGATCAACGCGCGCAAGTCGCTGCTGGGCTTCAGCGGCCGCGACGCGCGGCTGCTGGCGGACTGGATGCCGCGCATCGAAGGCCGCATCGGCGGCATCGTCGAGCGCTTCTACGAGCACCAGATCTCGATCGACGAGATCGCCCTGCTGATCGGCGATGCGGACACGCTGAACAGGCTGAAGGTGACGCTCGCGCGCTACGTGCGCGACCTGTTCAGCGGCTGCTACGACGCCGACTACGTCAACAACCGCCTGCGCATTGGCGTGGTGCACAAGCGCATCGGCGTGGAGCCGAAGCACTACCTGGCGTCGCTGCTGCTGCTGGAGCGCATGATCGCCGAAAGCATCGTCGAGAGCGCCGCCGACGCCGGGCATGCGGCGGAGGTCACGCGGGCGCTCTCCAAGCTGATGCAGTTCGACACCACGCTGGTGTTCGACAGCTACATCCAGACCGTGCTGGCAGAGCTGGAGCTGGCGCGCGAGCGCGCCGAGTCCGACGCGCGGCGGATGGAGGAGCAGGTGCGGGAGCGCACGCGCGAGCTGGAGGAGTTGGCGCAGCGCGACCCGCTGACCGGGCTGTACAACCGGCGGGCGTGCTTCGAGCGGCTGCGCGGCATCCTGGCGCAGGCCCGGCGTGCGGCTAAGCCGGTGGCGTTGATGTACGTGGACGTGGACGGCCTGGGGCGCTACAACAACACCGCCGGGCATATCCGCGGTGACGACATCCTGCGCGACGTGGGCGCGGCGATGCTGCAGGCGGCGCGCGAGGAGGATGTGCCGTCGCGTCTCAGCGGCGACGAGTTCTGCGTCGTGCTGCCGGACTGCGACCTGGCGGGCGCGCGGCTGTCGGCGCAGCGGCTGTGCGAGAGCTTCGCGGCGCGCCGCGACGACGTCACGCTCAGCATCGGCCTGGCCCAGACCGGCCCGCCCGACTACATGGACGGCCACGAGCTGCTGCACAGTGCCGACGAACAGATGTACATCGCCAAGCAGTCCGCCGGCTTCCAGGTCGTGGGGTAGGCAGCATTCAAGGGGTAGCGGCGGCCGCCGTGCCGCCGTCTTGGTGGCACGGGCGCCATCGCCCGTGACTTAGTAGATACTCTCTTCGCTGTCAAGCTGAGCAGTGATAGAAGCGGGCGGGGT
>Ga0315287_10008375_pt1 | contig 10435 bp, 7 predicted proteins | sample YL17G11_0_MG_FD_205037 | JGI IMG/M metagenome (GOLD analysis project Ga0315287, IMG submission 205037) | Sediment microbial communities from Yellowstone Lake, YNP, Wyoming, USA - YL17G11_0 | ecosystem: Environmental > Aquatic > Freshwater > Lake > Sediment | place: USA: Wyoming | collected...
GTCGCGCGTCAGGTAGACACCCGCCATCAGCGCGAGGCAGCAGATCCCCAGCCACGCCCCGGCCAGGTGACGTCTGCTGATGGAGGCCACGAAACCGATGATGGCGAAGCCGCTGACCACGACGTCGAGGAAGGTGGTCCAGGGGAAGAACATGTCCCAGAACGAGTCGCCCCCGCCGTTGGGCCGGTACCCGTACTTCATGTCGGTCATGTAGGCATGGTTGAACAGGAACGGCAGCACCCAGAACGCAGAGAGCAGCAGCGCCCCACCCAACACGCTGAGGCCGTACCAGAAGCGGGTGCGATCCATCCAGATCAGCCACAGCAGGATGGCGGCACCCAGGACGAAGATCAGCACGATGCCGTGCGACAGCATCGACAGCGCGATGAGGATGGCCGCCCACGACCGGTACTTGCCGGTCTCGAGGCCGCGGGCGAACAGACCCAGACCGAGCATGCCGAACGACAGCGCGATCGAGAACGAGAACTCGCCGGCCATGGTGCTCTTCACGTTGCCGCCGTAGATCGAGAAGCTCTCGTCGAAGAGGAAGACCAGCGCGGCCAGCGCCATGAGTTCGGGCATCGGATAACGGAATCGCGCCAGCCGCCCGAACGCCCAACAACAGAAGGGCAGGCTGACCATCCCCGAGATCACGACGACCTTGAACGCAACCCCGTATGGCAGCACGACGTTGAGCGCCACGATCATCAGCGCGGGCACCACCATGTAGAAGCGATAGAGCGGGAATCCCGCGTACCAGTAGTTGCTCCATCCGCTGAGCTGGAAGTGCGGCAGCAGGTGATCCCGCAGATAAGCGGGCCCCATGACGTGCGCGCCCATGTCGCCGCCGGTGGGCGTGTTGTCGGTGAACACCAGATCGAGGTGCACCACCTTCAGTACGGCGAACGTGGATCCGCCGACGACGATGAGGGCCGTGAGGTACTGCACGATGCGCGCGGTGGGCCAGGGCGCCTCGAGCCACCGACGCGGCCGCCGGACGATGCGAGCACCTATCCGCGACCAGCGCGATGGCGCGCCGCCAACGGATTCCGGGGAGTCAGCGGATTCGGACACGACGGCTCCGACAGGCACCGGTTCGTCGATTTCAGCCTGATGGTCGCTCATGACGCCCGGAATCCTTCCATCAGGACCGCTTGCGCGCACGTCACCCACTGGCCACGAGCAGGAGACCGGTGGCGTTGAATGCCACGTGGGCGATCACGCCCATGCCCAGCCGGCGGGTACGCAGCGCACACACGCCGAGGACGAGGCCGAACAGGAACAGGCCGGGATACTCCACGAGCCGGAAGTGCACGAGCGCGAACCACGCGGCGACGATGACCACGCCGACAGCATCGTTGAGCCGTCGCGTGAAGGCTCCCTGCAACAGCCCGCGATAGACGAGCTCCTCCACCAACGGCGCGCCGACCACGACCACGAACACGAGCGCCACCAGCCACGCCCCCTGCGCGTTGTCGTAGAGGTCGCGGGCCGTCTGCTCGACGCGCTTCTGCTCGAACGTGGCCGGCCACCACTGCTGGAGCGGCCAGTAGAGCAGCCGCACCAGCACCAGCTGCGACAACACACCGATCGGGATGCCGAGCAGGTCGACGACGCGGAAGGACAGGCCGAAGTCGGTGGCCAGCGAGCCGGTGCCGAACCGCCTGCCCAGTGCCCAGACCCCGGCGACCATCGGCGTCCAGATGCACAGTGCCCCCAGGAGCACGGTCCATGTGGGGGCCACGGATGAATCGGAGTGTCCCGTGCCCGCCACGATCGAGGAACCGACGATGTTGCCGAGAAGCCAACAACCTGCCCACACCGCCGTCGCGGATCCGATGTCGACCAGAGCGGGCCCGGGTGTGGCGCGCGTCGGCGACAGCTTTGTGGCGGACATGGGTCGAGAGGTTACCGCCGGCGCGAAAGGCTCGGCTCAGCCCGCGAGGCGGGCGGACGCAGCGAACACCACCATGATCCGCGAGCGGCGGTCCTCGAGCCTCCAGCCGTTGGGCACCGACAGCCGTCCGGTATGACGCTCGCACAGGTCGTAGCTGTGAGGATCGCGTTCGGGATGCAGATCGTCGAGCCAGACGAGCGACCGGCCGTACTCGTACGAGAGCGTGACCGATGCGGTCTGAGCGCATCCGGTGCGCGAACACTGCCTATCCATCCTCAGAACGCTAAGTCGCTGCGCTGGACGAGTGGTGGATATCACGAAGTTCCGAGAGCGGTGCGAACATCCAAAGGCGGCGTCACACCGTAACATGGGGTGATGAGCAATCTGCCCCCGCCGCCGCCTCCTCCCCCGCCTGGGCGTTCGCCCGGCGGTCGCGGACAGCAGCCCGGCCAGCAACCAGGTCAGCAACCGCCCGAACGAGGCGCGAAGCGTCCTGTGGGCGGCTGGTCGCGCTGGATGATCCCGATCCTGCTCGCCGTCATCGTCATGTCGTTCGTCATCCCCAGGCTGTGGCCCACCGACGCGGGCAACAAGGTCAGCTACACCGAGTTCATCACCCTCGTCCAGGACGACCAGGTCAAGACCGTCGACCTCAACAACAGCACCCTCGAGATCTCCGGCGAACGCAAGGACGGCACCAAGTTCCGCACCACGGCACCACCCACCTTCCCCAACGTCGACGAGTCAGCGCTGCTCCAGGAGAAGGGCGTCGAGTTCAACCCCAAGACACCCGGGAGCAACTGGCTCATCACCTGGGCCGGGCTGCTGCTGCCGATCGTGCTCATCATCGGCTTCTTCGTCTGGATGCAGCGACGCGCCGCCGGGCAGATGGGCAGCGTGATGTCGATCGGGCGCAGCCGGGCCAAGGCCTACCAGGCCGACAAGCCGTCGACCACGTTCGCCGACATCGCCGGTTACGAAGGAGTGAAGCAGGAGATCACCGAGGTCGTCGACTTCCTCAAGATGCCCGAGCGCTTCCGCGAGATCGGTGCCCGAGTACCCAAGGGGATGTTGCTCGTCGGCCCTCCCGGAACCGGCAAGACCCTGTTCGCCCGGGCCGTCGCCGGTGAGGCCGGCGTCGGCTTCCTCAGCGTCACGGGCAGCGACTTCATGGAGATGTTCGTCGGTGTCGGCGCCAGCCGGGTGCGCGATCTGTTCCAGCAGGCGCGCAAGATGGGCAGGGCGATCATCTTCATCGACGAGATCGACTCCATCGGCCGCAAGCGTGGCGCCGGTCTGGGCGGAGGCCACGACGAACGCGAGCAGACGCTCAATCAGCTGCTCGCCGAGATGGACGGCTTCGAGACGAGCGAGGGCATCGTCATCCTGGCCGCCACCAACCGACCCGACATCCTCGATCCAGCACTGCTGCGGCCTGGCCGATTCGATCGCCAGATCGTGGTGCCCCTGCCGGAGAACGGAGAGCGCCTGGCGATTCTGAAGGTGCACAGTCGCGACAAGCGCATGGGCTCCGATGTCGATCTCGAGGTGATGTCGAAGGCGACCCCTGGGATGAGCGGCGCCGATCTCGCCAACCTGGTCAACGAGGCTGCACTGTTCGCGGTGCGCCGCAGCAGCAAACAGATCGAACGCATCGATTTCGAGAACGCACGCGATCGTGTGGTGATGGGTGCCCGACGCGAGAGCCTCGTGCTCACCGGCGAGGAGAAGCGGGCCACCGCCATCCACGAGAGCGGGCACGCCATCCTCACCGTGGTGCTGCCCTACGCCGATCCGCTGCACAAGGTCACGATCCTGCCGCGGGGCATGGCACTGGGTGTCACCTGGAGCCTGCCCGAGGAACGGCACACCTACTCACAGGAGTACTTCGAAGACATGATCTGCCGTGCCATGGGTGGCCGCGTCGCCGAGAAGATCGTGTTCCACCACATCAACTCCGGGGCGGCGAACGACCTCGAGCAGGCCACCGCCATCGCCCGCCGCATGGTGCGCGAATGGGGCATGAGCGAGCGCATCGGGCCGATGGCCTGGACGGGGCATCAGCAGGTCTTCCTCGGTGAAGACCTGATGACCCAGGGCCGCGAGTACAGCGATGACACGGCGAGGCTGATCGACGACGAGGTGGCCCGCATCCTCCACGAACAGGAGGCCCGCGCGATCGAGGTGCTCACCAAGCACCGCCGAGCGCTGGAACTGGTGGCCGAGGCACTTCTCGAACGGGAGACCATCGACGGCGCCGAGGTGGCCAACCTGGTGCAGGACGGCCTCGGCGAACCCCGCCGATCGCCCGAGACCGAGGCCGAATCTGACAGCGGCATCGACATCGGCGTCGACATCGGCGGCGGCTCCCCCGCCGAGACGCGGTCGGCGTCGATCGACTGAATCTCTACCCGCCGGTCCTGCCCGCCACCACCGAGGTCAGCTGCGACCGAGGTCGGGCTCGGGACTGCTGCCCGGCTGGCGCGCTTCCGCAACGGCTGCCCAGAGGTCGGTCGCACTGACCGGCCCGACGAACCCGGCTTGCACGACTCCTTCCCGATCGACCACGACCAGGAGAGGAACGGCCTCGATCTCGTACTTGGCGTGCAGTCCCCTCGCGGCCGTGTACTCCACGTCGGCAACCGCGACCTCCGGCGATTCGAGCACGAGCGCCTTTCGGACCACATCCGCGCATGAGCTGCAGGTGCCCGAGGAGAACACCGCGACCAGCCACGCTGCGTCCGGCCGATCGAAGTCGCGTCGATCGAGCTGACTGGGCAGGCCCCGGCTGGGTTGCGTCGGCGCATCGACGTGCTGACGGCCGCGGAGGATCAGACCAACCGTCAAGGCCACGGCGATCACACCGGCGGCGACGAACAGCTGCGGCATCGGGTCAACCTGCCAGCGCGAACGACCCGGACCGGCCGCGTAACGATGCGTCGCGCGGGAGGAGGCGCTCGACGTAGATGCGCGAGGTGCTCTCGACCACCAGCGGCCGGCCGAGGGCAGCACGATCGCTGATGCCGATCGCGGTCACGCCGCCGGCCGGGAGCGCGATGGACTCCATTCCCGGCACCGCGACTTCACCGCCCGGTCCGAGCGCCTTCACCGTGACCGTGGCATCGACACCATCGACGTTGAGCACGACGAGGATGTTCTCGACCGCGAGTTCCGATCCGACCGCCATGCTCCATCGCGGGCCGGCGAGCGCAGCCGGCGCCCCCAGCACCACCGTGGTGACCACGCTCGATCCCGCGGGACGGGTGATCGCCCGCTCGACGACGATCGCCCGCTCGTCGAGTGTGGAGAACACCACGCCATGACGACCGGCCGGCAATCCGGGCACGTCGGCAGTCACCAGCGTGCCCACCTGGCCCGGAGCCACCACGATCTCGGTGTCGTTGGCAAAATCGTCCGCAAGCGGTACACCCAGGAACACCGCCTGAACCGCCACCTCCCGATCCGAGCCGTTGTAGATGCTGTACCGCTCGATGATGCCATCGCCCACTTCTCCGTCGGCGAAGAAGTACTGATCGGAGAGCGAAGGCGCGCCGAGGCTGAGCGTGTACCCGAGCCGCCCGCCGCCGAGGTACTGCTGCGCCCGACCGACGACAACCCGACCGCGGCTGGCCACGATCTTCACCGCCAGAACCGCCTCGTCGCGCGGCAGCGACGCCTGGGTGATGACCGCCACCGAGTTGCCCTTCACCGGAAAGCCCTGGAGTCGCGAAGGCTGCCGCGAGCCCTGGTTCGTGGCGAACTCGAAGTTGAGAATGGCTTCGTCGGGAAATGGATTGGTGATCACGAGTTGCTCGGTGCTGCCATCAAGGGTGAACCCGTCCGCGAAGTACCACTCCGACGACGTGGAATTGGCACACGGGGCCACCGCGTTACCGGCCGGGAACACGGCCCGTTGCTCCACGAAGCCGCCACCACCCTGCATCTCCACCAACGCGGACACGAACGTGCCCGCCTGTTGCAGTTCGAGGAGGTCGATCGTGCGCGTGTCGCGGGGATCCACCTCGAAGGACTGTGTCACGGGAGCGCCATCGGGCGCATCGGTGAAGACCGTGATCTGGCCGCTGAGCGGTGCATCGGCAGGGTTGGCGACGATGACGGAACCACCGACGCCTTCGCCGCCGACGGGCACGCCCGGACAGAACCACGATGAGGTGATGAAGTTGCCCGTCGGCACGAACGGCATGGTCGGCTTGCCCAGGGTGGTGAACACCGGCACCGCGTTCGCGCTCGGAGCACGCCCGACGACGATCATCGAGACCAGGCCCGTCACCAGAACCACGGCGGCAACGAGCCGGCGGCGGTTCACGACGCACCCCCGTCCTCGGACTGCCAGGGCACGCCACCATCACCCGGAACCAGGATGGGCTCGGTGAGCTGCAACACCGGCTCGATGTGCTCGTCGACGGGCCGCTTACGCCGCCGTCTGATCGATGAGGGGTCGAAACGGCTCGCTGCCAGGACCAGGGCGACCCACACGAACAGCTGCAGGATCACGAACAGCGGCCTCGCCAACGATGTGTCGTATCGCAGCGTTGCCGCGCCCGCGGTCGGCACATCGAAGCCGATCGTCGATCCGAAGGCAGGATGGGACTCTGCTTGCCGCCCATCGACCTCGAGGGTCCATCGCTGGTCCACCGGAACCGCCACGTGCACGACGCCGGGCTGCACCGGGCCCGTGGCAGGTCCGCGGTCGCGGGCGCCGACACCGAATGGCGTGGAGCCGCTGAGGTCGGCCGAGGCAAGCGCCTCGTCACCGGCCTGTTGGCTGGCCGCGGCACCCGCAGGGGTGAGCTGGCTCCGCACCGGCGTCCATGCCATGTTCTCGTAGACGACGTAGTTGAGCGGCCGCGTGAGCGGGGTCGCCAGATCGAGCTGATCGTCGAGCGCATCGATGAGACCCACCGGCGGCGGCACCGGGTCGGTCGTCGTGCCGATCGCGCCATCGGCCAAGGGCACCACGATGTAGCGCACGCCGAACGGGGCCAGCAGGCGGCCGGCGCGAAGTGTGGACTGGGTACCGATGGCATCCAGGGCCTGCGCCACCTCGCGCTCCACGGCGGTGGGTCGGCCAGCCCACGTCTCGTACATGGTGAGGGGGCCATCGTCGGTGAGGGCATAGCCGATACCCGGATGGTACGTCCATGCCGCGACCGGCAGCACCTGAGGATCGCCGATCCACAGCACCCGGTAATCGCCCTCAACCGGATCGGAGGGGAGCTGACCGAGCACGGTGGTGAGCGTGAGCCTGGGCATGTTCCACCGGCCGTTGCCGACAGCGATGACGCCAGGGAGGATGCCCACGACGATGGCACAGGCACTGAGCACACCGAGCGGCTGCCGCCACCCGAACGATCCGCTGAGCACGTCGTCCTGGAACGCTGCGGCGATGCACGCTGCCGAGAGCGCGACTCCCACGGCAACGGGGGCCAGCAGCACACCCGGCTCCGGCATCCGGATCCCACCGATCCGACCGATCCGGCCGTCATCGAGGATCGCCAGCCAGCCGAACGCCACCACCAGCCCGGCAGCCCTGATCGCCCAGGTCAGACGCCAGCTGCGGGCCACCAGGAGGGCCGACACCACCGGGACCATCAACGCGATGGCCAGGATCCCGAACTCGCCATTGCCGACGCCGAAGCGGGCGAGCCGCACGACGCCGAGCGATCTCGATGTCACCGGCGGAACACCGGCGACGAGATCCCAGCCTGCACGACCGAACAGTGACTCCGACCAGGGCAGGTTGGCGACGAGCGCCACGATGCCGACCACGAATGCCGACACCGCCATCGTGACCCCGGCGCGCCATGACCCTCTGGCCAGCAGGGTGGTGACGGCGAGCACCACGCCCGTTGCGCCCAGGAGCAGGAGGAACGAGGGGGCGAACGCCGCCACGACCGCCGTGAGGAGCGCCAACTGCGCCAGCAGGCGAAGTCGCTTTCGGGGCGCCACGACGGCGTACCGCTCGACCGTGTCTCGATCCGCAGGGTCGGACGATGTCGACCCGATGGTCTCGATGCCGGCGGCGCGGCGCAACAGGTGCACCACCCAGGGCATCGCGGCGTAGCACGCCAACGCCCCCCACCTGCCGACCGACAGCAGCTCGCTGGGCAGCGGCAGCGCCGCGTACACCACCAGTGCGGTGACCCGGGCACGCGGCGTGGGGAACAGCGATGCCAGACGCCACATACCGGCGTAGCCGACTACGAGCAGCCCGAGTATCGCGACGGTGTGCCACAGACCCATGTGGAACAACGACGTCACACTCCCCACAGCAGCCAGGGCCACGCCGGTGGGTGCCGCCACCGTGGCGCCCAGCCCATGCCCCCACCATCCCGACCTGTAGTCGGCCAGCATGTCGGAAGGGCTCGAAGGGAAGCGCAGGAACTCACCGACCTCCGGCACACCACCCGTGATCAGCTGCCTACTACCGATCACCACCGCGATCAAGACGCACAGCCACGCGATCGATGGCACCGATCCTGCCGTCTGCCGCCAACGCCGCTCGGTCGAGGCATCGGGATCGAGCGGTCTGCTGTCGCGCGCTCGCAGGTACGACGACAGCCGGGCGCTGCCACGAAGCTGCAGACCGGCAACCTCGCTGTTGGGCACTTGGCGCAGCGGGGCGATCTCTCGCCGGCGGGCAAGGATCGTCGGTGTGCGCGGGATGGCACCGAGCAGTGCGACGAGCGATGCCCACGCCTGGCGGAGGGTGCCGGTGAACACGCCCGCGACCAACTCGGCGAGGGTGAGCACCACGAGCTGGAGCGACACCAGCAGCAGCCGCCGCGCGCCGGTGAGCGTGGCAACCGAACGGACGCGATGGCGAGCCCGCAGACGGTCGTGTCGCAGATCGGGACGACGTTCGGGCAGCTTCTCGCGGTGGCGGGCCCGCGCCGCCGGCACGACCACGACCCGCGCGCCACCGAGATGGGCGCGCCAGCAGAGATCCACATCGTCGCCGTAGAACTCGATGGCCGGGTCGAACCCCTCGAGCAGGCGAAACAGATCGGCGCGGACGAGCAGGCAGGCCGAAGGGAGCGCGAACACGTCGCGGACGGCGTCGTGCTGCTCCTGGTCGACCTCGCCCGACTCCACCATCGAATCGATCGCACCGAAGCGGTCGACCGCCAGACCCACGTGCTGCAACACGCCCGGATCGTCCCAGTCCGACAGCTTGGGACCGACGATGCCGGCATTCGATCGGTAGAGCTCCTCCACCAGCAGCCGCACTGCGGCAGGTTCGAGGGCGACATCGTCGTGCAGGAAGCAGAAGAACCCGCTCTCGCCCTCCACCAGCGACAGCACCTCGTTGGCCGTGGCGCCGTAGCCCGGATTGCCATCCACGGCACGCACGAAGGCATCGGGCACTCGAGCCCGGATGCGCTCGGGGAGGTCTCCGGGCTCGCCGGCCAGCAGGAACAGCAGCTTGAGGCTGCCGTAATCCTGATCCGCGAGGCCGTCGAGCACCTCCTCGAACCAGGGACCCGGCTCGTGCACCACCATCACGGCCACCACGGGCGGTACGAGTTGGCTGCCGGGTTCCACGAAGGCACAAGGCTAGCGGCGCTGTCGCCGCTCGCCCGGTCACCGGCCGGTCACTGGCGGCCGCGCCGGTCGAACTCGCCGAGTAGTGCTTGCAATAGTTAGCACTCTGCGGTATGCTGCTTGCAGTGCCGGTCGCTCGGACCGGAGCACCATCGAAAGGACTGCAATGGCATCACTCCCGAAGTTCCCCTCGATCGATCTGTCCAGCCTCGATCTCAACAGGCTCCGCTCGATCCAGTGGCCGAACATCGAGCTGCCAGGCATCGATGCCGAGACGCTCACCAACGCCTTGCGTGATGCCGCCTACATCACCATCGGGTTCGGTGTGCTGGCCTTCCAGCAGGCCCAGGTGCGGCGCCGCGAGCTCGTCACCGGCCTCAGCGAGCGCTTCGACACCAGCACCCCCCAGATGGACCAGCTACTCAAGTCCTTCGAGGCCAGCATCACGGCACTCGACGCCCGCTTCGACGACCTGGAAGCCAAACTCGACCAGACCGTCGAGAAGCTCGAAGCCCGTCTGCCCGAGCAGGCCGGCGCACTCCTGGGTCAGGCCCACGACGTCGCCAAGGCCGCACGCAAGCAGGTCCGTGGTCTCATCCGCTCAGCGGCGTGACGATGATCGTCGGCTTCAGCGGAAGTAACCGCTGACGTCGACGATGACGTGGGCCGTCGAGCTGGCCAGGATGCACCACCGTCCTGCGCCGTCGACTGCCCCCGTCACCACCCCGGCCGCACTCCCCGACGGGGAGTAGCGCACCATCGAGACGCTCGGCACCCGGGCCTCGCAGGGATGGACGGTGAGGTAGCCGTTCGATGTGGCCTCCGTCTGGGTGACCTGCGCGGCAATGGCGCGCACCGATCCACCGGCTGGCACGCCTCCCACCCCGGTGAGCGTGACCGCGCGATTCACCGACGCGCGGGACGCGCCGAGGAGCCCCAGATTGATCCGGGTATCCACCACCCTGGCCGGCG
>Ga0315287_10008376_pt1 | contig 10435 bp, 7 predicted proteins | sample YL17G11_0_MG_FD_205037 | JGI IMG/M metagenome (GOLD analysis project Ga0315287, IMG submission 205037) | Sediment microbial communities from Yellowstone Lake, YNP, Wyoming, USA - YL17G11_0 | ecosystem: Environmental > Aquatic > Freshwater > Lake > Sediment | place: USA: Wyoming | collected...
CGCGATGGGTGCCGACGAAGCCGCCGCACGCGGCTCGCTGCGGTTCTCGTTGGGCCACTCCTCGACAGTCGAGGACGTCGACGGCCTCCTGCTGGCGCTGGCCCAATCGGTTGAGCGTGCTCGGCGAGCCGGCATGACCACCGTCCCTGCGGCGGTGTGACGTGCGGATTCTCGCCGCGCTCTCCGGCGGCGTCGACTCGGCAGTCGCGGCAGCACGAGCGGTCGACGCCGGCCACGAGGTCACGGCCGTACACCTGGCCCTGTCGCGCGACCCCGCGGCGCAGCGCAACGGGGCCCGGGGATGCTGCACGTTGGAGGACTCACGGGATGCGCGGCGAGTGGCCGACACCCTGGGAATCCCCTTCTACATCTGGGACCTGTCCGAGCAGTTCCAGACCGAGGTCGTGGACGACTTCGTTGCCGAATACGCGCACGGTCGAACACCCAACCCGTGCATTCGGTGCAACGAGCGCATCAAGTTCGCTGCCGTGCTTGATCGCGCGATCGCACTCGGCTTCGACGCCGTCTGCACGGGCCACTACGCCCGACTCGTCGACAACGGCCCGACGCGGGAGTTGCATCGAGCGAAGGATCCCGGCAAGGACCAGTCCTATGTTCTCGCGGTGCTCGATCAGCATCAGTTGAGGCGCTCGTTGTTCCCCCTGGGGGACACGAGCAAGTCCGACGTCCGACTCGAGGCGCTTGATCGGGGACTGCTCGTTGCTGAGAAGCCGGAGAGTTTCGACGTGTGCTTCATCCCCAACGGTGACACGGCTGGCTGGTTGAGGGACAAGCTCGGTTCGGACCGCGGCGACGTTCGGGATGCTCTGACGGGAGAATTGGTCGGCGAGCACGAAGGCGCCCACGCATTCACGGTCGGCCAACGGCGCGGGTTGGGACTGAGTCATCCGTCACCTGATGGTGAACGACGGTATGTCGTGGGCCTGGACTCGTCCTCGAACACCGTGTTCGTCGGTGTGGCTCAACTCCTCGATGTCGATGTGATCGTCGGTCGGCAGGTGCGGTGGTGCGACCGTGAGCCCGCAGACGCCTTCGACGCGGTCGCCCAGATCCGGGCGCACGGTGAGCCGATGCGGTGTCGGGTCAAGCCGAGGGCGGGTGAGGTCGTTGTCCACCTCGACATCCCGGCGCGAGGGGTGGCGCCCGGGCAGTCGGTCGTGCTGTACCAAGGCACGCGTGCTCTCGGATCCGCGACCATCGAGTCGGCGCGATCGGCCCGCGGGGCAGCTTCGGACGCTTCCCCGGTGGCCATGGTCTGATGGCCACGGCGCTGTGAGGTCCGCGCAGGGGCTGGCCCCGCCGGCGGCCGCGACCGGGATCGGGTCCCTTCCGGGGACGGACATTCTCGAGAGCACGCGACTCGTCTCTGGCGAATGCCCCGACCTTCCCTACCTGCCCGAGCTGCCCGCTCGTGGTCCGGGGGCCGACCTGATCGGTCGCACCGCCGGGTTGCTCGCCGCTATCGATCACGGCTTCGCAGTCGACACCACACCGACCGGCTGGCGCTTCGCCGACGCGCCCGGCGCGGTCGTTCGTCGGGCCCAGTCGTGGGTCAACCAGGACCTGGACGCCCTGGAGGACGAGTTCAGCACCACGCGCGGCTCCGTCAAGGTGTCGTTGTGCGGTCCTTGGACCCTGGCCGCCGGAATCGAGTTGCGCAATGGCGAGAGAGCCGTGCAGGACCCGGGGGCTTGTGCGGATGTGGGTGCGGCCCTGGGCGAACTGGCAACGGCCCACATCGCCGAGGTCCAGAGACGGCTCCCGGGCGCGCTCCTGGTCGTCCAGCTCGACGAGCCGTCGTTGGCGTCGGTGCTCACCGGCTCGCTGTCGAGACAGAGCGGATGGGGTCGACTGATGCCGGTCGCGGAGTCGGTCGTCGCGGCCACGTTGCGCGGGGTCGCCGACGCCGTCCGGGCTGCCGGTGCGCGCAGTGTTCTGCATTGCTGCGCAGATCGGCCGCCCTATGACGTGCTGGCCACGAGTGGGGTCGACGGTTTCGGTGTCGACGCGAGCCGAGTCACCGACGGTGATGTCGATGCCCTGGGAGGAGCCCTCGAATCGGGACAATCGCTGATGCTCGGGGTTGCTCCAGCGACCGACGGTCCGTTGTCCGAAGTCGGCGCTAGCGTTCGGCAGGTGATCGGTTTGGGCCATCGACTCGGTTTCTCGATCGATGCCTGGGTGGGGCAGCTCCTGCTGTCACCGAGCTGCGGGATGGCGGGGGCGAGTCCCGCGTACGTCCGAGACGTCATGACTCACCTTCGTGACGTGAGCGGCGCGCTGACACAGGCAGACGAACGGGATTCGTGATGGCCAAACGGGCACCGGCTCGAGCAGTGAGTCGACGCGATGATCTCGTCGCGTTACTCGAGGAGGCGCGTCGCCGCTACTACCAGGAAGACGCTCCGACGATCTCCGACGACGAGTACGACCAGGCCTATCGCTCCCTGGTCGAACTGGAGGCGCAGTACCCGGACCTCATCACCGGCGACTCACCGACCCAGACGGTGGGCGGGAATCGCTCCGAGATGTTCGAACCGGTCGAGCACCTGGAGCGGATGCTCAGTCTGGACAACGCTTTCGACGACTCCGATCTGGTCACGTGGGCCACGAGGATCGAACGCGACCTCGGCCCGTTGCCGGAACTCCTGTGCGAGTTGAAGGTCGACGGTCTAGCTGTCGACATCGTGTACGACAACGGTCACTTGCGCAGTCTCGCGACCCGGGGCGACGGCCGAGTCGGAGAGGACGTCACGTACAACGCGCGCTTCATCCCGTTCATCCCGAAGACCCTGAAAGGGACCAAGACCCATCCGGTGCCGGCGCTGATCGAGATTCGCGGCGAGGTCTTCTTCGCCGACGCGGACTTCGCCGCGCTCAATGACGACATGCTGCGGCTGGGCCGCTCGCCGTTCGCGAATGCGCGTAACGCCGGCGCGGGGACGCTGCGCCAACGAGTCGACCGGCGCGAGCAAGAGGTCGCCAAGGTGCGTGACCTGATCCGAGATCAGGAGAGTTCGGGGCGAGGGACGGACCGGACTCACGTCCGGTTGACCCGGGCGATCGAGGAGCTCGATCGAGCCACCGCCGCCCTGGGTCGGCTGCGTCTGGTGGTCCACGGCGTCGGTGCGCGTCGCGGCTACGACCCCGGACGGCAATCCGAGGCCTATGCAGCTTTGGGCGACTGGGGTCTTCCCGTGAGCGATCGGGTACGGGTCGTTCCCGACCTCTCCGGGGCTCGCGAGTACATCGCCCACTTCGGTGAGCACCGTCATGACGTCGAACACGAGATCGACGGCGTGGTGCTCAAGGTGGACGACCTGGCCACCCAGGGTCGACTCGGTGCCACGTCACGGGCACCGCGCTGGGCGATCGCGTACAAGTACCCTCCCGAGGTTGTACGTACTCGACTGCTGGACATCCGAGTCAACGTCGGTCGAACCGGTCGGGTCACGCCCTACGCGGTCATGGAACCGGCCAAAGTGGCCGGAACCACCGTCGCCATGGCCACCCTGCACAACGCCGATGAGGTCGCCCGAAAGGGCGTGCTCATCGGTGACAACGTATTCCTGCGCAAGGCCGGCGATGTGATCCCTGAGGTGATTGGTCCTGTCGTCGAGGATCGGGACGGTTCGCAACGTGCCTTCGTCATGCCGACGCACTGCCCCGAGTGCGGCACCGCCTTGGGGCCCGAGCGCGAGGCCGACGTCGACATCCGGTGCCCGAACAGTCGTGCCTGCCCCGCGCAGTTGCGTGAGCGCCTGTTCCACGTGGCGTCGCGAGGAGCGTTGGACATCGAGGGGCTCGGTTTCAAGGCAGCCGTCGCATTGCTCGACTCGGGGGTTGTCCACGATGAGGGCGATCTCTTCGCCCTCGACGCCCGCCGCCTGAGTCAGGCCGAGTTCTTCACTCGGGAGGCCAGGCGAGGTGAGACGGGTCCACAACTCTCCGAGAACGCCCGCGTCCTGCTCGAGCAGCTGGACGTTGCGCGCACCCGACCGCTGTGGCGCGTTCTTGTGGCGTTGTCGATCCGGCACGTCGGCCCGACCGCCGCCCAGGCCCTGGCCCGGGAGTTCGGAGATCTGGCCGTCATCGCCGTGGCGTCGGAGGAGGAGTTGTCCGCGGTCGAGGGTGTCGGACCGGTGATCGCCTCGGCGCTGCACGAGTGGTTCTCAGTCGATTGGCACCGCGAGGTCATTGACAAGTGGCGGCAGGCGGGGGTGCGGATGGCCGAGGAACGGGCAGACAGCGGCCCCAAACTGCTGGACGGCATCACCGTGGTGATCACCGGCACGCTCGAGGGTTGGACGCGAGACGGCGCGACCGAGGCCCTCCAGGCACGGGGTGCCAAGGTGAGTGGGTCGGTATCGAAGAAGACGACCTGCGTGGTGGCCGGCGACAACCCTGGGTCGAAGTTCGACAAGGCGGTGATCCTGGGCGTTCCAGTGCTCGACGTCACGGGCCTTGAGAGGCTCCTGAGCGGTGGTCCTGACGCTGCGCTGAACGGGTGAACCGTTGAGCCGTTCGAGATGGTCGGGAGCCCTCGAGTCGTCGCCGATCAAGGAGGGGGCGTTTCTGGCCGACTAGTCCAGAGGGCGCCAAGCGGCGCTTCACGGACGCTGCGCGCAGGTCGGGCGCAGCCGGACCAGGGTGGAGCCCGTGGACGTAGCGGATCGGCGACCCTCGCTGCTGCGCCCGAGCCTGTTCGCGTTGAGCTGGCACCTCTCGGTCTGGATCGGGCTCGTGACGATCGTGGTGAGCGCCCGCGCCCTGACGCCCGAGGCCGTCGAGGCCATGGGTCCGGCGTTCCTCGTCATCGTGGGCCTGGCGTTGTTTGGTGAGCTTCGGCCCCTGATCACGGCGTCCTCCAAGGACCCGGACGGGGTGCCCTTCTCGGGGGCCTTCGTTTTCGCGGCGCTGTACCTGTGGGGTCCGGCACCGGCAATCCTGATCGAGGCGCTGTGCATCGGCCTGGTGATGTTGCTGATGCGCCGGATCCCGTGGCGGTACGCCTTCAACGTGGGGCAGTACGTCGTGTCCGTCGGCGCCGCGTGTGCGGTTGTGGCACTGGCCGGTCAGACGACCACTCCGTTCAACGCACGGACGTCCTTCGAGATCGGCGATCTCGGCTGGTTGGTGGCGTCCTGGCTGGCCTACCACTTCGTCAATCTCACCTTGGTCGCGTTGGCGTACACCTGGCCACAGACATCCTTCTGGGACGCCTTGACCGACGACTTCGTCTTCTACACCGTGAGCACCCTCGTCGTCCTCGCCCTGTCCCCGTTGGTCGTGCTGGTGAGCAGCGAGTGGTTCCTCATGCCGTTGCTCCTGCTGCCACTTCAAGCGGTGTACTTCACGGCAAGGACGTCCCGCGAGAAGGAGCACCAGGCGCTTCACGACGCGCTGACCGACCTTCCCAACCGCACGAACCTGGGTGCTCAACTGGAGGCCGCCCTCCGGCAGCCCGAGGACGCTCAGTCCGGGGTTGCGCTGTTCTTCCTCGATCTCGATCGGTTCAAGGAGGTCAACGACACCCTGGGTCATCACGTCGGGGACCGACTCCTCGAGATCGTGGCCAAGAGACTCCAAGGTGCGATTCGACCCGAGGACACGGTGGGGCGACTCGGAGGAGACGAGTTCGCGGTGCTGCTTCCGGGCCTGGTCACGCCGGAAGAGGCCCTGGAAGCGGCCAGTCGTATCCGGGCGGCCCTGGGCGATCCGATCCAACTCGACGGTGTGCTGATCGACGTCGAGGCGAGCATCGGGGTCGCCCTGTACCCCCTCCACGGCAGTGATGCAGACGAACTGATGCGACGCGCGGACGTCGCGATGTACGTCGCGAAGGCCGAGCGAACGCGCGTGGAGGTGTACGAGCCCGAGCGTGATCCCAACTCGCCGCAACGACTCGGACTGGTGACCGCACTGCGGGAAGCCATCGAGCAGGGCAACATCGGGCTGCACTTCCAGCCCAAGATCTCCCTGGTCGATGGACATGTCGTGGGTGTCGAGGCGCTGGCACGGTGGCACCATCGAGAGCGCGGGATCATTCCGCCGATGGAGTTCGTGACCGCCGCCGAGAGGTCGACGCTGGTGCACGAGTTGACCTCGTGCGTGCTCGATTCGGCGTGTCGGCAAGCGGCAGCCTGGTGGCAGGTCGGCCTGCGTGTTCCCATCGCGGTGAACGTGTCCATGCGTGACCTGCAGGACACCGACGTGGCCAGCATCGTCGCTCGTGCCCTCGATCAGCACGGACTGCCGTCCGACGCGCTCATGCTCGAAGTTACCGAGAGCATCTTCATGTCCGATCCGCCCAATGCGGTACGCACCCTGTCCGAACTGCGAGACATCGGTGTGCGGAGCGCCCTCGACGACTTCGGTACGGGCTACTCCTCGCTCGTCCTGTTGGAGCAGCTGCCGGTCTCGGAGATCAAGATCGACCAGTCCTTCATCCTGCGTCTTGGCAGCGACGATCCAGACCCGGCCATGGTGCGATCGATCGTCGGCATGGCGCACGGACTCGGGCTCACCGTGGTTGCCGAGGGAGTCGAGACCACCGAGATCCTCGCGCAACTCGAGGAGATGGGCTGCGACGCCGCGCAGGGCTTCAAGTTGGCCCGCCCGATGCCGGCCGACCAGGCCACCCGATGGCTCATCCAGCACGCGACCGAGACGGCTTCGCGGGGAGTTGGGCTGCGCGTCGTAGGTGGCCAGGGAGGCGCCGGCAGCGCGCCCTAGGATGCGCGCATGCCGTCGATCACCCGCGACGAGGTCGCGCACCTCGCTCAGTTGGCCCGGCTCGACCTCGCTGACGATGCTCTTGACCATCACGCGGCTCAACTGCAGGTGATCGTCAACTCGGTGGCGACCGTCGCCGAAGTGGCCGCCGAGGATGTCCCGCCAATGAACCACCCCGTGCCCCTGGTGAATGTCTTTCGAGACGACGTGGTCGGGCCGTCTCTGTCGGTCGCGGCCTCCTTGGGCAGTGCTCCGGCGGTCGAGGATGAGCGATTCCGAGTACCTCGCATCCTGGACGAGGAATGACAGGCCACTCCGCGGACCTGACTCGTCGGAGTGCGGCCGAGTTGGCCGCGCTCGTCGCATCCGGTGACGTCAGCGCGGTGGAGATCGTCGGCGCGCACCTCGATCGCATCACCGAGGTGGACGGTGACGTCCATGCCTTTCTCCATGTCGACACCGATGGCGCCTTGGCATCGGCCCGAGCGGTCGACGTGGCGCGGGCGTCGGGCCAGGACCTGGGCGTGCTGGCCGGAGTGCCGCTGGCGCTCAAGGACGTGATGACGATGGCCGGCGTCCCCACCACCTGCGGGTCGCGGATCCTGGAGGGCTGGCGGCCCGCGTACGACTCGACGGTCACTCGGCGGCTCAAGGACGCCGGAGTCGTGGTGCTGGGCAAGACCAACATGGACGAGTTCGCGATGGGTTCCTCGACGGAGCATTCCGCGTACGGCCCGACGCACAATCCCTGGGATCTGGAGCGGATCCCAGGGGGATCCGGCGGCGGCTCGGCCGCGGCCGTGGCCGCCCACGAGGCACCCATGGCGATCGGCACGGATACCGGCGGATCCATTCGTCAGCCTGCCGCGGTCACCGGCACCGTTGGCGTGAAGCCGACCTACGGCGGGGTCTCCCGCTATGGCCTCGTCGCACTGGCCTCCTCCCTGGATCAGGCGGGCCCCTGTGCCCGCAGCGTCCTGGACGCGGCGCTGTTGCATTCGGTGATCGCGGGGCACGATCCGCTCGATTCGACGTCGATCGACGCGCCGGTCCCGGATGTGGTGGCTGCTGCCGGGCGGCAGGACATCAGCGGAATGCGGATCGGTGTGGTTCGTGAACTGACGGGTGAGGGGTATCAGGCCGGGGTCCAGCAGCGATTCGACGAGGCTGTGACCACATTGGTCGGCCTTGGTGCTGACGTGGTGGACGTGTCGTGCCCGCACTTCCCGTACGCGCTGGCGGCGTACTACCTGATCCTGCCGAGCGAAGCCTCGTCGAACCTGGCGAAGTTCGACGGCATGCGATTCGGTCTTCGGGTGGGGGACGACGGCAACGCGTCGGTCGAGCAGGTCATGTCGATGACACGTGCCACCGGATTCGGGGACGAGGTGGTCCGCCGGATCATGCTGGGGACCTACGCGTTGTCGGCCGGGTACTACGACGCGTTCTACGGGCAGGCGCAGAAGGTTCGCACCCTGATCGCTCGGGACTTCGAGGCCGCCTTCGGCGTGTGCGACGTGCTTGTTTCGCCAACGGCACCGACGACCGCCTTTCGCCTGGGCGAGAAGCTGGACGACCCACTGGCCATGTACCTCAACGACATCGCCACCATTCCCGCCAACCTCGCGGGGACCCCGGCAATGTCGATCCCGATCGGGCTGGCGCCCGAGGACGGCCTTCCCGTCGGTCTGCAGATCATGGCCCCGGCGATGGCCGACGATCGTCTCTACAACGTGGGAGCGGCCCTCGAGGCTGCGTTGCTCGCACAGTGGGGCGCTCCGCTGTTGGACGGCGCCCCCGCGCTGGGAGGTGCGGCCGCATGACCACCCGGACCGTCGAGGAGGTCGTGCCCTACGACGACGTGGTGCTCCGGTACGACCCGGTTCTCGGCCTCGAGGTCCATGTCGAGCTCGGGACCGCCACCAAGATGTTCTGCGCGTGCCCGACCGTCTTCGGGGCTCCGCCCAACTCGCAGACCTGTCCGACTTGTCTCGGCCTGCCGGGTTCGTTGCCGGTGCTCAACGGTGTTGCGGTCGAATCGGCCATCAAGATCGGGCTGGCGCTCAACTGCACCATCGCAACGTGGTGCCAGTTCGCTCGGAAGAACTACTTCTACCCGGACATGCCGAAGAACTTCCAGACCTCGCAGTACGCCGAGCCGATCTGCGTCGACGGCTTTCTCGAGATCCAGGTTGAGACCGATGAGGGGCTCAAGCCCTTCCGGATCGAGATCGAACGCGCCCACATGGAAGAGGACACCGGCAAGTCCACCCACCAGGGTGGCTCGACCGGGCGTATCCACGGTGCCGACTACTCGCTGGTCGACTACAACCGGGCCGGAATCCCGTTGATCGAGATCGTCACCAAGCCGATCGAGGGAACAGGTCGGGACGCGCCAGAGGTGGCCCGGGCATACGTGACCGCGCTGCGCGACCTACTGCGTGCTCTCGGAGTCTCCGACGTGAAAATGGAGCAGGGGTCCCTTCGTTGTGACGCCAACGTCTCGCTGCGATCCTCGCCCGATGCACCGCTGGGCACTCGCACCGAAACCAAGAACGTCAACTCGTTGCGCTCGGTGGAGCACGCCGTCCGGTACGAAATGACTCGCCAGGCAGCTCGGTTGAACGTGGGCGAGCGCATCGTCCAAGAGACGCGGCACTGGCACGAGGACACCGGAGTCACGACCTCCGGACGCTCGAAGGAGGAGGCGGAGGACTATCGCTACTTCCCCGAGCCCGACCTGCCGCCGATCGCACCCGCGGCGCGGTGGGTGGAGGAGTTGCGCGCCGGCTTGCCCGAACTGCCGGCAGCCCGCCGCACCCGATTGATGCAGGAGTGGGGGGTCAACGACTTCGAAATGCAGTCGATGGCGAACGCCGGTGCCCTCGAGCTGATCGAGTCGACGGTCGGAGCCGGGGCCACCCCCAGCGGTGCCCGCAAGTGGTGGATGGGAGAACTGGCCCGCGTCGCGAACGACCGTGACGCGGAGCTCGGGGATCTCCCCATCACGCCCGCTGAGGTGGCCCGAGTCGAGTCCCTGGTGGCCGAAGGCGCGCTCAACGACAAGCTCGCACGGCAGGTGATCGATGGAGTGCTCGGCGGAGAAGGTGACCCCGACTCGGTGGTCGCGGCGCGCGGGCTGGCAGTCGTGTCCGACGACACGTCCCTGCTGGCGGCGATCGACGACGCCATCGCTGCGGACCCCGACACCGCGGAGAAGGTCAGGGGTGGCAAGCAGGCCGCGGCCGGTGCGCTCATCGGCGCGGTCATGAAGGCGACGCGCGGTCAGGCTGATGCCGCCCGCGTCCGTGAACTCCTCATGAGTCGACTCAGCTAGCCCGGATCCAGGGTGCGCGGATGCCCTCGAGTTGCGGTTGACGCAGCGTCAACGCGTACGGTCCAGACATGGGTTCCGAGGCCGATCCGCACGCGCTGCTGTCGATCTCCGAGGTGGCCGCCGCGTCTGGGGTGACCACACGAACCCTGCGCTACTACCAGGAGATCGGTCTGCTGCACCCGAGCCGGACTCGGGCGGATGGGCAACGCAGGTACGGCCCGGACGAACTGCGCAGGTTGCAGCGGATCCTGCTGTTGCGCGAGTTGGGAGTGCCCCTCTCGGCGATCGCTCGCGTGCTCGCCGATGAATCCGACGAGGTGACGGTACTCAGCGCGCACCTGG
>Ga0315287_10008377_pt1 | contig 10435 bp, 13 predicted proteins | sample YL17G11_0_MG_FD_205037 | JGI IMG/M metagenome (GOLD analysis project Ga0315287, IMG submission 205037) | Sediment microbial communities from Yellowstone Lake, YNP, Wyoming, USA - YL17G11_0 | ecosystem: Environmental > Aquatic > Freshwater > Lake > Sediment | place: USA: Wyoming | collected...
AACGATAGGCCATCATATACCTCCAGGGACATCATCATATCACAAACCCAAACCCTCCAACCAGAATTATTTGACTCTTTTTTCGAATCGCACCAAAATAATTGCGACACAGTCTCTCTAGGGGGAGGAAATAGTTTTGGGATAGTTTTTTGTATCGCAAACATTTTTCTATTTGTCTTCATAAATAAAAATCCCCGGCTTCCGTCGGGAAGTTGGGGATGATTTTGCCCTCTTTTTCCCAGTCCTCGGGGAAGCAGGCTTTGCACAACGGGCCAAGTTTCCTGGCTTATGCCTGAACCTGCTCGCCTTCCCAGCTTTTTGGGCCAGTGGCCGATCGAGCAAATCATTTGGCATTTACAGTGGCGGGTCCGCGCCGGATTTTCACCGGACTTTCCTTGAAACCCGTTTGCAATCTTTCAAAGCGCTGGGTCGAGTAAAACACACACCGGCGCCTGTGTCAAGGTCTTGCAAAATTCCCCGATTGCCAATATCCGCATAATTGTATAAAATGATACATCAGGTTGAGGCGTGGAAAAGTTATTCGGTTTTACTGATCGGGCGATAAAAGATAGAATAGTATGACAAAGCCCAGGAGGGGAAAAGGTGGCAAAGATCAAACCGCTCAAGGAAAATGAGATTTTCAAGCTGCTTTCCGACTCGGAAATTGCGGCGCTGAGCAAGATTGTGGACGAGAAGTCTTACCCGGCAGGCACGGCCATTTTCTACGAGAATATGAAGGGCGAGGCCATGTACATCGTGGTCAGCGGCCAGGTGAGGTTGTCCAAGATGCTGGCCGAGGGCGAGGAAAAAACCCTGACCGTGATGGGTGCGGGGGATTATTTCGGGGAGAACGCCCTGCTTGAGGAAGGCCCTCGGACGGTGACCGCGATCGTGTCCCAGGAGACCAGCTTGCTGGTGATCAAACGGTCCGCGTTCAACAAGCTGCTGGAAGAGGCACCCAAAGTGGCGGTCAAGGTGATTATGGGCATGTATCAAGTTTTATCGGGCCGGATCCGAAAGGCGTCGCCCAAGCTGCAACAACTGATCCTGGAATCCAGCCGCTAAGGAGGAATTGATGAAGAGGTTGGCGTGGATAGTCCCGGTCGTGTTTTTAGCCGCCTGCCATAAAGAAGAAGCCGCAAGCCTGGCGCGGGTAAGCGTGCCCGGATACTGGTTCCAGTTGATTTTCATCGTGCTGCCCTTGATCGTGATCCTGGCGAAAATTTTCATTGACCTGGCCGCAATCAGGGAATCGCTGTTTGGCCTGGAAAGCCAGTTCCGGAGAATGAACTCGCGTCTGGAGGAGTTGGAAGAAAAATTGTCGCCGCCCCCGAGTCCTGCCAAACCCAAGTCCAAACCCGAAAACAAGAAGGAATAGGAATATGGAAATTATCGGCATCGTGCTTTTGCTCGGCCTGTTCGGCCTGGGAGTGGGCTTTGTTTATCTTTTCCTGCAGTACATCGACCTGCTGAAATCAATCAAGGCCATCAACGAGAACATCGCCGGCCGTCTAAGAGCTTTGGAAGAAAAGATCGATGCCCAAGCCAAGCCAGGCGCCGACCCCCAAAAACAGGAGAAAGCGTAAATATAAAATGAAAGCGGCGATCGGCATATCCCTGTATTTGCTGTTCGCCGGCCTGATGGTTTTTGGCGCGGGATGGATGTATACGGTACTCACGCGAAAAAAAAGAAACGTCTTGCGCGAGGAGCACCTGAAAAGCTACATCCTCGAAGACCCGAAAATGCGCGATCTCTATCTGGCGACCAAAAAACAAAATCCCAAAGAAAGCGGAAAATAAAAAATGGAAGAGATTCCTGCTGAACTGTTGGCGGAATTTCCCGAGCGGGGAAATCTGGTGTTTTTCGACCACGCCGCGGTATCGCCGATCACCAGGCGCGCCAAAATAAAAGCCCAGGAGTTCCTGGACCGGATCGCGGACCCGGCGAAGATCAATTGCCCGGAGTTTTCCGAGGAGGTGGAAAAGGCGCGTCTTGCTTGCGCGGGATTGATCAACGCGGCGCCGGAAAACATCTGCTTTGTCCGGTCCACTTCCCACGGCATTTCCCTGGTGGCGTCGGGCCTGAAGTGGAAGACCGGCGAGAACATCGTCACTTTTAACCGCGAGTTTCCCGCCAACATCTATCCCTGGATGAACCTGATCAAGCGCGGGGTTGAGGTCAGGATGGTCCGGGAACGGGACGGCAAAGTCCCGGTCGAGGACATGGAACGGCTGATCAACTCCCAGACCCGTCTGGTCGCAATCAGCCAGGTGCAGTTCACGAACGGCTTCCGGATCGACCTCAAAAGGCTGGGCGAGATCTGCAGGAAAAAGGGAGTTCTGCTCCTGGTGGACGCCATCCAGGGCTTGGGAGTAGTCCCGTTCGACCTGAAAGAAACGCCCGTGGACTTCCTGGCCGCGGACGGCCACAAATGGCTCCTTAGCTTTGAGGGCATGGGGATTTTTTACATCAACCCGGCGCTGCTCAATAGCCTGGATTTGAATATCATCGGCTGGAACAGCGTGGTCAACCCCCAGGAGTACCTGAACTATAAATTGGAATTGAGGCCGGACGCGCGAAGGTTTGAGGAAGGCAGTTACAATGTGCTGTCAATACTTGGGCTGGGCGCTTCGGTCTCCCTGTTTTCCGCGGCGGGGGTGGGCAAGCTTTTCAGCCGGGCGCTGGAGATCACCAACGTGGTCGCGGAAGAACTTGCTCAGACCGGGTCCAAGATACTCAGCCCCATGGAGCCTGAGTGCAGGAGCGCGATCCTGAGCGTGATCCCTCCCAACGCGGACCTGCAGGCGGTAAACCAAAAGCTGCGCGAGCGCGGGGTGGTCTGCTCGGTGAGAGCCGGAGCCATCCGTCTCAGCCCGCACGGATACCAGGATTTAACGGATGCCGAAAAATTCCTCCAGGCCTGGAAAGAAGCCGTCGCATAAATCGCGCAAAATTCATTTAGAGATCTACCAGCGTCTCCTGTCCCGGTTCGGTCCCAGGGACTGGTGGCCCGCGCAGGCCCCGTTTGAAGTCATGGTCGGCGCCATCCTTACCCAGAACACCAGCTGGCGGAATGTGGAACGCGCCATCAACAACCTGAGAAAGGCCGGGGCGCTTTCGCCTAAAAAACTTTCGGAAATCGGTCTGGAAAAGCTTGAGGAGCTTATCCGCCCCAGCGGATACTTCCGGCAGAAGGCCGTTCGTCTGAAAATATTTCTGGAGTTCTATCTTGCCCATCCGATCAGCGGCTCCATAAAAAAAATGAAGAAAATTGAAAGCGGCAAGATGCGCGAAATGTTGCTTTCCGTAAAGGGCATCGGCCCGGAAACCGCGGATTCAATCCTGCTCTATGCCCTGGACAAGCCGGTGTTCGTTGTGGACGCTTACACGCGCCGGATTTTTTCTCGGCTGGGACTGGTCCCGGAAAAAATCGGCTATGAAGAACTTCGGGCGTTTTTCGAAACGGACCTTCCCAAGGATGCCGCGCTTTACAATGATTATCACGCGCAACTGGTCGCGCTGGGGAATCAATACTGCAAAAAACGGGCGCTCTGTAAAGAGTGCCCGCTCCTGGATTTTGGCAAATGCAAAATTTAGAGGTTGCCGTCAATAAATCCCTTAAGCGCCTCCCTTGGCTGCGCGCCCACGGTCTGGGCCTTGACCTTGCCGTTGGAGAATAATATCAAAGTGGGGATGCCGCGCACGCCGTACCGGGCGGCAGTGTCCGGATTGTCGTCAACATTCAGCTTCCCGACCTTGACTTTGCCGTCATACTCCGAGGCCATCTGTTCCACGACCGGGCCCATCATCCGGCACGGCCCGCACCACACTGCCCAGAAATCAACGAGCACCGGCAGGCTGCTTTTTAAAACCTGCTCCTCAAAATTGCCGTCCGTGACCTCAATTACCTCCGCCATCTTTACACCTCCCGCTCTTTCGATTTTTCCCGCAAAAAAGCTTTTTTGCAAATCGGGCGACTGTGCCAGCTGAAAATTACCTATTTTTTCCATATATATAGATAATAAGATGATATTAAATAATTGCAAGGGGACGCGGGGATTATTTATTAAATTTGAAAGGTTGCAGAACCGGGAGCTTTATTCTAAAATCCTTGCGGGAGGATTGGCAATGAAAATTACCAGGAAGGAAGTAGAATATGTCGCGCACCTTGCCCGTCTCAAGCTGAGCGCGGAAGACGCCGAGAATTTCACGGTCCGGCTGGACCAGATCCTGACCTATTTTGAAAAGCTCAAGGAGCTGGACACCACCGGCGTTGAGCCCACTTCCCATTCCATGCCCATGGTCAACGCCTTCCGCGAGGACCAGGTGATTCCCTCGCTCCCGGTTGAGGACGCCCTGTCGAATGCCCCGGACAAGGAAGGCAATTTTTTCAAGGTGCCCAGGATAATTGAATGAGGTGATATAAATGAGGTTATGCGAACTTGCGATCCCCGAACTGTCCACAATGCTCGCCAAGGGCGAGTGCTCGTCGGTTGACATCACCCGGTCGGTTTACGAGCGGATCCGGGAGGTTGACGATAAAATTCACGCCTACCTTTGGAGCAACGAGGAATACGCGCTCAGCCAGGCCGGGGAGGCTGACCGCCTGCGCAAGGCCGGTGAAAAATTGAACCCTCTCCTGGGCATACCCGTCGGCCTGAAGGATATTTTCCTCACCAAAGGCGTGCCCACCACCTGCGGTTCCAAAATCCTCGAAAAATTTGTCCCGCCTTTTGACTCCACGGTTGTGAGCCGGCTCAAGGAAAAGGGGGTGGTGATCACCGGCAAGTTGAACATGGACGAATTCGCCATGGGCTCAACCACCGAAGGCTCCGCGTTCGGGCCGACCCGCAACCCCTGGGGGCTGGAGTACATCCCGGGAGGGTCTTCGGGCGGGAGCGCGGCCGCGGTGTCGTCTGACATGTGCATCGCCAGCCTGGGAACGGACACCGGGGGCTCCATCCGCCAGCCTGCGGCCTGCTGCGGAGTGGCCGGGATAAAGCCGACCTACGGCAGGGTCAGCCGCTTCGGGATCATCGCATACGCAAGCTCCCTGGACCAGGTCGGACCGTTCGGAAAAAATGTCCGGGATGCCGCGATCATGCTTGAAGCCATTGCAGGCTTCGACCCCAAAGACTCGACCTCCGTGAAAATCGATGTGCCCAAATACACCGACAGCCTGACCGGCGAGGTGAAAGGCCTCAAGATCGGACTGCCCAGGGAATATTTCGTGGAGGGCATGGACAAAGAGGTCGCGGACACGGTCAAGGCCGCGGCAAGGACTCTGGAAAAACTGGGCGCGCAAGTCATTGAAGTCAGCCTGCCGCACACCGAATACTGCATCGCGACCTATTACATAATCGCGCCCTCGGAGGCGAGCAGCAACCTGGCGCGTTATGACGGGGTGCGCTACGGCCTGCGCGTTGATGCCCAGCCCAACTCGCTCTTGAGCATGTACAAGGCCACGCGCGACCGCGGCTTCAGCGCGGAGGTCAGGAGAAGGATCATCATCGGGACCTACACGCTCTCCGCCGGGTATTACGACGCGTACTATCTGAAGGCGCAGAAGGTGAGGACTTTGATCCGGAAAGATTTTGAAGAGGCGTTTAAAAAATGCGATGTGTTGATCACGCCCGTGCTGCCCACGCATCCTTACAAGCTGGGCACCAAGATCAACGACCCGCTGGAAATGTATCTTTCCGACATCTTCACCGTGTCCTGCAACCTGGCCGGACTGCCCGGCATGGTCATCCCCTGCGGGTTCAACAAGGACAACCTGCCCGTGGGCATGCAGCTCCTGGCCAGCCATTTCCAGGAACAAAAAATTTTCCAGACCGCGTACGCCTACGAGCAGAACACCGAATGGCACAAACGCAAGCCGAAAATATGATGGTATTCAGGAGAGGATGACATGGAATATGAAGCGGTAATCGGACTTGAGGTCCACGCCCAGCTCTTGACGGACTCCAAGCTGTTCTGTTCCTGCTCCACAAAATTCGGGGCGGAGCCGAACACCCAGACCTGCCCGGTCTGCCTGGGCATGCCGGGCGTGCTGCCGGTGCTGAACAAGAAAGCGGTGGAGTTTGCGATCCGGGCCGCGCTGGCCATGAACTGCCGGATTGAGGACCGGAGCGTGTTCGCGCGCAAGAATTATTTCTACCCCGACCTTCCCAAGGGCTACCAGATTTCCATGTATGAGCGTCCGTTCTGCGTCAAAGGCTGGCTGGACATCGATTTGAACGGGGCCAAAAAACGGATCGGCATCACCCGTATCCACATGGAAGACGACGCCGGCAAGCTGATCCACGCCGGCGATTTCGCCCAGGCGCAGTCCAGCTATGTGGACCTCAACCGCACGGGCGTGCCGCTCCTGGAGATCGTGAGCGAGCCGGACATCCGCTCGCCGGAAGAGGCCTCTGAATACATGCGCCAGCTCCGCAACATCCTGGTTTACATCGGGGTCTGCGACGGCAACATGCAGGAAGGGTCGCTGCGCTGCGACGCCAATGTATCTGTTCGGCCTCGCGGGAGGGAAAAATTCGGAACGCGCGCGGAGTTGAAGAACATGAACTCGTTTAGGAACATCCAGCGCGCAATAGCTTACGAGATCGAGCGTCAGGTCAAGGTCTGCGACTCGGGCGGGGAGGTCATACAAGAGACCCGGCTCTGGGACGACGCCGCGGGCAAGACCATCGGCATGCGGGGCAAGGAGGAGGCGCACGATTACCGCTATTTCCCGGACCCGGACCTGATCCCGATCGCGGTGGACGCGGCATGGGTTACGCAGGTCAAGGACAACCTGCCCGAGCTTCCCGGCCGGAAAAAAGACCGTTTCGTCAAGGATTACGGCATTCCTGAATACGATGCGGCGCTCCTCACCCAGGACAAGCTGCTCGCGGATTATTTCGAGACCGTGATCAAAGAAGGCGCGCCCGCCAAGTGGGTCAGCAACTGGATCATGACCGAACTATTGCGGGAGCTTAACGCCGAGGAAAAATCCGCTTCCGAATGCCCGATCACGCCCGGACAACTCGCGGCGCTCCACCGGCTGATCGAAAAAGGGACCATCAGCCACAAGATCGCAAAAGGCGTTTTCACGGAAATGTACAAGACCGGCCGGGACGCCGAGGACCTGGTCAAGGCGCAGGGGCTTATGCAGGTCAGCGATGACAGCGAGATAAACAAAATGATCGATGATGCCGTCTCGGAAAACCCCAAACAGCTCGAGCAGTTCCTGGCCGGGAAAGACAAGCTGTTCGGGTTCTTTGTGGGCCAAGTCATGAAGAAAAGCTCGGGCAAGGCCAACCCCGGACTGGTCAACAAGCTGCTCGCTCAAAAACTGGACCAGCTTAAAAAGTAATTAAAAAAAAGGCTGGCGAGACATAGTTGCGCCATACTTGACCATTGCCGGGGAAATGATAAAGTAATCTAAGCAAAAAAGGGGAGGGATACAATGGTAGACTGGGAAGATTTTGATTGGAGAAAAGTGGTCGGCGCCATTATCGCCGCGGTGCTGGTGATTGCCGGCGCAATTTTTGTGGTCGAGGACTACATGAGCGCGAACCGGATGAAAAACAACCTGGATGCCCAGTTCAAAGCCCTGAACGATTTCGACGCGAAATACCAGCCGCCCGGAAAGCCCGAGCTTGACGCCATGTCCGCCAAAGTCGCGGTTTTACAAAAAGATTTCGCAAAGCTCGATCCCAAGCTGGGAGATACCGTGGATGCCGCGGTCGCGGAGAAAAAAATAAATAATCTGGCCTCGTCCCTGAATGTCAAGCTGGAAAAATTGGAATTCCGGGAGGTAAGCAAAGAAAATTTCATGAAAGTTTATCCCCTGGCCATCACCGTCACCGGGACCAATGAGCAGTTGAGCAAATTTATGGGAGGGTTGTCAGATCTTGGTCTGGTTTGGCGCCAGCGCGGCGCGCCCTCAACTTCCCTGGGCCGGATTGAAATGACGATCGACCTTCTGGCATACGACCAAAATGAATGGGACAAGTCTTTCAGCTGCGACTTAGGGATCAAGGTTCCAGAAAACATTCCCGTGAATACCGACAAGATCCGGATTTTTAAAACCACGGTTTCGGACCTCGCGGTCCAGGTCGACAGCCTGCAAATAAAATTAGCGGACGCCAAGAATACTCTTGATGAAAAATGCAGCCTGGAACGGAAGATCTCGGGCCTGGAAGACAGGATCAAGCGCAGCCGGGAGTTGGCAAAATAATCAACTTTCCAGGCCATGCAAAAATTGATCCGCGGCTGGGCGCACCAGCCTGGCAAGCATTGCGCATCCACAGTGCTCAGCGACTTGACTAAATTCTATGGGTCATGTCTCAGCGAACCATTGTGCTTCGGAATCGGCGCCGGACTGGGCTTTTACTACCTGGAAGGAGATTTCTTTTCCCCCACCCGGATGATCATGACCAGGTCCCAGCTGCTGGAGCCTAACTTTTTTCACAACCTGGACCTGAAATTCGATTGGCTGTCGGAACCGGACCCGGAATCGGGATGGAAAGCCATCACAAACCAGGCGGACGCCGGCGTCCCGGTCTTGCTCCGGGCCGATATTTTCCACCTAGATTACTACAACTCCCAAACCCATTTCCCTTTCCACATCATCCTGTTCTGGGGATACGATGATGAAAAAAACACCGCGTTTGTCGCGGACACCGGAGGGGAGGGCCTCCTGGAAATACCGGCTGAATCGCTCTCCAGGGCCAGGTATGTAAGGCTGCCGTACCACCAGGCCCAGGGTGAGTATTTTCCGGTCGTTTTGCCGAAAAAATTCGACGGATTGGGCCCAAAGGCGAGGAAGGCGATATCGGTTCAGGCGGATCATCTGAACGGGCAAAACGGCAATGACACGAATACTTATCGCTGGATGCGGAAAGTGGCTGAGCAGATTTTGGAATGGCCCTCGGCAAAGGATTTCAGGTGGTGTCTGCGCTGGGCGTATCAGACCATTGAGAAAAGGGGCACGGGCGGCGGAGCGTTCCGGAAGATGTATGCGGATTTTCTGCAAGAGCTTTGCGCGATGGACCCGGGGGTCAGGCAAGTTGCAAATCCCGGAGATATGGCAAAAATTGGAGAGAGATGGACCGAGCTGTCAATGCTCCTTAAGGAAGCCAGCGAAAAAAATCCGGTACCGGAATCGGATTTGAAAAAAGCCTCGGGAATGTTCAGCGAGTTGGCGGACCGGGAACAGGAATTTTTCGAGCGGGCCGGGGAAAGACTTGAATAGGCGGACTAAAATGACGCACAATTGGAAAAACCGCGTGGACTTGGAAGGCAAGGCGGCGCTGGTGACCGGCGGCGGCGGGGAGCTTTGCGGGAAAATGGCGGAGGTGCTGGCGGAGTGCGGCGCGGGCGTGGCGCTGCTGGATTTCGACCGCACAAAGGCGGAGCAGAAAGCCGAAAAGATCCGGGCCAAGGGCGGCAAGGCCGTTCCCCTGGTCGCGGATGTAACCAGCCGCGCCAGCCTGGAACAGGCCGGGACTGAATTTAAAAAGCTGTTCAGCGGCCTGGACATCCTGATCAACGGAGCGGGCGGAAACGCTCAAGAGGCGACCACGACCAAGGCGCTAAGTTTTTTTGACCTGCCGGAACAGGGCCTGCGCAAGGTATTTGAACTCAATCTGATCGGCGCCATCCTGACCTGCCAGGTGATGGGCAAAGTCATGCTTGAAACCAGGGGCCAAGGCTCTATTATCAATATCAGTTCCATGAACTCGATCAGGCCCTTAACCCGCATCCCCGCGTATTCCGCGGCCAAAGCCGGAGTGAGCAACTTCACACAGTGGCTGGCCGTGCACTTCGCCCTGGAATACACCCCCAGGATCAGGGTCAACGCCATTGCCCCGGGGTTTTTTGTGACCGAGCAGAACCGGTTCCTGCTCATGGATAAAAATGAAAAGTTGACCGAGCGCGGCGACCGGATCGTCGCGCACACGCCCCAGGCGCGGTTCGGGACCGGCGATGACTTGATCGGCGCAATGCTCTGGCTGGTTTCCCCGGAAGCGTCTTTCGTCACGGGAATTGTGGTCCCGGTCGACGGCGGCTTCAGCGCCTACAGCGGAGTTTGAGGATTAGTTCCATTAAATTGCGGTAAAGGATGGCGACAAGATGTACGGACTGAAACCAGGCGTGAACTATCTCTGGAAAAGACATTACCCCGGTCTGGGGGCGAGGATCCCGGAAATTTTTCTTCCCGGCATGATGGCCGCGCTCCAGAAATACCAGGCCGCGGCCAGCATTGAATTGAGCTTTGGAAGGGAGACCAGCCTGAAAGAAATCGTGGACGCGCCTCCCGGCGAATACCCGATCACGCTCGGGCATACCGGCACTTCCATTCCTGATTTTGTCAAGGCCGCGGAGGCTGCGGCCCTGGAAGCGGGCGTTGCCATCCAGCTCGAGGCCGACCACCTGATCGTG
>Ga0315287_10008379_pt1 | contig 10433 bp, 5 predicted proteins | sample YL17G11_0_MG_FD_205037 | JGI IMG/M metagenome (GOLD analysis project Ga0315287, IMG submission 205037) | Sediment microbial communities from Yellowstone Lake, YNP, Wyoming, USA - YL17G11_0 | ecosystem: Environmental > Aquatic > Freshwater > Lake > Sediment | place: USA: Wyoming | collected...
CCCTCCGACCCGATGAACAGCCGCTTGAGGTCGTAGCCGGCCACATCCTTGATGGTCCGGCCGCCCAGATGCAGCACGTGACCGCCCGCCAAAACCACATCGAGCCCCAAAACGTAGTCGCCGGTGACGCCGTACTTCAGACAGCGCGGGCCGCCTGCGTTGGTCGCCACGTTCCCGCCGACCGTGCATTGGTAGACACTGGCGGGATCTGGCGGATAGAAGAGGCCGAGCTTCTCCACCGCCCGCTGCAGATCGTAAGTGATGACGCCCGGTTGGGCCACCGCCAGCGTGTCGGCGGTCGAGATGTCCAAGATGCGGTTCATGCGTGCCATGTTCAGGCAGATCGAGCCGGGCACCGGCACCGCGGCGCCCGCCAGACCCGTCGCCGACCCGCGCGGGACGACCGGGATGCGACGCGCGTCGGCGATGCGCAGGACCGCCGCCACGTTCTCCGTCGTCTGCGGATGCACGACGACATCCGGCTGTGTCTCCAGCCAGGTGCCGTCGTAGGCATACGCGGCCAGATCCTCCGGCGCGGTGCTCACCCGGTCGGCGCCGATGGCCTGGCGGAGTTCAGCGATGATTTTCTGATCCATGAATGACTATCCTCGGACGACCGACGACTGACGACCGACGGATGACCGAAGACAAACTGACTTCGTCTTTCGTCATTGGTCCTTCGTCATTGGTCTGTCGTCCCTTCACATACTCTCGTCCAACACCTGCACCACGTGCTTGATGGTGATCTTTTGCCCGCTGCGCCGCTGGCCCCACGCGAGCTGCAGCAGGCAGCCGGGATTGGCGCTGACCACCAGCTCGGCGCCGGTGGCGGCCACGTCGGCCATCTTGCGGTCGAGCAGGCTCAGCGCCATCGGCGTGTGCGTCAGGTTGTAAATGCCCGCGCTGCCGCAGCAGCGAATCGGATGGCTGTCGGGCAGCGGCCGCAGATCCATCCCCTCGACGCGACCGAGCAGCCGCCTGGGTTGCGCCCGGACATTCTGAAGGTTCGCCAGGTGGCACGGATCGTGGTAGGTGGCCGCGACAGGCGTCCGGCGGAGCGCCAAATCCTCCGGCCAGATCGCGTCCAGCCACTCGGTCACGTCGCGCACCTTGGCGCTAAACTTGTGCGCGCGCTCGGCCCAGGCTGGATCGCCGTGCAGCCACTCAGCGTATTCCTTCAGCGCAGCGCTGCACCCGGCGCAGTCGGTGACGATTGCCTCCACCTCGTCCAGGATCGGCTCGAAGAGCACGATGTTGCGCCGGGCCATATCGCGCGACAGATCCAACATCGCCTGATCGTCCTGGGGCGCGCCGCAGCACGCCTGGCCGCGCGGAGTCACAACCTCGCAGCCGGCGCGCGTCAACACCCGCATCGTGGACCGGCTCACGTCGGGCATCACGACGTTCATCATGCAGCCCAGGAAGAACGCGACACGATGGCGCTTGGCGCCCTGTGCGGGGGTGACCGGCGCCAGCTCGCGGCGGATCGGCTTGCCAATGGGCGGTGCGAACTCGACCAGCTCGCGCAGCTTTGGGCCGACCACGGGAACCGGCCCCATCAGCCACGCGCCGAAACGGTCGAGCTTGACGCCCTGCGCGGCGCGCAACGGCGCCGACAGGACCTCGGCGCGCTCGGCGCCCGTCAGCACGTTGGTGAGCATAAAGCGGATGGCGGGCGAGCGGGGATATTTCTCCTCCACAGCCCGGCGACCCGCCACGATCAGCTCGCCGATCTGCACGCCCGGCGGGCAGACGGTGTTACATGCGCGGCAGTCGAGGCAGTGGTAGAGATGGGCTTCGACACCCGCAGTGATGTCGAGCTTGCCGTCCTCGACCGCGCGCAGCAGACTCAGCCGGCCGCGCGGCGAGAACATCTCGAGCTGGGTTTCTCCATAGGTCGGGCAAACCGGGAGACAACGCCCGCACCGAATACAGCCCTGCAAATCGTCGTAATTGGGCAAGTTAGGCCCGAAAACCTGTTGCCCTAGGGTTGGATCGTAGATGGCCATAGCGCCTTTGTGGTGTGACGAGGGATATGACTGACCTGTTGGATTATCGCCGGGGGCGGCATTTGTGTCAACTTGCCCGGCCGAGATGCGAGAGGACGGATTTCCGCGGTTCACTCAACCTGTGTGATAATTACAGGCAGAAGAGCAGACTACCGCAGCGCGTCGGAGGGGTTCAATGAAAAAAGCCGAGATCCTCATGCTGTTCGACTACAACGACTGGGCCAGTCGCCGCATCCTGGATGCGGCGGAAGGACTGAGCCAGGAGCAATTCGCCGCTCCGGCCGGGCTCAACTACGGCAGCCTGCGCGGCACACTCGTCCACATTCTGGGCGCGGAGATGGTCTGGCGGATGCGCTGCCAGGAGGGGGTCTCGCCGCCCAGCCTGCCGGGCGAGGACGCGTTCCCGACGCTGGCGGTCGTGCGCGAACGCTGGTCGGAAGCCGAGTTAGCGATGCGCGTCTACTTGGCGAACCTGACCGACGATGATCTGCAGCGCACCATCCACTATCGCACGACGAAGGGCGTGCAGGGTCAGAACCCGCTGTGGCAATTGCTGCTGCACGTCGTCAACCACGGCACCCAGCACCGCGCTGAAGCTGCCATCACGTTGACCCAACATGGCTGTTCGCCGGGCGACGTCGATCTGATTGTGTTCCTGCGCGAGCGGCCGTAAATCGCGGCCCAGCGTCCAGTTTCCCCACAGTGGAGGATTCTACGATGAACTCACGAGAGCGGGTCTTAGCGGCGTTGCGCTGCCAGCAACCAGATCGCGTGCCCTACTGCGAGCTGGGCATCGACCGGGCGTTGGCTCAGAAGCTGATGGGTTGGGGGCCGGGAACAAGCCAGGCCGCCAACCTGGAAATCATGCCATACACCGTCCAGGAAGCCCGGGCGCTGGCGGCACACCTGAGTCTGGACAACCTGACCTACGTCCTCCGGGCGCCCGTCTACGCCGAAAAGGTGCCGGGCATGGATGGCCGGCTCTTTTACGGCAACGGATTGCTCACATCCCGCGCCGCGCTCCCCATCCTCCAGTTGCCCGATCCGCACGACGAGACCCTGTATGCGGGCATCGCGCCTTTCCTTGCTGAACGAGGCGACTATAGCACGTGGTTCGTCACCCGCATGGGCATCTTCCCGACGATGCTCGGCATGGGCACCGAGGCTTTCAGCGTGGCGCTCTTCGAGGATCGGCCTCTAGTCGAGGAGATTCTCGATCGGTACGTAGACTGGGCCTGTGTCGTGGCCGAGCGCGCCTGCCGGATGGGGTTCGACGCGTATGTGACCACCGACGACATGGCGTTCAAGACCGGCCCGTTCTTCTCCCCGAAGGTGTTTCGCGAGCTGGTGATGCCCCGCTACCGCCGCCTGCGAGAAGTGGTCACGCTGCCCTGGATCATCCACAGCGACGGCAACATGCTGCCGTTCATGGACGATCTGGCCTCCCTGGGCATCGCCGGCATCCACCCCAACGAGAAGGGCGCGATGGATCCCCGCGTGACGAAGCAGCGCTATGGCGGCCGCAACGGCGGCGGGATCTGCGTCCTGGGCAACGTCGATCTCAACCTGCTCGGCATGGCGACACCGGAAGAGGTCGATCGGGAGGTCTTCGAGCTGATCCGTGATGTGGGGCCGGGCGGCGGCTATATCGTCACCAGCGGAAACAGCCTGGCGGGCTACCTCATACCGGAGAACGTGCTGGTGCTGAGCCGGGCCGTGCAGAAGTACGGGCAATACCCGCTGTAGGGCCATGACCATCCACATCCGCGGCGCGCGGGAACACAACCTCCAGGGCGTTGATGTCGAGATCGGCGCCGGGCTGACGGTCATCACGGGCGTCTCCGGCTCCGGCAAGACCTCACTCGCTTTCGACACCCTCTATCACGAGGCGCGGCGGCGTTTTCTCGACATCTTCTCGCTGGGAGCGGCCGGGCCGCGCCTCTCGCCGGCCGCGGTCGACGAGATCACGGGCTTGGGGCCTGCGATCGCCGTCGGCCAAAACCTGCTCAACCGCAACCCCGGCTCGACGCTGGCGACGGCATCCGGCCTGCATCCCCTCCTTCGCCTGCTCTACGCCAATTACGGTGACCGGCATTGCCCGCGCTGCAGCGCGACCTTGGCCGTCCTGGCCGTTGACGAAATCATCGAGCGCATGGTTGCCCTGTCGCATGAGGGGCCCATTACGGTCGCGGCGCCCCTCATGCGTCGCGCCATCGGCAGCCACGCGACCCTGTTGAAGCTGTTGTCAGACGAGTTCGGAGACGCGGCGGTGCGCGTTGATGGCAGACCGGGTCAGCCGCACAGCATTGATCCGGCTCAGCCGCACAGTATCGAGATCGATGTGGCCCACTTCGCCGGGCCGATCTCAGCAACACAGGCACGGCAGGCGCTGGAGACTGTGGGCGGCTTGTCGGGTGATGCACTGATCGTCCGGTGCGGGCCGCACGGTCACAACCGGGCATTTGCCCGAGCCCCGGTTTGTGCGGCTTGCGGCGCATGGTTCGGCGAGCTGCGTCCGCTGCATTTTCATCAGAGCTGCCCCCACTGCCACGGGAAAGGCTGCACGACCTGCCACGATACCGGCCTACATCCCCAGGCCGCCGCAGTGCGCTGGGAGGGGATGCGGCTGCCCGATCTGCTGGCGCATCCTGTTGATGAAGTCTGGGCCATCTTCGAACGCGCCGATCTGCCGACCTCGGCCGGTCGCCTGCGCACCGAGATCGGGCGACGACTGGACGCGCTGCGGACGGTTGGCCTGGGCTACCTCGCGCTCGACCGGTCTTCACCCACCCTCTCACGCGGCGAAGCGCAGCGCGTGCGCCTCGCCGTGGCGCTCACCAGCCGCCTCGAAGACATGCTGCACGTGCTGGATGAGCCGACCGTCGGCCAGCATCCCGCGGATGTGGCGCGGCTGCTGCCGGCTTTCCGTCGTCTGGGAGGGCCGGTTGTTTATGTCGAGCACGACCAGCTCGCCGCCGCCCATGCCGACCGAGCCATCGACCTCGGTCCAGGCGCGGGGCCGCAAGGCGGCCAAGTTGTTTTCGCCGGAACGCCGGCCGAGCTGTGGACAGCAGACACAGCGACCGGCCGGTTTTTCAGCCTGCGCGAACGCGTGACAGTTCCAGGCCTGCGCTCTGCGCCGAAGTCGTTCCTGACCGTGTGCGGCGCGCATCTGCGCAATCTGAAGGAGATCGACGTGCCGATTCCCGTCGGCCGGCTGACGGTGATCACGGGCGTCTCAGGCTCCGGCAAGAGCACCTTCGTGGAGGACGTGCTGGTCGCCTCGCTGACCGAGGACAAACCGATCGGATGTCAGGCGGTGGAGGGTCCACCGATCCAGCCCGTGTTCGTGGATCAAAGTCCGATCGGGCACAACCCACGTTCCAATCCGGCGACTTACACCCAATTAGCCGACATCATACGCGAACTGTTCTCGTCAGGAACGGGCCTGTCGCCATCACACTTTTCGTTCAACCGACCCGAGGGCGCCTGCCCGGAATGCGAGGGCATGGGCGCGCAGGAAGTGACAATGCGCTACCTGCCCTCCACCTGGATCCCTTGCTCTGGATGTGAAGGCCAGCGGTTTTCGGACTCTGTATTGGCGGCCAAGATGCCGTTTGGCGAGCGCACCCTGTCGATCGCCGACTTCTTCGCACTGACCATCGCTGAGGTCGCTGCCTTGCTCCACGATGAAGCCAGGCTATCGGAGGGGAACCGGCAGTCCGCCCGGAGCATCGTGGCGGCGCTGTGCGACATCGGCCTGGGCTACCTCACGCTCGGCCAGCCCTCGCCCACCCTGTCGGGCGGCGAGGCCCAGCGCGTCAAACTAGCGCGCTATCTGGGCAAGCGTTCACTGGCGGGACAGATGCTGGTCCTCGACGAACCCTCGACCGGCCTGCATCCGCACGACTTGGCCGGGCTGCTAACCGTGCTCGACCGCCTCGTGTGCGCCGGGGCAACCGTCGTCGTGGTCGAGCATAACACCGACGTCATCCGGGCGGCGGACTGGGCCGTTGATCTCGGGCCGGGCGCCGGACCGGCAGGTGGACGCCTGCTCTACGCCGGACCGCCTGATGGGCTGCTCCATGCGCCCGGTTCGCTCACCGGTCAGGCGTTACGGGACGAGGATGAGAACTGGAGAGGGGGAGAGGACGAGAGCGGGAGAGTGGGGGACGCAGAGCGAAGTGGCATCTGCGAGACAGGCGACTCTCACCCTTCGCTTCTCCGCTCTCCCATTCCCCCACTCCCCTCTTCTCCGTCTCCCGTCTTCCGTCCTTCGTCCTTCGTCTCGATTCGCTCCGCCCGCGCCAACAACCTCAAAGGGGTGAACGTCGACTTTCCGAAGGGCAAACTCACGGTCGTCACTGGCGTCTCCGGCTCCGGCAAATCGAGCCTGGTGAGCGACGTGCTGGAGGCCGAGGCCCGCCGTCGCTTCCTGGAGATGCTCTCGATGTACGAGCGGCAAGGCGTCCACGAAGGGCCTGAAGCCTCTGTCGGGAGCGTGACCGGCCTGGGCGTGGCGGTGGCCATCGGCCCGGAGCGGCTGGTGTACAACCGTCGCGCAACAGTCGGTACGGCCACGGAGCTGTCGCATCACCTGGCCGTCCTGCTGGCAACCGTGGGCGAACGGAGTTGCCCTGCCTGTGGGGCGCGAATGCTGCGCGCCGCTGCGTGGCACTGTCCGGCATGCGGCACGAACGCGCCGCTCGCCAGTTCGCGGCACTTCCTGTCATCGACCTACGCCTCGGCTTGCCTCACCTGTCATGGGGTGGGCACGTTGCAGGCGCCGAATCCGGCCAAGCTCATCATCCATCCGGAGCGGCCGCTGTGCGCCGGCGCGATGTATTCACCCGGCTTCTTTCCCAAAGGCTATCTTGGGGAGCCGTACAACCAGGGCTACTACTTGGTGCGCGCCATCGCAGAACGCTACGGCTTCGATCCTGAGCGGACGCCGTGGAATGAGGTGTCGTCCCAGGCGCAGAGCGCGTTCCTGTTCGGCGATCCGGAGCCGATCCAGGTGAACGCGGAGGGCCGGTCCGGGCGGCACAGGACGTTCACCACGACCTTCCCCGGCTTCTACGGCTGGGTGCGCGACTGGGACGTGGGCGGCACCTACACCGACACGATAGCCTGTTCCGAATGCGGCGGCAGCCGCCTGAGGCGCGAGTATCTCGGTGTGACGTTGGGCGGGCGGAACATCCACGAACTGAGCACAATGCGCCTCTCGGAACTGGCCCGAGTGCTGGACGACACGATCCTGCCTCAGGCGTCGCTTCCCGCCGTCAGAGCCAGCCTCGATACCGCGCGCCGGCGGCTCCGCTTCCTTTCGCAGGTAGGTCTGGGCTATCTGCACCTCGACCGCGTTGCGTCGACCCTTTCGGCCGGCGAAGCGCAGCGTGCGAGGTTGGCCGGCTTGCTGGGGAGCGGGCTGACGTCGCTCACGGTGCTGCTCGATGAGCCGACACGTGGGCTGCACCCGTCGGAGGTCGAAGCGCTGCTGGCCGCACTGGCCGCACTGCGCGACGAAGGGAACACGGTGATCGTCGTCGAGCATGACCCGCTGATCATCCGTTCAGCCGATTTCCTGATCGAGATGGGACCGGGCGCGGGGACGGCCGGCGGAGAAGTCGTGGCCCAAGGGGCGCCGGTCGACTTCATCAAGTCGCAGGCCGTGACAGCGGCATGGCTGCGCGGTGAGCGCAAGGCGGGACCGGATATCCGCATCACGCGCCCGCGACGTGAGCCGACGCGCTGGCTGACCATCAGCGGCGCGCGGGCGAACAATCTGCGCGGCGAGACGATCCGGCTGCCGCTGGGCGTCCTCGCCGGCATCTGCGGCGTGTCAGGCTCCGGAAAGAGCACATTGTTGATCGACACCCTGGGTCGGGCGCTGGCGCCGAAGAGGCAGACGACCTCGGTGGCGCATGAGCCGATAGAGCCCGGCCCCCATGACGGTGTCGACGGCGCGCCGGCTCGCACCGTCCTGGTAGACCAATCGCGCAGCGGCGTGCATAGCCCGCTCGCCTTCCTCGATCTCGGCCGGCCGCTGCGGGCGCTCTACGCGGCGAGCGAAGATGCGAAAGCGCTGGGCATCCGCGAGGAGCAGCTTGGGGAGAAGTGCTCGGCTTGCGGCGGGCATGGCGTCGTCACGGTGGAGATGGAGTTCTTGCCCGATGTCCATGAGGCCTGCGAGACATGCCGTGGCACCGGCCTGCTGCCGGAGGCGTGGGACGTCCGGCTGCACGGAGCCTCCCTGCCCGAGGTCCACGGCATGACGATTGACCGCGTCTACGACCTGTTCGGCGAGGAGCCTGCGTTGGCGCGACCGCTGATGGCCGCGCGCGAGGTGGGTCTGGGCTATCTGGTGCTGCGCCAACCCGGCTACGCGCTCTCCGGCGGCGAGGCGCAGCGGCTCAAAATCGCGAAGGAGCTGTGTAAGCGAGCCGGCGATCGCGCGCTCTACATCCTTGATGAACCGACTGTCGGCCAGCACCTGGAGGATGTCGCCCGGCTGAACGGCGTGCTGATCCGGCTCGTGGATGCCGGGCACTCGGTTTTCGTGATCGAGCATCATCCGCACGTCCTGGCAGCGTGCGATTGGCTGCTGGAGCTTGGGCCCGGCGGCGGCCCCGATGGCGGTCGGGTGATCGCCAGCGGCCCGCCCGAGGCGCTGGCCCATGGAGCCACACCGATTGCGCCCTACCTCCGCGATGTGCTGGGAGACATCCGACAATGACCTGGATTGCCCTGCTCCTCGCCGACCCATCGCCATGCCTGCGCGCGCTCGTCTTGCGCGAGCTCATGGGCCGGACGGACGACGACCCGGAGCTACGGGAGTTGGCTCAGCTCCGGGCGAGCGACCCTGTCGTCTCCGACCTGCTGGCGCTGCAGGCAGCAGACGGCTCGTGGACGAAGGCAGATTCGATCGGATTGGGCCGCAGCGACCGGATCCTCGCGACGGCCCGAGCGCTGCTCCGCCTGGGCTACCTGGGCTTCGGCCCCGGCGATGAGGCCGTGCAGCGCGGGGCGGAATGGCTCTTCGCCAGGCAGCGCGAGGACGGCGCGTGGCCGCTGCCGCGTTCGGATGACGACGGGGAAGCGCAGGAAGGCTATTCGATCATCTCGCTTCAGACGTCGCTGCCGCTGCGGGGACTGGCCGCGTGCGGCTATGCAACAGACCCGCGCGCCGAACGCGGCTACGAATGGCTGCTGGCGCAACGCCTGCCGGATGGGGCCTGGCCCACCGGCATCGCTTCCGGCAACTATGGCTATGTGGCGGGCTATCGCAGGCTGGCGCATTCGCGCTGGGGCTGCCGCTCGAACACCACCGGTGCGCTCGCCTGCCTGGCGCTGCACCCGGCGCGCCGCACGAGCGCCGAGGCGCGGCGTGCGCTCGACCTGCTGCTGGGCCGCGAGACGCGCGAGGCCGCCGTGCTCGGCACCGAGGTGGCGCGCATCATCGGCGCCGAGCAAGCCCGCGGCTTCATCACCACATTCGCCCGTTTTGACCTGATGCAATTGCTCGATCTCTGCTGGCGCATCGGCGCGACGGCAGAGGATCCACGCGTGGCGGACGTGGTCGCTTTCGTGAGTGAGTTGCAGGGTCCCTTTGGCCTTTGGGAATGCGCGGCCCGGCCGCAGGCTTCGCGTTGGGTCACATTCGATCTGCTGCGCTCACTCCTCCGGCTCAAAGGGGGCGCACCGGAGGAGTGGATCAGCCTGGAGCCGCGCACACCGTTCCAGGCCTATCCGCGGCGCGCAAAGCGCTATTGATGCGCTACAACCGTGCGGCTATTGACACGTCGATCTCCGCCGCCGTCAGCAGCCGGTGACCCGCGGCCGCGTTCATGGCTGCCTGCTCCGGTGACTTCGCGCCCGGGATGGTGATCGGGGACGACGAGTGGGAGAGCACGTAACGCAGCGCGGCATACCGAGATCGCCAGCATCGCGCGCAATGCGCTATGCGCCTGGATCTTGGATGACACCAACTTCCGAAGCTGGCACGATGCCGATCGGCCGGCCGTCTACCTGGCCGTCGCTGAGCTGATCCGGGCGACCAGCAAAGACGAGTTGAAGGGCCTGCTGTGGCGGGCTCTGTTTTGGGCCATGCGAAACGATTGCCTGTGCAAGCCCGACGCTTGGGCTGCATGGCAAGGCTACATATTGAAGGAAGCCGAGGAGGGATGGTTCATTTGCTGGCATAGATAGGTTGACACTTTCCGACGCCGTCCGAATTTAGACGAGTGGCAGAACGACCTGCTCCGCAACTGCCAAGCCGAAGATTTCGGCGAGCGTGTGTAACTACTCAGGCTGTTGGCACAGCTTTCGTGCCAACGAATGCTGGCACGAAAGGCGAGCCAGCCAGGGCCGAGCGCAAAGCGCCGAGCACCGACTGCCCATTTTTCCGTGCGGTCGAGATGTAGC
>Ga0315287_10008380_pt1 | contig 10433 bp, 3 predicted proteins | sample YL17G11_0_MG_FD_205037 | JGI IMG/M metagenome (GOLD analysis project Ga0315287, IMG submission 205037) | Sediment microbial communities from Yellowstone Lake, YNP, Wyoming, USA - YL17G11_0 | ecosystem: Environmental > Aquatic > Freshwater > Lake > Sediment | place: USA: Wyoming | collected...
ATCCTCGCGTTCATCCAAACGTTTGGCAAATTCTCGTTCTACTTCTGAGTCGTACACCACATACTCGTATACCGAGTTGTTCACCTTTAACGCTGTTAGATAGTTGATCAGCTCTTCATTCTTGAACAGCAGCATCTCCCACTCGGCTTCTGACCCTGACCCCTCAATTCGTTCGTACTTAATGCCGTCCACCAGTAGGCGGTGCAGCTCATACTTCAGGATCGCAGCGACGGCATCCATGAACCGTTGTGGGTTATTGAAGAACTCGCCTAGCCGTCCGGATTTTTTTAGGATGCGCACGAGGGTTGAACGAGTCAGCTCCGTTTCGTTCTGCAGATAGGCCAACAGATCCGGCAGGGCACGACCTGTGTGAGTGACCTGCTCTTGGGCAGCGCTCACAGCCGTAGTGTTGACGCCACCTTTAGTTACAGTGACCTGTCCCGTCGTGACCTGAATGTTGGGAACCGCGATTTTCTCCATCCGCTTCAAAGCATCCACGGCTTGCCGTACAAGCTTATCGGTCTCAAATTCCACCCGATACGTGGTCTTGGGTTTGATATGGTCCCACAGCGCGATGAACTCGGGGCTCAATGTCACTTCCTTCTTCAGCCGATTCTCGCGCTCGTCCCGCTCCCTGCGGATGTGCCGCTCGATCTGATAGGACGACAGCAGGTCGATCACAGCCGGTACCAATTCTCGATGTGTTTCGGGCAACTCCAGCTTGAAATCTTTGCGCTTGGGGTCGAACAGCGGTTGGATGCGCCCTTCGGCGTCCAGCATCTTCTGAGTCACAAGAGACGTGCGGATCACCTCGGCGGCTTCACGCCCAATGGGCTGCTCAGTGCCATCGATTACACGGATCAACTTGGCTAGTGCGGTCAGCGGCACCTTGCCGAAAGTGACTCCGCAGTCTTCCTCGTACTCGGTCTGCAGCGCCTTGGCGAAATCCTCGTAGCTCTCGTTCGCCACGACATACAGCTTGTTCACCGAGTCATCGAAGACCCGCAGGCCATTCTGATCGACAGGCAGACGCAGCCCACGGCCGATTTCCTGCCGCTTCTTGACTGCGCTCTTCGTTTCGTTGAGTGTACAGATCTGGAAGACGTTGGGGTTGTCCCAACCCTCGCGCAAGGCTGAGTGACTAAAGATGAAGCGCAGCGGTTCCTCCAGCGAAAGCAGACGCTCTTTCTCCTTCATGATCAGGTTGTACACCTCATCGTCGGCCTGCGTGTCACCGCGCGTGTCCTTGAGGACGCCCTTCCTGTCCTGGGCGAAGTAGCCGTTGTGGAGCTTGTCTATCGGCTGCTTGAGCCAAGTCAGTTCACGGTATCGCTGGTCCTTCGCCAGAGCGTTTAGCTCAGCCTCGAATGCCTCCGCAAACTTCCCTTTGACAGGTTTGCCGGCCTCGTCGTAGTCGCGGTAGTTGGCCACGCGGTCGATGAAAAAGAGGCTCAACACTTTGATGCCGCGCGTCCGCAATTGAAGTTCCTTGTCAAAATGCTTTTGGATTGTCTGCTTGATCTGGACACGCCATACATCGTCGCGAAAGCCGCCCATCTCCTCGCCCAGACGGAGAGTGCGGCCGTTACTAAAGCGGACACACTCGTTCCCAGGCTCCGCATTGATCTCGGCCACCGAATAGCCTTCAGCATAGTTAGCCCTCTCATTTGAGAGGGTGAAAAGGTCGGCTCCTTGTTTGACGGTGACCGTTTTCGGCTTCGGCCCATCGGGACCCTGTACATGGATGCGCAACTTGGCCTTGATGCCCTTCTTGTAATCAATCTGTTCCACGCGGACGAAGGCGTCATTAGCCGTACCCTCTGCAAGGACACTTCCTACCACAATCTGCTTCACCAGCCTTAGTCCGAAGGCACGCACGGGATCGAGCCGGTAGACAAGGTTGTAGGGATTACGGTGCGTTGCGGAGTAGCGCAGGGTGCAGAGTGGGTTGAGCGCTTTGATCGCCTCCTGAGCCTTGTCGGTCGAGTCCACACTCTGTGGCTCGTCGATGATCACGATGGGCCGCGCCGCTTGCACGAACTCAATGGGCTGGCGACCGGAGAGTTTGTCACTCTCTTTATAGATCACGTTGCTCTTTTGCTCAGCCTCTGTACCGGTAAAATTCTTGCGGAAGGCGTCGATGTTGATGACCAGGATTTGCAGCATGGTGCTGGTCGCAAACTGACGAAGCCGATTGACCTTCTTCGCGTCATAGACGAAGGATTCGAAAGACAGGTTGTTGTAGAGCGCGCGGAAGTGCTCGCCGGTGATCTCGATATTTTTGAGCACACCCTCGCGAATGGCCACACTGGGCACCACGATGATGAACTTTTGGAAGCCATAACGCCGAGACAGCTCGAAGATGCTGCGTAGGTAGACGTATGTCTTGCCCGTGCCGGTTTCCATCTCCACCGAGAAGTGCGGGCAGGGCCGTGACTGGTTGGCCGGGCCGTCGAACAACTCCCACGCTTCCAATGCCGCCGCAGGGTCAGCTACTTCGATATCATTCAGGGTCTGGAGAGCACGTGTGTTCGCTAACAGTTTGCCCTCCGCCACCAACAACTGATTTCCGGCACCCAGCTCAGTCTGCTGCTGGCCACCGAATAGCCCTGTGCCTGTGCCCATGTTGATAACGGCATACTCCGGCGCGCCTTGCGGCTGGCCGTCAAAGAGGTCGGTGACGGCGGCAATAGCATCAAGTTGGAATTGCTGATTAGCGTCAAATTGAATCTTCATTCGCTGCCCCTCACACTGTCTTAAAGCTCGTTACGCCCTTGGTTTTGAAGATCTGAACGGCGTTTGCCTTGAGCTGGTCGTTGCCGACGAATCCTTCGTCTAGGCACACGACGCGCTCAGGCTTCTTCTCCGCCATGGCGCGGATCACCTCCAGGGTCAATGCGCGTTCCAAGCAGATGAAGAGAGCGCCACCGGCCACGCTATGGACGGTCTTGTCCGCGAGCTTCAACTCCTCGACCGGCGTAGTTAGTGGGAAGCCGCTCTTGAACAGAATTTCATAGAGCAGATCGTCCGCCGTTCGACCCTCGCGGATGTGGTCTACGTGCAGATCGAGCTGCTTCTCCAGCATTGGCGCATCGTGAGGAACGTCAGCGTTCCAGGGCTTGAAGTTGGACTCGGCCAGCTTGAACACGCGAAAGCCACGGTCTCGCTTCTTTGCCCCATCATCCGGAAGCTTGCCCTCATCTTCCTTATTCCGATTTGTTATGACTCGGCGGACACGCTCCTTGGTGATGTCCGCAATGGTCTTGAGTCGCGTCTCCGGCTTGGGCAGTGGCTCCGGCAGCTGCACCAATATAAACTGCCGATTGCCGCAGTCCTCAAGGTTTTGCTCCAAGACGGCGTGCCCGGTGGAACCGCTACCAGCAAAGAAGTCTAGTACAATTTCAGCTTCGTGTGGACGCGTGGCAATCTGGAGCATCCGTCGAATCAAACCCGTCGGCTTCACCGTGTCGAGTACATTGTCTGTCTGTTCGAAGGCCACATACTCCATCAACTGCTTCTTCGCATCCTGCGTGTGGCCTACCTCCGAGTATGCCCAGAAGGTCTGCGGTACGCGCCCCTGCTTCACTTCGGAAAGAAAGCGTTTCACTCCAGGGTTGTTGTTGCCGTCATCGCCCCACCAAATCCGACCATCGGCGTCAAGCTCTTTGAACTTCTCTTCTGAGTAAATCCAATAGCGTCCTTGCGGTGGTCCCTCGATCATACGACCGGACGGACAAGTGATAGGGTAGACACCCTTACTGTAGTAGTTTCGTGCAGACATCCCGTCCGATCGCCATGGTCCACGTGGATCATTGTCTGAGTTTCCATAATGTGAGTCCTGATCCTCAGTGCGTGGCAGGAGTTCAGGCCGCCAGACTTCGGAGTGCCGTGCATAAACCACGATGTAATCGTGATCCTCTGAGAAATGCCTGGCCGAGTTCTTTGGCGAGTACACCTTCTGCCAGATCACCGTGGCGATGAAGTTCTCCTCTCCGAACACCTCATTCATCAGTACCCGCAGGTTGTGCACCTCATTATCATCACACGAGACAAAGATCATGCCAGCGTCTCGCAGCAGGTTCCGTGCAAGATACAGCCGCGGATACATCATGTTCAGCCACTTGGAATGGAATCGGCCGTCGGTCTCAGCGTTCGTGCTGAATTTCTTTCCCTCCGCATCCACCTGTCCGGTGTATTCCAGGTAGGTCTGCAAGGATTCGCTATAGTTGTCTGGGTAGATGAAATCGTTGCCGGTGTTGTAGGGCGGGTCGATATAGATCATCTTGACTTTGCCCAGGTAGGACTTCTGCAATAGTTTCAGCACTTCCAGGTTGTCGCCCTCGATGATGAGGTTCTCTGTGCTATCAAAGTTGATGCTCTCTTCTGAACAGGGCCGTAGAGTGGCGAGACTCGGCATCTGGATCGTCCTAAAGCAGTCGGCTTTCCCCGGCCAGTTCATGCCGTAGCGTTCCTTGGCCACGTCTACCGTCTTGCCTAGCGCGAGCTTCAGTCGCTCGAAGTCTATCTTGCCGCCTTCGGTGCAGGCTTCCGGCAGAAGCTCTGTGAGGTGCTCGCGAAGTCGCGCAAGCTTTGCGTCAGCGGGGCTGAGTGATCGCAGGTCAAGCTTTTGGGGTTCGGTCATCGGGAGTTCCTCATACTGTCTTAAAGCTCGTTATGCCCTTAGTCTTGAAGATCTGCACGGCATTGGCCTTGAGCTGATCGTTACCGGCGAAACCTTCGTCGAGGCACACGACGCGCTCAGGTTTCTTCTCTGCCATGCCGCGGATAAGATCCAATGTCAGGACACGCTCAAGACAGACGAAGAGAGCACCGCCGGCCACGCTATGGACGGTCTTGCCAGCGCACTTCAAGCCCTCGACCGGCGTGGTGAGTGGGAAACCGCTCTTGAGTAGGATCTCATAGAGCAGATCTTCCGCTGTGCGACCGTCACGGATGTGATCCACGTGCAGATCGAGCTGCTTCTCCAGCGTCGGAGCATCGTGAGGAACGTCAGCGTTCCAGGGTTTGAAGTTGGACTCAGCCAGCTTGAAGACCTTAAAGCCATGGTCCTGACTCGATTTGCCTTCAAGGTCAAGCTTGCTTTCATCTTCTTCGTTTAGTTTCTTGATCACCCGGCGGACGCGCTCCTTGGTGATTTCGGATATGGTGGGATAGTCCGTGCGCTCCGTGGGCTCGGGAAGTTGGACCATGATGAACTTGCGGTTTCCACCGTCCTGTTTATTTAGTTCAAGTACGGCGTGGGCAGTTGACCCGCTGCCTGCGAAGAAATCTAGTACGATGCTATCATCCGTAGCGCCTTGCTTCACGAGCCGAAGCAGTAACGAGGACGGCTTAGAAAAGTCGAATATCTCCGCTCCAAAAATAGTGCGAATCTCAGACGTTCCGTCACCTGTAAATACATCGTCTATGATACTTCCGAACGCAACAAACTCTGTCAGCAAGTCTGCTCGGAATTTCTTTTCACGAGGCCTCCCATCCAGCTTTGCAGGGAATAATACGCAACCGGTATCGATGAGCTTCAGCATTCTCTCCTTAGCATATCGCCAACCACTATCTTCCGGTGGAGTGTATGTTCTTCCGGTTGAGGAATCGACGATGGGATAATGCAGATTGGGCCTTTGGGATTTAGTTGCTAAACCAAGCAAACTCCGGCTCATCCATGAGCCCCGTGGATCGTTGTCCGGGTTATCAAACTTTGACTCGTCGCGTTCAACTCCACGTAATACACCAAAGTCAGAGCGCGTATAGAGCAAGATGTATTCATGATCCGTCGATACGCCTGTTTTTGCACGGGAGTCAGGATATTTTCGGCTTTTCCATACTAACTGTGCGCTGAAGCACTCTTCCCCGAAAATCTCGTTCATCAATAAACGAAGGGCGGCCACTTCATGATCGCTAATGCTCACAAAGATTACGCCATCATCTCGTAACAAATTCCTCGCAAGATAGAGCCGCGGATACATCATGTTGAGCCACTTTGAGTGGAATCGGCCATCCGTTTCTGTATTTGTGCTGAATTTACGGCCCTCTCGGTCAATTTGCCCCGTGTACGTCAAATAAGTTTCTAGTGTCTCGCCAAAATTATCAGGATATATAAAGTCATTTCCCGTGTTGTATGGCGGATCTATGTAGATCATTTTCACTTTACCCAGATATGATTTCTGTAGGAGTTTCAGTACTTCTAGGTTGTCACCTTCGATGATGAGGTTCTCGGTCGTATTGAAGTCGACCGATTCATCCGGACAAGGACGCAGTGTCCCAAGACTTGGCGCCTGGATGGTGCGGAAACAGTCGACCTTCCCGGGCCATACAAGGCCATAACGCTCCCGCCCCATATCGACCGTGTCACCGAGCGCCAACTTAAGCCGGTCAAAGTCCAACTTCCCACCTTCACTACGGACTTCGGGCAAGAGGCGCAACAATTCCGCGCGCCGATCATCTATGACATCCGATGACGACAGATTGAGTTTCTCTGGTTCAGTCATATCAATCTCTTGTTATTGTGGCCTTAATGGGTCAATCCGTTAGGGGTGGAATAAGCTGTAATGTTGCTCCAGCGCTGCCCGACTCGGTTGGATAGCCAGACTACGCGGAAATGCCGGTTCCCTTCCATCGAGTTCCACGTATTGCGACCCTGCTAGCAGACTCGATACGCGAATCTTAATGTGGTGTGGCTCTATCGAAATCAAGGAAAGATCGAACAAGGTGTGAATATCAGCTCGGAGTAGTAGCCCGTTTGATACCGCATTGGTCTTGATTCCAAGGTAGGGCGTTATATGAGCAGCTTCCAACACCCACTCTGTTGTGCACCGTGTTACTGCGCATTGATTGCCATAAGCAGAAAGTAACTTGTTGCGGAATGCTTGTTGACCTAGTCTGCGAACAATCTCGGAAAATACACGTTGCCGACCATCAATGATATTGGCTGGATTAAATGGTTCGTCGTGCTCTTCCCCATCCTGTTCTTCAAATGTCTCTACCAAAGTCTGCGCAGGTATATTAAAAGCGGAGAGCAATGCATCGGGCGCCGTGCTGATTCCTTTAATGTGTGACAAAAGTTCTGTTGGGACAACGCTCGCTCCTAGTTGCGTAAGCTGATTAAGATAGGCGAATCGTGCATGAAACTTTGTGCCCTGACGGAAGATCAGTATATATGGCGCATTTTTTCCATCATAGGCATCTCGAAAACCAGCAGTTGAGGACCACGCTGGATGACGGTGACTGAATTGATCACGGATTAGCCATTCTCCACCTCTACGGGCTGGATTACTGCTAAAGGTCAATGGGGCCACTTTCTTTTTTCCCGAATTCGATGCGGCGTTGATAGTTACAGTCCTCCGTCCAACAGCGTTTAGGAATCTGACAATCGGAAAAGCGTTGGTGCGCACGCCCAAAGCGATGTGCATGGCACCTCCCCCTCGTCCATAAGGTGACGCTTCACCGTGCATTGCATTGAAGTCCGTTTCGGTAAGGCGTCGCCACAGAACGTAATTGCTCATAGTACCTCCTTCGTTGCCAAGGATGTTGTAGGAGTAGGACTTCGCAAAATGCTGAGCGATCTCCGCGCAGTGTCGTACTAAACGAGCTGCCATCGAATACTAAAGAGTACATGCTCTTTAGTCTGTTGCTCCAACCGCTTGCTGATCTGGTCTAGCAGAGAGTCCTTCTGCCGCTCGATCTCTCGCGATGCCTCATCAAACGACTTCCAGGCATCTGTGCGCTTGGTTTCCAATTGACGCGAAGCCCGCTGGCGTTCGAGCTTCTCGGGTAGATTCGCTGCCATCCTTGCGGCCTTCTTGGTCTCCTTAATGGTCTCGTCGAGTTCATCGAGCTCGGCCTTGAGCGAGACACGGCGATCTTCGGCCCAGTGGTCCAGTTTATCCATTTCGGTCTCGAACCACATCCCATTCTTTGTCGAGATTGAGTCCAGGAACTCCCTCATCTGCAGGGTAATCATGTCTTCCAGCTTCGCCTTTATGCCCGTAGGCAGCGACACTGTCCCTTTTTCTTCACCGGGTAGGTCGAAGAGCCTGCGGCACTGGGGACTATCCACGACTTCCCCACTATCGGTCTCGCCTGCAAGCATCAGATGGTCCTCCGTCTCTAAGGCAGTGAGAGTAACGTGCACGCACATGAGCCAGCCGCTTTTGCCTCTGAGAGACTCAAGAATCGTAATGTTTTTCCCACTCTCCGGATATCGAAAGGTCACGTCACCGGAATCGACTTCCAACGCCTTAGCTTGCGCGAGTAGACGCTGTGCCAAGGGATGGCCGACACGATAGGTGTTGGCGTCTTCTACGTTCTTGCCCATGCGATAGGGGCCAGAATGAATGGTCTCTCCTGGGAAAGGGTTCCGCTCCAACGTGAAGCTATACGCCCGCTCCTCAAAGCGTGCATAGGGCGCGAGCAGGTAACGTGTGAGCCGCCAGAGCCGCTCCTCGAAGCGGTCCAAATAATCGCGGCTTTGAATGCGTACTTTCTCCACCACGTCCTGGTCGAAGTTGTTGAGCAGCTTTTCGCGTGCGTCCCGTTGCCCCTCTGCAATTTCAGTTTCCAGGTCCCGCTGGAGCGCGTCGAACTCGAACTGAATTTGTTCTGGTGTTCGGCACTTCTGGTAGATGGTGGCGATGCGTTTTTCAAAGTCCACGCCTGATTCCACCGCGCCCAACACCTCGTCGCTTGCCCCGAACACCCCATTGAAGAGGCGGAATTTCTGGTCCAATAGCTGATACACCCTCAGATCGGCAGCGTTGCTCCGATTGAGGAAGTTGACTACCACTACATCGAACTTCTGTCCGTAGCGATGGCAGCGTCCGATGCGCTGTTCTATTCGCTGGGGATTCCAGGGTAGGTCGTAGTTCACCACTAGATTGCAGAATTGGAGGTTTATGCCCTCCGCAGCGGCCTCGGTGGCAATCATGATCGCCGCCTCATCACGGAAATAGTCCACTAGCGCCGCCCGCATGTCCGCGCTGGGCGAGCCGCTGATACGGTCGGTGCTCGCGTGTCGCTTCAGCCAATGGTGATAGATCTCTTTCGATTTGGGGTCGTTGTTCGTGCCGTTGAACAACAGTACCTTGCCCGCAAACTCGGTTTGCTCAAGAACACGGTGGAGGTATTCCTGTGTTCGCCTGGACTCCGTGAAAATGAGCGCCTTCTGCTGAATCGTGGCGCCCAGCTGATTCTTCTGTGCCTCGGCTGCTGCGGAAAACCCTCGACGAAGCGCCGTTAAGAGCACCTCACCCTTTGAGTTTTTGATGATGGACTTCGCTAGCGCGTGGAATTCCCGGAGCTTGGCCATCTCCTGTCGAAGTTCAGTTAGCTGTTCTGGAGTCAGCCTTACACGCTCTGCGGCTGTGGTGCCGTTCTCGTCTTCATCCCACTCGTCGGCCAGTTCATCCAGGTCTTCCAAATTGTCTGCCAACTCATCTGGCAGCGCGTCTACCGCTTCGCTCGCAGTGGCAGCTGTCTCCAGTTTGCTCGCGAGGCCATCCAATGTGCTGGAAATGGCATATGTGGAAGAGGCCAGGAGCTTACGAAGGATGAGCGTCATTAGCTGTCGCTGACTAGCGGGCAAGGCATAGAGCGTGGGCTGCTGGAGATACTCGGAGACCAAGTCGTAGAGCCGCTGCTCCTCTGGTGTTGGCACAAACTCTTGAACCAGAGCATGGCGGTTGGTGAACTTCACGTACTGCAGCACCTGCTTACGCAGCGTGCGTTTACAGAGTGGCCTGAGCCTCTCCTTGAGCTCCGCGAAGTCGGCATCGTTTCCAAGACGTGCGAACCGGGATCGGAAGCTCTTCAAGTCCCCGAAGGCAAAGTCGTCAATGATGCTCACCAAGCCGTAAAGTTCGAGAAGGGAATTCTGTAGCGGCGTTGCGGTGAGTAACACTTTGGGAAATGGTGCGACGGCCTGCTTGATGGCGGTAGCGATCTTACTGGAAGACTTATAGACATTTCGTAGTCGGTGGGCCTCATCGATGACGACCAAATCCCAAGCGGTTTGACGCAGGTAGGGCTCCTTGGTACGAGCAAATTGGTACGAGCAGAGGACAACCGCATCTCGCTGGAAAGGATTGAGGTTGCCCGCGCGGATAGCCTCGTTGAAGCTTCGATTTTCCAGAATCGCGGATGGCAGGTGGAATTTGTCGGCCAACTCCTGACTCCACTGCTTGCGCAGGTTCGCCGGAACGATCACCAGAAGCCGTCGCTTGCGTTCAGCCCACTTTTGGGAGATCAGCAGCCCAGCTTCGATCGTCTTTCCAAGTCCAACCTCGTCGGCGAGAATCGCACCGCGTGAAAAGGGGCTGCGGAATGCAAATAGGGCCGCTTCAACTTGATGGGGGTTGAGGTCTACCTGTGCATCCGATAGCGCAGCGGCGAGCTTTTCTATGCTGTCTGAGGCACAACGC
>Ga0315287_10008382_pt1 | contig 10433 bp, 10 predicted proteins | sample YL17G11_0_MG_FD_205037 | JGI IMG/M metagenome (GOLD analysis project Ga0315287, IMG submission 205037) | Sediment microbial communities from Yellowstone Lake, YNP, Wyoming, USA - YL17G11_0 | ecosystem: Environmental > Aquatic > Freshwater > Lake > Sediment | place: USA: Wyoming | collected...
GGACGAGCTGAAGGCTTCGGGCTGCCGGCCGCTGAGCGTCGAGGGCAGGAATTCGTCCGACTGGGGCCTCATCGACTACGGGTCCTTCCTCGTCCATGTTTTCTCCGGGACGGCCCGCGATTATTACGCCCTGGAGAAGCTCTGGGGGGATGCCCCGAAAGTCGAATATTAGGCCTTGACTTTTCCTGTCCGAATCATTATTTTGTATGGACCTCGACGGGCGGTTGCCGGACTTTCCCATGGAATTGAGATTCATCTGGCCGGGAAAAACAAAGAACCCGGGGGCCAAAACGCTCCAGGAATTCTACCTGGGCCGCATCCGCCCGATGGCCTCCTGCCGCGTCCATGAGACACGCGAGGCCCGGGGGCTGGAAGAGCGCGCGGCCACGAAGATCCTGGACGTCGAGGCGCGGGGCATCGAGGACCGGCTGGACGGAGGTTATGTGGTTTGCCTCGTCGACGACGGGAAAGAAATGACATCGGTCGAATTCGCCCGTTTTCTCGCGAAGCGCGCCGACACGCCGGCCCGTCCCCCGGCCTTCGTCGTGGGCGGGTTCCTCGGCCTGGCCGGGAGGATCCTCGAGAGGGCGGACTTACGCCTCTCGCTGTCGCGGATGACGTTCTCGCACGAGATGGCGAGGGTCGTCCTTTTGGAACAGGTCTACAGGTCCCTGACCATAATGAAGGGCACACACTACGCCAAGTGAGGGGGTCGGAGAAGTGACAAAGAAGATGAACAAGAAAGAGAAGCAGGAATTCCAGAAGACGCTCCTGGACAAGAAGGAGCGGATCGTCAACAAGCTCAGCCAGGTCCTGATCGAAAGCAAAGAGGTCGAGGCGAACGTCGCCCAGGACCTGGTCGACAAGGCCGAGAGCTCGTACACCAAGGAGTTTCTCCTGAGCCTTTCGGATACCGAACGCGATCAGCTGATGCTGATCGACGAGGCCCTCCGCCGGCTGGAGAGGGACGGCTTCGGCTTCTGCCAGTTGTGCGGCCAGGAGATCGGGAAGAAGAGGATCGAGGCCCTGCCCTGGACGCCGACCTGCATCCGTTGCCAGCAGAAGGCGGAGGAAGAGTCCGCCTCGCAATGACCCGCCCGGGCCGCTTGGCCGCGGGCGCCTGGCTCCGGCTGGCGGAACTCGTCTTCTTTCCCTCGTTCTGCCGCCGCTGCGGGCGGCTCCTCGACCGGTCCGGCGAACGCGTCGTCTGCCGGGACTGCTGGGCGGAGGCCCGCCCCCGCCTCTCTCCAGCACGCTGCACGGTCTGCGGCCGCTTCTTCGAGGGGGCCGGGGAACCCCACGTCTGCCGGGCGTGCGTCGAAGCCCGCCCCCCGTACGCCGTCCACCGGTCCGGCGGGGCCTATGACGGAGCCCTGAAGGACATCATCCTCCTCTTCAAGTACCGGAGGCTTTCTGTCCTCGGCCGGGGCCTTGCCGGGATCGCGCAGGAAGCTGTTGGCGGCGAAGAGGAGCTCTGGCGGGGCGTCGAGGCCATCGTTCCAGTGCCGCTCCACCCTCGGCGGAAACGCGAACGCGGCTTCAACCAGTCCCGCGTCTTCGCACGAGAGCTCGGAAAGCTCGCGGGGGTCGGCGTTTGTGACGGGGCTCTGGTCAAGGTCCGGAACGCCCCGCCGCAGACGTCCTTGGAGGGGCGCGAGCGGGCCGGGAATGTCCGGGGCGCGTATCGTGTCATAAAAGAGGACCGCGTCCGGGGGAAAGTGCTCCTTCTCGCCGACGACGTCTATACGACGGGCGCGACCATCGGGGAATGCTCCCGGACCCTGCTCGATGCCGGCGCCAAAGAGGTTCGGGCGGTCACCATCGCCCGGGCTTGAAGGGAGGGGTCAGGTCTTAACATTTAACAAAAAAGTTAAATGTTAAGACCTGACCCCTTAAAGTTCGCCTGGGCTAATCCTTGCTTCCGTGCACGAGGACCGTGGCTTCGCCCTTGAAGGTCCGCTTCCCCGCGGCCTCGAGGAGCTCGGAGGCGGCCCCCCTTATGAACTCCTCGTGGATCTTCGTCAACTCCCTGGCGATGACGGTCCTGCGGTCGCCCAGCGTCTCGAGGATCGCCGTCAGGAACTCCGGGAGGCGGCGGACGGGAAGGTAGAAGACCAGGGTCGCCTCCTCGTCCTTCAGGGAAGCCAGGAGCTTACGGGTGGCCTCCTTTTTCGGCGGGGGAAAGCCCGCGAACAGGACGCGATGCGTCGGCAGGCCGGCGGCCGAAAGCGCGGCGGAGAGAGCGGAGGCCCCCGGGATGGGGACGACGTTCATTCCCTCTTTCAAGGCCTCCCGGATCAGGGGGAAACCGGGATCCGAGATGCCCGGGGTTCCCGCGTCCGAGACCAGGGCGACATCTTTTCCGGCCTTGAGGAGGGCGATGATCTCCGGGACCCGCTGCCTCTCCCGGGGCTGGAAATAGGAGATGAGCCGCTTCCGGATATCGTAGGCGTTGAGGATCTTGATGGTCTGGCGCGTGTCCTCGCAGGCCACGGCCTCGACCTCCTTTAGGACGCGGAGCGCCCGCAGGGTGACGTCCTCGAGGTTCCCGATGGGCGTCGCCACGATGAAGAGGGTCCCCTTTCCGGAAGGCCCGGCGGGCCGTGCGTCCACGCTCACTTCTCCCGGTCGTAGGGGTAGAGGAAGTCGTGGCCGACCGTTCGGGACGAGACCTTGGCGATCGGCGGGAGCTTCCTCTTGAATTCCGAATTCCGGACCATGGCCGCGATTCTTTCGACGGTTTCTCTCTTGAACCCCATCGCGACGATCTCGGGAACGGCCTTCCTTCGATCCGCCATCTCGTAGAGGATCGCGTCGAGCTCGGCGTAGGCGATCCCCAACTCGCCCTCGTCGGTCTGGCCGGGCCAAAGCCCGGCCGTGGGCATCTTCTCCAGGATGGGTTTCGGTACACCCAGCCAGGCTCCGAGCTCCCTGACCTGGGTCTTGAAGAGATCGCCCATGGGATTAATGGCGCAGGCCATGTCGCCGTGGATCGTACCATAGCCGATGAGGAGCTCGGTCTTGTTGCTCGTCCCCAGGATGAGGGCCTTCTCCCGGGCGGAAAAATCGTAGAGGATGGACATCCGCTCCCGGGCCATCTTGTTCCCCCGGAGGACGCGGTTTCTGGTCGGATGCCTGGAGAAATAGGCGTCGACCTGCGGGGCGATGTCGACGGTTTCGGACCTGATGCCCAGGATGCGGGCCAGGGCGGTCGCGTCCGCGACGTCCGCGGGGAAGCCCTCGCCGTAGGGCATGATGAGAGCCAGAACGTTCTCCGGGCCGAGAGCGCGGGCCGCGAGGACGGCGCACACCGCGGAGTCCAGGCCCCCGGAGAGCCCCAGGATGCCTTTTGAAAAACCGAACCGGCCGAGCTCCTCGCGGATGAATCGCATCAGGATCTTTTCGACGAAGGCACCGTTAATCTTCATAGCCGCGGACGATCCTTTCCAGGGAGTGGAGAATGATCTCGGGCCTTTCGTCCCGCTTGAACGTCCATCTCTTCCGGACGTCCCGGACAAGGTCCAGGTCGATGTCGCAGACGAGGACCGCCTCGTCGAGGTCCGGGGCGCGGTGAAGAAGCGTCCCTTCCGGGCCGAAGACGAAGGAGCCTCCGGCGAAGGTGACCCCGTCCTCGGAGCCGACCCGGTTGCAGTACAGGACGAAGGCCGTGGAAAAATGGGAGACGGCCTCCCCCATCAGCTCCCACATCCGGCTCGTCTCGAAGCCCTCGGTCCCGGAGACCCCCCGGCCCGGGGCGGCCGATATGACGATGAAGACCTCGGCGCCTCCGACGAAGAGGAGGTAGCTCGCGCCGTATTGGAGGAAATCCCGGCAGATCATCATCCCCGCCTTCCCGAACGGGGCCCGGAAGGGCAGGACGTTCCGGCCCTGGGCGAAGATCTTCGCCTCCTCGAACATCCCGAAGGTGGGGAGGAAGACCTTCCGGTGGATGTGGACGACCCGGCCTTCGGCCAGGAACGCCGACGAGTTGTAGAAGAGGCCCCGCTCGTCCTCCTTTTCCTCGACGAAGCCCGCGACCACCGACATCCCCCGGCCGGCGTCCAGGAGTTTCTTAAAGAGGGGGCTCCGGGCCGGGTTCATGGCCACGTCGGGGGCGAGGTCCTTGAGCGTATATCCCGTGAGGCCGAGCTCGGGGAACACGACGAGCTCCACCTTTTCCTCGCGGGCGCGTTCCAGGGCCTCAAGGTGCCGGTCGAGATTCGCCCCGAGGTCGCCGAGCCGCGGGGCCATCTGGACCAAATGGGCTTTCATGTCCCGAAATTAGCACAATTCGGCGGCCATGTAAAATCTCCTGCCGGGCCGGCGGGGTCCGGAGCGCCCGGCCGTTTTCGTCTTGCAAATCCGCCCCGAATTCGTTATAAATATGGACAAGCATGAAACACGTCGCCCTTTTCCTCCACGATATTTATTTCCGCAAGCGGTCGGGGCGCCTCGTCTTCAAGCGCGGGGACATCGAGAAGTACTTCTTCTTCAGCGATGGGGCCCTCCTCCAGGTCAAGACCAACCAGCCCGAGGAACGGCTGGGAGAGGTCCTGTTCCGGCTGGAGAAGATCACGCGCGACGACCACGCCCGGATGGACGACTTCATCGAGCCTCACACGAACCTCGGCGAGGTCCTGAAGAGCAAAGGCCTGATCTCGGAGGGGGATCTGGAGGAGGCTCTCGTCTATCAACTCAGGGAAACGACTCTCAACACTTTTTCCTATTTCGACGCAGAAGTGGTCTTCCAAGAGCGCACCGAGGCCGCGGCCGAGAATGTTGCCCACCGGATCAGCGTCCCTTTCCTGATCGAGTACGGGATCCGGCGCATGGCTTACAACCCGGCCCTCAAGGCCTTCCTGGCGAGGGAAGCCCCCCGGCCGCACGCCCGGTCGATGGTCCACCTCCTGACCGAAGAGGAAAAAAAAGTCCTGGGCGTGTTCAACGGCGGGGTCTCCGCCGAAAAGATCCTAGCGGGGCTCCCGGTGCCCGCCGAGCTGTTCTGGAAGACCCTCTTCCTCCTGTTCTGCCTGGATCTCGTCGACCTCGGTCCGGAGGCGGCCTCGCCGGAGGACGAAGTCCCGGCTCCGGACTCGGTGCCCGAGCCGGCCCACGGGACCCACGCGGGAGAGAAGTCGGCGGATATCGCCGACGTGCTGGCGATGCACGAGAGCTTTGAGTCGAAGACGTTCTACCAAATCATGAATCTGTCGAGGACGGCGACCGAAGAGGAGATCAAGAAGGCCTACTTCAACCTCGCCCGGAGATTCCATCCCGATCGGTTCGACCGCAAGGTTCAAGCCGCCCATCGCGACTTGATCGACGCGGTCTTCGACACCATCACCAACGCCTACCGGACCCTCATCAGCCGGGACAAGCGCAGGGCTTACGATTCGAGCTCCGGCGGGCGCGGCGAAGTGCCCCAGGACGCCTTGAAGACGGCCGACATCAAGTTCCGGCAGGGGAAGACCCTCTATACCCAGGAGCGTTACGACGACGCCGTCTCCCTGCTCGAGGAGGCCGTCCGCCTCCGGAAGAACAAGGGCGACTTCTACCTGCTCCTGGCGATGGCCGAGTCCAAGATCCCTTCCTACCGGCAGAAGGCCGAGGTGGATTTTCTCAAGGCCATCGGCCTCGAGCCGTGGAACCCCGAGGCTTACGTCGGGCTGGGCTATCTCTACAAGAACGAGGGGCTGTTGACCAAGGCCGCCCGGCAGTTCCAGAAGGCCGTCGAAGCCGACCCCGACCACAAGCTGGCCCTGCAGGAGCTCCAGCTGATCAACAAGGGGAAGCGGCCAAAGGGCCTTAAGGGCCTCCTGTCCTTGGATATTTTCGGCTCCAAGAAAAAATAGCCCTCAGCGATCACCGAGGAGCTTCAGAAATTCCTTTTCATCGACGACCCGGATCCCCATGGCCCTGGCCTTGTCGAGCTTCGACCCCGGCGACTCGCCGGCGACGAGGCAGGTCGCCCGGCCCGAGACCGAGTCCGCCGTCTCTCCGCCCAGGACTTCGATCCGCCGGCGCGCCTCGTCGCGGCCGAGGCCGCGGAGCGTCCCCGTGATGACGAAGACCTGGCCCGCCAGAGGGCCCCCGGCGGCGACCTCCCCGCCGGACGAAGTGTCGAGACCTGCTGCTTTCAACCGGGCGACGAGCCTCCGGTTCTCGGCCTGGGCGAAAAAGAAGACGACGCTCTCCGCGACCCTAGGGCCGACGTCCTCGACCGTGACGAGCTCTTCTGCCGGGGCCGCGGCGAGCGCGTCGAGCGTCCGGAACCGCTCGGCGAGGCTCCGGGCGAGGCGCTCCCCGACGTGGCGGATGCCGAGGGCGAAGACGAGGCGGGCGAGGTCCCGCGTCTTCGACTCGGCGACGCGGTCCAGCAGGTTCCGGGCGCTCTTGGGCCCCATTCGGTCCAGCGCGGCCAGGTCCTCGAACCGGAGGGCGTAGAGGTCCGGGATCTCCCGGACGAGCCCCCTGGCGAGGAGATGGCCCACGAGCGCCTCCCCGAGGCCGTCGATGTTCATGGCCCTGCGGGAGGCGAAATGGAGGACGGATTCCCGGATCCGGGCCGGGCAGGAGGGATTGACGCAGCGGGAGACGGCTTCGCCTTCGGGCCGGAAGACGGCCGACTCGCAGACGGGGCACTCCGTCGGCCAGACGAACGGGCTCTCCTTCCCGGTCCGGCGCTCCTTCATCACCGATACGACGTGGGGGATGACGTCGCCGCTCCGCTCGAGGAGGATGACGTCGCCGACGCGGATGTCCTTGCGGCGGAGCTCATCTTCGTTGTGGAGCGTCGAGCGGCTGATCGTCGTGCCTGAGAGCTTGACGGGTTCGAGGACCGCGACAGGGGTCAGGGCGCCCGTCCGGCCGACCTGGATGACGATGTCGTTGATCCGGGTCGTCGCCTGCCGGGCCGGGAACTTGTAGGAGATCGCCCAGCGCGGCGACTTGGCCGTCGCCCCGAGGGCCCGGCGCGCGTCGGCCGCGTCGATCTTGACGACGACGCCGTCGGCCTCGAAGTCCAGCGTGTCCCTCTTGTCCGTCCACTCGCGGTAGTAGGTTATGATGTCGTCGATGGTCGGGCAGAGCCGGGAGTGGGGGTTCGTCTTGAGCCCGAGCTCGCGCATCCGCGTCAGGCTCTCCCACTGGGTGTCGGGCTCCCGCCCGTCGACGAAGAGATAATAGAGGAAGACGTCCAGGTTCCGGGCGGCAACCTCCTTCGCGTCGAGGAGGCGGATGGACCCGGCCGCCGCGTTCCGCGGGTTGGCGAAGAGGGGCTCCTCCCGCTCCTCCCGTTCCCTGTTGATCTCGAGGAAGGCCTCGTTCGGGAGGTAGATCTCGCCCCGGACCTCGACGTCCCGGGTCTCGGCGATGGACAGGGGAAGGGACCGGATCGTCTTGACGTTGGCGGTGACGTCGTCGCCCCGGACGCCGTCTCCGCGCGTCACGGCCCGGGTGTACTTCCCGCCCCTGTAGAGGATGGAGATGCCGAGCCCGTCGATCTTGAGCTCGGCCACGTATGAGATCTTCTTGTCCGGAAGGAGCCGGCGGACCCTGTCCTCGAATTCCCGGAGCCCCTTCTCGTCGTAACAGTTGTCGATGCTCAACATCGGCCGGTCATGGACGACCGGCAAGAAACCTTCGAGGGGACGTTCGCCGACCCTCCGGGTGGGGGAATCGGGGGTGACGAGGTCGGGGAACCGGGCCTCGAGGCCGCCGAGCTCCCGCATGAGCGCGTCGAACTCGGCGTCGGAAACCTGGGGGTCGTTGTCGACGTAATATTTCTTCTCGTGCCGGGCGATCTCCTGCCGCAGGTCTGCGACCCTTTTCGCGGCGGACCGCCGGGAGATGGACCCCGTCAAATGTTCTTCCCCGAAACCGCAGGATCGAGGGCCGGGGCGATCAGGCCGTCCCGAGCCTCTTCTTGACGTCCTCCATGCGCTTCGTCCACCGGCCGGTCATCTCGCTCGACGACGATTGGAGCTTGGCGATCTCGGCCTTCTGGACGTCGATGTCGGACAGGATCTTGTTCATCTCGGCCTTCTCGGCGTCGGTCAGGTCCTCTTCGTTCTTGTCCGTGAACTTGATGTTGAAGGACTTGGTCAGCTCGTCGATCCTCTTCTGCTTCTCCTGGATCTTGTTGATGACGTCGTTGATCTTGGCGTCGGGCGAAGAGGTGAAGAAGAGGTTCTGGGCCATGCCGAGGGCGTTCTGGGACTGGGCCGGGTAGCGGAAGCTGGCCACGATGAGGTAGTCGATGGCCTCCTGGGGGGCCTTCTTGGCGAGGATGATGCCGATGTTGTAAGCGAGCTCCCCGGTCTGCTTCTTGGCGTAGGCTTCCTTGAAGAGGGTCAGGGCCTCGTCGGCCTTGTTGTTCCGATAGAGGGTCTGGCCGAGGATCAGGGCGCTCTCGGCGTCCCTGGAGTGGTTGTAAAGGGTCCGGAAAACCTGCTCGGCCTGGGCGAACTGCTTGGCGTCGTAGAGCGTCTTGGCCAGCTTCCTGATCTGGACCATGATCTTCGGGTCCTTCAGGATGGCGTAGGAGGCGATGTAGGCGTCGGCGGCGGCACCCATGTCCTTGGCCTTTTCGGCCGCCTGGCCCTGGAGGAAGTACCCGGCTCCGACGAGTTTTCCCCACTGGGCTTCCGACGGGTCCTTCTCCTTATTGGCCTTGGCGAGGTCGATGAGCTTGCCCGCCGCGACCTTGGCCTTGTCGAGGTTCTGGCCGCTCTGGAGGTAGAGGCTGGTGATGGTGATCAGGATCTGGGTCCTGGTGCCATCGTCGATCCCATCCATCGTCAGGGCCTTCTCGCCGTACTGGATCTTTTCGGCTGCCGGCTGGCTCGGACAGGGGGTCAGGCACAGGAAAACGTGGGCGAAGTTTTCGTACTGCGTGCCCTTACCGGCGTATTTTTGGACGTAGGCTTTAAGCGCCTGGACCTTCTGGCAGGGGTCGTTCTGGGTCATGGCCTTGACGTAGGCGTCGTCCGCTTCGTTCTGGGCGGTCAGGAAACCTGTCGCGACGACCGCGAGAAGGAGGACCGTCATCAGGATTCTTTTCATGCGCTACCTCGCAACCAAATTTCAGAGATGATAGCGTGTGCCTGTAAGAATGTCAATATGGCGCATCGCCCAAAATTATAGCAAAATATGTGCCAAAGGGATATACGCGGGGGGCGCGGCGGGCGATTAGACATCCGGTGAGGCTATGGTCTAGAATATGCGCATGAACAGGAACGCCGAGCTCACCGACCGCTTCCTCGCCGAGGTCGGAAAGCCTCTCGCGAGGGACGTTCCCCTGAAAGAACTGTCCAGCTTCCGGATCGGGGGTCCGGCGGACCAGTTCTTCGAGGCGACGACGTCCGGAGAGCTCGCGGCCGCGGTCGGGTTCGCTCGCCGGACCGGTGTCCCCTATTATGTCATCGGCGGCGGCACCAACATCCTGTTCGCGGACGATGGGTATCGGGGCCTCATCGTCCGTAACCGAGCCCAAGGCATGACACCCGGGCCGGAGCCCGGCGAGGTCGAGGTCCTGTCAGGAACCCCTCTCTCCCAACTGCTCCAGCATGCCGTCGACCACGGCCTCGAGGGGCTGGAGTTCCTGGCCGGCATTCCCGGAACCGTCGGCGGGGCGCTCTACGGCAACGCCGGGGCGTTCGGGTGGGCGATGGGCGACGTGTTCGTCAGGGCGGTCTTCCTGGGCGACGACGGGAACGAGCGTCCCGCAAGCTTGGAGGACATGGCCTTTGGCTACCGGCACTCGGCCCTTAAGACGCGGCCCGCTATCGCCCTAAGTGCCGTCCTTAGAGCGGTCCCGGGTCACCCGGAGCGGATCAGGAAGGCGGTCCTCGAGAACCTGGAACGCCGCCGTGACAGACAGCCAGACTGGGGGACGCCGTGCGCCGGGAGCTATTTCAAGAACCCCGTCCGGGCCGACGGGACGAGGGTCCCGGCCGGGTGCCTGCTCGAGGATGTCGGAGCCAAAGAGCTCCGGGTCGGCGACGCGGCGGTCTTTTCCGGGCACGCGAACTTCCTCATCAATCTCGCCAACGCGAGGGCGGCCGATGTCCTGGCGCTGGCCGCCGAACTCAAGGAGAGGGTGAGGGAACGCTCCGGGATCGTTCTGGAAGAGGAGGTTATCTATCTTCCAGAAGCCGTTTCAGGGCCCTGACCGTCTTCAGGGAAAGAGCCCTCTTTCCGGCCATCTCAAGGCTCGCCAGTCCCAATGCCGCGTACAGCGCGCGGGCCGGGCCCTCCTCGGGCAAGGCCTCGATATGGGCGCGGACCGCCTTTGCGTCGCCGCGGGAAACCGGCCCGGTCAGCGCCCCCGCCGCGCCAATTTCCTTTACGTTCCGTAAAGTCCTTTGGGCGAGCGGAAGGAGGACGCGCGCCGCCTCGCCGGGGCCTAGTCCCGTCCGCGCGAGGAGACGGGA
>Ga0315287_10008384_pt1 | contig 10432 bp, 5 predicted proteins | sample YL17G11_0_MG_FD_205037 | JGI IMG/M metagenome (GOLD analysis project Ga0315287, IMG submission 205037) | Sediment microbial communities from Yellowstone Lake, YNP, Wyoming, USA - YL17G11_0 | ecosystem: Environmental > Aquatic > Freshwater > Lake > Sediment | place: USA: Wyoming | collected...
GGGCGCAAGGTGCTCGAGGTGAGGCCGGCGATCGACTGGGACAAGGGGAAAGCCTTGGCGCACTTGCTCAAGGCCCTGGGGCTGGACAAGGAGGGAGGAGAAGGAGAAGGAGAAGGAGAAGCAGGAGAAGGAGGAGGAGAAGCAGGAGAAGGAGGACGAGAAGGAGAAGCGGGAGAAGGAGCGGCGCCCGCTCCTCCCTCGCTCTCTCCTTCTTCGGCTCTCGACGACGACGACGTCGTCCCTCTCTACCTTGGCGACGACCGCACCGACGAGGACGCCTTCGAGCTGCTCGCTGAGCGCGTCAGGGGCGGCAAGGGCGGCGTCGGCGTGCTCGTCTCCTCGAAGGCCAAGCCCTCGGCGGCGCGCTTCTCGCTGCGGGACCCGGGCGAGGTGCTCGTCTTCCTGTCGAGGCTGGCGGCCTGGGGCGCCTCCGAGGAGAGCGGGTGGGCGAGCGAGGAGCACAGGGGGGGCTGCGTGGGGTGGAGGCCGCGGCTGAGCGAGGTGGACGTCTCGGCGCTGCCTGCCGCCGCTGCTGCCTCCGCTGCCGCCGCCGCCGCCGCCGCCTCTGCCGAGCAACAGCAGCCTCTGTCCCCTCCCGCCACGCGCCTCCGTTCGGCCAGCAGCAGTGGCATCGCCCCCGACTCGCCGGCGGCGGCGGCAGCAGCGGCGCTCTTCAAGAGGCCGCCGAGGCCGCCCTCCTTGGCCGACATGGCGCGGAGAACCAGCAGCGGCGGCGGCGGCAGCAACGGGGGAGGAAACAACGGAGGACGGAACGGCAGCGCCGGGACCTCCCGCCCCGGGTCCGCGACGGCCGCTTCGGCCTCTGCTGCAGCGGCTGCCGCGGCCTTTGGAGGCATCGGCGGAGAAGGCAGCAGCAGCAGCAGCAGCAGGAGGCTCTCGAGCGGCGGCGGCGGCAGCAGCGACGAGATCGCTCCCGCCGCCGCTGCCGCCGCCTTGCCGCCGCTGCCGCCTCACCACCCACCTCCCCGTGCTCCTCCTCCTCCGCCGCCTCCCGCCCCGTCTCCGCCGCAGCACGCGGGCCCCTCGACAGACTCCGTCATCGTCGGGTGCGACTCCGATGACTTTGACGGCGCCAGCACCCTGGAGAGGACGGGAAGCGTCGACTCTGACTGCACGTCCCCCGCGCCGAGGTAGAGGACGAGATTGAAAAGAGAGGAAAAAAGAGAGAAGAGAGAGAGAAAAAACCCGGAAAAGAGGGGGAACATTTCCTTGGTTTTGATAAAAAAACCGAGACAACAACATCCACGACGTCGCCCCTCTCTTTCCCCCGTTTTTGTCTCCCCCCCTTAAAGCTGCCGCGTCCCCGTCTTTTTTTTCAGCATCAAAGAAGAAAAAAATGTAATTGTATTGAAAGAAGCGACTGCGTTTGTCACCTCACCCCGAAAAAAATGATGAAAGAAAGAAGAAGATACGAGCCACGAAGCCGTTTTGTCAACTTTTTCTCTCTCCTGCTGACATCGCCGTCTCCTTCCGCGCGCGCCTCCCACAAATTCCAAAGAATAGCGTGCGTCGGTTCGATCCGAAAGAAAATCATCCGAAAGAAAATCATCATCCGAAAGAAAATGGGTAAAAGAAAAGGAGGAAGGTTGTTGAGGAGAGCCTTTGTTTCACTATCGGTGACCGTGCTCGTTTTCCCCTCTTCAGATCAGGTCTCTCTCTCTCCCCTTCTCGCTCCCCCAAATGTCGACCTCGGGCTTCGTCGCCAGGGGCGGTCCTGCTTCGAGCTCCTCCTCTTCGACGAGCTTGATGCAGCAGCCCTTGTTGCGGAATCGCCACGGCAGCAGCCGGCGAGCAGCAGCCGACGCCAGGAGCTCGATGCGGACGACGAATCGAGTTGCCGCTTTCGCCGCTGCCGCCGCCCCTTTGAATCCCACAGCTTCGGCCGGAGTTGTCGCTTGTTCTCTCGTCTCGGTTCCAGGCCCGAGAGGTCAAGCACGTCGTGAGGCAGCAGTCGCGAAAGTCCAACAGCGAAAGGTAAGAAAGCGCGTATTCGTTCAAGCAAAAGTTCGGCTTCCAAGAAAAAAAAAGAAAACAGCGATCGAAAAAACCAAAACGCTCGCTCTCGCCTGCTCTCTCGCTCAAACTCGTCGCCCTCTTCCAAACCTTCAACCTTTTTTTTCTCTCGTTCTCTTTTACCGCCGTCCTCTCTCTATCCCCAGGTCTCCGCCGCCTCCACGCCCGTCGAGTCCTCCGAGGCAGAAGCAGAACCTTCCCAGTCCCCTGCGACAACAGAAGAATTTAACTCTTCCAAGAACAACCAAGACGAGGCCCTCGCCGCGGCCAGGCTGCTCGAGGTCGAGGTCGACGAGGCCGAGGCCCGAGGGGAGACCGTCGCTGCGACCGTGGGGCTCGCCGCCGTCATCGGCGCCGCTCTGTACGCCCTGAAGGGAGCAGAAACGGCGCAGGCGTATTTTGCCGGCTACCTCCTGGAGCAGTCTCTCTCCGTCGACAACCTCTTTGTCTTTGTTCTGGTTTTCCGTTATTTCGGTGTTTCGGGCCCCGGACAGGACAGGGTCCTGGCCTGGGGCATCGCCTCCGCCGCCGTGCTGCGCCTCCTGATGGTCGCTGCCGGTGCCGAGCTGATCGAAAACTTCAAGCCCGTGCTTCTGGTCTTCGCCGGGATCCTCGTGTACAGTTCCATTAAGCTCGCGTTTGTCGATTCCGGCGACGGCGACGACGAAGGAGAAAAAGAAGACCTCTCGGACAACGCCATCGTCAAGATCTGCAAAAGGGTCCTGACGGTCTCCGACGAGTACGACGGCGTCAAGTTTTTTACCGAGGTCCCTGTCGCTGGCGATGACGAGATCGGGGGAAGCGCGAGCAGCAGCAGCAGCAGCAGCAGCAGCAGCACGAGCAGCGGGGGCGACCCTTCCTCTTCCCTAGTGCAAAGGACGAAGCGCGTCGCGACGCCTCTGCTCTTGGTCTTGGCCGTCATCGAGCTCTCCGACGTCGTCTTCGCCGTCGACTCCGTGCCGGCCGTCTTCGGAGTGTCCCGCGACCCCGTGGTGGTCTGGTCCGCGTCGATGGCCGCGATCGCCTCTCTTCGGGCCCTCTACGGCTTCGTCGCGACGGCGCTCGGGACTCTGAAGTATCTGGACAAAGCCGTCGCGGCGGTGCTCGCGTGGGTCGGCGGGAAGATGATCTTTGAGTTTTTTTCGGGGATCGAGGTGTCTACGGCGCTGTCTCTGGGCGTGGTGGTGGCGTGCCTGGCGGTTGGGGTCGGGGCGAGCCTGGCGGTGGGGTCTGCGGAGGAGGAGAAGAAGAAGGAAGGGTGATGACGAAGTTTTTTCTTCTTCCTTCTTTGTTCTCGAGAGAGAGAGAGAGATAGAAGAGGCCTTTTCTCTCCAATTCCTTCTCTTTTTAATTCCTGATAACTATTGGGTCATCATTTTTTTTCGGAAAAGAAAGGAAGAGACAGTTTACACAAGGCATTGTTCCTCTGGAGGCGCCTCGGGCGCGGAGGAGCAAGAGGAAGAGGTTGAGGTTGAGGGAGAAAAAAAACATCTGCCGCCACTCTTTTCTCTCGGAAAGAAAACAAGGACGAAGATCGAATCGATCTCGTCCGCGTTGTTTCGGCTCTACTATTCTTCGGCGTCTTCGCTCAACGCACGCGCAAGTGCCATAACCCTCTCTAGCTCCTCGCAAGCGAGGAGGAACAGGGCGGCGGCTTTGTTGCGGTGCCCCAAGCGCTTTAAGAAGAAGCTCCTTTGAGACGGCTTGCGCTTGCTCCCATTGATTTTGATTCCGTCCTCTCATCAAATATCACGCCGCGATGTTCACCTCTATGCACGTCTCTAAAACGCTGGCCCTCCGGCCGGAGGGCCCCATCCACGACGTACACCTCGAGGGAGAGAAGACCGAGCAGAGGGCGGTGATGCGGTGAGTTTGGTTGCTTTTTTTCCATTCGATGACGCCGAGGAGGAGATCGCCGGCTGATTTCGTTCCGTTCCGCTCATCATCACGAAAACCTCTCAACCTTTCTCTCTTTCTCTCTCTCCCCGTCTCTCTCCCTCTCTCTCTCTCTCTCTCTCTCTCTCTCTCTCTCTCTCTCTCTCTCTCTCTCTCTCTCTCTCTCACTCTCTCTCAGCCGCACCGTCGACCACACCGCCACCTACCTTTCCGCGCACCTCTCCCGAGGCGACGCCCCGGACGACCCCTGGTCCGGCTCCTACGCCAGCTCGGGACCCAACGCTCCGGCCCTCGACGCCACGGCCGCCGCCGCCGCGGGAGGCGCCGCGTCGTCGTCGTCCTCGGGCGCCTCGGGCACCAGCGGCCTGCTGCCCCCCGCGTCCTACGCCTCGACCCCGGCCGCAGCCGCGGCAACCAAGTTCGTCCACATGTCCGTCAACAAGGCCCGCTGCTCGGTCAACGCCGTCGTCTGGACCCCCGAGGGGAGGCGCTGCCTCTCGGCCACCGCCGGCGGCGAGTTCACGCTGTGGAACGGCGCGACGTTCGGGTTCGCGACGATCCTGCAGGCGCACGAGTCCCCCATCCGCGCGGCGCGCTTCTCGCACAACGACAACTGGATGCTCAGCTGCGACGACGCCGGGGCGGTCAAGTACTGGAGGCCGAACCTGGAGCTGGTAAAGGCGATTCCGGCGCACCGCGAGCCGGTCCGCGCGCTGGCCTTCGCGCCGACGGACCTCAAGTTCGCGACGGCGAGCGACGACGCCACCGTGCGCATCTGGGACTTCGCGCGGTGCGCCTCGGACGTGACCCTGGCCGGGCACGGGGGGGACGCCAAGGCCGTCGACTGGCACGCGACGCTGGGGCTGGTGGCGTCGGGGGCCAAGGACTCGCTGGTGAAGCTGTGGGACCCGAGGGCCAAGAGCTCCGGCGGGAGCGTCGTCTCCTCCGCGCCGAGCGCCGCCTCTGCTGCCGCCGCCGCCCCTTCCTCGTCGTCGGGGGGGTCTTTGGCCTCCCTCTCGGGGCACACCGCGGCCATCACCGCGGTGGCCTTCGCCCCGCACGCGCCGCACTGGCTCCTCTCCTGCTCGCGGGACTCCACGGCCAGGCTCGTCGACATCCGCACCCTGAGGACGCTGGCGACGCTGGCGGGCCACGGCCGGGACGTCACCTGCTGCGCCTGGCACCCGTGGAGCCCCGGCGTGGTGGCGACGGGGGCCTACGACGGCGGGATGGCGTTCTGGGACGTGACCGCCGGGGACGTCGAGAAGGGCGGCGGCGGCGGGGCCGAGAGCCAGCCCGCCGCCGCCCGCGCCGCCGCCGCCTCGTCGGGCGCGTTCGCCGGCAAGGGCCGGTCCGCGGCCGCCGGCTCGTCCCCCCCGCCGATCGCCATGGTCCCGGGAGCGCACGAGGCGAGCCTGTGGGCCATCGCCTGGCACCCCGCGGGCCACCTGGCCGCGACGGCGGGCCACGACCACTGCACTCGGTTCTGGGCGCGGCCGCGCCCCGGGGACCCCTGGCGCGGCAGCGGGCAGCGCGACCTGCTGGCGTCGGGCGTCGCGGCGAGGGCCGAGGGCGGCGCCGTGGCGAGGGGGTCGAGGGCGGCCGCCGTCTCCTCCGCCGCCTCGCTCTCGACGGAGGAGCTCGGGGCGGGGGCGCTGGGCGGGGGGGGGGGCCTGCCGGGCCTCGGCGGCGGCGGCGGCGGCGGGCTCGGCGGCGGCCTCGGCGGCGGAGGCATCGGGGGGATGCCCCTACCGGCTGCCGGCGTCGCCTCGGCGTCGTCCGACCCGCGAGGATCTGCTCATCCGAGCTACAACAACCCACCGGCCAACCCCTACCAGCAGCAGCGGCCGTGGGTCCCTCGCGGAGGCGGGGGAGCAGGGGACGGGGAGGGGGTTCGCGGGAGGGGTCGCTGGGGGGGAGGTCGGGGCCGGGGCGACGGCGACGGCGGCGGCGACGGCGGCGACTTTGGCGGCGGCGGTTTCCGCGGTCGCGGCAGGGGGGGCGGCAGAGGCAGGTTTGGCGGGGGCAGGTTTAGCAGCGAGTACAACAATCAGCAGCAGCAGCAGGGGGGCTATCAGCAGCAGCAGCAACAGGGCGGCTACCAGCAGCAGCAGCAGCAGAGGCCGCCGTGGAACGCTCAAGGAGGCGGCGGGCAGTTTCCTCTGCCGCCTCTGCAGCAGCAGCAGCAGTTTCAGCCCCCTCCTCCTCCTCCTCCTCCGATGCCCTTCAACCCCAACCAGCCCCCTCCCCCAGGGCTTGGATGACCCCCACTGCCGGGGCTGCAGCAGAAGGAAAGGAAGAAAAAGAAGAAGGAGACGACACTGTAAAACAGAGAAAAGAAAAAAACGCACTTTGACAAAAGAAAAAAGAAGCTACAAAAAAAATCTCTTTTTCTTTTAAAATCTTCCCTGTCTCCTCACTCCGACGCCTTCATCGCCTCTTCGGGGACGTGCACGTTCCTCAGCAGGCGGAACGCCGGGCCGTACTGTAAGCCGGCCTCGGCGAGCTGCGCGTAGAGCTGGGCGGTGTCCCTGTTTTTCGAGAGTTTTCCCCGTTTTTTTTCATTCGTCAGTTTTTTCCTTTCGTTTTCGATCCGGAAGGAGAAAAAAAAACGCCCCCCGTCCTCTCTTCTTCCGCTTTTCTCCCTCCCAGCCCAAAGACCTTACCTCGGCACGGGCGCAGACGCGCGCTGCGCGTCGATCGTGCGCTCGGACATCGCCCTGGACTCTCTCTCGGCGCGGCGAGACTCCTCCTGTTTGTTTTGTTTCGTTCGTCGTCGTCGAGCAAGGGAGAGGGGAGAGGGGGGCTGAGATGAGGGCAGAGGACGAAAAAACGAACGGACGAACGAAAAGAGAAGAAAGAGGCAGCTGCAGTTACTCCTGCTCTCTCTCTCTCTCTCCACGGCCACCCGCCTCCTCCTCGTTCCTCCTCCTCCTCCTCCTCGTCCTCCTCCTCCTCTCCCGTCCCCCCTCCTCTTCTTCTCATCAGCGAAAACAAAACAACGCACGTGGTGGACCTCCTTAAGCAGCTCCTGCAGCGCGGCGTCGTCCCCCGACGCCAGCACCCCCGAGGCGCGCTCGTCCTTTCGCAGGTCCTCGGCCAGGGACGCGTCGGCGAGCGCGGCCTCGCGGAAGAGGCGAGGGTCGACGGCGGTGCCGTCGGCGTGCAGGGCGTAGGGGTCCTCGGCTGACATTCCTCTTTTTCTGGCTGGCTGCTGCGCGGGGGGACTTGGAGAGAATGGGCAAGGAAAAAAAAATGAATAATGAAAAACGTTTTAATTCCCCCCTTTCAAACAGAAGCTCGTTTTTTCGATGCCCGCTGCCCCAGGAAAAATATTTAACATTTTTTTTTGGCAAAAACAAAAGCCAGAAGGGAGCAAAGTATATAATACAACAGAAGTGATCGATTGAAAGCGCTCGATCGCTCTCGATGAAAAAGAGGATCGCATCAGGGGGTGGAGAGGAAAAAGTCAAAGTGGAGCGGAAAAAAGGGGGAGAGAGCGTTCTCTTTCTCTTTCTACTCGTCGTCGTCGTCGTCGTCGTCGTAAGGCACGAGCCTCGATGGAGGGCTGTCCCCGAGCAGCACCCCGACGGAAGCGACCACGGGAGGAGCAGCGGGCTGCTGCTGCTGCAGAAGCTGGGCTCTCTGGGGAGAAAGAGAAGCAGCAGCAGCAGCAGCACAAGGGTGCCCGCCTCCTCCTCCGTCCGGGGTGCGCCGCCTCTTGAGCCTCGAGAGCTCTCCACCCTCCTCGTCGTCTTCGCCGTCGCCGTCGTCGTCGTCTCCGGCGGCGGCGCGCTTGCCCGCGACGGGAGGGGTCGTCGCCGCCGCCATGGCAGCGACGGTCGCCGCCACGGCCCCGGGCGGCGACGAGGCAGCGGCAGCAGCAGCAGTAGAACCCGAGGACGGCCCGCGGAGGGTCCCGAGCCTGAGCCTCGGAGGGGCGACGACGGGCTTGACGAGCGTGCCCCCTTCCCAGTCGTCGTCCCCGTCTCCGCCCCGCGGCGGCGGTCGAGGAGGAGAGGAAGAGGGTCCACTCCCGCTTCCGCTTCCGCCGAGCCCGAGCCCCAGGCCCAGGGCGCTGCCCGCTGCCCGCCCCAGGCTCGCGAGCAGTCTCGAGGCGCTCCCTCCCAGGCCGGACAGGGGCGACGTGGAGTTGGCGCCGTTGTCGTCGGCGCTGGGCTGTTGCCGGTCGGCGCCGCCGTCGTCGCGGGTGCGAGCAACGGTAGCAGCTCCGGCTCCTCCGCTCTCGTCGCCGTCGTCGCCGTCATCGCCACCGCCGTCGTCGTGCTCGAAGTAAGCCTCCTCGTCCGCGTCCATGTCTCTCTCGTCGCGGCGGCGCGAGCGGGGCTGCTGGCCGCTGCCGTTCCCGGCGAAGACGCGGAAGAGCCTGCTCGCCGCGTCGTTGCCGCCGCCGTTTGAGGCGGAGTTGTTCGCGGCGTCGTCGTCGCCGTCGTCGTCGTTGGCGTCGTCGTCGCCCGAAGAGGCCCCCCCTCGCCTGAACCGCGCATGCAGGTAGCCTCCGATGCCCCCTCTCCCCGGGTTCGAGCTGCTCTTTCCGGTAGCACCGAGCGGCGAAGAAGGCGAGGCGGAAGCAGACAGAGGAAGGAGAGCGCTCGACCTCTTCCCGGCCTTGGTCCTGCTCCTCTTTTCCTTCTCTTCTTTCTCCTTCCTCTGCTTGTTCTGCGCGTGCCGCAGCTCGAGCCCTGCGACGATCCCGGGCGCGCCCAGCCTCCTCGACGCGGCGACGCACTTGGGATCGGTGACCAGGTGTTCCACGAGCGCCTCGACGTTCTCGCGTCGCACGAACTCGAGCAGCTCCAGCAGCGCCGCGTCATAGAGGTTGCGCCTCCCGCCGGGGCCGCCGCCTCCCGTCGCAGCTGCGTGCGCCTCCAGCAAGGGAGACAGCAGCCCGTTGCGAGCCAGGTACCGGTCGTAGAACTCGTCGCGAAGGCCCACACAGGCGCGCACGAACCTCAGGGGAGCGAGTCGCAGCCACGACCCGCGCCTCGAACTTAACAAAGCGTGCACGCGCGAGACAACGTTGTGGCGGAGGACGTAGTACTTCATGCGGTACGAGTGCGCCGCGGCGCAGAAGCAGAGGAGCTCGGCGGCGGCGGCGAGGGCCGCTGGCGGAGGCGGAGGTGCCGAGGAAGGGGGGGGAGGGGTCGAAGGAGCAGCGAGGTCTCGCTGCTTCTTGTCGTCGCTGTTGCTGGTGCCCTTGCCGCTGGCGGCGGCGCCGCCAAGGGCCTCCGCCGCCGTCCCTTTTCCCTCTCCTCCGCCACCGCCAGCGACAGCCAGCGCCTCCACCAGCCTCCCGACGTGCTTTTCGTAGAACGCCTCCAGGAACGGGGACTGCTCGGCCGGGACAGACATCGTGTCGGGGTCCAAGAGGGCGCGAAGGAGCTCGACCGCGGCCTCCTGGAGCCCTCCCGCCGCGGCGGCGGCGTCTGCCGCGGAGGGAGGAGGGGGAGGAGGGAGCGGAGGGGGAGGAGGAGCGGCTTCGCCGTTGCCAGCGGGAGCAGCAGCAGGAGCAGGAGAAGCAAGAGCAGGAGCAGGCGCCTCCTCTGCTGCCGCAGCGGGCTGCTCTTCGCTTGCGGCTGCCACCTCGGGCGGGAGCTGCGGGCCGATCTCCTTTTGGCCGCCGCCGGGGCCGCCGCCGCCGCCGCCGTCGCTGCCGCCAGACTCGGGAGCGGCCGCGGCCCTCTCCTCCTCCTCCGCTCCTTTGCCGCCTCCCTTCTCTCCGGCAGCAGCAGCAGCAGCAGCAGCGACCAAAGAGGACGAGCCCGGCTCCTCCCCGAGCGCGGCCCCGACGATGGCGTGCATCAGCGCCTCCCCTTTCCCCTCGGTCAGCAGGAAATCGCGCAGTAGGCCCGGGTCGTGTGCCGTGACGGAGAGGAGGACGTCGACGGCGCGCAGGCGCAGGAAGGGAGGAACGGCGGCGGGGGGAGGAGAGGAAGCGGCGGCGGGGCGGCGGGGCCTGCGGCGCAGGGGAGGGGGCAGGGCCGAGGCGTTGTGCTCGGCGTGCTCGGCAGCGGCGGCCGCTTCTTCTTCTTCCTCTCCCTTTTTCTCTTCCGCCTCTTCTTCCGCTCCCGTTCCCGCTCCCCCCCCCTCCTCCGCCACCAGCGCCTTGGCCATCACCTCAAACAGCCCCAGCGACACCAGCCGCCTGAGGAGGTTGCCCCTGGCCCCGGCCTGGAGGTGCCTCGCGGTGTCGACCATCTCCTGCAGGGCACCCGCACCGTCGGCCCAGAGGGCAGAGGCCGGCGACGGCGGCCCTTCTCCTCCGTCGCCGCCGCCCTCCGGGGGGGGGTGCTCTCGTCCTGCTCCCGCTCCTCCTCCCGGCGTCGACCCCCGCAGCAGCTCGAACAGCCTCGGGAAGTACCCCGGGTCCGCCTGCAGCGCCACCAGCACCTCGACGGCGTTGAACGCCGCGAGCGACGCGAGCGTCGCGTGCGTGCCGTCGTCGAGCGCGCGCGGCAGCGCGACGTCGCGGACGAATGCG
>Ga0315287_10008385_pt1 | contig 10432 bp, 9 predicted proteins | sample YL17G11_0_MG_FD_205037 | JGI IMG/M metagenome (GOLD analysis project Ga0315287, IMG submission 205037) | Sediment microbial communities from Yellowstone Lake, YNP, Wyoming, USA - YL17G11_0 | ecosystem: Environmental > Aquatic > Freshwater > Lake > Sediment | place: USA: Wyoming | collected...
AGCGCCGGCATCAGAAGGTCGTCGAGGAATCCCCCAGCCCGCTGATCACGGCCGAACGCCGTGCGGAAATGGGCGCACGCGCCACGTCACTCGCCGCGGCCGTGGGCTACGTCGGCGCCGGCACCGTGGAATTCGTCGCCGACCAACAGGGCAACTTCTACTTCCTGGAAATGAATACGCGCCTGCAGGTCGAGCACCCGGTCACCGAATTGGTGACCGGCATCGATCTCGTGAAGGAGCAGATCCGGGTGGCGTGCGGCGAACCCCTCTCCTTCCTCGGCCGCATCCCGATCGCACCACAGGGCTGGGCCATCGAGTGCCGCATCTACGCCGAAGACCCGTTGACCGGTTTCCTGCCGTCCACCGGCCGGATCGCCAAGCTGTCGGTGCCGTATGGCCCCGGCGTGCGCAACGATTTCGGCGTCTACGAGGGCTACGACATCCCGGTGTACTACGACCCGATGCTGGGCAAGCTCGCGGTGTGGGCCGAAGACCGCCCGGCGGCCGTGGCGCGCATGCGGCGCGCACTCGACGATTTGCAGATCGAAGGCATCCGCAGCAATCAGGCGTTCCTGGCGTGGATCCTGGATCATCCGGTCTTCGTGGCCGGCGATCTCGACACCGGCTTCATCGAGCGCTATTTCAAGCCCGAGGTCCTGGCGCCCACCGACGAAGAGATGCTGCGCTTCGTGGCGGTGGCGGCCATTCGCACCTTCGAACAAGCCAAGGTGCTCAAGACCCCGCGCTTGGAACGCGAGAGCGGCTGGCTGCAAGCCGGACGCACGCACGAGGGCAATATATGAAATACGCCGTACGCGTCGCAGGACGCACCTGGCAGGTGGAAATTGCGGGCGAAGCGCCGCGGTATACGCTCGCCATCGATGGCCGCCCGTTCGAAGTGGATGCCATGCGGCTGGGCGACGATTCGTTGCTGACGCTGCTCTTGGACCACGAGTCGGTGCTGGCCCACACCCGGCTCGCCGACCCCAAGAAGGGTCTGGTGGACGTCGCCATTGCCGGCAAGTACCGGCGCCTGGAAGTGCTGGACGAGCTGACGTTGGCATCGCGCACGGCGGCCGCCGCCGAAACCACCGGCCGCATCGTGCTCGAGGCGCCCATGCCCGGGCTGGTCGTGAACGTGCAGGTCAAGCCCGGCGACAAGGTGGTGGCCGGCACGCCGCTCGTGGTCATGGAAGCCATGAAGATGCAGAACGAGCTCGTGGCCGAAGCACCCGGTATCGTGCGCGAAGTGCGGGCCATCGTCGGCCAAGCCGTGGAATCCGGCGCCGAACTCGTGGTGCTGGAAGCGGGCTGACCGGCTCACTGCAGCACGTACAGCGTTCCATCCATGCTGCCGACGTACACGGCCCCTTGGTCGACGGCCGGCGACGACATGATGGCGCCGATCGATACGTAGCGGTAGAAATCCAGGTACATGTCCTGGAAGTCGCCGAATAGCGGCGCGAACTTCTCTTCGTTGAAGCTGCCGTCCGGGTTCAATACCTGCAGCGGATCGGCTTTCGACGCGTCGGTTTGGAACTCCCAGGCCAGTTTCCCGGTCTTCGTGTCGACGGCGTACAGCTTGCCGTTGTGATCCCCGACGTACGCCCGCTCCCCCGCCAGCGCCGGCGACGAGAACATGTACGCCTTCACGCCCAGGTTGAAGCGCAGCCGTCCGGTCTTGGCGTCGAGCGCCATGAAGCGCGCACTGTCGGACGTTCCCACCCAGACGATGCCGTCGCGCACCGCGGGGGTCCCGATGACCCAAGATTTGTTGGTGGGGTAATCCCACTTCTTGCGCCCCGTAAGCGCGTCGATGGCATAAACGTGCGCATCGCGGCAGCCGATGTACACGGTGCCATCGACGACGCAAGGCGACGATTGGAAGCCTACCTGGTTGTGGATCGCCGGGTCTTGCCCAGCCCTGAACACCCACTTCTCGGCGCCCGTGTCCGCATCGAGGGCGTAGAGATTGCTGTCCCAGCTCCCGACGTACACCGTGCCGCCGACCACAGCCGGCGACGAATGCACGACGTCACCGGTCGAGTGCTTCCACAGGATGACGCCGCTCGCCGCATCGACAGCGTACACGCCGCCGTCGCCGCTGCCGAAGTAGACCTTGCCGTTCACCACCGCCGGCGACGACGTAAACAGGTCCCAGGCATCCGGAATCGTCTGCGCCGCCGATGGATAGCCATGCAAGCCCTTGGCCTCGAAGCGCCGCTCGTATTCAGTGGCACACACCCATTTGGGCCGGCCGGTCGCGGCGTCGAGCGCGGCCAGCGACCCGGCCGAAGACACGAAGTACACGGTCCCGCCGCTGACCGCCGCCGTCGACGCAATCGGCAGACGCGACTTGAAGTTCCATTTCTCCTTGCCGGTCGCTTGCTCGATGGCGTACAAGTGCCCGCCCAAGCTCGAGATGTAGACGATACCGTCCGCAATCACCGGCGACGTCACGATGGGCCCACTGGCCTTGAACGTCCACTTCACACTCGCCGGCTCGCGGGGCCCCGCGCCGGCATACACGCCGCTGCGTGCCACGTCACCGTGGAAGGTGCTTTGTGCCGCCGCGGGCGCGGCGGCCAAGGCCAGCAACACGAAGCAAGCGCGGCGCTGCATCCTGGATCTCCCGACTCTCGAGCCTGATGGAGGGGGCATCCGCCCGGTGAACCTCCCGGACGTGTGCATCAATGTACGCCGAGACCGGAACGCGTGCCGTGCCGCAAGGTGTAAAAACCTGTCTCGAACGTCAACGAGCTGTAAAACGCGTCAGCCAAGCCGGCAGTTCGGGTCCGCCGTACGCCGCGTCCCAGCTATTGTGGTTCGCGTCCGCGTACAGTGTCATGCGCGCGCCCTCGGGATCCAGCCCGAGCCGGGTCCGCTCGGCCCGGAGCGCGGCGACGATCTTCCGCGTGTCGGCGGGATCCACGACGTCGTCCCGAAGCCCGTGGAAGGCCCACACGGGCAACGTCGCGACGCGCGGCGCGATCGTGGCGGCACGCCCATAGCCGCAGACCGTTGCCAGCGCCTTCCACTTCTGGGGCGCACGTGCCGCGATCATCCAAGCCCCATGCCCGCCCTGCGACATGCCCGTGAGCGCCACGCGCTTCGAATCGACGTGATAGTCGCGCTGGGCTTGCCGCCAAACCGCGAACACCAGTGCCTCGTGCTCCTCCCATTCGGTGTCCGCCGTCGGCTTCTGTGGGAACACGACCACGAAAGGCCAGCGTTCGGGATGCGCTGCGAGCGCCGGCCCCAAACCGACGCGCGCCGGCGCTTCCCCATCACGGCCGCACTCCCCCGACCCATGCAGGAACAAGAGCCCAGGCCACTCTCCGCGCCCGTCATACCCGGCCGGCAGCCACACCGCGAACGCGTTATTGACCGTCGGGTAGTCACCATCCTCATCCGATGACCCGCCGTCGGAGGTGAATCGGATGTAGACCTCGTGCGTGCCGGCGCCGTAGTTCGGCAACGCCAACGGGCCCACGGTCGAACCGGCATCAAGACCATCGCTGGTCGCAAGCACGGTGCGGAACGATGACGCCCCGGCCCGCGGGTTCGTGCAGAGATTCGCCCGCGCCTCGGACAGACCCAACGAGTCCGCCTCGACGATCACGAAGTCGAAACCCGGCTCGCTGTCCGACAGTTTGCAGAACGTCAGCGTCGCACCGGCGCCGGAGTACTTGCAGATCACCGCGTAGTCCCAGTCGTTGCCGTAACCATCGCGCCCCCAGCACAGGTCATGTTTGGACAGCACGGCCGCCTTGCCCGTGACGCAGGCAACGCCGTTGAACCGGTTGTCGACGGTCCAATAGTTCTCGCCGTGATTCCGGACGCGGTTGTCGAGGACGGTCCAGCCGGCGCTCACGCAAGTGCCGTTCGCATCGAACGACCAATCGGCGATCCACGCGGTGTCCTGCAACGCCTTGGCCGGACTCCCCGCGGCACCATCCCGGTCGCCGACGGCGTCCACCTCAGGCACCTCGACGGTGTGTTGCATGGGCGCGATCGGCCGAGCGACTGCTAGACCGGTCACCATCAGCAGCGCGACGGGCGCGGCAACCCAGAAACGCATGGACTGGTTCATGTCCCCCCCCACGGGCTCGTCGGAGCACCGGAACAACATCCGCATCCGCATGCCGGCAGGCCGGGAGCCGACGGTCACAGGAGCGCGGCAAGCGGGAATCAACGTCGAAAGTATACCCCCCCCCGGGGAGTGCTCCAGCAAACAAACCTTGCGAGAATCCCCATTTCCACTGCCGGCTGGCAGCCCTCGAACTCCGGAACCTCCGTACAAACCCCTTGCGCCAACCGAACCCGTCCGGGCATAACAAGAGCTGCGGAATCCACTGACACCGGGAGAGACATGCGCACCGTCGATGTGTTCGTGATCGGCGCCGGCCCAGCCGGCTCCTATGCCGCCTGTGCGCTGGCGCGCCAGGGCTACGAGGTCCTGCTCGCCGAGAAACGGCCGCAGGTGGGCGTTCCAGTGCGCTGCGGCGAAGCCGCGGGCAGCTTCGATGAGCTCCGGCACTTCCTGCCGCTCGCGGACGAATGGATCGCCGGCTCCATCAACGGCGCACGCCTGTTCGGCCCCGGCGGCACGGTCGTCGCCCGGCGCATTCCCGGGGTCGGCACCCAACTCCATCGCGACAAGTTCGACCAGGCCCTCGCGCGGCAGGCGGTCGAAGCCGGGGCCGAGTTGCGGACCGGCCTGCACGTCACCGCGATCGGTCCGTTCGAGGCCGACGGCCGGATCGTCTCGGCGCTCGACCGGACGCGCAACGATGCACCCGTGACGGTGCGCGCGCGCCTGGTCTTGGGATGCGACGGCGTCGAATCCTTCGCCGGCCAGTGGCTGGGGTTGCGCAAACCTTGGCCCATCGGCGACGTCCACTCGGCCGTGCAGTACGTGCTCGACAAGATTCCCGCCGGCGAACGCTTCATCGACCTGTATGCCGGGCTCGACGTCGCCCCGGGCGGTTATGCCTGGGTGTTCCCCAAGGACTGCGACACGGCGAACGTCGGGCTTGGAATCCACGTCAAGGGCAAGAACCCGAAATCGGCGCGGGCCTGGCTCGACGAGTTCGTGGCGGCGCGTTTCCCGCAGAGCAATATCCTGGCGGTGGTCGGCGGCTCGGTGTCCGGCGGCCACAGCTTGCGGAGCCTCGTCACCGACGGCGCGGCGCTGGTGGGCGAAGCCGGCCACACGAACAATCCATTCTCCGGCGGCGGCATCATGAATGCGCTGGAGTCCGCCGAAGAGGCCGGCGACGAACTGGGCCAGGCGCTGCGGGAAGGCAACGTGACCGCCGCACGGCTAGGCGCGTACCAGCAACGCTGGCACAAACGGGTCGGGCGCACCAACGATCTCTTCTACAAGCTGCGCAAGTTGTTCTTCACCATGAACGACTCCGAAATCGATTGGGCGGTCGAGTCCTTGGCGAAAGCCTGCGACAACGTCGAACAATCCAGCGTCGACTACACGGGCATTTTCAAGCTCGCCTTCGCGATGCACCCCAAGCTGGTCGTCAAGGCGACCCGGATGCTGTGGTGACCCCGATGAGCACCTCCACACGCGCCGGCCGCTATCACATCGAAGTCGATCAGAAAACCTGCATCGACTGCGCCGGCTGTGTCTCGATTTGTCCCACCCGCGCCCTCGACATGATCCAGCTCGACTTGACCTGCCAGGACGAGGCTTGCATCGGCTGCGATCTGTGTACCCGCTTCTGCCCCGTCCGCGCTCTGACGCTGGAAGAACGCTCCGGCCCCGTGCGCGCCTGAATCCATCCGCCGCCGCGGTCACGCGGCACGGAGGATGCAAACCCGCCTCGACGTGCCCAGCCATGGGCGCGCGGAATTCCCCCCGCGCGGACCGGCGCCTGGAATGGGAGGTCGGACGTGACGTCCAAACGCGTGTTGTTCGTGGATGACGAACCCGGCGTCCTCGATGAACTGCGGAATCTCCTGTCCCGCGAGCCCCAGGCGTGGGTGCCGGTCTTCGCGCTAGGCGGCGCGGCCGCACTGACCGAACTCGAACACGATGCTTTCGACGCCGTGGTCGCCGACCTGCGGATGCCGGGCGTCGACGGCGCGACGCTGCTGCAGAAAGTCCGCGAACTTCAGCCCCGTGCCGTCCGCATCGTGCTCTCCGGCCAGGCCGAGCGCGAATTGGCGCTGCGCGCCGTCCCCTTCGCCCAGCAGTTCCTCGGCAAGCCCTGCGACCCGGCCGTGGTGCGCGCGGTGCTGGAACGCACCTTCCGGCTCCAGGACCTCATCCAGGACCCGTCGATCCAGGACGTGGTGGGTAAGATCCAGTCGCTGCCGTCGGTGCCGTCGCTGTACTACGAGCTGACGCGCGTCGTGGCGAGCCCGGAAACCAGCATGGCGGAAATTGCCGCCGTCGTCGAACGCGACCAAGCGATGACCGCCAAAGTGCTGCAGATCGTCAATTCCGCCTACTTCGGGTTCAACCACGAGATCGCCTCCGTCAAGGACGCGATCACGTACCTGGGCGTCGACATGCTGAAGGGCCTGGTGCTCTCGGCCCAGGTGTTCCGCGTCGTGGACGCGAATACCGCGCGCGTCCTGGATCTCGAGCGCTTCGAGCGCTTCGCGTTCCTGACGGCGCGGGTGGCGCGGCGCCTGTTGCAAGGCCGGCGCAACGCCTCCGAAGCGTTCACGGCGGCGATGCTGCGCGACATCGGCGAGGTGGTTCTGGCGCAGCATCTGCGCGGCAGACACGCGAGCGTTCAGCAGGCGGCCCGGGAGAGTGGCCGGGCGCTGCACGAGGTCGAGCAGGAAATGCTCGGCATCACGCACGCCCAAATCGGCGCCTATCTCCTGGGACTGTGGGGCCTGCCGCACACGCTCGTGGAAGCCGCGGCGTTCCATCACGACCTGGCACGAGTCGAAGGTCCGGGCTGCGAGGTGCTCGCGGCAGTTCATGTCGCCGATGTGCTGGTCGGCGCGTCGTTCGCCACGGGCGTCGCCGCCGCGCCCAGCGGGCGGCTCAACATCGCCTTCCTGGAGCGCGCGGGCGTCGCCGATCTCTTGCCGACGTGGCGGTTGCTGGTGGAAGAAGAACTCGTGCACGCGCGCGAGTCGTGCTGACCCGCACCCCCGCGGCGCTCCCCCACAGCAGCGCGCGCTACGGCTTGCCGAACAAGCTCGCCTGGATCGCCGCCGGATAGTGCACGCGGCCGGGCGGCTCGAACACGGCGAACGGCGGCGGCACGTGGCGCCGTGGAGCATCCGCAGAGACGATATGCCACACCTCCCAGCCAGACGCCGTGAGTGCATCGGCCAGAAGCTGACGGTGGCACTGCAGCGGATCGCGCTCGGCGCATAGAACGGCCGTGGCGCCGGTTCGTGCCCACTCCTGCAGCGCCCCGCACGCCGTCGCGAACTCCGGCGAGTCCATGTGATCCGCGTAGCCTTGCAACGCAGGATCGGTCCAGGCCGCGTGGCGCGCCTGACCCTGGGGTTGCCGCATGCCGCCAAGATCGGCAAACCAGCGGTATGCGATGTCCTTAGCCGCGAGCGCCGGCGCCAGTTCCGGGCGTGAGAAGTGCGGCTGGCGGCGCGACACGGGATGACGGCGGACATCCGCGATCTGCGTGATCGCGTGGCCGCGCAAGCGGCTGACGAACTCCTGCAGCGACAGTGTCGAGTGCCCCACCGAGTAGAGCGCGGGCATGTCACGAACCCCGGAAGTTGGGTGGCCGCTTCTCTTGGAAGGCGGCGCGGCCCTCGCGGAAGTCCTGGCTGGCGTAGGAGCGCGCCCGTAAGTCCAGGATCCCGGCGACATCGGACTCCGACAGCGACCCGCGCTCGAGCAGTTGCAGCACGTGCTTCATGCCCTGCACTGCGAGCGGTGCGGCGGCGGCCATGCGCGCCGCGAGCGCTTGCACTGCCGCGTCGAAGCCCGCTGCCGGCACGGTGCGGTTCACCAGCCCGAGCCGGAGTGCGTCCGCGGCGCTGAAGAGTTCACCGGTGAACAAGATCTCGCGCGCATGCGCCGGCCCGACGGTGTGCCACAAGCGTTCGATGCCGCCGTGCGGATAGACCAGGCCGAGCTTCGCCGCCGTGATGCCGATCTTGGCGGTGTCGACCAGCAAGCGCAGATCGCACGCCAGCGCCAACTCGACCGAGCCGCCCACCGCATGCCCATTGACCGCCGCCAGCGTCGGCAGCGGGCAGGCTTCGACGGCGCGCATGCAACGCTCGAAGGGATGGTCGAGCGCCGCACCGGGAGCGGTCGTGAACAGCTCGGATGGGATCTGACCGATGTCGTACCCGCCGCTCCACAGGTCACCACGGCCGCGCAAGACGGCCACCCGTGCACCGCGCACCTCGGCCTCCGCGAGGGCGCGCGGCAACGCTTCGAGCAACGGCACGGTCAGGAGGTTGCGGGCCGCAGGATCGCCGAATTCGATCCACGCGACGTCGGCCGCAAACCGCAGGGCAACCGGCTCCACGCCTCAAGCACCCTTGGTTTCGGTCGCGTAGTCGTAGAAGCCCTTGCCCGTCTTGCGGCCCAGGTAGCCGGCGGCCACCATGCGCTTGAGCAACGGGCACGGCCGGTACTTGTCGTCGCCCAAACCGCTGTGCAGCACGTTCAAGATGTGCAGGCAGACATCCAGGCCGATGAAATCGGCCAGTGTCAGGGGGCCCATCGGATGCGCCATGCCCAGCTTCATCACCGTGTCGATGGCATCGCGATCGGCGACGCCCTCCTGCAGGCAGTACACCGCCTCGTTGATCATCGGCATGAGCACGCGGTTCGACACGAAGCCGGGGAAATCATGCACCTGCACCGGCGTCTTGCCGAGCTTCTTGGCGAGTGCCTCGACGATTTCGAACGTCGCATCCGAGGTCGCCTGGCCGCGGATGACTTCCACCAGTTTCATCACCGGCACCGGATTGAAGAAATGCATGCCGATCACGTCGGCCGGCCGCGACGTCAGCGAGGCGATCTCGGTGATCGAGATCGAAGAGGTGTTGGTCGCCAGCACGGCGCCGTGCGGGCACGCTGCATCGAGGGTGCGGAACACCTCGCGTTTGACATCCAAACTCTCGAAGACCGCCTCGATGACCAATTCGGAGCGCGCCGCGTCGCCGAGCGACGTCGACGTCTTGATGCGCCCAAAAGCGACATCCCGCGCTTCGGCGGTGATCGCCTCTTTCTTCACCAGACGATCCAGGCTTTGGCGAATGGTCGCCGCGGCGCGATCGACCGCCGTCTGGGTGGTATCGATGAGCAGCGTCGGATAACCCGACGTCGCAAACACCTGCGCGATGCCATTGCCCATTGTCCCCGCGCCCACGACCGCCACATTGCGGATTTCCATGTCGTGCTCCCCTGCGTCGCGCCGCGTGCGGCGCGGTGTTGAAACCTATTGCAACAGCGCCCAGCCGGCGTCGGCCTCGCGGACCATTTCCCGGACGATGACGAAGCGCTGCAAATCACTCGGGCCGTACGCGACTTCGCACATCTTCGCGTCGCGATACGACCGCTCGACGTGATACTCGGTGCAATACCCGTAGCCGCCATGCACTTGGATGGCATGGTCACAGACCCGCGTCGCCGCTTCGGTGGCGAACAACTTGGCGGTGGCGGCCAGCCGGGCGACGGGCTCGCGGGCGTCGTAGGCACGCGCCGCCTCATGGACCACGAGCCGCGCCGCGTGCGTGTCGGCGGCGGCATCCGCCAGGCGCAGTTGCACCGACTGGTGCTCGACGATGGAGGTCACGAACTGCGGCCGCTCGCGCGCATACCGCAGCGCACGCTCGAGCCCGGCCTCGGCAATGCCGACCGCGAGCGCGCCGATTGCAATGCGCGCGCCGTCCAACAGCCGCTGCAATTCTTCCATCCGCCGCACCCCGAGCCGGTTGTCGGGCCCCACCACCACCTGGTCCAGCCGCAACCCGGCAAGCCCTGCAGCGCGCAGGCCCAGCGTGTCGGCATGCGGATCGACCGTGAGACCCGGCGCCGTCTTTTCCACCAGCCACAATCCGAGATTGGACGCATCCGCGCCGGCGCCGGTCTCGCGCGCTGCGACCAGGAAACAATCGGCGACCGCCGCGCACGACACCGCGTTCTTCGTGCCGTTCAGCACCCAATCCTCATCACCCTGGAGTTCGGCGGTCGTCTGCAAGACGCCGGAGTCGCTGCCGGCGTCGGGCTCCGTCCACGCGAACGCCGCGATGGCCTCGCCGCGCGCACAGCGTCCGAGCCACGCTTCGCGCAGCGCGGCGCTGCCATGCATGGCGATCGCCGCCGCGCCCAGGGCGTTGTGGGTCACCAGCAGGAGGGCGGTCGAGCCGCACACCCGCGCCACCTCTTCGATGGCGAGCGTGAAGGTGGCATAGTCCACCCCGGCGCCGCCAACCTCCGCCGGCGCCAACAAGCCCAGAAGAT